>Ga0210026_1003919_pt1 | contig 11049 bp, 10 predicted proteins | sample CryGeymeta201509_FD_183977 | JGI IMG/M metagenome (GOLD analysis project Ga0210026, IMG submission 183977) | Groundwater microbial communities from Crystal Geyser aquifers in Utah, USA - Crystal Geyser metaG 2015-09 (SPAdes) (version 2) | ecosystem: Environmental > Aquatic > Deep subsurface >... | reverse complement strand
CCTTCGGTATGGAGCGTAGCCGAGGAATCTTCCGTTTTATACTGGGTTGTGTTAACGAGTTGGTCTTTGCATAGTTGTGAGCTAAACGATATTAACGCGTTCTGTGTTTTATTTCGAAGATCTCTCCACTCGATTCGATTTAGGTTCTTGTTTTTTGAATGATTTCTTGGCTCATCTTTGGTCGAGATGACATATTTTTTCATTCATCTTTTCTCATTCATCATTCTTTTTATTCCACTACTTTTCCGATATAATCCGAATTCATTAAACCTAAGGCTCCCATATATTTCAGAGAAAAGCTTACCAAATCGCCCGTTTTATACCCTTTGGGATTTTGTTTCAAATTAACTACTAGCATATCTGAACTGGCTTCTATAATTTCAATAGCTTCATCGTCAGGTGTAATAAACTTAGGATTTATATCTAACAAACCAACATCTAAAATGGCACGAACGGAAGTTTTTCCGTAATCACTTTCTGGGTAAACAGGAATTTCTCCGGCTACATTTTCAATTTGTTCACCACTAGGAACGAGTGGTTTTTCATTTACTTCAATTATTTCAGCAAAAAGTTTTAACACGTTTTCTTGCATTCCCTCGAAAATTTCACCAGTAAATAAATCATTGGCAAAAAACAAGGCTTCACCAATTCTAAAATGATTTACCCCTTTAGGAATCTGGTGTTTCATTAATAAAGATAGCGTTACACTTGTTCCCCCTGAAATCCATTTAATGGTCTTTTTAAATTTCAATTCTATCAATTGTTTATACAAACAAAGCTGAATCAGTTTATCCTGATTGGGCATAATTCCATTTAAACAATTCAAATTCGTTCCTAATCCAATAATCTCAATATTGGGCAAGTAAAAAACTTGCTCGTAAAACTCCATTAATTGGTCGCCCATCACACCTTCTCGCAAATCACCCATTTCAACCATGATGATGATTTTATGAACTTTATTTTGCTTCACCGCCTCTTCGCTTAGCCAATTAATAGTCTGTAAATCTGTATTAAAACTCACATCAGCATATTTTATAATACTAGAACGACTTCTTTTTGCTGGAGGTTTTATATAAACGGTTTGAATCTCAGGATCAATTGATTTTATTGTTTTCAGATTGCTGATTCGTGTATCATGCATTTCCCGAAAACCCAAATTATGTAACTCTTTTATAAAAACCGGACTTCCACAGAATAGTTTTGAAACCACTCCCCATTCAATTTCATGCTTATTAAAGAGTTTTTTTAGGAAGAGATAATTGTGTTTTAATTTGTCTTTGTAAAGCTTTATAAATGCCATTTACCTATTTTTTTACAATTCTTGGAATCTTAAACGGTAATCGTGTAAGTAATTCATAATTAAGTTGATGCGCTTGATCGCTAAACGAACTCACGGATATTGATTTTTTATATTGATTTCCAATTAAAACAACTACATCACCTTTTTTTACTTGAGGCTGATTACTTAAATCTACGGTGATACTATTCATATTAACAAGCCCAACAATCGGCGCTTCTTTTCCATTAATTAAAACAGAACCAACGTTACTTAAATTTCGATTATAACCATGTGAATAACCCACTGGCACAATTCCAATTCTCATATTTTTTTGGGCAAAAAAAGAAGTTCCATATCCAATGAAGTTTCCCGATTTCACCTCACTTATAGCCATTAATGATGAGGTCCAACGGATAACTCGTTTTAAAACATCCATATCTGATCCCACTTCATTACAAAAACGAATAAAGGTCTCCTTATTGGGCCAAAATCCATATTGAAGAATACCTACACGAACCATATTTCCAGGTGCATCAGGGTAATTCATAATACCTGCGGAACAAGCCGTATGAATAAATTTCGGATTCAAATTAGCATCTTTGAGATAGGCAATTGCAGCTTTAAAGATTTTGAGTTGTTCTTTAATTCTAAAATGATTGGCTCTACTTTCAGCACCGGCTAAATGAGTAAATAAGCCTGTAAATTCAACTTCCTCTTTATGTTGAATCAAAACTTTGATTAATTCTTGAATTTGATTCAAATTAAAACCCGTTCTCCACATTCCGGTTTCAATCTCAATATGAATTTTTACTTTTTTATTAAGCTCTTTAGCGTTTTGAATAATCAGGCTTAGCCTTTCAAAATCAAAAACAGCTAATTCTATTCCATTTTCTACAGCCCAAGATATTGCATCCCCATCAACAGAACCCATAATAAATAAATCAGGTTTTGTCTCACAAGCTTGCACTAAATGATACGCTTCATCAGCAGAGTGCACTGCAAAATAGGTTACGCCTAATTTCATAGCCATCGGTACATAAGAGCCTAAACCGTGCCCATAAGCATTACCCTTTACGACACAACACAATTTGGTATTAGGCTTTAATCGATTATTAATAAAGGCTAAATTTTGCTTTAAAGCCGATTTACTTAGTTCAATTTTTGATGTTTCAAACATGAATTCTTTTAACGATTGCTCAATAATTGATTAATAATTCCATAAAAAGTTTTCACACCAGTTACTATCAATTCATCGGGAAAATCATAATCAGGATTATGCAATGCAGGCGTATTTTCCCCAGAACCCAACCCAAACATACAACCTTTAAATTTTGTGGTGAATAAACCAAAATCTTCGCCCCATTTAAAAGGATATTCTCTTGAATTCACAGTTAAACCGTAATCAGCTGCAGATTTTTGCACAATTTGAATCGCATCTGAATCGTTTTCATTTGCAAAAAAGGATTGTGTGTATTCAAAATCAACCTTAATGGAATGTTTCTTTGCTATCCTTTTCGCTACAGATTCAATCTTTTTTTCCAATTTTCGTAAATCTGGATTATTCCAAGTTCTTAAGGTTAAATGAACCGATGCTTTACCCGCTGAAATTCCATACGATTTCTCTCCCAATTCTACACAAACAGGTGTTATCACGCAAAAATTGGGATCTTCAATGTTATTTTTATCCAACTTTAAGGATTCTTGTAAAATTTCAGCTACAGGAATTGCAGGGTTTATTCCATGCTCTGGTTCAGCAGCATGTGACGTTTTTCCGTTTAAATGAATGATAATACTATTTACAGCAGCTGTAAAACTTCCATTTTTTATCAAAATTGCATGCATAGGATAACCCGGCAGATTGTGTAATGCAAATACAAAATCAGGCTGAATTGTTGTCATATTTGCATCAGCTAACATCGCTTTTGCACCTTCTCCGTTTTCCTCAGCAGGTTGAAATAATAAAATCACTTTTCCACTGTACATTTTTTTATGACTTAAGGCTTGTGCTAAGCCACATAAAATAGCTGCATGTCCGTCGTGCCCACAACTATGTGAAAACCCTTTATTTGAGGAAGCATGTGCGAATTTATTAAATTCTTCGATAGGTAGCGCATCTAATTCTGCCCTAAAAAGAATGGTTTTCCCGGATTTTCCAGTATCCCAAGTCGCTAAAATACCATAACCTCCAACGTGCGTAATGATATCAGTTGGCGAACAGGATAATAAAAATTCGTGAATAATTCTGGCTGTATTTTCTTCAGTTCCTGAAACTTCAGGATACGTATGTATTAATTGTCGGAGTTGAGTTAGTTCTGTTAAATCTATTAAACTATTGGTCTCGGTAGTTAGGAACATAATTTATAGTACTAAAATTAAATTTTATTCATGAGGATAGTCATCATCAGTTTTTTGTGATATGATCAATTATTAATAGATGTTGAGCGAATATAAAAAAGTAGTTTTCAGCAAAATAATTGGTTATATCATTCGATAAGAGCATAACATACTGATAAAGTGGTCAATTTGCTTGGACACCTCGTTCAAACTAGTATTCATTCAAATGAGTCACTCGAAATAAGTAATTGATTTCAAATAATTTATGTAGTTACGATTATTTAACAAAATCTTAAGTAATGTAAAACATTTCTTTTACGAAATTATTAAATCATTATGGTTGATATCGCATTTCAAGATATTTATTCGTAAAACCAAGGCGCTCATAGAGTCTTTTTGCAGGATTATCGGGTTCAACATGCAAAGCAATTCCTCCTTTTGCTTTTTCCATAACTTGTTGCATCATTTCTTTTCCGATTCCTTTGCCTCTCATGGACTCATGAACAGCAATGTAAACTAAAATATGAGCAGGAATATAGCCGTCCATTCCTGTTTTATTCACCACAACTGCTGCTTTAATTTCCTTTTCCTCTTTATAAACAACCACAAAGCCACCTTTTTCAGGATTCAAGGAATAGTCAATTGCTTTTAAAATATCTTCTTTTTTATCACCAAATCGTCCTAAATGATGTTCTAAAAATGATGCAATATCAATTGTAGAACTAAGTTTTTTTAAATCTGATTCGGGTGTCAACCATTCAAGTTGTTTCATACTGTTTCTACCTCTTGGGATTTTGTTTTACTGATAAATGAAACTAGGATAAAACTGATTAATGATGCACTTAATCCAAAAATATTGGGGTCTAATCCTAGTGGTAAATTCGTGTTATAAATGATAAGAATCATTGTTATTGAACCGCCTAAAATCATGGATACCAATGCTGCATGAACATTTCGTTTTCCAAAAAATAGCGAAGCAACTAAGGGAACTAATAAGCCAGAAACCATAAATGCGTACGAATAGAGCATCATTTCTAAGACATTTTCTAAACTATAGGCTAAAACAATAGCAATAACTCCTAAAATTAGAGTAGCTAATTGAGTAAAACGCAAAACTTGTTTATGATTCGATAAATGTGGAAATAGAGCATGAATAATATCTGTAATTATATTCCCTGCTGCTGCCATTAAACAACTATCTGCCGTTGATAAGATCGCCGAAAAATAAACCGCCATCATAATTCCTAATAAGCCAACGGGTAAAATACTTTTAAGTAATAGTGGCAAACCTAATTCAGGATCCATTTGTGAAGCAGAAGCAAAACCGATTGATTCAAATAATCCTAAATCGGCATAAACACGCGCCAAAATTCCTAAACTTACACCCATAAATGCCATGATTGGCCATTCAAACAGTCCTGCAATGAACCAAGCTTTTTGGGCTTCTTTCTCACTTTTACTAGCATAAATCCGTTGATATAAAGTCATTCCAACAAACCAAATAGGTATTATTGTAACGGCCCAATTCACCAAAGTTTGCCAAGTAACATTCGTTAAAGAAAGCTGTTCCGGCTGAATCACAGTTTTAATCTGCTCCCATCCGCCAACTGCGTTATAGGCCAATGGAATTCCTACAAATAACAATCCTAACATTAATACAATCCATTGAATCGTATCGGTGTAAATTACAGCTGTCATTCCACCTAAAACGGTATAAAGCACGGTTACGATTCCCATGAAAAGCAACGCACTTTCAAGTGTAATTCCATCAAATGAAGATGAGGCGAGTTTTGCTCCGGCTAGTATTTGTGAACTTGTAAATCCTAAATAGCCAATTGCAGAAATTATTCCAGCAAGGAATCCTATTTTTCGGTCAAAAAGATGAGTAAACAATTGAGGAAATGTGGTAAAACGGTGTTCAAAACCCAATTTATAGACTCTTGGAATTAAAATTACGGCACTTAACCATGCACCGATTAATCCCGTAAAAAGCATCCATGAGCCAGAAAGACCCATTGCGAATCCTAAGCCACCTAGACCAATTGAAAAACCACCACCAACATCTGTAGCAACGACGGACAAACCAATGTGTCCACTACTCATTGTTCTTCCACTAACAAAATAGTCTTCAGTTGAAACGTTTTTACGCATGAACCAAAACCCTATTCCAAGAAGAACTGCCATATATACAATCATAATTATGGCATCAATATAATTTATCAAAACGTCTTTATTTAATGATTTAAATTATTAACACAAAGTATATTAATAACTTAACTAACTATTTAAAGGATGAATAATAAGCATTTTTTGTTAGGATTCAAAGTTAAATTTTCGCATCACTTACCATTTCGATTTTTAAATAATTAAAATGAATAGCCTATAAATAACTGATAAACTATTGTACCTTATATAGTTACATGATTTTTATCTTGATTTAATTAAAATCAAACTTCCGATTCAAGTGCAGGTATAGCTCATTAATAGTGATTCTATTTCTTTGGTAAAAAACAAATTCCATTGAAAAAATGATTAAATAACGTTTTATCGAATAAGGATTCTTCGCTAAAAACTAGTTATTTTACTCGTGTTCGGTATATGAATAATCTTTTAAAAACGAGTTAACATACATGAATCTGACAAGTAACACTCTCAAGTTGCCAATCATAAAATAGCGAACATTTTACCAGAACACCGATGCCAACTTACAATTCATTTAAATGTTGAATTTAATTGAACAATTTTTGCCACAATCCTTTTCCTGTAATCGGCTTATGAACTCAAATTCGGACTTCGTTTCTAAACAAAATTCACTGTTTTTTGCAAAAAAAAGTCATCCTATGCCCCGACACAAAATCTCGGTCAAATCTCTATTTACACTATAAGCAGTTCTTTTGAATAGTTTAGTTTAGTTCAATGGCAAAGATAATGCATCGGAGCTCCATATGACGAAATAATGTTTATGAAAACGAACAATGTATTATCATTAGGTTCTTGTTTTATTTTCTTTGCAAAATTGAACATTTTAAAAAATTAATAAACTAACATAGGGTCTAAGTCTGTAAGTTGAGTTACTTTTAACGTTGAAACGCAAGTACATTTTTTGAATTGGTGAATAAAAAATGATTACACTTACCTAATCTTGCAGTTTATTAAACTGATGATTGATCGTACTCCGAAAAGTAGTTTTTAACAATATATTCGTCGAATTCGGAGAATTTGGAAGGGTGTAAACCAACAGAATCGACTTTTCGGAGTGGACTCATGATTACTTTTTTTAAATTATTTATATCATTATAAACTACCTAGAAAATTTATTAAAGCCACTTAGCCAATATGAAAAACGTACTCATAGATTATATTTCAAGATTTATGACTCTTACAGAAGATGAAGCAAGTGCAATTCTAAATTTAGATTTGTTTAAACAATTCAAAAAAGGAAGTATTTTACTTCGTGAAGGTGAATGTTCAAATGAAGGCTATTTTGTAATAAAGGGCTGTATTCGTTGCTATTATTGTATAAATGGAGAAGAGAAAACCACTGCATTTTATACTGAATCGGAATCATTAAGCCCACTTTGTAGCATAAATCACAAAGCTTCTGAATACTACATCTCATGTGTTGAGGACAGTATTTTAGTTGTTGCTAATGCTGAGATGGAAAAAATTATGTTTGAACGATTCCCTCGTTTTGAAACGCTTTGTTGTATTATTTCTGAAGAATTAGTCGTTACAAAGCAAGCTATACTTGATGAATTTAAAACATCTACACCTGAACAACGCTACTTAAATTTAGTAAAATCAAGACCTGATTTAATACAACGTGTACCACAATATCAATTAGCAAGCTTTTTGGGAATGAAACCAGAATCATTAAGTCGAATCAGAAAACGTCTTGCACTGCAAGTTACTGCATAAGCCTTATTTCTTAACTTAAGTTAAGGTATTTTAGAAATCACTCGACTTATCTTTAGCAATCATGATCACAATACATTTTTTATGCTAAAGTATTTCGTTTTATTTCTAGTTCTTGTTCACGTACAAATGTCAAAAAGTAGCGCTCAACAAATACGAGAAGACTCTACTAAAAAAAAGTATTTTATAGGAAGTACGCTCTTTGTACTTGGAAATTTCATACCCGATGACCCTAATTCTCCTGATTTTATACAATTTAATTTCGGGTATCGACTAACAGCTAAAGATGCGTTTTCAATTGAAATTAAAACATGGAAATATGCTTGGCCTTTAGGAATTCCATTTGGAGATTCTTTCCAAAAAGAAGATGAGAACTATCCAGGATACATTAGAGCATTTGGGATTGCCTTTGTTTATCAGCGTTTTTTATGGAAAGGCGCTTATGTTGCATTACATGCAATAAATGCCTTACAAAACTATGTTGATGATCATGATAAATTGATATAACGTGGTTTTCAATTATTCATGACGTATCGTTTTGGGTATCATTTAGATTTTTACAGTAAACGTTTTTTTATTGACCCCTCCATAGCAATTACCAATTGGCCAATTAATACCAATGTTCCCAAATCTTTTGCCGCAATTGAAAAAAAATGGCCGAATTACTTCCTATTTGAACCTGGTTTACATGTTGGATTCAATTTTTAACTTTCGCAGATTAAAGAAATGAGTTTATTCTGTAAAGTAGTTTTCTGTAAAATAGTAGCAAATTTGAAGGATTTGGAATGGTAAAATTCCGAAAAATTGAGTTTCTTGATTGGAATCAATACTTAAAAAGCTCATTTTCATCCTTTTTTTCCTTATAACAGTTTATCTAATCAAAACAAGTCTTCTGAATCTAATTTCTTATAACATTTATGGTTATATTCGGCTGTTCAAACGAATTAACAGATTACTTACTTTATGAAAAATAAATTTGTTTTCCTTCAATTAATTTTTAGTCTCACACTAGTTAATCTATCAATAGCTCAGGATTCTAAATCTACTGATTCTGCAAAATTAGATTCCATTCTTGCTTTGCAAAAACAAATGAATGAACGGTTAGATAGAAATCCTTTAAAGACTAAAACGTTTGGTGTTGAAGTAAATCTTTTTAGACTTCTTTCTTTCGACGAAGCTTATACGTTTAGTGCAGGCTTGTCATTTTTCGATATTGACAGAAGATCTGAAATTGCATTCCCACTTTATGTTCAAATTGCACAAGATGATTATGAATTAACAGCAATCACATTAGACGGTCATTATCGCTACTTCTTAAGTAACAGACAAGGCGGCTTTTATGTTAGTGCATTTTCTCGTTTTGCTTTTTTGAATGGTCAGAAAAATAATTATGACTATTATTACGATGATATTTCTACAAAAAATGATCGTGAATCAATAGTTAAAGTTGGCTTAGGTATTGGTATCGGCTATAGGATTTTTTCCTATAAAGGTATTTATTGGGGCACTAGTTTAAATGTGGGTCGATATTTTATTGGTAAAAACGATCATTTCTACTCTAGTTTCCTTGAGATAAATGACGATGCTACCATGATTTTAGATATCGAATTTTTAAAGTTTGGTTGGGCTTTTTAAACTTAAATCAGAATCAATAAAGAAAAGCGTCCATTAGAAATAGTTAATAGTCGCTTTTTGGGGTCTTTCAATTTCTGGCGCAAGTGTCCACTCGTGACAACTCAATTTCTGGCGCTAATCTTAATGCAGAACTCAAAACTAAGAATCTCCCCCTTTTTCCAAGAACCTAAGCAATTGATTATACTGAACAAATAATAGGGTTGGTGGGATTTCATATCAAAATTTTTATTTCAGAGTTGACCACTCTCTAAATCTCTCTCCGATTCAAAAATCGGGTTATTGACTAAAATTTGCCGAAGAGAGACTTTAAATTTCTCATTCATCTATTATTAAAAAGCTCCTGCTGGGCCAGGAAACACAACTGGACTTTCTGTTCCATCGGTAGAAACAGCAGCAACTCCAAAGTAGTAATTATCTATAATGATGTTATCTAATTTGTATTCTGCAACATCGCCCACAAAACGAGACCATTTCCATTCTGAGTCAGTAGTTAATCTCCAATAGATTTTATAGCCCACAAAACGAGGATGTTTATCTAATTTTTTCCATTTTAAGGTTGTTGATGATGAAACAGCACCAGAAATTTGCACATCTGATGGTGGCGCAGGTGACCAAGCCAGAGCTGCTAAAGTAACAGCATTTAAACCGGTACATTTTGCTACATATTGGAAATTCACTTTTTCTAGGACATCGCCATACTTAATTCCATTTTCTGTTCTTAAATCTTGATGCTGTCTATCATAATGCTCCCAAGCCTCCATAATTCGAACTCCTGGAAATCCTGCATCATTGAACGGTCTGTGATGTCCACCCCTTCCAAAACGATCCAATCTGTAAATCATCATGATATCTATATTTGGAACAGTTGCTTCTCCAATACTTTTAATGTAGCGAGCTAAATTTCTTGATGGAGAATCGACTTCACCTCCAGTAAATCTACGAATTCTTGCTTCTCGTTCAGTTTCGACTGCTCTTGTTCCTTCAGAGAATACTCGAACCGTTCTGTTATCAATTACACCATTTATACCTTCGATATTTCCAATCATATCGTTATTTAATACGGCATCAATATTCCAACCTTTTTCTTTTGCAAATCTGGCTAGAATCGCCCCTCCATTTAATCCTTGTTCTTCACCAGAAAGTCCGGCATAAACAATTGTTGCATCAAAATCATACTTTGATAGCACTCTTGCTGCTTCTAAAATACCAGCAATTCCGGTGGCATTATCATTGGCGCCTGGCGAATCATCGGTATAATTCCTGACATCAGAAATTCGGGAATCAATATCCCCTGACATCATAAGCATTCTATTTTTGTCTGTTTTTCCCCATTGAACCGCAATTACATTCACAATTTTTGTAGGTTTTGGAATTCGCGCATTCGATGCTGTATCAGAAACATAAAACACTTCCAACTTATTTCCATTTTGCTTAGAAATAGATTCGAATTCTGCTTTAATCCATCTTCTTGCCGCTCCGATTCCTCTAGTTTGCGAAACCGTATCAGACAAAGTATGTCGCGTTCCAAAAGAGACTAATTTTTCTAAATCTTTTTGAATTCGTGCTGGATTAGGCGCAATGGCAATGTCATATAAGTCTTTGCGTAATCCTATCGTTTGAGCTTCAATTGTTTCATTAGGAAGAAATAGAAACGATAATAGTACAATAACAAACAAAGTAGTTTGAAAAGATTTCATAGATCAAATAAAGTTTGAGGTGAATTTTAACCTTCAAATTAACGAGTACCCTATTCACGAACTGGAGTTGCTACATTAAAGTGGAGATTGTTTATCCGTACATTCTCCCAGTAACAATAAAGAAAAAAGGTAAAATACCATGGAATCCAAAAAACGTCAGCACTATGCCGATGAATTCAAAATCAAGGC
>Ga0210026_1003901_pt1 | contig 11087 bp, 15 predicted proteins | sample CryGeymeta201509_FD_183977 | JGI IMG/M metagenome (GOLD analysis project Ga0210026, IMG submission 183977) | Groundwater microbial communities from Crystal Geyser aquifers in Utah, USA - Crystal Geyser metaG 2015-09 (SPAdes) (version 2) | ecosystem: Environmental > Aquatic > Deep subsurface >... | reverse complement strand
GAATCCCAATTTGGCCTCCTTTCCCACAGTTGCTTTAGTGAACATGTGCTGTTTAAGAGCATTATCAGCTCGGTCCCATTCTCTCCTCATGTTAGCACCCTCAATCTCATTGATCATTCGGTGTGTCACGTAGGGCTATCTGTTGGGGTACAATCTGGTTGATGACTTCATTAATCTTGTGTAGGTTTCACCTGGAATTGAGTAGTAGGGTGCTTCAAGATGAGTGGGATTGTAGATGCCTGAACCTTTTTCCATTCTTCTATGAATTAATAATAGAACACAACTGTTTATTGGTATAAGTCAGCTCAGATCACTTGCTTGTCAGGTCATCGTTAAAGTGAATATGAATAGCTGGGACGTATTGTTGCTCAGGAGGGACCTCCAGTTCTTCATACATTTCTGTTTGGTCAATAATGCCATTGTCTGCCAAAGTGGCATCCATATTCAGGATCTTTCCCTTTCTTTTCCATGTATAACTCTTGGCATGGACATTTATATCTTCATAGCGATCCAGAATTTCCCAAATGATTTCTTCCTTCGGTACCTCTAGCTTATCCTCAGTGTCACTCAAAGTATTGATGATTCTGATGAACTGAGACTTCTTTGTGAGTTTGCCAATGAAAAATTATTGATTTTTCCACCAAGGAATGGTCATACTGTCTGCTGGCAGATCAATATGCAGAAACTTACCATGAGGAATATACTTCTCTTCTTCACCTTTGCCATTGACAAAGGTTCGAGGTCCTCTTGTTTTATCGTCAAACCAATGTGTTATATCAGACCCTGCAGCTTGAATGATTGGTTCTACTTCGGCAAGATGTCTATTATTCTGAACAAGAGAGCTCAGATCATAAACATCGCCAAAGAATGTTACCCAGATATCGTTGGGCGTATTGTGACTTTGCAACTATGAAAGAATGTAGTATTTCCTTTTTTTGTAGGGCTTCGGGATCAACTTTTTATGATTATCTGTTGCACTTTATGTACTCATCAATAATTTATAATGGAAACATCAATGGGTTGACTGAGTAGGCATGCAGCAGAGCCATCCTCTACCCGGTTGAGTCGATTTTGTATCCATCTCGAATGCCTCAACCTCTTAAACCTTCATTTCGGTTTTAGATATCTAGGATTTCTCAGTTTTTTTTTCTTTCAAAGATGCCATTGGTTTTCTTTTGAGGGAAAGCTTTAAATCGTCAATAGAGACGACATGCTTGAGTCGATTTCTGAAATAGTCATGAGCAAGGGCATCTTTGAATTCATTTTAGAGCTCAAGGATACACTATTTGCATTTTTATCTGTTGGCCAACCTCCACTTGTAATACTAAGTATCAACTTATTCCTTTTTAAGTTAGGGATTAGCCTAAAAGCTGATCATTTTATCTGTTATTTTTTATCGAATGTTCAAGAAGGTGGTTTCCATGTTGCTTTCAAGTTACTGCCGTATGCTTGCAAATTTGCTTTCGACTCTTTGTTTATAATCTGCAACATTTAATTTAGTAAATTCTAAACCGACGTATTCTTCGACAGTAAGCCCTAATTTGAACAACTTCTTCATGCTTTTTTCGTTCGCTTCAATCTTCTTCATGTCGAATTATATTTCATTCATAGTTTGTTACTACTTAGTTCTGATGAGCTCATTTGCAGTATTAATCAATCTCCTTACATCATCAAAAGCTTGCTTCTTCAAGGCAGGTTATCGTTTCTCATAGTGGTCAAGCTTAATGGAAGCCTAAAAATGAGCTTAAGCTGCCTACTTATTGATTTTCGAAGTGATTCTATCTCCATTTTGGGTGCTACAGTTTCCCATACCTCAAGCAAATTAATATTATGCACCATAAACAGCAAGTTATTTTCTAATTCAAAAAATAGATTCCTCGAGCCGAGAATAACTTTATTAGTATAAAGAATCATTGATTGTATCTCTTTTTTTTCATCACTCTTGATTTCTCAAACAACTTTGCTGGAGATATTTTAATCTTTGCCCTCCTATCTTTCATTTCCTCCTGTGCATAATTGACTGACTCAGATAGGCTTTACAATTTTTTCAGCACACTCATAATCAAAATATTCTAATGCGATGAAGCTAGACTATTGGAAGGGTATTTCAGCATGGCTCTCGATTGTGACTAATTCCTCAGTATTATCATTCTTTTTTCATGGCCGTCATAGGACTCAGAAATACCTGTGGAATTTCTGAGATGAAGACTCTTCTTATTGAGTAATTTTTGCTTGTAATCGCATATGTCACTAATTCGATCATCATAGTGCTTCACTTTTTCTATCTATGTTAGCTTACCATAGTCAAAACTTCTATTAACAATTCGAGGTAATTTGATTGCTCCTCTCCGACCTCTCCTGTCTGGAAGTTAATAGTTATATACGTCGGAATCTAATCCCAAGATGTATGAAAGCTTGAAAGGGTATTATTTGTTTAGATTGAGGTCGTTGATAAACTGTTTCCAAATTTGTTCATTCTTGGCAATAGATTTGAGAAAAGGAAGGGCTTTGAACTTCCATCCATACCCCTAACTTTTGAATTTCCCATTTGTTACCCATCCTCGAGCGACTATTCTTCCTCCTGTAGACTAAACCTCCCCCTCCTCAATGAAGTAAATTCCTTTGATCGTTGAATTCTTATAAAAAACTTAACGTAATGCGAGTTTGCTCATTAAATTTGCTTGCTCCATGTAGACATGAAACAAAGTTCCTTTGAGAAAGTTCGTTAGATGGTCAGGTCGAGGCATAGGAAAAGGTAGAATCAGAATTAGGGCAAATGGCTGAGGAATAAAGGGAGAATAGACTTAGTTTCCCAAGTAGATTGGATCTAAATTATCCTCAGACACTGTAAAATTGAGCAGAACATCTTCAATTTCATGGGACTCATTTTTAGGCAAGAACAACTTTCCTTCCTGAAACATTTAAAAGATAGTACTTTACAGTTGAGAACATAGGAATGATCGTTAGCTTTAGACTTACTTAGTTTTCCGTTTGAGGGCACTAACAGCTCTGCCATACAAACAATAAGCCCGATAATCAGGATCAAAGGTATAAGATTTATCCCCTGAACATACGAGCACCTTTATATTACTGAGATCAGTGAAAAATTCAGGCGATAATTTACAATGTTTTTGTTCAGACATGAACTGTATGAACCTTGTGTATGTTTCAGTTTGTTGTTAATAATTTTGCTTTTGCATGTAGGCCAAAATAAATTTCTTGATCAGATGACAAGTACTTCTAAAGAATGCTAGGAAGTTCCTTCGAAGTGATATGTGTAGTTGCGTAGCTATTATTGCTTAAGAGTCAATATGGAAGCCAGCTGCTTGAAAATTTATTCCATGCAGTACTGTAGTACGGTATTAATAAGTTTATTTAAGTAAGGGAGTATTTTTAGTTTATCCAACAATAAAATTTCTTTCCTTTTTGAATATAGATCAAAAGCGTTCATCATGCATCATGCTCGCCCTCCTTGATTAACCAAGAAATCAATTTAACGTTTTGTGTGCAAATGAATCTTCTTGTCTTTGGATGTCAGTCTCGAATGAATGCTCACAGGAGATTTATCTCTTGAATATGAATTCAAAACTTATCTTGGCTTCTATTTGATGGGGGAAATCGGAGTTTCATAAGTGTAGTAATTAAGTAAGTGGGATTTCAGCTCTTCTTTTAACTTTGTCTTTTTTCGATTGACCGATCTGATATGTTCTTCAACTTTCATTCTCGGATATTATCTAGCTGTGAAAGAATTTCTTTGCTATTCCTTCTATTGTGCTATGATTTTTTGTTCAGCCATCCTTCGTTTATCTTGCTTTCCGGATTCCCATCTTCTCTCCCTCAATAAAAATTAAGCCCATTTTTCATTTTTTTATCTCTTTGTCAACTCCATCTTGTCAGCTTCATTCTTTCGATAGGCTTCTCTTGCTTCTGTTTTCATTTGATCAACGACTTGACTCTTGTTGAATTTTTACAGTAAAGTAGGACGTGCTCTATATCGAGGAGGAGATGCTCTCTTTCTTGGACTTTTCGATACTTTTCTTTTTTCTTGAGGAGCTGAATTGAATATTTAACTTTGTATTAACTGAGGAAACTGGTTTTTCTTCCGACTGCTCATTATTTTTTTGATCGAAAGGTCATATTGTTTATAAGGAGAGACGTATGACTTTGTTGATTATTATCTCTATTTCTATTTCTTTTTCTTTTTCTTTTCCTTTTTCGAAACAACATTGTTGTTGAGACCATCGCTCTCAGATCGACTGAACGCCAACGAATCAGATGACTAAAGGACAGTTGATGATTTGAGAGTATGTGTAAGGTGTCTGATGTAGTCGATAGTTAGCTATTACTCCTCAGTTCGATTAGTATTTATTATCATGAGTTTTATTAATAAGCCCTTAGTATTTTAGTTTTATTAGCATAACTCAAACATTTCATTAGAGATATGATGATAGCAAAACATAATTGAAAAAAGTTCTCGTCGAATTGAGCATTAAAATATTGCTAATTACTGTTTTGGAAGTACAGCTGGGGGAGTAGTTTAGCTTTCTGTCTTGATTAAATATAGAAACAGGGCAATAAAATATTCATTTAAATCTTATGTATATCGAAGTAGAGCACTGTATCAACTGCCACCTCCATAACTGGTGCTCCAGGCACAATGAAGAAAAGTATCAAGAATTCTTCATCAAGGTTGCTGCAAAAGCTAAAGCTACCTTCAAAAATGTAACTATCACCCAAAACCAACCTCCTTAATATTTCACCAAGCACTGGAGTTGGAGTGCAGCCCACGGACAAGAGTTAGAGAGATACTACGATGAAAGCAAACAATAATTTGTGAACTTCCCTCGTCATGGCTCTTTTTAGATCAAAGTCAACGGAATGCTCATTTTTTCTAAAATTCAGTCGAACCTTTGGCCCAACCTGGAGAAAATCGGTCAGTTGTTTCATCAGATCAAAGAAGAGATAGATCGTGGAGGTGATATCAAGAAATATTCTTTGCAATTTCGGCTGGAGAATTAAAACGATGACTAGCATTTTGTTGACACCTACAAGAAAGTAATCAAGTTCAAGATCAATAAAAGACCTCATAGCAGCCAATTCAACAGTTCAGCATACTACTCAAGAGGTTCAGCTGAGCCTATGGACGGTATAAAGGTGGGGCAACAGCAGAGAAAAAATGTCGTCAGCCTGAAGAAAAATCAGTACTTATTTATCTATTCAGACGCAGCTACATGGAACATCGTCCTGTTCCCAAACTCAGACAAAAAAGAACCGAGCAATTGGGTTAGTCTCCAAACGAATTTAACTAGTTTAAGGAAGGTAGTAATTACATTGAGGACCACTATTTGTAATAGAATCACAGCATGAAGCCGAAAACTAGTAATAAACTGTCTCCAAGGCAAAGAAAGGTATTGCTAAAGAAGTAGATTCTCAACCCAGTCAAACCTTTGCATATCGACAATCATTATAAGGAGCCTATTGGAAAATTAGAGAAAAAGCCAACAAAGAAATTAATAATTAAATCGAATGAAAAAAAATCTGAAGAAGGAAGTGGGAAAAAAATGGAGAGACAGAGCCCCCAAAATACGCAAGATAAAATCACTTAAAAAATTGAGGAGTCCAAAAGTATTGTTGTTCAGCCTGAAATGATTAAAATTTAAGAACAACCCAGAAAAGAATCAGTCATTAGTCCTGCTCCAGTTTTCGAGAGATAAAGAAAACAATCTGAGCCCAAGCAAGAATAAACCAAACAAGATAGGGTCGTTGAGGAGGTGAAAGTGTAGAAAGTAGAAATCAAGGACAGGCCCAAAGAAGAATCATCAAATGAAGGTTATGAAAATTTGCTGGATTAAGTTGAAGAATCACACAGTGTGAAACACCAGACAGTCTAGGTCAAATAATAGACAAAACCATAGCCAATAAAAATAGAGGAAACCAAAGAGTTGGCCTAACCTTCAAAGCCTGTCGAGAAGAAAAAGACAGATAAATCCATTTAAAACTATGAAGAATAAATCTATGACGAATACTATGAATAAGCTAAAAATGAAGAGCGACCATAAACTAGCAGTCACTCGCGTCGATAATAAAAATAACCAGTATTTGAAGAATCTGTTCTTAAGGAAGAATAAGGATTGTAGGTGAATTTCAGAAAGACAACCGAAAGGAACCAGTAATCGAGACAGAAAGAGGAAGTCGAATAATATGAGGAAGACTTTCCTGTCGAATAAGGTCAAGAACAGGAGATTCCGATTATCGTCAACAAAAAGACTGAAGTTGAATCCCCAGCTCAGTAATAGCCAAAAACAGAAGTATATGAAGAACCATTCGAAGAAGAAGTGCCCGAAAAAATTGAGAAAAAATAAGAGAAGAAAGAATAATAGACTATTCCGAAATAGCAACCTGCTCCTGAATCTGAAAAGAAAGTGCCAGAAGCAGTTGAATCTTAAAAGAAAGTATCAGAAGAAGATGATGTCAAAGTTGGACTATAAAACCAGGCTGATGTTTAAATTAAATAAGAATAGAAGTAACGGAAGGGGGAAGTTGCTGCTGAAGCTGAAGTCAAAGAAAAGGAGAAGGAAAGTCGTGAATAAGTGAGATAGATCCAAGCTGAAAAAGTAGAAAATGTACCTTAACCTGAAATAATTGAAACACCCGAGCCCAAATAATCAGTCAAGGCAATTGACGACAAAAAGTAAGAAAGCATGCAACCTGAAAAGGAAGAAATACATAAAGAATAAACAAAAAAGGAATAAACTGCACATCAAGCACCAGTTGAAGCATAAAAAGTAGCATAAGAGTCTGAAACTCCAGAATAAATTTAGTAGGTGCCAAAACAACAATAGAACAAACCAAAAGAAGTAAAAGAAGATAAGAGTAAGGAAGAAAAAACTCCATTCGTTGAATAAGAAGTGAAAACTGTGGAAGAGGCGAAAAATGTTGAAGAAGTGAAATAATAAAAAATGCAGTAGAGTATTCAGCCTCCATCAGCCGAGAATAAAGAAGTAGCAGAGAATGTTAAATATAAGGAAAAAACTGAGGAAATCAAAGTAGAAACTCCAAGGGAAGAAGACAAAGTTGCTTAATAGATCAAGCAAGATGTTGCAGAAGATGTAAAAGTCTATCAAAGGCAGCCATAGCCAGTCGCTGAACCAGAGTAGCCAATCAAATAAGCTGCTGCTCCACAGGAACATATGCAACCTGTTTAAGCTGTTTAAGCTTAAGTGAAAGAAACCGAAAAAACAAAAGAGGAGCCCGTGTCTGCTGAGCCAATCAGAGAATAAGAAAGAAAACCTGAGGAAAGTAAAGTTTAATAGCCTAAAGTTGGATAAGCTGTTGAATAAAAGGTGTATACTTCTGAACCCAAAGCTTAAGAAGACGTCAAAGCTGTCAGGGCTGAACAAAAGGAAGAATAAATTCCTGCCGAAGAAAAGAAATAATAATTGATTGTCGAACAGAAAGATGAAGTCAAGCCAGAAGAAAAAGGCTAATAAGTAAAGGAAGAGAAGCAAAAAGAAGAAGGTAAGCCTTCCTCCACACATGAGATTGGACAGCCTGAATAGAGGATAGAAGAGGTTAAAGAAGCTTAACCTTCCAAGATCAAGGAATAATAGAAGAAAAATGTATAAGAGGATCGTAAACCTGAATAGAATAAAGAATAAAACAAACCTTCAATTTAGGAATCTTTAAAGCCTGAAGAAACTAAATAATAAACCTCAAAAACTGAAGAGGCTAAATAATAAACCTCAAAGCCAGAAGAAATTTAAAAAAACATACAGGCTCAGCCATAGCCAAAGGTTTCAGCAAACTAAATTGAAGCCAAGCCTGAAAGTACAGCTAAGGTCTCTGAACAACCTGAATAAACTAAGGTTTAGTCAGCGACTGTAAAATAAACGAACGAGGAAAAAAAAGAAGCAGCTTAGCTGAAAGAATAAATTGCACAAGAATAAAAAAAAGTTTCATCGGTAAAACTTTAGTAAACCAAAGAGGAAGGTACCCGTGTCGAGTAAAAAAATTCATAAAAGTTGATTTAATAAGGGAACAAATAATCGCCTTCAGAATATAAAAAATAAGAGACAGCTCCTGAATAAAAGAAAGTAGAAGAAGTTCAGGTTGAAGAGAAGCCAGTGTCAACTGAAAACAAACATATTTAGGCTGTTGAAAGTGAAGAAAAAATACAAGAACAAGAGGCTGCAACCGAAAATAAAGTACCAGAAAAGCAAATAGAAGAGCCTCAGTAAAATCTTGAAGAGAAGAATGTTGAAGCTGAAAAAAAGGAATAACCTCAATAAGGGAACAAACCAGAAGAGGTAAAGGAGTAAGCTAAACAACTCTAAGCTAAACAATAATAAACTAGCCCCGTCTCTGCAACAGCTTAAAAGCCAAAGCTACAAAAGCTACAATAATAAATCAAGCAAAGCGAGTAACTACAATAGAACGAATAAATCAAAGTAGAATCTTCCAAACCTTAAAGTAAAGAAGACATCAAAGCTGAATAAAAATAAAAGCCTGCTACTGAGAAAAACATCTAATAGACAAAGCTCCTGGAGAACAAAGAGAAGGCGAAAGAAGAATAGCAGAAAATACATGAATAAAAGAAAGAAGAAAGGAAAGTTGAAGAAGGAAAGGAAGAAGGATAAATACAAGTCAATGTACATCCAATCAGCTCCTAAACCCTTATGGATAGTAGAGCAGAAGAGAAGCTGTAAGATAACAAAGTGTCGGCAGTGAATCCCAGTGAAGATAAAATCTCCTTCCATGCTTAGTAGTAAGAGACTGAACCGATAAAATAGAGTGAAGAGAAGGGATAAAAAAAACCATCTATCACTAACATTCAGGTTGTTTCTGCAGAACACAACGAATCAACAACTATAAATAACTAGGCAGCTAAACCTGAAGAAACTAAAGTAAAACCTGAGCAAACTATAGCATCCCCTGAACCTTAATAAGGCATCGAAAAGAAAGAAGATGCTAAAGTTGAAGCCGCTGCTGAACCTCAATAAGTAAATGAGAGGAAAGAAGAAGCTATAATTGAAGATGAAAAAGTTGAAGAGGTTAAAGTCGAAGAAACAATCCCTCAGCCTGAAGAGATAACAGTTTCTCCATCAACAACTACAGTTGTGATGCAAACACCTGAAGAGAAACTTTAGACTGCAAATGAAGAAGAGAAAGGAGATGTAGAAGAATCAAAAGAATAGATCCCTTCAGCTTCAGTGATCTCCTCGGGAGGTCAAATTCGTCAAGAACTAGATCATATGTACTAAAAAATTGAACAAGAAGCCTCAGCAAATCCCCCAGTTACGACTTTGAATGTTTGATAATGCATGCTAATAAATCTATTATTCATCTCAAAACAAATACATACTATCACAGCAAAGCTTCTACTTTTTGAGTACTAGCATTGCTTACTTCTGTGTTCACCCATTCCTCTAAAGATTCTATTGAAACACCGTTTTTAATTTTGAAAAATTTAGATTGTTTTTTGTTGGCCTTGTCAAACAACACCAGTTGAGGAGCCTGCTTCAAGTATAGTAGTTTATGCTCATTTTTGTCAAGATCGAAGATTCCGAAAGATAATTTGTCTTAGAACTAATCCCTGTATTTTATGGCGAACTCCTCAACTGTAGCCTGTATATCTCTATAGGAATCCTCATCTTTGGAGTCAACAAACAACACTATTGTGGACTGTCCTTGCTTTTCATATATTTCACTGATAAAAGTACTTCCAACTATCTTCCTCAAAGGACCTCTATTTTATTTCTAGCTTGGGACTGGCTCACTTTTATACAGAGGGTCCAATCTCTTCATCCTCACATCGTTGATGAAACCTATTAAATCTTGAGAATCAAGAGGTTTTTGAGTTGATTGGAGGATGTACTTCTTAAGGTTGAATCTATCATAGTCAGTTTTGGTGAACATTATTGCATAATCTGCATGGAGATCACCGTTACTAAAGACACTTTCAACTGGCTCGTTGAATTGTTCCTCGTACATTTGCTCTGTTATTCTACAGAAAATAACTCTTTCATAGGCAAGCTGTTCTTATTTGTTATATTTGGCTGCTTCTTCAAAAATTTTATTTATTTGATCAAACTTTTCTTGTTTGATTGATGGCTTAGTGAGCAAGATAAGCTGATCACTGATAGTTCCTCCAAATACTCGAGGCAAGTTGTCTTCTCGAACGTCGACAACAAGAGGTAGGCTATCGATATTGAGAGCTTGAACAAGTTCGTTTGCTTGCTCTTGTATGGTCATATTGTTGAATTTGTAGCTTTCTATTTATTTATTGAATTTGAACAGCTTGATAGAATCTTGCTGCTGTTTTTATGATGGAACTGCATAGACTCCTACATTTAGTTCTCGCAAGTAGTAATCTATCTTTGCGTAGAGTTTGTTGTATTCATTGAGAGTTGTCAAGTTGCCAAAAGTGAACAGGACGTTGTATCTGAATTGACTATCAGCTAACACTTGTTTCTGATAGCCCAATGGCATTTTAGGATGAGCAGTCTTCTGGTATTTTTCCAAAATTTCAGTCACCTGAGTTCTAAATTCAAAATGTTCGGGATCTATGAATCTATTAAGGACCAAGAAGCCTTCTTTTTTACCAAACCTTCTAAGGAGATTCTGATGATCAGATGAGATATTGATATAGCCAAAGAGGGTATGATCTTCTGGAAACTCAGCCTTGATGCGTTATTTAAGCTATTCATAGTCATTGATAATCGGCTCAAGCTCGCTTTATTGATTTTTTGTGTGGAAGTAGATGACAAGATTATCAAAGGCATGCAGAAGAACATCTAGAGCTGGTGGACTGATTTATATAATTTTCTAGAGTGAAGGTTTGACAGTCATGTTCTCAGGCTTACCCATGGCTAGAGCCACTATTAGAGTGAGACCTATTAGTTTGAGGAGGTTCATTGATACTATTTTTTATAAATTCACACATCATCACATTTTACAAATACTACAATCCTATCTTAGTGACGTGTGAAATAATTAGACAATTGCAACTTAGTGAATCATTGTTAGTCTTACTGATTGGCGATGTCGTATGAAAGTAACCTACTCTTCGATACGAAGTGATCCCTTTC
>Ga0210026_1003884_pt1 | contig 11123 bp, 7 predicted proteins | sample CryGeymeta201509_FD_183977 | JGI IMG/M metagenome (GOLD analysis project Ga0210026, IMG submission 183977) | Groundwater microbial communities from Crystal Geyser aquifers in Utah, USA - Crystal Geyser metaG 2015-09 (SPAdes) (version 2) | ecosystem: Environmental > Aquatic > Deep subsurface >... | reverse complement strand
GCCACAATCTCAGCGATGTGGCCGGCTTGGTATTGGCTTGGGGCGGCACGCTGGCGGTCAAGGTCTTGCCCAACGCGCGCCATACCTACGGTTGGAAACGCGCCACCATTTTGGCGGCGTTTGCCAACGCGTTGCTGCTGCTGGTGGCCATGGGCGGTCTGGCTTGGGAGGCAGTTGGCCGCCTGAGCGCGCCGCAAGCCGAACTGCAGGCGCAAGGCGCGACGATCATGGTCGTGGCGGGCATTGGCATTGTGGTCAACACCGCGACCGCCTTGCTGTTCATGCGCGGGGGTGAAGACGACCTGAACATTCGCGGCGCTTTTTTGCACATGGCGGCCGACGCACTGGTCTCAGCCGGTGTGGTGGTCGCTGGTGCCTTGACGCTGTGGATGGGCTGGGTCTGGCTGGACCCGGTGGTGAGCCTGCTGATTGCAGCGGTGATTCTGTGGGGCACCTGGGACTTGTTCAAACAATCATTGCACCTGCTGTTTGACGGCGTGCCCGACAGCATCGACCCGGCCGCTGTGCGCACGCTGCTGCTGGGCTTGCCCGGTGTGGCCGAGGTGCATGACCTGCACGTGTGGGCCATGGGCACCAGCCACATTGCGCTCACCGCGCACCTGGTCACCGACACGGCTGACACCGGCGCCCTGCTGCACGAGGCCGAAGAAGAACTGCATGAACATTTTGAAATCTGCCACGTCACGCTGCAGCTGGAGACGCCCACCTATGCGCAAAGCTGCGCACTGCGGCCAGGGCGGGGGTGCCAGGCGCATTGATGCAGCCTTGTGAACGGTCTTGAGGACCAAGGCCTGCCCCACGCTCCGAGCCAATGAAGTCGAGTCAATTCAGAAATTTTGGGATTTTTTGATTTTATATTTCAATACTTCTTGTATCATTGCATCATGGACAAACAACTTGCCACCTCTATTTTTGAATGCCTGGCCTCAGGCGTTCGACTGGATATTTACCGCTTGCTGGTGAAAACCGGGCCACAAGGCTTAGTGGCCGGTGAAATTGGCAGTGCGCTCGAAGTGCCGCCCACCAACTTGTCGTTTCACCTGAAAGCGCTGGCCCACGCGCAACTGGTGTCGGTGGTGCAAGAGGGGCGCTACCAACGCTACCGTGCCAACCTGGCGCTGATGCAGGAGCTGATTGGCTATTTGACCGCCGAATGCTGCGCTGGCCACCCCGAACAGTGTGCCGAGATTTGCCTGGAGCCCGTCTGCCCCTGAAGCTTGTTGGATGCCCCGCAGAGCCCATGGATGGCCGCGCTGCGCTCGCCATGACTTATCCCATCGCCCTCAACTTATCTCAAGGAAACCATCATGAAAAAAATTCAGGTTTTTGACCCCGCCCTGTGCTGCAGCAGCGGCGTGTGCGGTACCGATGTCGACCAAAAGCTGGTCGATTTTTCTGCCGATGTGGACTGGGCCGAACAACAGGGCGCGCGCATCGAGCGCTTTAATCTGGCGCAGCAGCCGATGGTCTTTGCCGAGAATGCTGCTGTCAAGGGCTTGCTGGAACGCTCGGGCGAGGCCGCCTTGCCAATCACCCTGGTCGACGGCGAAGTGGCTTTTGCCGGGCGCTACCCCACACGGGCAGATCTGGCACGCTGGATAGGCGTCTCGCAGACGGTGGCGCCTGCGCCCGAGGCTGCAGCCAGCAGCTCATGCTGCGGCGGCGGAAAGTGCTGCGGATGAAATTCCTGACCCAGGCTCCGCGCTTTTTGTTCTTCACCGGCAAAGGCGGCGTGGGCAAAACCTCCATTGCCTGCGCCACGTCGATTCAGTTGGCCACCGCTGGTCAACGCGTGCTGCTGGTCAGCACCGACCCGGCCTCCAATGTCGGCCAGGTGTTTGGCATCCGCATCGGCAACCAGATCACCGCCGTCAACGACGTGCCGAACCTGAGCGCGTTAGAGATCGACCCACAAGCCGCAGCGCAAGCCTACCGCGACCGCATCGTCGGCCCGGTGCGCGGCCTCTTGCCGGAATCGGTGGTCAAAGGCATTGAGGAACAACTCTCGGGCGCGTGCACCACCGAGATTGCCGCGTTTGACGAGTTCACCGCGCTGCTGATTGACGGCGCGTTGACGCAAGACTTTGACCACATCGTCTTTGACACCGCGCCCACCGGCCACACCATCCGCATGCTGCAGTTGCCCGGTGCCTGGAGCGGCTTTCTGGAAGACGGCAAAGGTGATGCGTCGTGCCTGGGCCCACTGGCTGGGCTGGAGAAACAGCGCACCCAGTACAAGGCCGCGGTGGATGCCCTGGCTGATGCACAAAAAACCCGTCTCGTCCTTGTAGCACGGGCGCAGGCTGCTACGCTAAATGAAGCGGCACGCACGCATGGTGAGTTGGCTGAGATTGGCCTCAAGCAACAGCATCTGGTGATCAACGGTGTGTTTCCCGGGGCAGAAGTAGCGGGTGACCCCTTGGCGCTGGCCATTGTGCAGCGTGAGCAGGTGGTGCTGGCGCAGTTGCCCGAAGTGCTGCGCGGCTTGCCGATGGATGAAATTGAGCTCAAGCCATTCAATCTTTTTGGCCTGGACGCATTGAAACAGTTGCTGCAAGAGCAGGATTCCAGCGCGCCGATGGTGGTCAATATACAAGCCGAAGTTCCCAGCATTCAGCCCCCAAGCCTGGCCTCTTTGATTGACGACATCGCCCAAGACGGCCACGGCCTGGTCATGACCATGGGCAAAGGCGGCGTTGGCAAAACCACGCTGGCCGCCGCCGTGGCGGTAGAGCTCGCCACGCGTGGTTTTGACGTGCACCTGACCACCTCCGACCCCGCCGCACACCTGATGGAAACGCTGCACGGCACGCTGCCCCATTTAACCGTCAGCCGCATTGACCCGCATGAAGTGACCGAAGCCTACCGCGCGCAGGTGTTGGCCGCCAAGGGCGCCAAGCTCGATGCTGCGGGCCGCGCCGTGCTGGAAGAAGACCTGCGCTCGCCCTGCACCGAGGAAATTGCGGTATTTCAGGCATTTTCCCGGGTGATTCGCGAAGCGGGTAAAAAGTTTGTCGTGATGGACACCGCGCCCACCGGTCACACGCTGCTGCTGCTCGATGCCACCGGCGCTTACCACCGCGACATCGCCCGGCAAATGGGCGAAGGAGCGCACTTCACCACGCCGATGATGCAGTTGCAAGACCCCAAGCAAACCAAGGTGCTGATCGTCACGTTGGCCGAAACCACGCCGGTGCTCGAAGCCGTCAATTTGCAGGCTGACCTGCGCCGCGCCGGTATCGAGCCCTGGGCCTGGGTCATCAACAACAGCGTCGCCGCCGCGCAAGTGACCTCTGCGCTCTTGCAAGCGCGCGCCCACAATGAGTTGCGCGAAATTGAAGCCGTGGCTACCCGACACGCCCGGCGCTATGCCTTGGTTCCCTTGTTGCGCGAGGAACCGGTGGGTGTCACGCGCCTGCAACAGCTCACAGCCAAACTGACCTGATTTTTTACTGTAAAGGAAACCTTCAATGAACACCAAAGCGCTCAACGTGCTGTTTTTGTGCACCCACAACTCGGCGCGCAGCATTCTGGCCGAAGCCATCCTGAACCACATTGGCCGCGGCCACTTCAAAGGATTTTCAGCGGGCAGCCACCCGCGTGACAACCAGCAACCCAATCCACTGGGCTTGCGGGTGTTGCAGCAAGCCGGCATTTCCACTGAAGGGCTGTACAGCAAAAGCTGGGACGAATTTGGCAAGATCGATGCACCGCACATGGACCTGGTCATCACCGTGTGCGACAACGCGGCGGGCGAAGTGTGCCCCTACTGGCCGGGTCAACCCGCCACCGCGCACTGGGGCTACCCTGACCCGTCTGCGGGTGAAGGCACTGATGCCCAAAAGCTCGAAGCCTTTCGCCAAACCCTGCACGCGCTCAAGCGTCGGCTTGAACTGTTGATCAGCTTGCCCGCAGCCAAGTTGGAAAAAACCATGCTGCAAAGTACCGCCCGGGATTTGGCCAAGGAATAAACCATGAGTGTCCAATGTGAAGTGACTGGCAAACGCGCCGCCGGTGCGCCGATGAGCGTGTTTGAGCGGTTCTTGTCGGTTTGGGTGGCCCTGTGCATCGTGGCCGGCATTGCGCTGGGGCAATTTTTGCCTGGCGTGTTCCAGGCCATTGGCCGCATGGAAGTGGCGCAGGTCAACCTGCCGGTGGGCGTGCTGATCTGGGTGATGATCATCCCGATGCTGGTCAAGGTGGATTTCTCGGCGTTGGGCGAAGTACGCCAGCACCTTAAAGGCATTGGCGTCACGCTGTTCGTCAACTGGCTGGTCAAGCCTTTCAGCATGGCGTTTCTGGCCTGGCTGTTCATCCGCACGCTGTTTGCGCCGCTGCTGCCCGCCGACCAGATTGACAGCTACATCGCCGGGCTGATTCTGCTGGCCGCCGCGCCCTGTACCGCGATGGTGTTTGTCTGGAGCCGCCTGACCGGTGGCGACCCGCTGTTTACCCTGAGCCAGGTGGCACTGAACGACAGCATCATGGTGGTGGCGTTTGCGCCGCTGGTGGCGTTTTTGCTGGGTCTCTCCAGCATCACCGTGCCGTGGGACACGCTGCTGATTTCGGTGGGCTTGTACATCATCATCCCGGTGATCCTGGCGCAAGTGTGGCGCAAGTCGCTGCTGGCCAACGGGCAAACCGCCTTTGATGCGGCCATGGAAAAAATCGGCCCGTGGTCGATCACCGCGCTGCTGGCCACGCTGGTGCTGCTGTTTGCCTTTCAGGGCGAAGCCATCCTGCGCCAACCGCTCATCATTGCGCTGCTGGCGGTGCCGATTCTGATTCAGGTGGCTTTCAACTCCGGCCTGGCCTACCTGCTCAACCGCATGGTGGGCGAGAAGCATTCAATTGCCTGCCCTTCGGCGCTGATTGGTGCTTCCAACTTCTTTGAGCTGGCCGTGGCCGCAGCCATCAGCCTGTTTGGCTTCAACTCGGGCGCGGCGCTGGCCACGGTGGTGGGGGTGCTGATTGAAGTGCCGGTGATGCTGCTGGTGGTGAACCTCGTCAACCGCTCCAAGGGGTGGTACGAGCGGGTTTGAAGTTGCGGTAGGGACGAAGGTTAACCCCTCGCCCCCCGCGCAGATCCGTACGTGCGGAATTACCGCATACGGCTCCTGCCTCAGGTGTGTGACGCATAGAAGCGTTCCTCCGGGTATGGGTGTGCGTTGCGGATGGGTGGCATGAAACGTCTGGCAATTCGGCTGAACCTGTCCCACGGCATTCTCGGTCGCTGGCTTCTGCGCATCAAGGAATGTCGCCACGCGCGATTTATATCCTTGCACATGCTCCCCAGTCGAAACAGGTTGCCCGGCACGGCGTGATAGTTGAGGTAACCCCTTACCACGCGATTCAACCACTTTCCCACAACGGCTACAGGCTGATGCCTTTTGCGCATCAACTCAGCCCGGATTTCTGCAATCTTCGCTCGCATTCGCTTTTTCACCGTCAGCCGTCGAACCTGAAACAGGCCTTCTCTGGTGGCGCTGCAGCAGTGCGTGAACCCAAGAAAGTCGAACGTTTCTGGCTTGCCTTGTCCCCGGCGCTTGCGATTGTTTGCCGCAAATCGGCCAAACTCTATCAACCGCGTCTTCTTCGCGTTCAGGGTCAGTCCAAATTTACCCATACGCTCCTGCATGGCTGCAAGAAATCGTCGGGCATCATCTGCCTTCTCAAATCCGATCACACTGTCGTCAGCGTAGCGCACGATCGTCACTTTGCCCCGTGCCTGTCTGCCTCGCCATTGTTGCGTCCAAAGATCAAGTGCGTAGTGCAGGTAGATGTTCGCCAGTAATGGCGAGATCACCGCGCCTTGGGGTGTGCCCTTGATCGCCCCTACCCTACGCCCGTCCTCTATCACCCCCGCTTTGAGCCATTTACGGATCAGCCTGAGCAGGCGCTGATCGGCTATTCGGTGCTCCAGAAATTTCAGCATCCAGTCATGGTCAATCTCATCAAAGAATGCCGCTATGTCTGCGTCCAGTATCCAGTTCACGCGTCGGCTCTTGATTCCAACCATCAGCGCATCCAATGCATCGTGCTGGCTGCGCCCTTGGCGGAACCCATACGAGAATCCAAGGAAGTCCTGTTCATAAATCATGTTCAAGACGGTGACTACCGCCTGTTGCACAACTTTGTCCTCCAATGAGGCTATGCCCAGCGGCCTTTGCTTTCCATCTGCTTTGGGTATGTAGACCCGCCGTGATGGCTTTGCCCGGTAGCTCCCTGTGTGGATTTCCCGGTGCAGTTCTGGTACTCGTCTGCCAAGACCTTCCTCGTAGTCTCGCCACGTCACTGCGTCCACACCTGCCGCTGCGTCGTGGCGTAGGGCATAGAAGCTCTCTACCAGTAGTGTTGGTGTGATGTGGTGCAGCAGTGCCGTGAAACGCACCGCCTTGTCCCGGCGGGCTGCTATGCGTACGCCCTCAAGCCCCATCGACGCGACCTTGTTCCGACTCGGTGTCCGGGGTGCGGGGTTCTTGCTGACGTTTCCCTTGGCTACACCCCTTCCCTCCACCGTCTCCGCCGGGTCAGCCCCTTTGTTCGACGGTTTCTCTGGTACTACGGGCGTATCCGACTTCTCACCGGCGTGGGCGACAGGGTTACGGCTTTGGGCCTTGCCTGTCCCGCCCGCGCCTCGTGGCTCGGGCACCGATGAGATATCCCAGCTTCCGTGTAGATCGCTTCCCAACATGCTCAGGGTCTCTGACCGCGCGGGATCAGAACATGGCTTGCGTTTAACGTCATGTTCCATATTGCCTTCTGACATAGCAACGTCATGGGCATCCCGATTGAATGATTTCGCGGCTCAATGGCTGGCCTGCCGGTCTCCCCTGTCAACGCTTCGCTCCACACCTCGCGATGTGCAACGCATGACTCGGGGTCTGAGTGATTCGCCATTTCTTCCCAGTATTGAACTTCCATCAACTACGATCTACCGGCTTACGCTGGCGCACTGCTATTTTCTAAATAGCTGCTCGCGCTTGTGCAATAAGGGCCAGAAGTTGTTTTTTATCTTAAGCGATCAGACTCCACTCCACCTCCCCATGCAGATCGTGTGGACGAGGCAAACGCCCTTTAAAGTGGTTATGTAGGCGTGCGCTTGCAGAAATCCGGCAACTTACAATATACTCCCATGGGTATATTTCAGGAGCCCACATGTCTGCACCTTGTTCATTCACCGTTACCAGGAAGCTGACGTCTGCGCGTTGGCTGTGGATACTTGCTGCCGCGGCCACGGCAGCGATGCCGCAGGCGCACGCCCAGGCGCAGGTGGGCGTTCCCGTGCCAGTGATTGCAGTGCAGACCCAGGCGGTAGGCCAGGGCTTTGAGCTCGACGGCGTGGTGCAGGCGGTCAAGCAAAGCACCATTTCTGCACAGGTGCCGGGTCGGGTGACCGCACTGCTGGTCAAGGCCGGTGACAAAGTGCGCGCTGGCCAGCTGCTTGCCAGCATCGACGACCGTGAAGCACAGAGTGGCGTGCAACGCAGCCAGGCGCAGGTGGCGCAAGCCAGCGCCGAGTTGCAGAACGCGCAAGCCAATTTCAAACGCACGCAGGAGTTGCGTGCCCAGGGCTTCATCAGCGCCGCGGCGCTCGACACCGCGCAGGCCCAGCTCAAAGCCACCCAAGCAGCGCGCGATCAGGCCAGCGCTGGCGGCAAGCAGGCCGGTTTGTCGCAAACGTTTACCCGCGTGACCGCGCCGTTTGACGCACTGGTGCTGCAAACGCAGGCCGAGGTTGGCACCCTGGCCATGCCAGGCACACCGTTGCTGACGCTGTATGCGCCCACGCCGCTGCGTGCAGTGGTGCAGGTGCCCGTGTCGCGCGCCAGGACGCTCGCCTCGGGTGCGCAGGTCGAGGTGCAATTGCCCGCTCCCGACGGTGCGCTGGCATGGGTACGCCCCAGCAGCACCCGCGCCTTGCCGGGCGCCGACCCGGTGTCGCAGACGATTGAATGGCGGCTTGACTTGCCGGCGTCTGCCGCAATCTCTGTCACAGTCGGTCAGCAGGTGCGGGTGCGTTTTGCCGCTGGCCAATCGCTGCGGTTGGTAATACCGACCAGCGCCGTGCTGCGCCGCGGTGAGCTGACCGCGGTCTATGTTGCCAAAGACAAGGGCTTTGCCCTGAAGGCCGTGCGACTGGGCGCTGAGCACGGCGCACAAGGCACTGAGGTGCTCGCTGGCTTGATGCCGGGCGACCAGGTGGCCGTCGACCCCATCAAGGCGGGTCTCAACGGCGCGCAAGCGGTCGGCACCCCAGACCAGTGAGGTAAGTATGCACACGCCGCTGGGTATATCGGGCCGCTTGGCCAAATCATTCAAACTCAACGCCATCACACCGCTGCTGGCGCTGGTGGCGCTGCTGCTGGGCTTGTTTGCTGTGCTGGTGACGCCACGCGAAGAAGAGCCGCAAATCAACGTCACCATGGCCAATGTGCTGATTCCGTTCCCCGGGGCCAGCAGCACGGACGTGCAAAACATGGTGGCGCGCCCGGCCGAGCAGGTGCTGAGCCAGATCGCCGACATCGAACACACTTATTCGGTGGCGCGCCCAGGGCTGGCGGTGCTGACGGTGCAGTTCAAGGTGGGTGTGCCGCGCACCGAAGCGCTGGTGCGCCTGTACGACGTGCTCAACGCCAACCAGGACTGGCTGCCGCGCGACCTGGGCACACTGCCCCCCATCGTCAAGCCCAAAGGCATCGACGACGTGCCCGTGCTGGCGGTGACGCTGTACAGCCACGACGCGCAACCCGCTGTTGACCTGGAGCGGGTTGCGCACACGGTCGAAGCCGAACTCAAACGCGTGCCCGGCGCGCGCGAAGTACAAACCATTGGCGGCCCGGGACGTGCGGTGCATGTGTGGCTGGAGCCAGCGCGCCTGCGCGAACGCGGCGTTGATGTGTTGCACCTCAAGCAGATGCTGGCCGGTGCCAATGTCAGCATGCCCGCGGGTGCGGTGCTCGATGCCGGCGCGGTGACGCCACAAAAGTTGACGGTAGAGACCGGCGAGTACTTGCGCAACGCCGATGATGTGGCTGACCTGGTGGTGGGCGTGAGTAAAGGCGCACCGATCTATCTGCGTGAAGTCGCGCGCATTGACACCGGTGCCCAGCAGCCTGCTCGTTATGTATGGTTTACGCCTGGAACCGCCGCCAATGCTGCGCAAGGCGCTACGACAAACGTAGCAGGTCAGGCCGAAACGGGCGCGGTGTATCCAGCAGTGACGATCACCGTGACCAAGAAGCCGGGCACCAATGCAGTGGATGTCTCCAAAGCAGCGCGCGAACGCGTGCTGGAATTGCGCAATACGGTGATTCCCTCGTCCATTGAAGCCACAGTCACACGCGACTACGGTGAAACAGCGGCTGAAAAAGCCAACAAACTGATCCAGAAACTGGCTTTTGCCACTGGTTCGGTAATTCTGCTGGTGGGCTTGGCGCTGGGTCGGCGCGAGGCGATCATTGTCGGCGCAGCAGTGATTTTGACGCTGACGGCCACGCTGTTTGCTTCGTGGGCGTGGGGCTTCACACTCAACCGGGTGTCGTTGTTTGCACTGATTTTCTCGATCGGCATTCTGGTGGACGACGCGATCGTGGTGGTGGAAAACATCCACCGCCACCAGCAGCTCAAGCCCGACCAGAGCCTGCGCGAGGTCATCCCCGCCGCGGTGGACGAAGTCGGCGGCCCGACCATTCTGGCCACGCTGACGGTGATTGCTGCCCTGCTGCCGATGGCGTTTGTCAGCGGCTTGATGGGCCCCTACATGAGCCCGATCCCGATCAACTCCAGCTTGGGCATGGCCATTTCACTGGGCATTGCCTTTACCGTGACACCCTGGTTGGCGCTGAAAGTGATGCGTCAGCACAAGCCTGGCCACGTGGCGGCGCAGCCAGCGGGACTGGCAGCCAAGCTGCCGATCTTTTTTACCCGATTGTTGACACCGTTTCTGGAAAGCGCGCGCAAACGCTGGCTGCTGCTGCTGGGCATTCTGATCGCCTTGATGCTGTCGGTGGGACTCACCCTGGTGCAATGGGTGGTACTGAAAATGCTGCCGTTTGACAACAAAAGTGAATTCCAGGTGGTGGTGGAAATGCCTGCGGGCACACCGCTGGAAAGCACCGCCGCTGTGCTGCACGACCTGGGCGCGTTTTTGGCGCAGCAGCCCGAGGTGACGCATCTGCAGGCCTACGCCGGCACCGCCTCGCCGATCACCTTCAACGGCCTGGTGCGGCAATACTATTTGCGGGCCGATTCCGAACAGGGCGACCTGCAGGTCAACCTGGTCGACAAGCACCATCGCAGCGAAAAGAGCCACACCATCGCGCAGCGCCTGCGCCCGGCACTTGAGAAGATAGGCGAGCGCCACCGCGCCCGCGTCAAGGTGGTCGAAGTGCCACCCGGCCCGCCAGTGATGTCACCCTTGGTGGCCGAGGTCTATGGCCCGGATGAAGCCGGTCGCCAGCAGGTGGCCGCGCGCCTGACCGAGGCGTTTATCGCCACCCCGGATATCGTGGGTGTCGACAACTCGTTGCAAGCCGACGCCCCGCGGGCTTACCTGCGCGTGCGCCACCAGCACGCCGAGTCGCTCGGTATTGCGGTGGCCACGGTAGCGCAAACGGCAGCCATCGCGCTTTCAGGCGCCGATGCCGCCTACCTGCACGACGGCCAGTCCAAGTACCCCGTACCCGTGCGCTTGCAACTGCCGCTGAGCGAGCAAGTGGGTCTTGATGCGATCCTGGCGCTGCCGCTGCGCGCTGCCAACGGGCAGATGGTGCCGCTCTCAGAACTGGTGCAGGTGGAACGTGGCGTGATCGACAAAACGCTGTTCACCAAAGACCTGCAAGGCGTGAGTTATGTGTTTGGCGACATGGCTGGCAAGCTCGATTCGCCCTTGTACGGCTTGTTTGCCATTCGCAGCCAGTTGGCGAAAGCGGCGTTGCCGGGGGCTGGTGCGCTGGATGAATTCTGGATCCAGCAACCCGCCGACCCGTACCGCCAATACGCCATCAAGTGGGACGGCGAGTGGCAGATTACCTATGAAACCTTCCGTGACATGGGTGCTGCCTACGGCGTGGGTCTGATCCTGATTTACCTGCTGGTGG
>Ga0210026_1003879_pt1 | contig 11137 bp, 7 predicted proteins | sample CryGeymeta201509_FD_183977 | JGI IMG/M metagenome (GOLD analysis project Ga0210026, IMG submission 183977) | Groundwater microbial communities from Crystal Geyser aquifers in Utah, USA - Crystal Geyser metaG 2015-09 (SPAdes) (version 2) | ecosystem: Environmental > Aquatic > Deep subsurface >... | reverse complement strand
AAGGCAGGGTTCTGATGCGGTAGTCGCCGCCATAGCGGGCGACGATGCGATGAAAGGTCTTCCATGGCAGGAAGTCCATGACTTGGGCGAACAACGGTTTGCCAACGTACATCGCAGTCTCCGGCAGCAAAGCTGCGAGACTGCCCGAAGCCGGGGGCTCCGTTCAAGTCGGAGACACCCTCAAAACCGCCGCATGCGGCATAAAATATGGATTCCAGAGGCACGGGGTCGTTTTTAACCGGACACTAGTGCTATGATGTATTAAAAGGGGACTTCCATGCACTTAGAATCTTTTCGGGTACAGAACTATCGCTCAATCAATGATAGCGGGGAGATAGCCGTCTCTCGAATTACAGCTCTTCTAGGTCGCAATGAAAGCGGAAAGTCCAACCTGCTTCGTGCACTTCATAGCTTGAATCCGATAGACGGATTTGAGGCTTTGAAGCCCATCAAGGATTTTCCAAGACATCGAAGCCTTGGGGAATGTAGTGATACAACACCCATGCTTTCTACAACTTGGGTGCTAAGCGATGATGATCGAGCGAACCTGCTAGAGATACTCTCGCGTGCAACTGATGTCACCAAGGTAAATATTGGTCGTAGTTATCAAGGTGTGACTAGGACTGTCGTCTTCCCTGAACTCAAACCTATTCTCTTCGAAGAGGCAGTAGTTAAAAGCAAAGTGAAGAAGGTCTCAGCAGCTGTTCGAGCAGTGGCCGAGAAAAAAGATGGCTCCGTAAATTTGGGGGCAGCAGCCGATGCTTTTGATACGAACGCCTCGATTACTAAGAGTTGCGATACTTGGGCCACTCAGACAATTGCCGCTACTAAAGCTTTGCGGACAGCGCTTGCTGGTGCCGATGTTGAGCTGTCTGACAAGCAAGAGGAAGATCTCGCAGAACTGGAGGTACTTGCCGAAGCCATAGCCGGCGACAAAGAAGCGCAGCAGAAAGCAAGAAGCTGGGCTATTGCCGCGATTCCGAAGTTCATCTATGTCGATGAGTACCCAGAACTTGATGGGCATCAAGATATTGCTGCCTACATGCAGCGTAAAGCTCAAAATACAAAAAATGATTCAGACCGGGCTTTCGAAAAACTCTGCAAAGTCGCTGGCCTGAATCCCGATGAGCTACAAAGATTGCACGGACTGAATGAATATGAGACGCGTAATCAACTTGCTAATCGCTCTAGTGCGGTCGTCACATCCGAGATAAAGCGGCTATGGAAGGATCGTGCTCTAAAGATACGGTTCAATCTTGATGCCCATCACCTAGACACAATTATTTCAGACCCAACATCTACCTACGATGTTGAAATTAACCTAAACGATAGAAGTCGCGGTTTCCAGTGGTTCTTTGCTTTTTACATCACCTTCTCAGCAGACACAGACGGTGGTAGTGCGGAAAATGCTGTGCTTTTGCTAGACGAACCTGGCTTATATTTACATGCAAAATCTCAGTCTGATCTGTTGCGTCATTTTGAGGTTGATTTTACGAATCAGATACTTTATTCGACGCACTCGCCTTTCATGGTGCCGACTCATGCCCTTGATTCGGTTCGCACAGTCAATATTGCAGAAGATGCTGGTACTACAGTCACAAACGATCCTGCGGGAGATGCTAGGACGCTATTCCCATTGCAGGCTGCTCTTGGTTATGACCTTGCGCAAAGCCTTTTTATAGGGCCAAACAATCTTGTTGTGGAGGGTGTTACTGACTACTGGATCATAAGTGCAGTAAGCGCATATTTGTCGGAGATGGGCAAGACGGGGCTTAGTTCAGAATTAACGATGACGCCTTCCGGAGGTGCTCAGAAAGTTTCCTATATGGTCGCATTACTGACCTCGGAATCTCTCAATGTGCTGGTTCTTCTCGATACGGAACGAGACTCTAAGGCAACCAAGGACGAGCTCTTGAAAGCTAAGCTTATTCGAGAACAGAACGTGGTTTTTGTTTCAGAAGCATTCACCTCCCCACCCAATGAAGCCGACATTGAGGATCTCTTGGAACCGTCAATTTATGAGGCGCTTGTCAGGGAAAGCTACAGTGCAGAATTGAAGGGAAAAACGCTCAAACTTAACGTGAGTGTTCCTCGGATTGCAAAACGTATCGAGTCAGGCTTTAGCGAATTGGGTATCCCATTCCACAAAACACGACCAACTCGTTTGTTTCTAAAAAAGATGGCATCAGAGCCGGAAAAAATGATGACCGAGGAAAGTGCTAAGCAGTTTGAGACGCTATTTTCGCTAATCAACACGCGCTTGGATAAGCAAGTGTCCAGGGGGGCAAAACCCTTCGACGCTTAAGTGCTAGAAAGCGTGATATGTATGATCGTCGCTGTTGAATTGAACATCCTGACTATGGAACTTTGGATTGTGCCAGTAGCTTTATTGAAGCGAAATTCAATAAACAGATTTTCATTGAGTGCTCGGTAGATTTAGTCTGAACTTGGCAAAGTTCTAAGTCTGATAACTACCCTGCCTAAATCTAGAATAGACATTCTGCCAAGACATACCATGACAAATAAGAAAGAGCTGTCAGAGAGAGATATCTGCTCCAAGTACATTACACCTGCACTTGAGCAAGCTGGTTGGGACATGCTGAAGCAAGTTCGCGAAGAGGTCGGCTTTACAGATGGGCGAATATATGTGAAAGGTAACCTGACGATGCGAGGTAATCGCAAACGAGCAGATTACATTCTCTACTACAAGCCCAATATCCCCATTGCCATCATCGAGGCAAAGGACAACAAGCATTCAGTTAAAGCCGGTATACAACAAGGTTTAGATTACGCCACCATATTAGATATCCCAACCGTATTCAGCAGTAATGGAGATGGTTTTTACGAGCATGATCGTACTTGTAGCACAGGCAGTATCGAGCGGGAACTATCACTCAGCCAATTCCCATCTCCTGAAGAGCTTTGGACGCGTTACAAGAAATATAAAGGAATTGAATCCCCTGAAGCCGAGCGCATAAGTTCTCAAGACTACTTCTTTGATGGAAGTGGGCGCAGTCCTCGCTACTATCAGCAGACCGCTATTAACCGCACAGTAGAAGCCATTGCCAACGGCCAGCAAAGAATATTGCTCACTATGGCAACTGGAACAGGTAAAACCTACACTGCCTTTCAGATCATTCACAGGCTTTGGAAAGCGGGTGCCAAGAAACGCATATTATTTCTGGCAGATCGAAATGCACTGATTGATCAGACTAGGCGAGGAGACTTCCGTCATTTCAAAGACAAGATGACGGTGATCAAACAGAAGAAGATAGATAAGTCTTTCGAGATATATCTAGCTCTCTATCAAGGGCTCACTAATTACGACGAAGACAAAGATGCCTTTCGTGAATTCAGCCGAGACTTTTTTGACTTGATTGTTATTGATGAGTGTCATCGAGGTAGCGCCTCTGAAGACAGTGCATGGAGGGAGATACTTGCCTATTTCGGTAGCGCCACTCATATCGGACTTACAGCTACACCAAAAGAAACTGAAACTATTTCTAGTACCGAATATTTTGGTGATCCCATCTACACCTATTCGCTTAAGCAGGGCATACAGGATGGTTTTCTAGCTCCTTACAAAGTGGTGCGCGTTGGCCTTAATGTTGACCTTGAGGGGTGGAGGCCGGAGGTTGGGAAAGTCGATAAAATCGGTCAAGTTGTGGATGATCGTATCTACAACCGCAAGGATTACGATAGAACTCTAGTCATAGACGAGCGGACCCAAACGGTCGCGAACAGAATTACCGAATTCTTAAAAAAGACCAATCGCTTCGATAAAACGATCGTCTTCTGTGTCGATATAGACCACGCCCAGAGAATGCGCGCAGCGCTGGCTAATGCTAACAGCGACCTAATGGCCCAAAATCCCAAGTACGTGATGCAAATCACAGGAGATAACGATGAAGGAAAGCGCGAGCTTGATAACTTCATCAACCCCGAAGAGCCCTATCCTGTCATTGCAACAACATCCAAGTTGATGACAACTGGCGTGGATGCACAGACCTGTAAGCTAATTGTGCTTGATAGCAATATTGGCTCCATGACCGAGTTTAAGCAAATCATCGGGCGTGGCACCCGTATTAACGAAGAGTTCGGCAAAACTTTCTTCACCATTCTTGATTTTCGCAATGTCACTGATTTGTTTGCTGATCCTGATTTCGACGGCGATCCTGTGCGTGTTAAAGAGCTTGGCGAAGATGATGAATTCGATACACCGGAAGAAGAGATTGGAGATGTAGAGACAACCGTTGGAGAAGATGGGGAGGAAATAATATTTGAACCGCCCACAACCCCACCGGAAATTATTGGCGGTGGAGATATTGTCATCGAGCCAATTCCTAAGTATTACGTCAATGGCGTTAACGTCGCGGTACTAAACGAACGCGTCCAATACATGGATGGCAATGGCAAACTTATTACCGGCAGCTTGAAGGACTACACTCGTCAAAAGGTGCGTGAGCAATATCAAACGCTGAATGAATTTCTCAATAAGTGGAACAGTGCTGACAAGAAGCAAGCCATTATCGAAGAACTCACCGAGCAGGGTATCGTTCTGGAAAATCTGAAAGATGCAATCGGCAAAGAGATGGACATCTTCGACATGATCTGCCACACAGCTTTTGACCAGCCGCCTCTGACCCGCGCTGAAAGAGTCAATCAGGTTAAAAAGCGCGATATTTTTACACGATACGGTGAGCAGGCTCGGAGCGTGCTTGAAGCACTGCTCGAAAAATATGCAGATGAAGGTATAGAGAATATCGAGGATATAAAGATACTCAAGGTCAATCCATTTGATCGTTTAGGTACGCCCACTGAAATCATCAACTATTTTGGCGGCAAGAAACAATACATGCAGGCGCTAACACAACTAGAACAAGCCATTTATCAAGTGGCGTAATTAGGTACATAAGCAACATGACAAACATATCAGGCATTGTTAAATCTGCCCGCAAAATTATGCGGCAAGACACCGGAACAGGCAGCGATGAGCTCCGCATTTTGCAATTAGGATGGATGCTATTTCTGAAAATCTTCAGCGACAAAGATAAAGAGATGGAACTGATGCACGACGATTACATCTCACCAATTCCAGCAGAATTGCACTGGGATGAATGGGCTGGTAATGATGAGGGAATGACGGGTGATGAATTACTAAAATTCGTTGATCAGAAATTATTCCCCACGCTTTCCAATATTGATCTATCTACCGCCAACCGTCGTGCGGTGCTGGTACATGAGGTGTTCGCCAATAACTACAACTACATGAAATCTGGCATTCACCTGCGCCAGGTAATTAACAAGCTTAACGAAATCAACTTCAACGACAGTAAAGACTTGCATCTGTTTGGTCAGATTTACGAATCTTTTTTGAGCGAATTACAAAGCGCTGGCACTTTGGGGGAGTTCTATACCCCCCGCGCCATCACACAGTTGATGACTGAAATGGTCAACCCCGCGCATGGTGAAACGGTACTAGATCCGGCGTGTGGGACAGGCGGCTTCATCACCGCTGCCATTGAACATCTGAAGGTTAGTGCCGGCACAGTCGATGAGCGTGAAGCGATTGGTAAGAACGTACGTGGTTGGGAGTACAAGCCCTTGCCATATATGCTCGCCAATACCAATCTTGTGCTGCACGATATAACAACGCCCGATATTCGTTTTGGGGACTCACTGGAGCGCCCATTAACTGAATACACTCGCAAAGACAGGGTTGATGTGATTCTCGCAAACCCGCCGTTTGGTGGCGTAGTGTCCAACAACAATGAAAATAATTTTCCGCAGACCTTTCGCACCAAAGAGTCGGCCGACCTATTTTTAATTTTAATAATTCATTTGCTGAAAGAAGGCGGTAGAGCAGCGATTGTTTTGCCAGACGGTTCATTGACGGGTGATGGCGTGAAGCAGCGCATCCGTCAGAAACTGTTGGAAGACTGCAATCTGCACACCATCGTCCGGCTACCAAATTCGGTGTTTCAGCCCTACGCATCTGTTGCTACCAACTTGCTGTTTTTTACCAAAGGGCAACCGACCCAAAGTATTTGGTATTACGAGCATCATCTTCCGGAAGGATATAAAGCCTACTCCAAGACGAAGCTAATCCAATTGGCCGAGTTTGATGGACTGAGGACTTGGTGGAATAACCGCGAGGCAAATGATCAGGCATGGCAAGTGGACATCGAAACTATCAAAGCTAATGGTTATAGCCTCGATATAAAGAATCCTCATCGCCCTGAAGAAGAAAAACAACTTAGCAGTGCCGAGCTGTTGGATTTGCTTCATAAGTCATTCGCTAAGGGCGACCAATTGCTAGATCAGCTTCGGAAGGAGTTGTTCTAGTGAGCAATCGTATGATGCCCATCGGCGATCTGTTTGATATCGAAAAAGGAGAACTGCAAAGTACGAAGTGTTCGCCTGGAGAATACGATTTCATTACGGCAGCAGAAGATTGGAAAACTCATAACAAATATTCCCATGAATGCGAAGCACTGATTTTTGCGGCAGCAGCCTCTGGGTCATTGGGTAGAACTCATTACGTCGATGGAAAATTTACCACCAGCGATCTGTGTTATATCTTGACGCCAAAAGATGAAGGGAAATACCCGCTCAATCTAAGCTTCTACCATTTCGTATTCAATTCACTCCGCCTACCTTTGGTCGCCGCTACAAAATCGGGGACATCCAAGGAATCCATTAATCAAACAAATTTGAAAAAGTACGAAATACCCTATTTTGATATTGAATTGCAAGACTTGTGGGTTGAAAAACTCAGAGGAACTTTGGAGAAAAAAGATTTACTAGGGGCAGAGCTAACTCAGCAGCAGTCCCTGCTGAAGAAATTGCGTCAGAAGATATTGCAGGAAGCTATCGAAGGTAAACTAAGCGGGGATTGGCGCGCACAAAATACTAATGTCGAACCTGCCAGTGAATTGCTCAAGCGAATTTCTGCTCTGAAAGAACAGGGGAGTGGGGAAAACAGAAACAAATCAGAAAATCTGGTTTCGTTAGTAAGTGATCATGAAAAGTCATTTGAAATACCAGAGAGATGGATTTGGTGCAGGCTAGCTGATTTGTGTGATTTCATAACAAAAGGTACAACCCCATCCGCGTCAGAACTGTTGAAGCAAGGTGATATTCCATACCTCAAGGTTTATAACATTGTTAATCAGAAAATTGATTTTGATTACAAACCACAGTTTGTTCGCAGAGATGTACATGAAAAGCTTTTGAATAGGTCCAAAGTTTATCCCGGTGATGTGTTGATGAATATTGTTGGACCGCCACTTGGAAAAGTGGCTTTAGTACCCACGAATTACCCTGAGTGGAATATCAACCAAGCCTTGGCAATATTCAGAGCCATAAACATAGAGATGGGGTTGTATATCTACTATTTCATCAGGGAAGGAGCGCCTGTCAGGGCTGTCGAAACTAAAGGAGTTGTGGGTCAAGATAACATTTCATTAACTCAATGCCGAGAACTCTTGATGGCGTTACCCCCATTGTCAGAACAAAAAATTATTATCGCCAAGATCGAAAAACTCTTTGTTCTATGTGATCAATTAGAAATGCAAATCAACCAAAATCAGAACCAAGCAGATCAACTGTTGCAGGCGGTTTTAAAAGAAGCATTCAGCCACAACAGCCAATGAATGTTCTTAACATGATTTCCAAGCCTGCGTAGGTGTTGTTCTCGCTGATTGCAGCGTGTTAGTCACAATATCTGTTCATTGCATCAACCGTTAGAAGGCACTAAAGATGACGCTGAATCTGCAAAATGTTGATGATGCCAAGAAGAAACTCGAACGCTGTGATACCTCAGTATTTGCAGATATTGGGAGTGGCTTCAAATATTTTGTGAGGCAAATGAAGATTAATTCATTTCGTCACATTAATGATCTTTCTATTAGCTTTGAGCATCCTGTGACGGTTATCGCCGGTACAAATAAAACAGGTAAAACCAGCCTACTTTTGTTATTGGCCTGCAGCCATGAACAGTTCAAGAAAATCGACTCAACATCACCTACTCCTAGTTTGAGAGATCACTCGTGGAGCGATGTCATTTCGTTTACTTCGCACGAAACAAGCAGTAACAACTACTCATACGAATTAGACTGGAGGGTAGGGGCGCAAAATCGACGAGGCGAGGGGAAGCGACTTATCACCAGCAAAGCGTGGAGTGGCCTCGGCAAGAAAAGTTCTGATGTGTCACGGTTGAATGCAAAGATTCGTGAACGAGAGGTTCGACTAATTGATCTTGAGCGTATGCTACCAAGCAGAAGCTTCACGAATGCTCTTTTTAGAAAAGCCAACTCTGCTAATAGGGAACGGCTGAATAGCGATATTGAGGAAGCTTTTGCATATATTTTTGATCTTGTAGCGGTTGAGATATATGCAGTGGGGAGTCATATAAACAAAAGTTGCTTTTTAGTTTCACGAAATAATAGTCCTACCTACTCTACGTTTAATGCCGCAACTGGAGAGGAATCGCTTATCTCACTCCTTAAGGATGTTATCGACAGCCCTCAGAATTCATTGATATTAATCGATGAAATTGAAGCAGGCTTTCATCCTTCAGTGCAAAGGAAGCTGGCAGATGTCATTCAATATATCGCGTGGCAGCACAAAAAACAGTTCGTTATAACGACCCACTCGCCAACGACTTTGTCTGCATTCCCTAGTAATTCCAGACGATTTATTGAGCGAAACGGAAATGAATATCGTGTTTATTCGGGCTTATCACCTCAGGCAGCGCGATCCAAGATGGACATGGTTGGTTATCCACTTGTGCAACTTTATTGTGAAGATGACTTGGCGAGCTTCCTAATAAAACAGGTGCTCAAAAAAATGAGCCGGACGCAACCATTTTTTCATCGAGTCTTTAATATCGTCGAATCTGGGCCGATTGATCAAGTGAAAAACGACTATGTAAGGCATCAAAGGAACTTTAAGCAATTTGCAGGGCGTCTAGGATTTTGTGCAGTTTTTGATGGTGATCACATCGCTCATATGGGTTTTAGAATCTACGATCAGAATCCAGAAGAACATACAATATTTCTATACCCACATGAGGCGCCAGAAAAATTCTTGGTGCGTTCGTATCTCTCCGTTAACAACAATGAGGCGCTAGCTGCAGCTTTGGCTCATGCAGATCACCACACACTATTTGAGAAGATGACGGAGCTTGGAATTGCATCTGACAATAAAGATGCACTGAGCCAATGCTATAGAGCATTTGAGCAGTCGCAATACTACGTTCGTCATGAGGCCGAATTGCAGGATTTCTTTATTCGCATAAATACCTATTTCTCCGAACTTGCGGACTAGACCCCTACTGCAGAACTCGCATTCCGATTGATGCTGTCCACGCTTTATTATTGTAATCGTTGAAAACGTGCTTGCCGAATCTACTCTCACAGTTGCTTTAACCTCTGCTGTCGATCTCGTTGAGAGTGTGTTTTCTGAAAATTCAGGAAGCGGGATCTCTGGGCTTAAGTCGGGTTTTTCAGAGTTGGATCACTTGATCTCTGGACTGCAACCTGGAGATCTTATAGTTGTTTCAGGCCGTCCTAGTGTTGGAAAAACCTCTTTCACTATGAACATCGCTGAGAACGTAGCGCGCGAATCCAATAAGAATGTGATCATTTTCTCCATGGAAATGGGAGCTACTCAACTTGGGATGCGCATGCTGTGTGCTGCAGGAAGGCTTAATCTTCACAATGTGAGGAGCAGTCGTCTAGAGGATGAGGACTGGGGCGAGATGGTCAAAGCTCTTGGTTGGTTAAATGGCTTGCAGATAGATATCATCGATTCGTTAGCAGTTGGGTGGAATGCTGAGTGTATCGATAAGGCCCTACTAGAACGCGAGATCAAGCCATCCCTAGTAGTTGTAGATGGTCTTCACTCGTTTGATGTGACGAATACTGCAACCGCATACGATAGAAATATCCAATTAGGTGAGCACGTTCGTATTCTGAAGAAAATGGCGCTTAAGCTAAATGTGCCAGTGATTCTAACCACCTCATTGAGTCGAGAGCTCGAATACAGACCTAATAAGCGCCCCGTCTTAAAAGACTTGCGCGACATCGGACTGCTAGAAGATGTTGCGGATCTAATCCTGTTTATTTACCGTGAAGAGCTTCATGGTCATAAAGGTTCTGCTGAAATAATTATTGGAAAGCAACGGAATGGTCCAACTGGGATGGTGGAACTTATCTTCAACGAGGAATGCATGCGATTCGAAAATCCCTGTCAAGAGCCCTAAGATTGCTGGTGAATGTCAGCTGTTGCATCGACTGGTTGAGCACACTTTTTAACATAAGTCGTTTGTCGAGTAGCATGCTTACCTGAATGCATTTTGTAGTGCTCACCGTTTTATTCTTTTTTGAGAGATATTGCCAATGCCAACCCTTCCATCGGGTATTAAGTTAGCACTTTTAATCGACCACATCATGGAGCCAGATATTAACTGGTTCAAAGCGCCGGCTGGAAATTTCTGGTACTGGACTCCGGCCCCCGAAAATTCTCCTCCATTTGAGCCTGATAAGGTTTGGGAAGGCATGCCAATCTCCGCGCCTATACCTACTTCTCGGAAGGAAATGGCGGAATATATACGTGTCGGGATAGGGCTTGAAAATGGTCTGATGTATTGGCGCGGTGATACCTTGGCTACCTTTCCAAGCTACGCTAATCTTAGCGATGAAGATTTGTCAGCATGGCAGGAATGGATTGCTACGGACAAAGTGCAGAACTACATTGATTCAGCCATTATCAAATGTCAAACACAAGCGGCAATCAATCAAGATGCTAGTGGAGTTGCAGTGATTCAAGCGATTGAAGAAGACAAGAGCGGCCAGATTCAAGGTTATAAAATAATTGATAATCCGTTAAAGGGAAGCCATTAACTAGTTGCTAGCCGCTGACTCACACTTCTGAAGTTGATGCCTTTTCCGGTCATTAGTTAATGTTGTGGTGATTTGATTGGATAGAAATTCGTATGTCTTGGTACTTTTTATGAAAACACCTATTTCAAATGACTGCCATCTTTATAATTAATGGTAGGTTGGTACAATTTCTGGTTCCTTAAGAAGATGTGCGTCGCCGAAGGTGTGCACGAAGTCGCCCGCCTTCAGCC
>Ga0210026_1003871_pt1 | contig 11152 bp, 10 predicted proteins | sample CryGeymeta201509_FD_183977 | JGI IMG/M metagenome (GOLD analysis project Ga0210026, IMG submission 183977) | Groundwater microbial communities from Crystal Geyser aquifers in Utah, USA - Crystal Geyser metaG 2015-09 (SPAdes) (version 2) | ecosystem: Environmental > Aquatic > Deep subsurface >... | reverse complement strand
CGCTTGGCAATACGGAGGCCTAAAAGGATATACCTCTAGCGGCCTTGGTTGCTGCGGTCTCCCCCTGCGGTACAACTGCCCTCCTGAAATAGTTGTACATACGCTAGTTTCCAGCTCGCTTCGGAAGAATAGCTGCTAAAAAGTTCTAAGCAAAGGGGTTACTTCAGCGTTGTTTAATTTAATTGACGCGGTAAATACAGTTTGTTACTTTTCACTCACTGTATTTGATTCAACTCAGTAAACAACTCTATTGATATATATGATATGAAAAGAAATCAGACTGCTACTGCCGGTACCCCTGCTCCGAAAAAAGCAAACATCTACCTCATCGGAACAATAGCTGCCATAGCTGGCTTGTTATTTGGTTTTGATACCGGAGTTATCTCTGGTGCTCAAGAATTCATCTTTAAAACCTTTGAATTAAAAAATGACGCTGGTCTGGCCAGTGAAGCAACACGTGGCTTTGTTGTCTCCGCTGTTCCTCTTGGCGCTCTTTTAGGTGCTTTAATGAGTGGCCTTTTTGCCCGCACATTAGGCAGAAAGCGCAGTATCCTATTTACTGCAATCGTTTTTCTAGGAGGTACATTATGCGCAGCGTTTGCCCCTAACTTAGAAAGCGTTGTCTTAGGCCGCTTACTGATGGGTCTAGCAATCGGTATCTCAGCGATGGTCGCCCCCATGTACCTCAGCGAGGTTTCGCCCCCACAAGTGCGTGGCACGATCATATTCATGTTCCAGCTCGCGATTACGCTTGGTTTATTAGCCGCTTTTGCAATTAACCTATGGTTCTCGCACTCCATACAAGACTTTACGATGAACTGGCGTTGGATGTTTGGCGTTGGAGTTGTTCCCGCTTTAATACTCTTTTTCGGCATGCTTTTTATGCCATGCAGCCCCCGTTGGCTCCATCTCAAAGGCCGTGTAAACGAAGCCCAAAAGGTGCTACAGAATCTTTTAGGAAAATCAGATGTTTCTAAGGAAATGGCTGAAATTAAAGTAAGTGTCCAGGGTGAAGGCCGTAGTGGATCTTTCTTGCAACTCTTTAAAAAACCATTACTCCCATTACTCGCTGTTTCTTTCGGGTTGTTTGTATTCCAACAACTCAGCGGCATTAATGCGATCATGTACTATGGTCCTCAAGTTTTTGCCAAAGCCGGTTTCGGTGAATCCACCAAGTACCTAGCTCAGTTCTTTATGGGTCTTACAAATGTTGTAGCAACGCTCTTTGGCGTCTGGGTAGTGGATAAAATTGGCCGCAGACCCCTCCTGTCCATCGGGTTTATCGGCATGATCGCCTGTTTAGGCATATTAGGTTTCTTATTAAAGTCTGGCAGCGGAGAATATCCATTCCTTGCTCTTGCTTCAATATTGCTCTTTATCGTATTCTTCGCGATCAGCCTTGGCGGAGTTCCCTACATCATGATGTCCGAGGTTTTCCCGTTAAAAGCACGTGCCTCCGGCATGGCCATCGCAAGCTGCGCAAACTGGGGCTTTAATATGCTCGTTTCTTTCTCGTTCGGCATCTTGGTTACCGCAATGGGCAACATGGGCAATGTTTTCATGCTCTATGCTTCCTGCACCATGGTCGGCTTCATCTTCGCTTGGTATATGGTTCCGGAAACCAAAAACCGCCAGTTGGAAGAATTGGAGCAGAATCTATATGCGGGCAAGCCTGTGCGTCGATTGGGTGACCAAATTAGTAGGCCTGCGGATGTGTAATTTCGATATATATAAAAAACAAAAAAGCCTCACTTATAAGTGAGGCTTTTTTGTTTTAAGTCGTTTAGGAATCGGAATTACCTTTTAATAAATTAGGTACATTTTGACCGGACTTGTTTATAAATTCCTCTTTAACCGTTTCAGGGTTAGTGGGTTTTGAGAAAACGCCGCCTCCTCTTAAAATTGCGTTAATATCGACACTCGGCTGACTACCAACTTCTTTGGATAAGTTCTTGATATCCCGACTATCGAGATCTTCAAAATTGTTAATTTTCTCTTTAATAATGTCGCTTTGCATTAGACTATTGGCCGCGGCGCCAAACTGCTGCTGTAATGACTGGAAGAGGAATTCTCGGTGGTTTTGCTTTAATGTGTTTATCTCTTCTTTGAGGTGTTTAACATTTTTTAAAACAGGGTCTTTGTTTATATTCTTCGCATTCTCACCAATCTTATTTAAATAAGATGTACTGTAGAATCCTTTACTTAAACTGTTTGGTATTTTATTGCTAGGCATGGCTTGATCTTTAGTTAATTTTTCCGTTTATAGCTTTAAGTTATAACAGAATACTGCAATTGTCAAATTAATATGAATTATATACCTAGACATAAGCAATCGGCACACATTCCACAATACGGAAACAGTGAAATAAACTATTTACGCGAGCCCAGAGTTTGGTCAAGATGGGTGAGCATTATGGCAAAAATACAAATACTACCGGACCATGTAGCTAATCAGATCGCTGCAGGCGAAGTGATTGAGCGACCAGCAGCTGTAGTTAAGGAACTTGTAGAAAATAGTATTGATGCAGGCGCTAGCCGAATCAACGTGGAGTTTCGCAATGGGGGAAAGAGTTACCTATTGATAGAAGATGACGGGCATGGCATGACCCGGGATGATGCGTTATTATCACTAGAAAGGCATGCTACGAGTAAGATAAAGGACATAAATGATGTTATGGCCATTATGAGTTTTGGATTTCGAGGGGAAGCGTTGCCCTCTATTGCCAGCGTTTCCCGATTCACCCTGAGAACAAAGACAAAAAACGATGCATGTGGCTCAGAAACCTTTGTGAACGCGGGCAAAATCGTACATCAACGGGAATACGGTATGCCGACCGGCACACGGATCGAGGTTTCGCATTTATTTAACAGCGTGCCCGCGCGCCGCAAGTTCATGAAGACGGACAACACGGAAGCCGCGCACATAATCCATTTAGTGCGCCTATACGCCCTCGCCCACCCCAAAATTGCCTTCACCCTGAAAGAAAATGACCGCGTACTTTTTAAGTCCCCCAGGCATTCGAACATGAAAGACCGCATAGCGGATATTTGGAACAAAAAATTGAGCCAAGAACTCATACCTGTTGACGTAGACGAAAGCGGCCTGCGATTACACGGCTACGTCGGTAAACCCGGTATCTGCCGAGCCACCCGAGGAGAACTTATCACACTCGTAAACAACCGTCCCGTAGACAGCAGAACCCTTTCCTATGCTATCATAGAGAGTTTTCATACATACATCCCCAAAGGGAAATACCCTGTAGCCTTTCTCTTCCTGGAAATTAACCCTAAAAGCGTGGACGTGAACGTACACCCCGCCAAACGAGAAATAAGATTTCGGGAAGAAGCCCTCGTGCGACAATTTGCAATACAATCCCTCTTGAAGTCTTTAAAAGAACACACCACAAATAGCCTCCAAGCGGTTAGATTCCCTTTAGAAAATCCAGAGAGCAGCCCTGTATTCCAGAAAAACTCGCTTCCAGAGCCTATTACGCGCCCAACACCCGCCATTCGCCCTGTAAAACAAACACTTGCCTCAAGCGAGCCAATATCAAAAAACACGACTATTACCCCTGAAGCACCCGTTATTCATTCATCAAGGGCAACAGTAACCCCCTCACCCCAAAAGCCATTAGAACGCCAAAAGGATACCGAAAGAGCCACTCCGGTAAGCATAGCATATTCACCAAAACCTGATAACTCCCTCGACACCGCTTTCATTCAAGAGCTTACCCCCTCGAAAAAGCGCGATTGGCGCTATATGGGAACATTAAAAGACAACCGAGCCTTATTTGAAACACCCTCTGGCCTTTTGATCCTTAATTACAAAAGCGCCCACGAGCGGATATGGTTTGAGCGCCTGCAATCGACCCTTTCTAGTCAAAAAACAGCAAGCCAACAGCTATTAATCCCCCAACCCATTCACTTTGATGCACTTACAGGACCCATCATTGAGGAAAGCCTAGCATTTTTCAATGAAATCGGCTTTAAACTCGAGCTATTTGGGCGAAATTTTTACCGCATAGAAGCCATTCCAGACTGGCTTGAGCCTAATGCCGCAGAAGTCTTTTTGCGCGATCTGGTTGCCCTCATCAAAGAAAAAGGCCTTGTTCCCTCTAAAAAAGGCGCATTTTATGAAGAGCTATCCCGGATGGCCACTGCCAAAGCGATCCGTTTCGATAATAAGCCCAGCGAACAAGCCTTAATCAGCTTAATTGATGAATTAATGCGTTGTGAAAACCCATTAGCGTGCCCTAAAGGTAAGCCCACGTTTATAGAACTTAGCCACGGCGATTTAGACAAACGCTTTCAAAAAGGCATGTAAAAAGCCGCTGACTCAACTTCATGCCTTAAGTTCTTCTGTGCCTTGATTTTTTGTATTGATTTATACATAGCGGGACGTTCAGTTCTGTGATAAATTATACATATTTAGACTGACGACCTCGGTACAGCGGATCGATGGTTTGTTTTTTATTAAAGATTATATTTTCGTTTTCTAACCCTTATTAAGCACCAATTGACGTTTATTTGATATTTATTTAGCCATTTTCTGCACACTAATTCACCATTAAAATGGCCGTTTGTTTCACCTGAAACAAAAAATGGGGAATTAGGTGATCAAACGATCACCAGCACTACACCCCATGATATTCTTGATTCGAGTAACCTGGTAAGTAATGGCCAATGACCGCATCTCGAATGATTTTGTGATGGCGGTTGTAATGAATTGAGGTGTTTGTTGGATCGGCGGTTGGGGCCCGTTTGGTGTTGGGCCCGCCTACGCCAAGGCTTTGGCGGACACTCTTAGCTCTAGTCTCGCTGCGCTCGAAGAGCTAAGGTGGAATTCGAGTTTTAATCATTACCAGATTGAACACCCGTTGAAATCGCTATACGGTTGTAGGGAACAAGAAGATTGATGAGAGAGAACATAATACAAAGCCGGCAAAACCCATTAGTGAAGCATGTAGTGAAGCTATGGGAAGCCAGAAGCCGTAAAAAGCACGGGCAGTTTCTGCTCGAAGGATGCCGCGAATTACAATGCGCCATAAACAATGCTATTGCTATCGAACAGCTCTTGTATTGCCCGGATCTCTTTAGCTCCGAAGCTTGCCCTCTTTTGGTAGAAAAGGCAAAGAACAGCAATAAAATCACTGCGACAGAAGTCACAAAAGATGTCTTTGAAAAAATGTCTTACCGGGAAGGGCCTGATGGGTTATTAGCCATCGCAAAACAAGAATACAAAGGGTTAGACGCGATTAAATTAAGCGAAAAGCCCCTCCTGTTAGTTGCGGAAGGCATCGAGAAACCCGGCAATTTAGGAGCCCTTATAAGGACAGCGGAAGCCGTTGGCTGCGATGCCTTAATCCTAACCAATAGCGCCATAGACCTCTACAACCCAAACGTGATAAGATCCTCACAAGGGCTAGTATTTTCCTTACCCGTAATAACAACAGAAAATGAAAGCGCAAACCGTTTCCTAACAGAGCATGGCATACAAGCACTCGCAACGACACCGCATTGCGACACACCGTATTGGGAAAAAGACTACAATAAAGCCAGTGCGATCATGATCGGCAGCGAAAAAGACGGCCTGAGTGATTTTTGGTTAAAAAGCGAGCACGCGGAACCCATTACTATTCCGCATTCAGGGCAAGCAGATTCGTTAAACGCCGGGATAGCTGCTGCGGTTGTGCTCTTTGAAGTACAACGGCAAAGAAATTTACGCGCTCACTAAATTTTCTTTAGCATCATCGATACTATTAAAGAAAGTCCAATCCTTGGACTCCTCATAGGACTGACATTGCTCAGCAAGGGCAGGCGTACCCACCATGGCAAACGGCAATGTGAGCTCATTACAAATCTCCATTGCCTGAAGCAAGATCTTTATGGTTTCGACATCAATGTTATTGAGTTCATGGATATCGAATATAGCACGACTTAACCCTGCGTCGACCGCTTCGGAAATTTTAGGCGTCAAATAATGGTTCATCGCACTCACTGCGATCGGCGACATACTTTTTGGAAATCGGATAATGAGCAGACTACCCTCTGTTTTAAAGTATCGAGGAGACGTATCCAGCTTAAGCGATTTAGCAATTTTATTTTCCAGATCCTCGAAATCGATTGGTTTAGCGACGATGGCCGTAAAACCTGTTTGCTGGGCTTGCTGTTGTTCCGCCATAGCTGTTTTAACCGCCAAACCAAATACAGGAACGTACTTTGTTTTGAGATTAGAGCGTAGGATACGAAAAAGATTAAACGCGCCCTCCTCTGGAAGCGCCAAGTTTATAATAATCAAATCCGGAGTCAGACCTTGGCACTTATCTAATGCCTCGCCCGTTGTACTGGCTGAAGTAACCTTCCAAGGGCTTCCCGCAAAGTAATCCTCCATCTGTTTAACAATGACCGGCTTATCATCCACGACAAGAATGTTGCAAACATCATCAATTGTTTTTTGTTTAACCTTTTGGCTATCAGAAAGACGTATATTGACCACGCGACTCACCTTTTCGATCAACACATCCTCCTTAAAAGGCTTTACGATGTAATCCCGAATGCCGATTTTTGCAATTTTAAGCACATTTTCCCGACCTGCTTCTGCAGTGAGCATGATGATGGGAATTGCCTTGAGATTGCTATCCGACTTAATCTTCGTGAGCATTTCCACGCCATCCATAATAGGCATGGTAACATCCAGAAGAATGAGGTCCGGAACCTCCTTACTTGCCGCAGCAAGCCCCTCCACACCGTTAGCAGCCTCTATGATAGTGACATCGTAGTTCACGAAGGCCTTCTTAACGATAATTCGTACGGCCTTGGAATCATCAACTGTGAGAATTTTCAAACGCATGGGTAAAAAGTGTTATTCAACAGGTTTAATTAAAAGGTCTGCCACGTAAGGTTTATTAAAGGCTTCGAACTCGTAGCAACGCCGAATAACAGGACTATTCGGTGGAGATTCGATAGAAAAGTCATTTCCCCGCAAAATAGAAGGGATGGTGAGCCGGCAATTGTAGCCCATGTCACATAATTTATTTTTAAACGTACCCACGATCATGTTGGTGAGCTCTCCGAGAGCATCATTAATGGCATCATGATCATTTCGGTCAACCTCCTCGTAGCTACTCCCTAGGAGGGAAGCTGTTAATTGGATGGAAAGGTTTTCTTCAAGATAAAGGAATACAACCCCATTAATGTTACCGATAAAGCCGACTGAACTAGCAATCAAAGGCTCGGTTGTGTTAATAGGTTTTAACGGGGGCGCTTTGGGCGTGAGCGGAAACGGAATTGCGCGCTTAAAATTAATTTTCGTCATTAACATTGTGGAGAACACCTTTTCAATGGAATCCGTAATCATGTCCTGAATGATCGTATCTGAAAAAGGTATCGTTGTTTCCATAGTTAATTGGGGTTGAGAATACTAAAGAAGGGGTAGTGTATCCGTTATTGGGATTAAGTGTTAAGACACGAGGCTAACATAGTGAATTTCTAAGCCAAAGATCATGAAGACGCAACCACTTTTTCATTAGCCAAGCCATAGGATTTTAATTTTGCGCGCAGCTCCTTTGCTGAGAGATCGAGGATTTCGGCAGCCTGAGTGACATTATTATCCGTGCTTTTAAGAATGGACGCAATGTACTCACGCTCCATCTCCTTCAAAGGAAGTTGTTGGCCTGTCGCGGAAACCTCCTCAGGCATCTCGGAAAAAATTGGAGCCTTAGATTGACCTACCTGCAACGTAAGCCCCAAGCTGTTTGCCTGCACCGGTTTATTGTTTTCCGATAAAATGACAGCGCGTTCGATGGTATTTTGAAGCTCACGCACATTACCCGGCCAAGTGTGGGCTCGGAGAACACTCAAGGCCTCCTTGGTGTAACCCGGAATCGTGAGGTTGTGTTTTTGAGAAAATTTTCCAAGAAACTCATCGGCCAACAACAAGACATCGTCTCCGCGATCTCTCAGCGGAGGAACCTCTATGGGAAAGACATTGAGACGGTAGTATAAGTCCTCACGAAAGCGATCATGCTTGACCTGCTCCAGCAAATTACGATTTGTGGTTGCGATGACCCGCACATCGACATGGATTGTTTGATTACCCCCTACCCGCTCAAACTCACGCTCCTGAAGAACACGCAAAAGTTTAGCCTGAAGGTGTAGCGAGATTTCACTGATCTCGTCTAGCAAAATAGTCCCCTGATTAGCGAGCTCGAACCTACCCTCTCTACGCTGAGACGCGCCTGTAAAAGCCCCCTTTTCGTGCCCAAAGAACTCACTTTCCATTAACGTTTCCGAGATAGCCGCGCAATTAACCTTAATAAAAGGCTGTTTATCGCGGGAACTCAGTCTGTAAAGATCCTGAGCCACAAGCTCTTTTCCGGTGCCATTTTCACCCGTTATCAAAACCGTTGCCTCTGTTGCCGCGACCTTTTTGACCATCTCCTTCAGCCGAACCATGGCCTTACTTTCGCCAATGATGGTACTATCGCTTTGGAGCTCCTTGTTGTAAAATTGGTTTACACGAATGAGACGATTATAATTTTCAGCCTTATCGAGAATGACCTCAATGGCATCCAACGAAAATGGTTTTATGAGATAATCGAACGCCCCCTTGCGCATACACTCGACAGCGGATTCTATCGTGCCAAAACCTGTCATGATAACAACCATAGGGCTATCGGGCACTTGGGAAAGCTCCTCTAACAACTCTCGGCCGTCACCATCGGGAAGGCGCACATCCACAAAAATGAGATCAAAGTTATCTTTGGATAAGTACTTTCTAGCTTGCTCGATGGTAGAAGCGGTTGCGACGGTGTATTTCTTTTTACGCAACTGTTCTTCCAAACTTTTGCGGATAAACAGCTCGTCATCGAGGACTATAATTTTTTCAAAAGCCATATAGGGTAGCAGCTACAGATGGATCAGGAGTATTTGTTTACGCTACCACGAAAATGCAAAATTGACAATGGTTAATAGGAGTTTCTTGCCAAGAGAATGTAAAATTTTTAAAATAAATTTCAAGACCCCCAAAAGGACCTAAAGTAATGAAATTTAGCGCCGATTTGAGAGTTGGGAAAAATAACTGAATGAGACAGGAGAATATTAATGGAGGTCATTGGATCAGTCATCGCAAGACTTGGAAGTAAACGCTTGCCCTATAAGAACATTTTGCCGATTGGGGGCAAGCCTATGGTCATACACGGGGTGGAAACGTTGTTACGCTGCCCATCGATTGACTTGGTGGTTGTTTCCACGGAAAGCGAGTTAATCGAAGAGATCGTAAAGAGCGTTTTTGGAAATAACGATAAAGTAGTTTTCCACCGCCGGCCAAAAGAACTCGCAGAAGACAATGTGCCTTCGATGCCTGTCTTTCGAAATATCATCGAGCACTACCCCGCCCGGATACACGTGAACTACAACTATAATTTAGCCATTTGCGAGCCCATGGTAATCGAACGAGCCATCGAGCTTGCCAGAGAACATGAAGAGGCGCTCTCTGTTCCTTATGCCGCATGGGCGCAAACAAAGAATCGTATCTTGAATTATGAAGATCCCTGGAAGATTACCGCGCACCTATTTCAGGATAGTCGCGTGGAGGATTTGGATATACACACCGAAGCGGATCTTTTAAAAGCACATAAAATTCTGAATAAAAAAGCCGCACTCATCCCCCAAACACCCATGCCATGAACAGGGAAATATAAAATTTTTCTAAAAAGAGCTTTATTAAGCAAAAAAGTAGCCGACTTAATAGGGAGAATATATGTCATGGTTAAAAACAACGAGCCGGCTGCTATGGTTGGTGGTATTAGTGAGTATATTATTCTACCCGGATAATGTACAATCAAGATTGTTGTCTGGATCGTCCGATAAAACAACGAATATCCAGGAGCCTGTTCAGGATGCCGGGTATTTGGCGGACATCGGGCCAGTGCCGATTCGTTATGCAAAGCAGGAAGTGCCGTTTAATCGATTAGACCTCATTCCGTTGCCAGAAGTTAAAAAACCGAAACCGGAACCCACCGCACTGCCCACTCCCGCAGAAAAGCCGCCTGCACCGCTAGAATACACTGCTGGCAAAAATAGTTCTATTAACGCGGCCCCTGTTAGTGGCAATGTTACGACCAATGAGTTGCCTGCGACCAACAACAATAATAGCCTAAGCCCGGACGATATATTATTATTTCTTGAAAAAGATAGAAATAGCGATAAGACTGGTACCAATGATAAGGTAGTGCTTCCGTTTCGTTTACCGTTCCAGGATAGCAACGCGGCGCTCCCCCCTCCCAGCAAGGCTATTTATGAAAGGCAGTAGGATAAAAACCCCATTCCAGACGGTGCTTCACGGGATCGTTATCGGAACATTGTTGCTATTTTGTTTAACAGGAACGGCCGCTTTAGGGGCTCAAGCTGCAGATTCGCTATCAGTTGAAGTAAAAGACGAAGGTATGAGCTCGGTTAACAAGCCCGCGGCAGAAGAAGTTGAAGGCGATGCGGTGAGCCAACAAAAAACGGTTGATTTAGCAAATCAACCACCCATTCCGCATAAGAACAAGGGGGAATCCTTAATTAATCAAGCTCGCTTAGCCCTTAAAACGCAGGAATTAACCACAGCAGAAGAGCTTTTACTCGAGTCTTTAAAATACAAATTAACAGACGAGCAAAAGAGAGACGTCCTTTTAGAACTAGCCCTACTTTACGAGCGTATGGGAGTAACCTCTAAGATGGCAATGGTTTACGAGCGTTTCCTGAAAACCTTTCCCAGTGATGCCAACCGACCCCAGATCTATATTAGACTCGGACGGTTGTACCGCGAAATGGGCGCCTACGATATGGCCATTGATCGGTTTTATAACGTGATCAATATGTCCCTTGGGATTGATAGTGATCAAATGAAGCTATACCAATACCTGACCATGAAGGCGCAATTAGAGATTGCAGATACGTACTTCGTTACCGGTGATTACGAGAAGGCTATTAAATTATTTTCCCGATTGCAACTAATGGATTTAAGCCAAAAAGAACGCGAGCGCGTGAAGTTCAAAACAGCCTATGCGCATTATTTCCTGGAAAATTATCCGGCGGTGATGAACGAGCTTGAAGTATTTTTATCGGAATACCCCAATAGCCCATTAGCCGCGGAAGCCCACTTTAT
>Ga0210026_1003861_pt1 | contig 11185 bp, 12 predicted proteins | sample CryGeymeta201509_FD_183977 | JGI IMG/M metagenome (GOLD analysis project Ga0210026, IMG submission 183977) | Groundwater microbial communities from Crystal Geyser aquifers in Utah, USA - Crystal Geyser metaG 2015-09 (SPAdes) (version 2) | ecosystem: Environmental > Aquatic > Deep subsurface >... | reverse complement strand
CATCCCCTTCGCCATCCAGCATTTGAAGCTCGCGGGGATTGCCCTCAGCCCGATCGGCATGACCATCGTCAGCAAGGAAGTGGCGGCTGCCGCACACCGACGCAATGCCGAAACGTTGCCTGGCTAAACAGTTTTAAAGAGTCCCAGCTTTTCCCATCCCGTGTGCCCCAATTTTTGCAAAGTCTCGATATTGGTGTCGGGAATATGATCCGCGTCGGGGAAGGCATCCACCGCACGATCCACGCTGGCTTCGCGCAGCAAATGCAGCGTCGGATAAGGCGCGCGGTTGGTGTAATTCTCGATGTCGTCCACTTGAGTACCGGCAAACTGATAGCGCGGATGCAGGCTGGCAACCTGGAAGGCATCATTGAATTCAGGCTCGGCGACGGCAATATCCACCGTATCCAGAAAATCGTTATAGTCTAAAAAGTCAGTTAAAACATAGGGATGTATCAATAGAGTGGTGTCGAGCAAGTCGGCATCGGTGTCCTGCAAACGGCGCAACTCGACCAGCAAATCAAGCAGCAAGGCCTCCTCGGTGGTGGCCGCACTGACCACATAGCGTATCTGCTGCTTGACGTGTACCGCCTTGGCGAACGGGCACAGATTGAGGCCGATAACGGCTTTTTCCAGCCAATCCCGAGTGGCTGCGATGATCGTTTCAGAAACGTGCAACGCACGCCGCGATTCGCTTGACTCTTCCCCCAAAAGTGGGGGAAGGTCGAGATGAGAGGTACGAGTTTGACAAGCCGGGTCTTCAGTTAAAGTAATTTTTTCAAGCTCGTTAGTCATTTTTTCTTTCATTTCCGCGACATAAGGTGGGAAAACGGGTTTAGCAAGGCAAAGGGGGTTCATCCATCAGCGCGATCTGTTCGCGCAATTCAAGTATCCGGTCTTGCCAGTAACGCTGGGTGTTGAACCAGGGAAACGCTACCGGGAAAGCCGCATCGTCCCAACGCCTGGCGATCCACGCCGAGTAATGAATCAAACGCAGGGTGCGCAGGGCTTCCAGTAGATGCATTTCGCGCGGATTGAAATCATAAAAATCTTCGTAGCCCGCCAGCAAGTCGCCGAACTGACGGGACTGACAGGCGCGCTCGCCGGATAGCAACATCCATAAATCCTGTATTGCGGGACCCATGCGGCTATCGTCGAAATCCACGAAGTGCGGCCCGGCATCGGTCCACAGCACGTTGCCAACATGGCAGTCGCCGTGCAGACGTAGCGTTTTCACCTCGCCCGCACGATCAAAACAGCGCCGCACGCCGTCCAAAGCCTGCGCGACTACACCGCGATAAACCTCAAGCAGTTCAACGGGAATGAAATCATGCTCCAGCAGGTATCCGGCAGGCTCGACACCAAAACTTTCAATATCCAGCGCGGGACGATGTTGGTAAGTTTTAAGCGCGCCGACAGCATGGATGCGCCCGATAAAACGCCCCATCCATGCCAGCGTGTCGCGGTGTTCCAGCTCAGGCGCACGACCACCGTGTCTGGCGAACAACGAGAAACGAAAACCGTTATATTCGTGCAACGTTTGCCCGCCGATCAGCAAGGCGGGTACGACAGGAATTTCGCGCTCGACCAATGAACCAACAAAAGCATGTTCTTCCAGAATCGCCGCACTCGACCAGCGTTTGGGGCGATAGAACTTGGCAATCAGCGGCGAGCCCTCTTCCATGCCCAGCTGATAGACGCGATTTTCATAACTGTTGAGTGCCAGCAGACGACCATCGCCATGCAGTCCGATGCCCTCCAGCGCATCCAGCACAACATCGGGGGTGAGAGAACTAAAGGGGTGTCGGGTATGCATGGGCGGTATTGTACGACAAGAGGAGAGTGCCATCGGCTACATTACACCAAAGCATCCCGAATCCTGTACACAACAACCTGGATAGCCACGCTATACGGGGAAGCCCCCTTGCGGGCTGAATCCTGTTTTTATCCCAGCAAGCCCGCCAGCGCCAATAATAACAGTACGAACAGCCATACTATCGTCGTGCGCCATATCAGCCGGGTGGTGTTGCCCAGTGTGGACGGCTCCGCCTTGCCGCCTATCCCCAGCTCAGGTCTTTGCAGCATTTTGCCGTCTAGCATGAGCGGCAACCCCAGGCGCACCCCAAGCGCACCCGCAGCACTGGCCAACAAAATGCCCTTTTCCCTGTCCGCCCAGGTTGCCGCCTGGGATCGCCAGCAATAAGCCGTATCCTCGAAATTACCGACAAGGGCGAAGGTGGCGGCAGTCAGACGTATCGGCAACCATTCGAGCAAATACAGCATAAGTTGGGCAAAGCGATCAAATGTTTCCGCGCCGATTTCATCCTCGCCAGTCTTGCCAGCCCAACCCGCACTCAAACCGATCGCCAAACAATACCCTAACGCGCCCGCTGCCCCGCCCAACCCCAATAAGCTAAACAAGGCGAACCACAGCACCACGCCAAACAAATGCTGCAAGGCGGCGAGCAATGCCTGCTCGACAGCCAGGCGCACAATTTCATCGGCATCCAGTTCATGGCAGGATTTGCCGCACCACTTGCTCAATAAATCGCGTGCCTCGCCCATCTTTCCGCCCTGCACAGCGCGTTGAATCGCATCCAGAATCCGGCTGAATTGGCTAAACCCCAGACTGGCATATAACACCAGCACATTAAGCGCCCAGGCAAAAACCGGATGACTATCGCCCAACCAGCGAGACAACCACACCAGACAAAAAATTAACGGCAGGACTGCCAGCAACCATGCAAACTTGCCGTGACCATATTCACCCGCATTAAAATGATGGCGGAAAAAATCGGCGTAACCGGGCAGCCAGCCACACAAATGTTTACGCATGAAAAGCGGCTGGAAATATTCCAGCAACGTGGCGGCGATCAAGGAAAACAGGCTCATGGCTTAGGTTTCATCAACAATTCAATGGGCGCAAAGATAACACACAACCTCGCCGCCCGTTAATGCGATACTTGTCGCAACCAGTTGGCGGTGGTATAAGACCGATGCGGTCTGTTTCGTGGCTTGAACCAGTTTGGAGGCTTTATGCGCTACCTGTTTGGCATGATCTTTTTCATCTTCAGCCTCCCCGGCTTCGCCGGTAGTCAGGCGGGTGGTATGCCACAGTTTCCCGCCGAGCAAATCGTCCATTTTTCCAAACAAGTCGAAAAAACGCTAGCCAGCAAGGGTGCGCGTGTCGCCATTCTGGCGCGCATGGGTCGCCCCGCAGCAGAATTGCCGGAAGGGATGCACTTCACCCACGTTTCATTCGCGGTGTATTCGCAAGTCACCACCGCCGACGGCAGAAAAATTCCCGGCTACGCGATCTATAACCTGTATCAAAACAATGCACGCCCCGACACCAGCTCGCTGGTACAGGATTTTCCGGTAGATTTTTTCGCCGGTGTCGCGTTGCTGGAAGCGGGAGTCATCATCCCTTCAGCCGAATTACAGCAACGATTACTGGTAACCATCGCCTCCCCTGTATATACGGCACTGCACGACCCGCACTACTCCGCCATCGCCAATCCCTACACGCTGGGTCGCCAGAACTGCACCGAGCACACCCTGGATGTGATCAACGCCGCGATTTATCAGACCGACGATATAAGGAAAATCAAAGCGGTCGAGAAAAAGTATTATGCCGCGCAACCCGTGAAAGTCAGTGGGCTGGAACTGGCGCTGGGTTCGCTGTTCTCAGCCGAGATTACGCTATCCGACCAACCCGGCGCACCGGTCACAGCCACCTTTGAAACCCTCGCCAACTATCTAAAAAAGTATGACGAAGGCTCGGAAATGTTTATCATTACGCCCGAGCCGTAAGGTCTTTCTCCCCCACTTCAAAAGGAAATGACATGAAATCGAATCACGCCTTGTTTATCCTGCTGGTGCTGACCTCCAGCGCCTTTGCCGAAACCCATTCGGGGCAGGCATCAAGCAACGCCGTTCAATCCGGCTCACACGCCAGCGCCAGCGCTGGCCATTCCATCGCCGCATCAGGCCAGGTGACTTCCGCCGTTTCGGCCATTCCGCTGGCTATCGGCGGGCTGGTCAGTGGCACGGCGGGGGCAGTTTCATCTCAGGCCGCGCGCGGCTCGGCAAATGCCGCCACCGCGCCTATCGGCACACCGCTGGACATCACCGATGAAACCATCACCGTCATGCCGCCCAATGAAGCGCTTAAAAAGCCCGCCCCTGTCCCGGCAAAGTCTGACAAAGCCATTTAACCGCCATGTCAATGATTACCCCTTGCCATGACCGTTCCCTCTCCCGCTTGCGGGCTGTGGAGAGCGAGTCGTTGCGCAAGTTTTTCTTTACCCCAACCAAGGACACCCCTATGCGCATCCGTTTATTAGCCAGCGCGCTGCTCTCCGTTGCTTTGTGCTTCGCAACACTCCCCGTTCAGGGGGGGAGTTTCAGCTCTTCTTCAGCCTCGGAAACCCTTAAATTCACGCCCGAACAAATCATCCAGTTCGCCAAGCAGGTGGAAAAAACGCTGGCTGGCAAAGGTGCGCATGTCGCCATTCTGGCGCGCATGGGTCGCCCCGCAGCAGAATTGCCGGAAGGGATGCACTTCACCCATGTCGCGTTTGCGGTGTATTCCGAAATCACCGCTGCGGATGGACGCAAACTGCCCGGTTATGCAATTTACAACCTGTATCAGCAGAACGACCATCCCGAAATCAGCAGCCTGGTGCAGGATTTCCCGGTGGACTTCTTCTCGGGCGTGGCCGTCATGGAAGCGGGCATCATCATCCCTTCGCCAGAGCTGCAACAACGCCTGCTGGAAGTCATCAACTCGCCAACCTATGTGGCGCTCCACGACCCGCATTACTCGCTGATCGCCAACCCTTACACGCTGGGCAAACAAAATTGCACCGAACACACGCTGGATGTCCTCAACGCGGCAATCTACCAGACCAGCGACATCGGCAAGATCAAGGCCAACGAGAAAGCCTTTTTCGAGGCGCAGACCGTCAACGTCAGCCCGCTCAAACTGATACTGGGTTCGGTATTCAGCGCCGAAGTTTCCACATCGGATCAGCCGGGCAAACCGGTCACCGCGACTTTTGAAACAATAGGTAAATATTTGCAGAAATACGATGCCGGTTCGGAAATGTTGATCCTCACCCCGCAACCCTGATTCAGTCAACGCAAAATCCAAATGACGTAAAAAAACCGCACGAAATCACTCGTGCGGTTTTTTTACATCCAGAAAAATGACTGAGAGAAATTACTCAGCCAATTTTTCTGCAATCTCGCGCTCGGCTTGAGCCCAATGTTCGGCTTGGCAACCCGCAAAATTGGTACGTTCAGCAATGTAATAAGCTGCCGTTTCGACCATGCGGTAGCGTTCCTGAGCCGAGGGTTGCGCCACAACTTGTTTAGCGGCGGGCTTGGCCGCTGCTTTCACTGGTGCTTTTTTCTCGGCGACTGGCTTTGCAGCAGGTGCTTTAGCCGCAACAGCAGGCGCTTTAGCGACAGGTGCTTTAGCTGCAACAGCAGGAGTTTTGCTTGCAGCAGCAGGTGCTTTAGCTACGGATGCCTTGCTTGCAGCGACTGGCGATTTAGTAGCGGCTGCCGGAAAAGGCCATACAGCAGCATCTGCCGTCTTTTTTGCTGCGGGTGCAGCGCTTGCTTTCGTGGCAGCCGCTTTTTTGACGGCTGGTTTCTTCGTTCCTGCTACCATGATGTAACCTCCCTGATGACTACGTTGGCGAAAACATATCCTTACAGCGGCGCATGATATTGCGCCATGGCTAATCAGTCAACAATTTGCAGACAATTTGCAGACAATTATCAGAAATTTGTGCTTTCCATCATGGTTTTACCTGTTTATACGATGTATAGGGTTTTCAGCTCAGTTGCTGCAACTATTCCTGACGCTGGCGCAGCTCGACACGCTTTAAATAGGCCTCGCGGGCGATCTGCACATCTTCCAGAAAATACGGCAGTTCGTTCATCAGCATGGCTTGCGGACCGTCCACCAGCGCCTCGGTCGGTACGGGATGGAAGTCCACCAGCACCATGTTCGCGCCCGCCAGTACGCCTTGCGCCGTGACGTGCATCATGTCCATGATGCCGTCGGGAGAGGCGGCGCGCGTACCCACCGAATGCGACGGGTCTATACACACCGGCATACGCGTCAGGCGTTTGACCACCGGAACGTGTGCAAAATCAACAAAGTTGCGATGCGGGTCGCCCATGTTGGTCTTCATGCCGCGCAGGCAAAACACCACCCGACTGTTACCCTCGGAGGCCAGATATTCCGCCGCATTCAGCGATTCGTCCAGTGTGATACCGAAACCGCGCTTGAGCAGAACCGGCATCTCGGTTTGACGACCGACAATTTTCAGCAGCTCGAAATTTTGCGTATTGCGTGTGCCGATCTGCAACATCACGCCAGTCGGATTGCCGGTCTGATGCAGGGCTTCATTGATTTCATCCAGATGCGACTCGTGGGTGATTTCCATCGCCATCACCTTGATGCCATATTTTCCAGCTAATTCAAATACATAGCTCAAGCAATTCTTGCCGTGTCCCTGAAAGGCATAAGGGCTGGTGCGCGGTTTGTATGCACCCATGCGGGTACACACTTGCCCGTTGTCGCGCAACGCACGGAGCATCATCTCGACATGTTCGCGGTTATCCACCGCGCACAATCCGGCAAACACCTGCAAGGTGTCCTGGCCAAAACGCATGCCGTTATATTCAAAATGCGTCGCACGCTGGTCATCCTTGTGCCGCCCCAGAATACGGTAATCCTCGGACACCCGCACCACGCGATCCACGCAAGGAAGGCTTTGCATATCGCTTATATTCAGAGCCTTGGTATTGCCTATCAAATAAATTTCCGTGACCGACTGTTCGCTGCCCTGCTCGACATGCACCCGAGTCCGGATACCCGGCATGGTCGCAAGATGTGCCAGCAACCGCTGGTATTCCTGAGGTTTTTCATACACCTCTGTGCCAAGAATTAGAATCATTTTTTTCCTTCCACCCCAAAACAGCTACAACGTCCACTTAAATACCGATGCCACCCTGTTCAACTGCATCACATCGCGTATTTTCACATCCACGCAGTCGGCATTCCTGCTGACCGGAGTTACCCAAACGGTACGCATCCCCAGTCTTTTCGCCGCTTGCAGGTTTTCCAGGCTGTCTTCCACCATCACGCATTGCGCCGCACTGACGTGATGCCGCCGCAGCACCTGCCTGAAACCGAAATAATCCGGCTTGGGCCGGTAGCGCGTCTGTTCCACCGCCACCACATCGTCGAACAGATCCGCAATCCTCAGCAACTTCAACACCGCTTGCGCATAGTGCTGGGGCGCATTGGAAAACACTACTTTTTTGCCCGGCAACGCGCGCAACAAGTGGCGCAGACGCGGCGTGCGAATCACCATCTTGTCCAACTCGGAGAACTGGTGGGTATGCCACAGAAAATGAGCAGGGTCGGTGTCATGATGGCGCATCAGCCCGCTCAGCGTTGCACCGTAACGCTGCCAGTAGTGCTGGCGCAGCGCATTCGCGGCCTGCTCGTCCAGTTGCAAATGCTCCTGCAAATAAGCCGTCATGCTGCGATTGATGTGCGGAAAAATGTGCGCACCGGCGTTGTGCAGCGTGTTGTCCAGATCAAAAATCCACAGCGGCGCTGACACTATTTACTCTTGATCAGCGTACCCACACCTTCGTCGGTCAAAATTTCCAGCAACAGCGCGTGTTCCACCCTGCCGTCTATGATGTGTACCGAACGCACGCCGCTGCGTGCCGCATCCAGCGCGGAGCTGATCTTGGGCAACATACCGCCGGACAATGTGCCATCCGCCACCAGCGCATCAATTTGCAGCGGAGTCAGCCCGGTCAACAGCTCGCCATTTTGATCCAGCACACCCGGCGTATTGGTCAGCAGCACCAGTTTTTCGGCATTCAACACTTCCGCCAGCTTACCGGAAACTACGTCAGCGTTAATATTTAAGGCCTCACCGGCAGGACCCACACCGATCGGCGCGATGACCGGAATGAAGTCGCCCGAATCCAGAAAGGCAATGATGGAGGGATCAATCGAACTGATGTCGCCCACCAGCCCGATGTCCAGCATCTGACCCGGCTCGGATTCGCTTTTGACCAGCAGCTTTTTGGCACGAATAAATGCGCCGTCCTGCCCGGTAAGACCTACCGCCTTGCCACCAAAGCGGTTGATTAGATTGACAATATCCTTGTTGACCTTGCCCAGAACCATCTCGACCACGTCCATTGTTTCGTCGTCTGTGACGCGCATCCCCTGGATGAATTGCCCCTGTTTGCCGACACGCTTGAGCAGATCGTTGATCTGCGGCCCGCCGCCATGCACCACCACCGGATTCATGCCCACCAGTTTCAACAACACCACATCGCGCGCGAAACCTTCCTGCAAGGCGGGGTCGGTCATGGCGTTGCCGCCGTATTTGATGACAATAGTCTTGTCAAAAAAACGTTGTATATACGGCATCGCCTCGGACAGCGTACGGGCTTTTTTATCTGCGGCAGAAGGCGAAATGGTCATAGATGGATTCCTTGATGGTAAATTCCTGCATTCGCTGACAGGCGAAGTCAGACAAAAATTGCGGCGAATTCTACACCAAATCGCGTGGAGGGAAGATTCATCGGGTGCGAGGGGGCACGGTGAATTTGTTCTCGGCCAAGGGTAGGGTGGATAAGCGTAGCGCATCCACCAGAATATCGTTTGCAAACAAGTGGATGCGCTACGCTTATCCACTCTACGATTTTTTGCGGGCAAGTATTTATTATTATGATTTAAAACATAATTTCCAGAGAACAAATTCACCCTGTGCGAGGGGGAGTGCGGGGCATGACCCCACCAAAACACGCAGATTTGCCCGATCAATGGTGCATGTGATGCATATGCCCCATAGGTTCGTTCGCTTGCGGAGCAGCCTCAGTCAGCGATTTAACTTCAGCCGTTGCTTCAACTTTGCTTATCGTTTTGCCAGCGCCCTTGATATTCAGCGCCAATGCCACACTGTCCCCCAGTTTGAGGGGGTTCTTCAGCCCGATCAGCATCAGGTGATAGCCACCCGAACTCAGGTTCACGCGCTTACCTGCGGGCAACTCGACCGATTGCACTTCGCGCATCTGCATCATGCCGTTATCATGCGTCATCCTGTGTATCTCTACCGTCTTGCAGGCCGGGCTGGAAGCACCAACCAACTGGGCTTGCTGGCTGCTGGTGATGGACAAATCCACCATCGCCACCTCCTGCCCCGGTGCAGTCGCGCGCGCCCATGCACCTTCCACCTTGATGTCTCCTGCATAAACACTGCTGCTTAACAACAACGCACCCAATACGCCACACAGTTTACCGATTGTTTTCATGATAAATTTTCTCGTCAATTTCTAAAGTCCCGGATTATACGCGCCGCCACGCCGTGCGCCCTGCGACAAAATGTCGCACCCCGCAAGCGCCACGCACCGTTTACAATCCCGCCATGCTTAACACGACTTTTTCCGCCCTGCCCGGCCACAGCCAGTTACGCCGCCTGCTCAACTTGCGCAGCCTGGCGGTCGCGGCACAATTACTCACGTTATTGACAGTATGGAAACTATTGGATATCGAGCTGGCATGGCTGCCGATGCTGGTCATCATCGCCACACTCGCCACGCTCAATTTTTTCAGCCTGTTGCGCCTAAAGAGCGAACGCCCCGTATGCAATCTGGAATTATTCGCACAATCCGGTCTCGACGTGCTGGCACTGAGCTTTTTGCTGTATTTCGCGGGCGGTTCGACCAACCCGTTCGTTTCGCTGTATCTGCTGCCGCTGGTCATCGCTGCCGCGACCCTGCCCGCCCGTTACACCTGGGGCATGGCCGCACTCACCACGGCCTGCTACAGCTTGCTGATGGTGTATTACATTCCCTTGCCACACAACCCTCATGACATGGAAATGAGCCACGACATGGGCATGGCGATGGATATGGACATAGCCCCTGACAGCGCATTCAACACCCATGTGCTGGGCATGTGGCTGGGTTTTGTCATCAGCGCGGTGGTGGTAGCGTATTTCGTGGTCAAGATGGCACAGGCGGTGCGCAACCGGGATGCGCAACTGGTTCAGGTGCGCGAAGAAATCCTGCGCAACGAGCGCATCGTCGCCCTCGGCACACAGGCAGCGGGCGCGGCCCACGAACTCGGTACGCCACTCGCCACGATGGCGGTGGTGATAGGCGAGTTACAGCACGACACCGACAATCAACAAGCCGAATTCAGTCAGGCCGAATTACGCGACAGCCTGTCCCTTTTGGATGAACAGGTGCGCGCCTGCCGCCGCATCCTCGATAAAATCATGCTCAACGCACAGGACAGCGGCGCGAGCGCGCTCAAGCCTGCGGATGAGTTAATGGCAGGCGTACTGGACGAATGGCAGTTGCTGCGTCCCGCCGCGCAATACCACTACCAAACTGACGGTATGCCGCCCGCCCCCCTGCTCAACGTAGATGTGACGCTGCGCGCCGCGCTGATGAACCTGCTCAACAACGCTGCCGATGCCAGCCCGCAGGGAATTGCGATCAGTACCCGTTGGGATAGTGCAAATTTCACACTGGAAATACACGATAGCGGGGAGGGATTAAGCGAAGAAGTCGCGCTCAAGGCGGGTTCGGTTTTCTTTACCACTAAAACCGAAGGACACGGCCTGGGGCTATTCCTCGCCAACGCCACCCTGGAACGGTTGGGCGGCACGGTGCGTTTGTATAACCGCGAGTCTGGCGGCGCGACCACCGAGCTGACCTTACCCATCGCGCGAGTGCAAACATGAAGCCGAATTTTCCGGCAGAGCGGAAAGTGGTGGGTTCTACCCACTCCCCAACCCTCCCCCTTGCAGGGGAAGGGTATCTGCCCCCTGACGAAGCTGCCACGTTGCTGCTGGCCGATGACGACATTACATTTTGCCGGGTACTCAGTACCGCTCTCTCAAAACGCGGTTTTTGCGTGAGTGTCGCACACAGTGTGGAACAAGCCATTCCGCAGGCCACAGCCAATCCGCCCGAATTTGCCGTCGTGGATCTGAAAATGGGTGGCGCATCGGGATTGGCACTGGTTCAGGCATTGCACGCTCTCGACCCGAACACGCGCATCGTCGTGTTGACCGGTTATGCCAGCATCGCCACCGCCGTCGAAGCCATCAAACTGGGTGCCACC
>Ga0210026_1003858_pt1 | contig 11187 bp, 8 predicted proteins | sample CryGeymeta201509_FD_183977 | JGI IMG/M metagenome (GOLD analysis project Ga0210026, IMG submission 183977) | Groundwater microbial communities from Crystal Geyser aquifers in Utah, USA - Crystal Geyser metaG 2015-09 (SPAdes) (version 2) | ecosystem: Environmental > Aquatic > Deep subsurface >... | reverse complement strand
TGTGTTGGCGGTGATATTACCGGCAGTGGTCACATTGAAGTTGGCGAGTTGGGCGGGCGTATAGTAGGAGGCGTCGCCAATTTCAAACGTGAAGGTTTGCCCCGACCCGGTGTTGAAGGCTTTCTGCAAGTTGCCGTAGACGTACTTGTCCGCGCCCGCGCCGGTGATCGTTCCACCCGTCGGGAGGATGAGCGTGTTTGCGCCGGTGGTGATCTTGCCAGCGGTGAAAGTCAGCGTACCATTCATGGTAGCATCCACGCTGCTCAACGATACGCCGCTAGCATTGTTGACGGTGAGATTGTTGAAGGTGGTCGCGGACGTACCGCCGATGGTCTGCGCCGAGGAGCCATTGAAGGTGACGGTGCCGGTGCCGGGAGTGAATGTGCCGCTGTTTGACCAATTGCCTTTGACCGTGACATTCTGTGCGCCAGACAAGGTAAGAGGCGCACTGGCGTTGATGGTCACGTTGCCATTGACAGTGCGGTCCGCGCCAAGAGTCCATGTTTTGGTTTGAGTTGACCCAGTGATGGTTAAATTGTTGTAATCGCGGTCTGTAACAGTTTGAGCGCTGGTGGCGTCGCGAGTGTATTCGACTGTACCGTTTGTAGAAATGCTGGTAACAGTCCAAGCGCCACCTGCTTGAGTCTGCAAAGACGCATTGGTTACCGGTCCTAAGCCATCTTGATCCACTGTCCGAATAAGTCCTGTTGCGCCCATCGTCAACGTTGTCGTACCCGATGTGCCACTACGGATCAGACCCGTGGAAGATGTGAAATCCAGCGTGCCGTTGACAACGAGCGTTGAACCGCCAGACATAGTCACTTGAATGCCTGCTTCATTAAGCGTTGCACCGCTGTTGATGGTGAGTGGCGCTGTAGCGCTGAAAACTTTTGCGGCATTTGGGCTTATCGCTCCGGTATTGGCAATGATTACCCCGCCAGTTGCCGCAAATGGAGTTATCCATTCTTCTGATGATGCAGTTCTTGAAGTTGCTGTGTTGTATTGAAGTGTTGCATTTGCGCCGTATGTGACTACTCCAGTAGTAACAGTAACTGTTGCTGTTTCTTCCATAGAAAGTACGCCATTAACGGTTGGTGTGGTGGCGAATGTCTTTACGCCTGAACCTGAAAGTGTAAGATTGTTGTATGTTGTTACTCGACTTTTGCACCTTGAAAAACCAAAGCCCAAAGCGACTGCGAGCAGCCAATTTGGGCACAAATTTCCAAGCCTGGGCAACACTCAACTATCCCAAACATCGCATTTCGCGAGTAAGGTAGGTTGACCAATGCCAGAAGACGCACTGTCATCACATATTCTTGTGAGGCGACATCGAAGCAAGGATCGAAGGCATAAGCCTAATGAGCAACTTGCAGTAATCAAAATCCTGCGGCGACAAAGGTCTCAGCGGATAGAAATCCTAAATCCCGTAGGCGATACTGGCTGTGCTTCTCGGTTTTACCCTTCTCCGCAACAGCTTCAACGGAACAGTGTTGGCATTGGACGCGAATGTTGCCGTGATTGCTTGGCCCATTGTACCGCGTAGTTGGGCTTGGGTTGTTAATGTACTGCAAAAGTCGAGTTGTTACTTTGACTGTTTGAACGGCCCCGCTGTAATTGACTGTGTTGCCGACTGCGGAGGCGGTGAGCGTGCCAGTTGCCAATAGCGGCCCGTCAATATTCAGCGTGGAGTTGGCGGCGTTGATCCATATTGAAGTGGTTGCATTGTTGCCCGTAATCCCGCTCACAGTATCTGTGATTGTAACGACGCCATTATTGGTCACCGTAACGCCAGCCTTGACATCAATTCGGCCATCAACAGTAAGATTCGCGCTGGATAAAATCGAAATGGCTGTTGCATTCACAGTTAAATCCAAACGCCCGGTATCGGTGAACATAATCGTGCCACTCCCGCCAAGCGTTGTACCGGTCGCGTCCATGGCCAAGCGCCCCGTCGTGCCGCTGAACGTACCATCCACTACAACATTGCCTTGCACGATGAGACGAAAACTGCCGCCATTCACCACCCCCCCGGAATTGATCGTCAAGCTGGCAATGGTAGTGTTTGCGCCAAGCGCCGGATCATTTGTAACATCGGGAATTGTTACCGTGTCAGTTGCTTGAGGGGCTACACCGCCACAACCTGACCAATTCGAGGCAGTAGCCCAAGTGGTATTTGTGGCGCCAGTCCATGCGCAGGCATTTGCATAAACCGGCCTCACCGACAACACTCCCAGTGCCAGCGAGACAATCATCAACGCAGCCAATATTTTAGAAATGATATTTTTAGCCAGGTTCGTAACCATTGTTTCCTCCGAGTGGGACAAAGATGAAAAGATATTTGCCGGGTTAAATAAATAGTAGCGAAACCGTGCGGCCGGTTTCGCTACTTGCTCTTCTGAATCTTTACCTGGCAAACCAGGAAAAGCGACCAATCTGGATTCAGAGTCTTCGCATCCGCTTTCGTTCCAGTAAAAATTTTATGTATTCTACAACATAGTCAGGCGATAGGCAATGGCAAAAACCATCGTTCTTGTTGTGCCGCGAGTACGCAGAACCTGGAAAGAGTCCGCCAAGCAAATCGCTGGGACGCGTTTCAGCTGAAAGGCGCTGTGACTTTGCCAATGATTTTCAACTTGTCCGATCCCTACGGCATCGCCGGGCTTAAAATCGTCCCCTACCTCCCTACACCCCTCTCACCGTCAAGACTTCTTCGCCCAGCATATCCGTCACCTTCATAAAACTTTCCTCCATAATCCCAATTTTTTCTTGGCGCGCCAAAGCGCTGGGATGGCCGCTTGGTTTTGGCGGCAGTTGAACTGCCGTCCCATCGGTTTGGCGCGCTAACGGAACATTTGTAAATCCCCACTTCCTGTTAGAATTCCTTTTGCCAACCGTCTTATTGAAAAAAGGAGCATCTCATGTCTCAGTTCAAAGTCATCCAAGGCAAATTCCACGTCAAAGGCTACCAGCCGGACGGCGACTCGATCCGCTTCAAGGCCGAGAATCCCGCCCATTGGGATTCGTTCCAATGGAATAGCGCCAACAAGAAGAAAGCCGCCAAAAAGCAGTTGCGTATCGAGGCCATCGACGCGCTCGAGACGCATTACGCGGGCTACCACCAGCCGCGTCCCTTCGCGCTGGCCGCGCTCGAACGCCTGCTCAAACTGCTCGGCATCGCCTACACCGAATACAGCCTGAGCCTGACAACCATCGTAAATGCGGATGACGCGAAGTCCGGCTTCATCATCTCCGACGGATTGGACCGCTACGACCGGCCGATATCCTTCGCCTTCCCTGCCTCTGCCAAATTGACTGACGGCGCGCTCCTGACCTCGGAGCAGATCCCGCTCGAAAAGTCGGTCAACTACCGGCTGGCGCGCGAGGGACTGGTCTATCCCACCTTCTACACCACCACCGACAAGGTTATCGCCGCCAAGATCCGCAAAGCGGTGGCGCTGGCGCGCAAAGCCGACCGCGGGTTGTGGGCCATAGACCGCACCACCTACCTGGCGCTATGGGACATCCGCACCCTGCAGGAAGACGTGACCATCCTGCCCAAACTCTTCCGCAGGCTGGTGGAATTCATGGATGCCTATGGCGACTTCAAGGATTTGCCCGCCTACATGGCGCGCCAAAAAGACAACCTGCAACTGTGGGGCGATCCCACTCCGCGCTCGCTTGCCTCCCTGATGACCTTTGACGTGTCCGGGCGGCGCATGTCATTGCCGACGCCGGTCGAAGATATTCTCTTCTCACCGAAGGGATAAAAAGCGGCAAATACGACGCCTCGCGGCATCGCTTTTTATCTGGTTCACAGCCTGGAGACTTCCGAAGTCTCGGAGACTTCGGAAGTCTGAATTTCCCACATGTTGCAAAACAGCGGCATGGTGAACGAACTCTCGCGCGCCACCGGTCTCAACCAGGCCAGCGCGGCCAAAAGCCTGAATGCGGCCTTCACGCTGATTGGTCAAAGGGCGCTGGGTAGCGCTTCTCCCTCCCCATCAGCCTCGGGACGACATGCGGCGGGATCTGGCACGAAGAACACGCGCTAGATTTGGCAAATCACAAAAAACTGCGTCCTTTCGGACGCAGTTTTTTGTTGGCTCCTCGCCGAGGATTTGAACCTCGAACCTAGCGGTTACGTTTGCCCTCACGTTTCCATGAGGAACGGACTATCTCATCACCCTGCGAACAGGGTGTCGGGCGCTGATGGAGTTTATTGGGTAGGCTCCTCAACTCCTAGTCTCTGCACCTTCCCAGCTACTACGGCGGCCCACGCCAACCGTCTGCCTTTCGCTGGGCTTGGCTCAGGATTACCACCACACGGTTGAGTGTGAAGGTTTCCCTGAATTCACCCGATTTTTCCGCTACTTATTACTAAGTAGGGCTGCATTTTCGTGCAAGCCAGCATGAATCTCTGCATGACAATTGTTGCATACGAGTAGACAGGCGTCCAACTCATGTTGCACTCTTTCCCATGAGCGGGTATGACCACGAGAAGCTATTCCGAAATCCTTTCCGCCAACGTGATGAAAGGACAAAGCCTCCAGAGATTTGTCATACCCACATAATGCGCAACGCCCACCCTTGTAGGTCACCGACTTCTGCTTTAGCGTTTTTCTCCGCTTGTCCACATAGTACTTGTTCTTGCACTTGAGACTGCAAAAAGCTCGTTGCCGACCAGAAAGTTGCGCATTACAGAGATGCCACTTACACTTCATTTTACAGCCGCTCGCTCTGCCGTTGAGCTAGCGAGGAACGCGAGCGGGATTATATAGGGAAGGGCGAAGTATGTCAAGCAAAGTTTTTCGGTGATTACCCACAAGTCGCCGTTTGCTCGCAGTTGCACTGCGGGCGCAGGCGGCAGTCCAACTGCCGCCTGAACTTGTGGGTAATCACCAGAAGTTTTCGGGCAGATGAAATTCGACTACAGAAAAAACCAGCGGATCCAGTACACGCCGATGACGGCCGCCCACAGCCACGAGTCGATGCGGTCGAACGCGCCGCCGTGGCCGGGGAAGAGCGTCCCCGAATCCTTGATGCCGCCCTGTCGTTTGAAGAGACTCTCGCCCAGGTCGCCGAGCGTGGTGATGACGCTGAGCGCAAGCCCCAGCAAGGCGCCCTGCCAGAAGGTGATGTGAAGCGGGCCAAGCCAGGAATAAACGTAGGCAAAGAACCCGCCGTAGAGCGTGCCGGTGAACACGCCCGCCCAATAGCCTTCCCAGGATTTTTTGGGGCTGAGGCGCGGCGCAAGTTTGTGTTTGCCATATTTCGCGCCCAGCGCGTACGCGCCGGAGTCCGCCATCCAGACCGTGGGCAGGACGAGCATCAGCCACCAGCCGCCGTTGGGCAGTTCCCGCAGGTTCACCAGGTATGCGCCGACCCAGCCGAGGTAAACAAGCCCGCCAATCGTGATGACAAAATCAAGCGCGGCCTGGTCACGGCCGCGCTCGTAAGCATAGAGATGCGCAGCCATGGCGGCCAGCGCCAGGCAGGTGAGCGTCAATTCAGCCCATTGCGGGGAAAAGACCGCGGACGGGAAAAAGAAATGCGTTACTGCTTGCGAGCGCGTCGCGAGCAGGAGGATCGTCCCGCCGACTATGATCGGCGCGGTCGGTTGCATGTGGACGGCGCGAAACATTTGCGTGTATTCCCACGAAGCCAGGACGATGAAAAAACCGATCAGCAGAAAAAACCAGATACCCCCCCACAACACCGCAGGCATGGCAATGATCAACAGGGATAATGCGGTGACGGCGCGTTTAAGCATGGGGTGTCCTGTTTGCGACCGCCTCCGAAACGCCGCCATAGCGGCGGTCGCGCTGGGCAAAGATCTCCAGCGCGCGGCGGTACTCCTCCTTGTCGAAATCAGGCCAGAACGTGGGGGTGACGTACCACTCCGAGTAGGCCGTCTGCCAGATCAGGAAATTGCTGATACGCAGTTCGCCCGAGGTGCGGATGACCAGGTCGGGGTCCGGCACGCCCGCTGTGAACAGGTAGCGGCTGACCAGTTCCGTCGTCACGTCATCGGGCGCGATGCCGTCCTTGATGATTTTCTGGATGGCGCAGACAATTTCGTCGCGGCCGCCGTAATTCCAGGCGATGTTCAGGATCAGCCGGTCGTTGTTCTTCGTCAGTTCGATGGCTTTCAGGACCTTGGCCTGGATCTTCGGATCCAGGCGTTCCAGCCGCCCGATGTGCCGCAATTGCACGCCTTCGTCATGCAGTTCGTGCAATTCACGGTCAATCACATCCTGAAGGATGCCCATCAACCCCTGCACTTCCTCCGGCGGACGCCCCCAGTTTTCGGTGGAGAAAGCGTAGATGGTGAGGTACTGGATGCCAAACTCCACAGTGGAGCGAATGACGCGGCGCAGGTTTTCGGTGCCAGCCTTGTGGCCGGCCACCCGCGGCAAGCCGCGCGCGATCGCCCAGCGTCCGTTGCCATCCATAATAATGGCAACGTGTCGGGGAAATTTATTGGACGGGACGTTCAAAGGCTTGTCGGTCATACGGGTGCCAGAAAGGTCGCGCCGAAACTACACTTCCATGATCTCTTTTTCTTTGGCCTGGCCGTGTTTGCCGACATCCTCGATAAAGCGATCGGTCAGTTTTTGCAGTTGTTCCTCGCCGCGTTTCAGGTTATCTTCGGAGATCAATTTTTCCTTCTCAAAGTCGCGCATATCCTTGTGGACATCGCGGCGGATGTTGCGGACGGCGACGCGGGATTCCTCCAACCGCGCGTGAACGTGCTTGACCAGCTCGCGGCGGCGGTCTTCGGTGAGCGGGGGCAGGTTGAGGTGGATGGATTTGCCGTCGTTGTTGGGAGTCAGCCCCAGGTCCGAGGCTAGAATCGCCTTCTCGATCGTCTTGAGCGTGGTCGGGTCGAAGGGTTTGACCAGGAGCGAACGCGGTTCCGGCACGGCAATCGTCGCCAGTTGGATCAGGGGCGTGGGCGTCTCGAAGTAGTCCACCAGCAAACGCTCGACCAGCGCCGGGCTGGCGCGTCCCGTGCGGACCGTGGCCAGGTCCTGCTCCAGCGCGTGGAGCGCGCCGTTCATGCGGGTTTCTGCGTCTTTCAACATATCCTTCAAAGTATCATCAGTCACGGTTGCCTCCTGAAAAATTATACGCTACAAGGATACCCTAAAATCTCAAAAAATGCCACCAATTGAACAATCGGGAGAGGATTCGGAGAGCAGTTGCGAGTCTCTCAGAAAAGAAATCGGCAGGCATGCTTCTGCGCGCCCGCCGACTGGGTGAAAAAAATTTCTCTACCGTACATCCCGTCATTGCGAGGGCGTACTCGCCCGAAGCAATCTCGCTCACAATATTAGAGATTGCTTCGTCGGGACACCTGCCCTGGCGGGCGGTGCCAGGGAGAGCGCCATCCTCGCAATGACGAAATTTACTCGTATTTGTACGGTAGAGAAAAAATCTAAATCTCAGCCGCTGACCAGCGTGCCGACTGCCTCTCCCTTGAGGGCGCGCAGGAGCGCGGTGGCATCCCACAGGTTGAGCACCAGGATGGGCAGGTGGTTTTCCATGCACAGCGAAATGGCCGTGCTGTCCATCACTTCCAGGCGGCGGTTGAGCGCTTCGATGTAACTCAATTGCTCGAACTTCTCCGCATTGGGATTTTTCTTCGGGTCCGAGTCGTACACGCCGTCCACTTTGGTGGCCTTGATGACCACCTCCGCTTCGATCTCGTTGGCGCGCAGGGCCGCGGCCGTGTCGGTGGAGAAGAACGGGTTGCCCGTCCCCGCGCCGAAGATGACCACGCGCCCCTTTTCCAGGTGACGGATGGCGCGGCGGCGGATGTACGGCTCGGCGATGGCGCGCATCTCGATGGCCGACATGACGCGGGTGAGAACGCCATCCCGTTCGAGCGCGTCCATCAACGAGAGCGCGTTCATCATCGTGCCGAGCATGCCCATGTAATCGGCGGTGGCGCGGTCCATGCCGCGCTCCAGTCCCTGTTTGCCGCGCCACAGGTTGCCCGCGCCGATGACCACCGCCACCTCCACACCGGTGGCATGGACTTCCTTCACGCGGCTGGCAAGGGACTCCACTTCCGTCGGGTCAATCCCAAATCCCGAGGGCCCCGCCAAAGCCTCCCCACCGAGTTTGAGCAGGACGCGTTTGTATTTCAATTCAGGCATGTGATTCTCCTTGTGAAAAGAACTATAGATTCTTTACCATACTCGATTTCAACACGAATACCGCGAATACTAAAGTACGATGTGCTAAAGCACGATGTGGCGCGAATTTCCTTCGTTTTCATTCGCGGAATTCGCTTCGCGAAGCACCCTGTGGGCATTCGTGTTATTCGCGTTAAAAATGACAGGGCACAACATCAAATGCCCGGTGGAAAATCCACGGGTAAAGGTGATGAGATGGATACCAGATACTCACTCAGAAAAAAGGCCAACCTCACGGTTGGCCTTCCAAACTATTCACCCAATTTCTCGCCCAACTCCCAACGCTGGAAGCGGCGGATGACAACATTCTCGCCGATGGCGGCGATATTTTGCATGACCAGTTGCTCCACCTTGACGGTCTCGTCACGGATATACGCCTGGCGCAGCAGCACCGCCTCGTCCTTGAACTTCTCCAGCCGTCCCGCCACGATCTTCCCGGCCACCGCCTCCGGCTTGCCTTCCTCCTGGGTGCGGGCGCGGGCGATCTCCGCCTCGTGATCCAACACCGCCTGCGGGATATCGGCCTCGCGGACGTAACGCGGCGCCCCGGCCGCGATCTGCAGGGCGATCTCGTGCGCCAGGTTGCGGAACTGCTCCGAGCGCGCCACGAAATCGGTCTCGCAATTCACTTCCACCATCACGCCCACGCGCCCGCCGCCGTGCGAATACAACTCCACCGCGCCGTTCGAAGCCTCGCGGTCGGCGCGCTTGGCGGCCGTGGCCATGCCCTTCTCGCGCAGGAAATCCACGGCCTTCTGGTAATCGCCGCCCGCCTCCTGGAGCGCCTTGCGGCAATCCAACATACCCGCGCCGGTGGCGGCGCGCAACTCTTTGATCATCTCTGTCGTAATTTCCATGAGTACTTTCCTCGTGACTCGGGAGACTGGCTAGCCGGCCGCCGGGGATTCTTCCGCGCCCGCCTCATCCTTGACCTCGGGCGGGGTCGCGGCGACTTCGGGCATTTCCTCGCTGACAGGCAACGCCTCTTCCTCCGCCGCGACTTCGAGCGGGGCCGCGGTGACTTCGGGCATTTCCTCGCTGACAGGCAACGCCTCTTCCACCGCGACTACCTCCGCGGGTTTGCGCGCCTCGCTCAACTTCGCCAGCGTGGACTCGCCCAGCAAGTCAACCTCGCCAACTTCATCCACATCCGCGGGCTCAACGATGTGCTTGCCTTTGCGCGGCCTGGCGGGTTTCGCATCCGCGCTCCGCTCCGCGGCGGCGGGAGTCTCCTCATCCGCGGGTTCCTCCTCTTTGCGCATGGCCTTGCCTTCCAGCGCGGCGTCCGCGATGCGCGCCACCAGCAATTTGATGGCGCGGATGGCGTCGTCGTTGGACGGGATCACATAGTCAATACTTTGCGGGTTGCAGTTCGTGTCCACCATCGCAACTATTGGGATTTTGAGCAGGTTGGCCTCACGGACCGCCGCGTCCTCGCGTCCCACATCCACAAGGAAAAGCACTTCAGGCAGGCGCTTCATTTTACGCACGCCTTCGAGGCGGGTGAGCAGGCGGTCAATCTCGCGCCCGACCAGCAGGCCTTCCTTTTTGGTCAGGCGGCTGATCTCGCCCGTCTCGCGCAACTTCTCGAGGCGATCCAGTTCCTGGATACGGGCATACATGGTGGACCAGTTGGTGAGCATACCGCCCAGCCAGCGCTCGGTGACATAGGGCATGCCACAGCGGAGCGCCTCTTCCTTGACGGTTTCCTGCGCCTGGCGTTTGGTGCCGACGAACAGCACCGTGCCGCCGTTGGCGACCGCGTCGCGCACGACGTTGAAAGCCTGGTTCAACAGTTTGACGGTCTGTTGCAGGTCAATGATATGAATGCCGTTGCGCTCCGTGAAGATATACGGCTTCATGCGGGGGTCCCACTTGTTGGTGCGATGTCCAAAGTGGACGCCGCTCTCGAGCAGGGCCTTCATGGATACAATTGCCATGGGGAAAAACCTCCTTGCGTTTGGCCTCCGCCCCGTTCACCCTCTCCGGCGACCGCGTCCATCAGGTCCGCGGCACGCACCGGTGAGTCCGGGGGCGTGTGAGATTGGGCATCATGCCTGCCCTGGCAGAATATGTCCCACCCTTTTGGATGGGAGCGGCGGGATTATAACATAGAAAAAACCGGGGGCTGGAAAAACGCGCGGGGTCACGCGTCCGGCCGGCGGTCCGGCTCGAGGCGCCCGGAGGGAACGTCAAAGAAGCGGTCTTTCAGATCCATGATGGGTTTTTCCATCAGGTGGAAACTCAAAGCTGAAACAATCCAGACCAGCGCAAACGTCACGAACGCGAAAATGGGGGGAAAAGGTTCAGTGATGGTGAGGTCGAATACAACCGCCATCAACCAAACGATGGCAAGGTGATACACGTACATTCCATACGAGATTTTGCCAAGATGGCGCAACGGACGCCATTCCAGCAGGCGGACAGCCCAGCCGTGTTGCATCACGCCATACAGCAAAACAGCGCACAGGCCGTTGACGAGGGAGTAGCCCCAAATGAATTTGTTGCCGTATGGCATGGTAATGGGAAATCCTAAGCTGGCGAGAGAAGTATCCTTCCATTGCCCCGTAGCGAGATAGTCTGTGGCAAGTCCGACCAACGGCAGGAGTACCAGGGAGACGAGGAAAATGCTTTTCGCTTTTGGAATCCGAATGAGCGTCAACAATGCGCCGAGCGCGAAGGCATCCAAATGAGTGAATGGCAGGGAATAAACCACCAGCGCGACGTTGTCCCGCAAGAATGAGAAGGCATTCATACCGTGCAGCGCCAGGGTCAGCAGGCGCAGGAGGGGCGCCAAAACGATCACACCCCAGAAGGCTTTTTGCAGGTGTTTACGCGGCGTGAGCAGGATAAACAACGGCCAGACGAGATAAAACTGTTCCTCCACCGCCAGCGTCCAGAAATGAGTCAGAAAATAGGAGGGAACGTAACGGTCAAGCGCAAAATAGAAATCATAAACGTAGGTCAGGGCAAAAGGCATTTCTTT
>Ga0210026_1003857_pt1 | contig 11188 bp, 9 predicted proteins | sample CryGeymeta201509_FD_183977 | JGI IMG/M metagenome (GOLD analysis project Ga0210026, IMG submission 183977) | Groundwater microbial communities from Crystal Geyser aquifers in Utah, USA - Crystal Geyser metaG 2015-09 (SPAdes) (version 2) | ecosystem: Environmental > Aquatic > Deep subsurface >... | reverse complement strand
TGGAATGATAACACTACCAATATTTTAGGCTCCGAATCGCAACTCATTTTACCAGATTATCCAGCCACTCCCAAAGGACAAAAAGACTTTGTGCTAAAAATAAAAGCGCTCATCCGTTTAACAGATAAAGGGGTAGGCTTTTGTTATTGGGGCGCAGAACTTGTTGCCTATAAAGGCAAAATGGCAACCGATGCATCGCCTTGGGAAAACCAAGCCTTATTTGATTTTAACAACAAAGCCTTGCCGGTTTTAGAAGCTTTTAAGGAATAAGGATTTGTAATTATTATGTTTTTCAAGGATAAACTCAATTCTTTTTAAAAAAATTTACCAAAAAATTAGTCTTATAACTTTTAATTGATAAATTTGTCGCCATTATGGAATTGCAAAACAAAAAAAATATATTGACCGCTTCTTCGTGTCGCTTCCAAATTGCTTTTGGGATGTGTTTTTGTGCTACCATGATGACCACTACAGGCACAATGACCCCTATGGGGGTAGCGAATTCATAGCAGGCATCTTGAATGCTAATTCTCAAGGATTTTAATCTAATCCTAAAACTTTACAGTTATTTATTAAAATATTTTTATTATGATGGTTATGAAATTTGGTGGAACCAGCGTTTCATCTTTAAAAAATATAAAACACATTCACGCTATTGCGCTTGCTAAAAAAGAGCCATTTATTATGGTGGTTTCGGCCTTATCGGGCACTACCGATAGCTTAGAACAAATTGCCATTGCGGCTTTAGCGGGCAATTACCAAGATTTGGTAGAAACTCTTAAATCAAAACATTTCAATTTGGTTTACCAACTCTTGCAACCGGCACATCAAACCGAGGTGGTGGTTTACATTCAACAACAATTTAATTTGCTCGAAAATATTTGCGCAGGTATCTATATTTTATCTGAATTATCCGATAAAATTAAAGCCCGCATACTGAGTTTTGGAGAGCAACTTTCGGCTTTTATCATTCATAAATTTTTGATTCAAGAAGGATTAGAAATTGAACTCTTAGACAGCCGTCCGCTTATTAAAGCTAATCACAACTACCTGAATGCTGAAGTAAACCTCGAAAAAACTGAAGCATTAATTTCAACTTATGTCAAACAAAAAAATTACATCACGGGTGGATTTATCGCTACCAACAACCGTGACGAAACCGTATTGTTAGGTCGTGGTGGCTCTGATTATACGGCAGCACTTTACGCTTATGCCTTAAATGCGAGCCATCTTGAAATTTGGAGTGACGTAAACGGTATGCAAACCGCCAATCCAAAACTGGTTTCAAACCCAATGCTCATTGAAAAGTTAAGCTATAAAGAAGCTTTTGAATTGGCTTATTTTGGCGCTAAAGTTTTATATCCTCCCAGCATAAGGCCCGTACGCGATAAAAATATTCCGCTTTATCTCAAAAACACGTTAAATCCCGAACAGGCTGGAACTTTTATTAGCATCAACGGCTCCGACATTGAGCAAACTATTCAAGGTGTTTCATCACTGGCCAATATTAGTGTTTTGAATATTACCGGCGTGGGATTAGTGCAAAAAAAGGGCACTGCACGACGGGTTTTTCAAGCCATTGAAGAAGCTGAAGTCAACGTCATTTTAATCACACAAAGTTGCTCTGAACAAAGTATTTGCTTGGGAATTAGCAACAGTGATGCTACACGCGCCAAACTTTCTTTAAACAAAGCCTTTAAATATGAATTGAGTGTTGGATTGATGAATCCCCTAGAAATTTCTAACGATTATGCCATTGTGGCCGTAATTGGCGACAATATGAAAAATCGCGTGGGTTTAAGCGGACAGGTTTTTAGGGCTTTGGGCGAAAATGGCATCAACATTACAGCCATTGCACAAGGCTCATCTGAACGCAATATCTCAATTATTGTCAACAAAATTGACGAGGCAAAAGCCGTGCATGTGCTTCATGAAAAATTCTTTGAAAAAACCATTAAACAAATCCATTTATTCATTGCAGGCGTTGGTAATGTTGGAAGTGCCTTTTTAAAAGTTATTGAAAAACAACACGCCCATTTGCTTGAAGCACATCAAATTAACATTAAAATTATCGGTTTAGCAAACAGCAAAAAGATGCTTTTTAGCGATGAAGGATTAAATGCCACTGACCTTAAAAACTTTAAAGATAAAGGATTGAACTATCAGTCGTTTGACGATTTTATACGCAAAGCCAAATCGTATAACTTGCGGAATAGCATTTTTATCGACAACACGGCTTCTGAAATTGTGAGCCACACTTATGAGTACCTTTTGCAAAATAGCATTTCGGTAGTTACTTGCAATAAAATTGCTTGTAGCGGTCCTTTTAAGCAATACAAATATTTGCTGCATTTGGCAAAAGAACACAACGCACATTTTAAATACGAAACCTCTGTTGGCGCGGCTTTGCCTATTATAAAAACCATTCAGGATTTAATTTTAAGCGGTGACGAAATCATCAAAATTCAGGCGGTATTATCGGGAAGTTTAAATTTTATTTTTAATGAATATAACGGATTAAAACCCTTTTCGGAGATTGTTTTGAAAGCCAAAAACGAAGGTTATACCGAGCCAAATCCATTAATTGATTTAAGTGGTTTAGACGTGATGCGCAAAATACTAATACTTTCTAGAGAAGCTGGTTTTGAAAAAGAAATGAGCGATATTAGCTTTAAAGGATTTTTACCCGATAGCTGCAATGACGCTTCGAATTTAGAAAAATTCTTTAAAGAATTGCTCAAAAATGAAGCGCATTTTAAGGAAATTTATCAACATGCCCTTTCAAAAGGCTGTAAACTAAAGGTGGTAGCGACTCTAGAAAACGGAAAATTATCGGTTGCCCTAAATGAGATTTCGTCCGATAGCTCTTTATATAATCTTGAAGGAAAAGATAATGTGGTTGCTTTACACACCGAACGGTATTTTAACGAACCCATGATTATTAAAGGTGCGGGTGCGGGCGCTGTGGTAACGGCAAGTGGTGTTTTTTCTGATTTAATGTACATTGTAAATAGATAGCTATGAAAACAATTCGCGCATTTGCTCCGGCAACCATTGCCAATATCAATGTAGGATTTGATGTTTTAGGTTTGGCCTTAAATGAGCTTGGCGATACCGTTGAACTTATTGATAACCATTCAGATAAGAATAAAATTATCGAAATTAAAAATGGCGCTAATTTACCCTTTGAGGTGGATGAAAATTGCTGCTCTGTGGTTATTAAAAAAATGCAAGAAGCTTTAAATAACTTTAAGGGTGTCGATATAAAAATCGTAAAGGGATTTGCAGCTGGCAGCGGTCTCGGGTCAAGCAGTGCAAGTAGTGCCGCTGCGGCTTTTGCCTATAATTCTTATCTTGGCAAACCTTTTAAAAGTGAAGAGCTCATCGCTTTTGCCGCCGAGGGCGAACGCGTAGCTTGCGGCGCGGCTCATACCGACAATGTAGCGCCCGCACTTTTGGGTGGAATCGTGCTATCTAAAGGAAAAAATCCTAAAGATTATATAAAATTACCCGTTTTAGAAGGCTTGTATGTGGTTACACTTTTTCCTAATATTAAAGTCAAAACTTCCGATTCAAGAAAGCTTTTAAAAGAAACCATTCCTATGACCACCGTAAGTAGGCAGGTGGCGCTAATGGGTGCTTTTGTGGTGAGTTTATATCAAAATGATTTCGACTTATTTTCGGCATCTTTGCATGATTTAATCGTTGAACCGATGCGAAAATTGTTGATTCCAAAATTCGATGAATTGAAACAGACTGCACTAGATAATAAGGCGTTAGCCTTTGGCATTTCGGGTTCGGGACCATCGGTATTTGCCTTTGCAAGAGATGAAGCCACCGCAATTAGCATTAAAAATGCTTTGGAAAAAGTTTATGAAAATACGGGAATTATAACCGAATCTTATATCAATAAATTGAGTGAAAAAAGTGGTGCAAAAATTATCTAAAAACTTATGAAATACATCAGTACACGACAAAAAAATGAAACTATTAGCTTTAAAGAAGCCACTTTAAACGGCCTAGCTAAAGACGGTGGTTTGTATGTTCCAAACCATATTCCCAGCTTGCCAAAGGCTTTTTTTGACCAACTAGAAACGTATTCTAATCATGAAATTGCCTTTGCCGTTTTAAAGCCTTTTGTAAGCGATTCTTTAACTGAAACGCAATTAAAATCGGTTATTTTTCAAACTTTATCGTTTCCACTCCCAACCGTTCAAGTGAATAAAAACAGTTATGCACTTGAACTTTTTCACGGACCCACACAGGCTTTTAAGGATATTGGTGCACGATTTATGTCGCGTTGCTTGTCTTATTTTAATGAGGGTAAAGAAGTAATCGTTTTGGTGGCTACATCTGGTGATACGGGCAGTGCGGTAGCAAATGGGTTTTATAATGTTTCGGGAATAAAGGTCAAAATTTTGTTTCCAAAAGGAAAGGTTAGTCCTTATCAAGAATTTCAAATGACCTCTTTAGGCAACAATATTCAAGCTATTGAAATAGAAGGTACTTTTGATGATTGTCAAGCGCTGGTAAAACAAGCTTTTAATGATACCAATTTGCGAAAAAAATTAGCATTAAGCAGCGCCAACTCTATAAATGTGGCGCGTTTGTTACCTCAAATGTTGTATTATTTTATAGCTTATAAACAATTAAAATCCGCTTTAGGCGATAAAAAATTAGTTGTTTCAGTGCCAAGTGGTAATTTTGGAAATCTTACCGCCGGATTGATTGCTAAAAAATTGGGGTTGCCCATTAGCCGATTTATCGCAGCAAATAATGCCAACGACACATTTTTTAATTACCTAACCACAGAAATTTACACACCAAAACCATCTGTTCAGACCTTGTCAAACGCTATGGATGTTGGTGCTCCGAGTAATTTTGAACGTATTATGTATCTTTATAACCAGCAATTAGAAGCGCTTAAATTGGATGTTTCTGCCTTTACTTTTAGTGACCAAGCCACGCTAAATGAACTTAAAAATTGTTATAAAAACAACCATTACCTACTTGATCCACACGGTGCAATTGGAAAATTAGCCTTAGACAAATCGCTAAAAAATGATGAACTTGGTTTGTTTTTAGAAACTGCGCATCCACAAAAATTTTCAAGTGTGATACAAAAAGTAATTCCTAGTTTTAAAGCACCTAAAGTCGATTTAAGCCATTGCTCAAAAAAGACAATCAAAAATAATTATAAAAATCTGTGTGATTTACTTGAATAAAGCCAATTTTTAAACCTTTATAAAATGTTAAAGTTTGGCTTATCTTTTTTTAAATTCTTATTTTTGCCTGACTTTTAAAAGTCATTTTTAATAAACCTTATAAGGCTTTAAAATGATTGCAATAACTAAACAAATCACCAAAAATAAGTTAGCTAATACAGAGTTAAGTGCCAAAATTCTTCAGCTAAAAAATGAAAAAAATGCCGTTTTATTGGCTCATTATTATCAAGAGCCTGAAATTCAAGAACTCGCCGATTTTGTTGGCGACAGCTTAGAATTATCGCGGCAAGCGGCAAGCACAAATGCCAAAATCATCATTTTTGCAGGGGTGCATTTTATGGCCGAAACCGCTAAAATTATCAATCCCAATAAAACGGTTATCGTTCCCGATTTAAAGGCTTCTTGTTCTTTGGCAGAATCTTGTCCGCCAAAAGAATTTAAAGCTTTTATCGATGCCCATCCGGGGCACACCGTCATTACCTATATCAATTGTTCGGCCGAAATTAAAGCTTTAAGCGATTTGGTTTGCACCTCGTCTAACGCCGAGAAAATTATCAACTCTGTTCCTAAAAACCAACCCATTATTTTTGCACCCGATTATAACTTGGGACGTTACATGATAAAAAAAACGGGGCGCGATATGGTTTTATGGCAGGGCGCTTGCATTGTTCATGAAGCTTTTTCGATTGACAAAATTTTAAAATTGCACAAAAAACATCCTCAGGCAGAATTCATTGCCCATCCCGAATCGGAATCGCAGGTTTTAGAAATCGCCACCTATATCGGCTCAACCAGTGGCTTGATTAAATATGTAAAAGAAAGTCAATCGCAAGAATTTATTGTAGCCACCGAGGCGGGAATTTTGTATAAAATGCAGATGGAAGTTCCTGATAAATTGTTAATTCCTGCTCCGGCAAACGAAGATAATAACTGTGCGTGCAGCGAATGTGCTTTTATGAAAATGAACACTTTAGAAAAGCTTTACCAGTGTTTAAAAAATGAAGCGCCAGTGGTTGATGTTGCTGAAGCCATTAGAAAAAAAGCCTTGATCCCCATTAACAGGATGCTTGAACTCTCAAAATAAAAATTCATGTATAATTACGATATTTTAGTTATTGGTTCAGGCATTGCCGGACTCACTTACGCCCTAAAAGTGGCGCAAAAATCACCCAACTATACCGTTGCCATCATAACCAAAGCCGATGAAAATGAGAGCAATACCAAATATGCCCAAGGTGGCGTGGCCGTGGTACTAGACCTACTTAAAGATTCGTTTGAAAGCCACATTCAAGACACTTTGCGTGCAGGAGATGGTTTTTGCAATTTAGAAGCGGTAACGGCTGTTGTAACCGAAGGTCCGGCGATGCTAGAAAAGCTAATTACTTGGGGCGTTGATTTTGATAAAAACAAAGCAGGAAACTTAGATTTTGGACTCGAGGGAGGTCACTCAAAACACCGCGTGGTGCATCATCAGGACATAACAGGCTTTGAGATTGAGCAAAAATTACTCGCCGAAATGCATCGCACCCCAAATATAGAAATGTTTTCACAACATTTTGCAGTAGAACTTATTACTGAACATCATCTAAAAAATTCAGCTGAAAACAGCGCACTTAAAACATGTTTCGGCGCTTACATCCTCAATGCAAAAACGGGTAAAATCGACACCTTTTTATCAAAAATTACCTTGCTTGCCACGGGTGGCGTGGGTCAAGTTTATCAAAATACCACTAATCCAATAATTGCCACCGGTGATGGCGTTGCTATGGCAAAACGCGCTGGCGCGTTAATAGAAAATATGGAATTTATTCAGTTTCACCCTACTGCCTTATATTATCCACAAATAAGTCCGTCATTTTTAATTTCGGAAGCTGTTAGAGGCTTTGGCGCGCTGCTTAAAAATAAAGCCGGCGTGCGTTTTATGAACAAATATGATGAACGAGGTGAATTGGCTTCACGTGATATTGTTTCGCGCGCTATTGACAGTGAATTAAAGCAAAGTGGCGATGATTGCGTTTATTTAGATTGCAGCCATTTAGATTTAGTAGCCTTTAAAAAACATTTTCCTAATATTTTAAAACAAGTCAATGATATCGGAATTGATTTGAAAACCGATATGATTCCCGTAGTTCCGGCGGCGCATTATTTATGTGGCGGTATAAAAGTAAATTTAGATGGCCAAACCAACATTACTAATTTATTTGCCTGTGGAGAATGTTCTTGTACTGGCTTGCATGGCGCTAACCGATTGGCATCAAATTCTTTATTAGAAGCCCTTGTTTTTGCTCAACGCTGTTATTTAAAATCCCTTGCTTTGCTTGGCGACATTCAAGCACCTAAAAATATTCCAAATTGGAATGATGCTGGCACAACTAATCCCAAAGAATTAATATTAATTACCCATAACCGGCATGAGTTGCAAGTTTTGATGAATGACTATGTTGGCATTATTCGCTCAGATGAACGCCTTGAACGCGCTGCAAAACGACTTCAAATTATATTTGAAGAAACCGAAACGCTTTATAAAAAATCGGTTATTTCGCCACAGCTTATTGAATTGCGCAATATGATTGATGTTGCATCAATTATTATAAGTCAATCGCAACAGCGAAAAGAAAACAAAGGAGCTTTTTATAAACTGGGAATTTAATTTAATAGCATCCCTAAAACGCATCGCTTATGAAAACTATTATCGAAAAATTTTACACCGCTTTTAAAAACTTAGATTCCGAAACCATGGCGGCTTGTTATCATCGTGATATTGTTTTTAACGACCCTGCTTTTGGCGTTTTAAATGGAGACCACGCTAAAAATATGTGGCGAATGCTTTGTGCAAATCAAAAGGGAAAAAATTTTAAAATAACTTTTGCAGCTATTCTTTTTGTTGATAAAATTGGCAGCGCCCATTGGGAAGCCTTTTACACTTTTAGTAAAACAAGGAGGCACGTTCATAATATTATTGAAGCTAAATTTGAATTTAGGGATGGTCTCATCATCAAACATACCGATAATTTTAATTTGTACCGCTGGTCAAAACAGGCTTTTGGTGTTAGTGGCTATTTATTGGGCTGGACTTCTTTTTTTAAAAAGAAACTTCAAAATCAAACCAATGCAATGCTCACTAAATTTGAAGAAAATTTGGATTAAAATATCATTTAAAACTATTTTTTTTTGCTTTTTATAGCGGCAACTATGTCAATTCCCCAAAAATTTCGTTAAGCACATTTCTTCTGTAATCAAAAATTTCATTTAATTTATTTTTGATAATCAGCTTATTTGCGATGGAACCCATAAAACCCAATGGCGGCTGATAAGTTACAATATCGGTCATTAAAACACCACCTTCAGTTGGTTCAATGTGATGTTGGTGGTGCCATATTTTATAAGGGCCAACGCGTTGTTCATCAATAAAAAATTTCTTTTCTTTAACCTGCGTGATTTCTGTGAGCCAATTCATTTTAATCCCAAAAAGCGGACTTACCTTATAACAAATAATCATACCCGCATACATTTTTTCGGGCAAATCGCCCGAAGTGATGTCAAAACCCATATAATCGGGCGTAATTTTCTTTAAATTGGCAGGAGAAGAAATAAAATTCCACACCTCATCAATGTTTCCTTGTATTTTTTGCGTTTGTTTATATTGGTAAAATCCCATAATTATTCCGATAATTTATTCATCATTCCTTTAAAAATAAGTCCGTGAAATGGCAATACTGCATACCAATAAATTCTTCCCCATAGCCCTAGCGGCCTAAATGTGGCCGTCTGATACAAAATATTGTTTTCTATTTTAAATTCAAGCCAAGCTTCGCCGGGCAGTTTCATTTCGGCATAAAGCAGCAATCTTTTTTCCTCTTTATCGGCGTATAAAACCCGCCAAAAGTCGAGCGCATCGCCAACAGAAAGTTTGGTATGGCTTTTACGCCCTCTTCTTAAACCGATTCCGCCGGATAGCTTGTCCATAAACCCGCGCATCGCCCACAAAAAATTTCCGTAATACCAGCCATTTTCACCGCCAATAGCCCAAATTTTATCAACCGTTTCTTTTTCGTTTCTAACAGCTTTTTCACGTTTGTCTTGAAAACAACCAAAAGTTGGGACTTCAATTAAACTTGAAATTCCGTTGGCAAGCACGTTACTCGATTGTGCATCAATCCAGCTTGAAATCACATCTTGTTGGTCAATTTTGTCAAAAGCCAGTTTAACGGCTTCTTTATAAGGAATTAATTTTATTTGAAGAAGCTCGGCCAAGTCATTTTCCTTGCAAATCACTTCAACCTTCATACTGTCGACCAAATTAATTGCCAATTTATACGAAGTGGAAGTCACAAAATAAAGCCAATAGGAGGAAAGTTTTGGCGTCATAATGGGTAAGGTGATGATGGTTCTTTTCAATTTGCGAACTTTGGCAAATGTCAATAACATTTCTTTATAAGTGAAAATTTCCGGTCCGCCAATATCAAAACTCTTATTGTAGGTATATTCATTGAGTATCACTCCTTTCAAAAATTCCAGCACATTTCTTATGGCGATGGGCTGTGATTTTGTGTCTAACCATTTTGGCGTAACCATAATGGGTAGTTTTTCAACCAAATCACGCATAATTTCGAAAGAAGCACTTCCTGAACCCACAATAATACCGGCACGTAGCGTGGTTAAATTATAAGTTCCAGATCCAAGAATATCTTCCACATTTTTTCTGGAGGTCAAATGTTTCGACAATTCTGCTTCATTCACAATGCCACTCAAATAAATTACTTGTTTTACATTCGTTTTTTGAATGCTGTTTCTGAAATTATTGGCAGAAATTTCTTCCAAGGTGTCAAAATCGTTGGTGCTTACCGACATAGAATGAATTAAATAATAAGCAACATCAATATCTTTGGGAATAATTTCTAACGATTTTTCATCCAAAAAGTCGAGCTGAATAATCTTTATGTTTTCGCCATCGAAGTTGCTTAAATCCGTCCTTTTCTTGTCGCGTACGCAGCAAACGACTTCGTGGCCTTCTTTTAGCAGAATTGGCAATAACCTTTTTCCTATATAACCTGTGGTTCCGGTAAGTAATATTTTCATAATTTAAATTTACAAAGAAATAAACTTATTATTATCACTTAATTTAGAGAAATTATTATTTTTAATAATTTATTCACTATTTTTATATCAATAAAAAAGTTATTTGCAAATATATAATTATTTTGTTTAAACATAATGTTATTTAATTAAACATTTCTATACTTTTGCATAAATTTTAATAAGGTTTTATTTTGATGTTAAATCATAAAATTCAAAAACTAACTTTTTAAGTTATGGGCTATTTAGAGATTTATTTTTCCGGATTATTGATTATTGTAATGGCGATGACATTGCTTTGGTTGGTGAGTGTATTCATAAAAAACGCGAGTATTGTCGATCCGTTTTGGGGATTGGGATTTGTTATTGCAGGCGTATTTTATTATTACAATGCTGAGGGATTGGAAATTCGAAAATTAATTGTTTTAACCTTACTGATTATTTGGGGATGGCGTCTTTCTATTTATTTGGGATGGCGTAATTTAGGCAAAGGGGAAGATTTTCGATACCAACAATTTAGAAAAGACTTTGGTGAAAAACGGTATTGGTGGATTAGCTTTTTCCAGGTTTTTTTGCTTCAGGGCGTTTTGTTGTGGTTAATTTCAGCGCCCTTGTTGAGCGCTCAGTTTTATTCTGGGGGAAGTGATTTAACCTATATTGATTATGTGGCCATCATGATTTGGATCATCGGATTTTCTTTTGAAGCTGGCGGTGATTATCAATTGGCCAGGTTTAAATCAGATCCAAAAAATAAAGGGAAAGTCTTAAATACCGGATTTTGGAAATACACCCGCCATCCAAATTACTTTGGTGACGCTGCTGTTTGGTGGGCTTACGGATTGTTTTCTGTAGCCGCAGAAAGTTATTTACCACTTTTAAGTTCGTTG
>Ga0210026_1003844_pt1 | contig 11212 bp, 4 predicted proteins | sample CryGeymeta201509_FD_183977 | JGI IMG/M metagenome (GOLD analysis project Ga0210026, IMG submission 183977) | Groundwater microbial communities from Crystal Geyser aquifers in Utah, USA - Crystal Geyser metaG 2015-09 (SPAdes) (version 2) | ecosystem: Environmental > Aquatic > Deep subsurface >... | reverse complement strand
CACTTTTTTACACTTTTTTTCCCCCCGAAAAAAAAAGTGCGCGCGCAAATTTCCGAAATTTCCGAAATTTGCACTTTTTCACAAAAATTTTAACAACTTTTATAAAATTTATAAGTCGCTACAGCCGGTAAATCACAGTTTTTACGGAAATTTTACCAAAAACGTAAGGAAAGAGTTTCCTTACGAAAATTTGCTCATTCCTTACGAAAATTTTTGCACTTTTTTGCAAAAAAGTCATTCCTTACGAAAATTTTCTCATTCCTTACGAAAATTTTGTAAATTTTACTAAAATTTATCATAAATTTATATAAATTTTATAAAATTTATAAGTCGCTACAGCCGGTAAATCATTAACTTTATAAATTTATACAAAGTTTATACAGTGTTATAACTTTTTATAAAAGTTGTATAAATTTTGTAAATTTCCCAAAAATTTTCTGTTCGACCTCATTTTTCGAAAATTGGAGATTTTTGTAAATTTTATAAAATTCTATAAAATTTTTTTTATAAGTTTATAAAATTTTTTTTATAAGTTTATAAAATTTTTTATAAATGTTTATAAAATTTTTTTAGGCGTTTTATAAAATTTTATGAACATTACTATAAAGTGTTAGGATTTACCGACTGTAACATCACGTCGTTATTAAAATTTATAAAAAATAAGCCGTTAAAAGTCACGTTTTCTGACAATGTTTAATTTACCGCACTTAAACGGTTGTTTGTATGTTATCAACAAAAACAGATTGATACAACCGATAATTTACACCTGCTGTTTATAAAAGCTTAATCCAGTTGTAATTTATGTTACGTATCATTACATTTCCGTAGATGCATGCAAAAACAAGTCTATACGTAAGGTGTTTTAACTACGCGTCATGTTGCATTTGTAACATGTATGTATTCACCTACGTTTTATGACTGTACATAAAAAACAAGTCACTATATACAGTAAATTATAACCTGTATTCATGTTATTATAAAGTTTTATAGAACGATATGTATAATTTTTATAAAATTTTATAAACGTTACTATGTATGCGTATGATTTACCGGCTGTATTAATACATCGTTAATAGAATTTATACAAAGTAAGGTCCTAAGAGTCGTTTTTTTACTTTTGCTTAATTTACCTCATTTAAACGATTGTCTGTAGGAATGCCCACAAGGCAATACATCCTGTAATTTATAGATGTTACCTATAAACGTAAGACCATACGTACAGTGTTTTATTAATGTATCCCATGCCAGTTATAGTCATCGTATCTTTTACTTGCAATCATACATTTTAGGCATGTATATAAAAAAAAGGGAATACATAAAGTAAATTATAATGTACAATAATGTTGTTGCAAACTTTTATAAACAACTGTTTACAGCTTTATAGTACACGTTGTTATAAGAGTATCCTACAACTATTATGTGCTTATTACATGAAATACTATTAACCATACTTTAACGTTATCACAGTACTGTTGTATTACTTTTTGACGAGTACCTTTCCAAAGTTAACAATACTACATTACTGTACCTACACACAACAAAACAATACTATATTAACATAGTGTATGTAGTATTTATTGCTTTACTGAGTATAATTAAAACAAAACCGGCAAAAATGGAAACGCATAAATGATTTCTGCATAGTAGCAGTATATCGCCTTGTGTAGAATCTTTCCATGCCAGGTATGCTTGCATGTATAAAGTATTCCTAATCAAAACAAAAAACATTGATAATTTGTAAGTGTTGCGTATTACACTCTTAGCATGTACATTACGTAAACTCTGTGTACATAGTATATTACATGCCTGGTGTAGTATAATTATTATGTGTTTATTTTTTAATAGTAGTGTTTGTTACTTTGTATACGTGTACACTCACGTAATGTAACGTAACAACCCGTATATTTATATGTTAATATAATGTTTACGATATCAATTTTATGAAATGTATAATCTACATTATTTTTTAGTATATGTATAATTGTTATTATGACTAGTACTTTCTTTACTCTTTACGTTTGTATTTTAGGTTTTGTTTAATGCTAACATTCCGGTTGTGTATTACAGGAAAGCCACGTACATACAATACTGTGTGGTCGTGTGTAGTAACGTACTACCATTTTTAGTGTTATAGTAATACTATTGACATGTATAAATTGGTGTATCTAATTTTTTATTAATGTCGTATACGATGATATACAACGTGTGTGCTACTGTTACAATATAGTTTGTTTTACGTAGTTTGCATCATTATTGCGTATGTGAACTACATTTATGCAGGAAAGGTTATTACACATCATAATAGATACTTTTCCATTATATGAATATGTAGAATTACCAAACTAAAAAAACTATGGTTATAAAAAAGTTAAGCGTATATATTTAACATCACGCTATTAATAAAACACTTTTATATATAAGCATACAACGTTATAATACTAATAACATAACCTTATATAAAAAAATTATGTATAAGTTTTAAGTACACTAAATGTGCAGTGTTAAAATTAGTACTTGTTAATTACAATAGGGATAACGTACCGTTTGTGTTACATACATTATACACTATCCCTGCATATATTAAATTCCGAAAGGTACGTTAATACTTATAATAGATTTTATTATTAATGTAATGTCTGTATAACCGACCTCTTACGCAGTCGTGATGTATGTACGATGATAACATATGCAGTAACGTTTTAAAAACACTCTTATTTAGTTTACTTGTATGTATATACACAGTATACCTACATTGCATATTATACACGTGGAAAGGTACTTATCACAATTGTTAGTACACGCCTTGTACAGGTAAAATATATATATATATATAAGTATACCATATTATAAAATTAATGTTCTTATAATAAATATGTATATATTTTTATAGCGTTGTAATCGTATTTCTCCAGGGGTATACTACTTTATATTAAGTGTGCGTTACTGATTGCTATTTTGTTTTGTTGAATAACAAAATAAAAAACAGTTGTAATATAATAGGAAAGGTTACAATTCCGATATGATGTTATTTATATTTATTATTATACAACACAGTAATAATATAAGCCTACATTTAATTATACGACTTATACTTACTTGTATACGCTGTTTGTTTATATGTTATGTAATAAATGTTCTACTAGGAAAGACACGTTAGCTGTTAAATGCGTATTCTATGGGTATTAACTAAACCTTTTCTAATAAGTGACAGTAGTGCTTCACACTATTCGTATATAAAAGTACATACATAACGCTTGTGTACATATTAACCTACCCTATTCTTTTTTATTGTATTACAGTTTTAACAAACTTGCTATGTTATATTTATTGTGATCTTGCTTTTTATAATGATTATTATTTCTAAGAAAAGGTTCCTACATATAGGTTTTTTACAGTAACATGTAAACAAACGATTTTATTCTGTAAGCACACTACGTATAAAAGATTTTTTTTATAGTATCCTGTTTTTTAAATACAAAACGGATAAGTACGTTATACGATGCTAACCTTTCCTATGTAAAACATATCCACATAATACGTATAAACGACAACCCCCATCAGGTATTATGTACTGTAACAAGCTGTACAAAATTTTTACATTATGTTTACATTGTTACAAGCCTGTACTGCTATAGTTTTTACAACATACACATATACACGTATTAACATTATAGAAATAACCTTTCCTGAAGTAGTATTATAACAAATAAGGCAGAACAAAACAACGACGTAGTAAGTAACGTATACACATTTCTAGTACAACATTACTTTTCCTGGTGTATTGCACAATGTATATGTGCAAAACCTATAAACAACCAAAAATTTTTATATTTTATTTTAACTTTGATTAAATAAACTGCAACGTTTTTAATACTTTATTTCCAAGGATTGCGACTACTCCCGACGCATAACATATATCACGCGTAAAGCAACAAGTGTACACTGTACGTATGGATTGCATTACTAACTTACTACAACGTACTATATAGGAGTATGTATTGCGTAATAGCCATGTGTATTGCTATATAAGTAGCAATGTAATTATATGCAATACATTTTACGCTATTAATTACATGTCTGTTTGCGTTTGTATAAACGCATGTAAACATTAATATATACAATGGAAAGGTAGTATATTAAAGCCCACAGTAAATATTTTACTTTTATAAAATAATAGTAAGGTACTTACAGCAATCGCGGACACTTCCGTACTTTTGTGCATGTATGAAACTTTACTATACACTTACAAATTATATAACATAAAAAGTTATGCATCGTACTATGTACTTGTTGTTATATGTATGCAGCCTACATTTTTATACATGTTACTTGTGGAGTTGCGTATTGCTATACAAACTGCTTATGTATAATTTAACCGGAAAGGTTAGATTATGTTTTCAAAACATAAAAAACTTTATAGGTACTTTTACATTACGTGTAATTATCTTTCCTATATATACACGCAATAAAAACTGTATACAACAATATGTAACATACTGAAACATGCTACGTGTATACAGTTTTTAAATACATTAAACAATACAGGCAGTGTTATACAACGTTAACAAAATGTATTACTAAATTGCTTTGTTTGAATACGTTTATATAATTGTTTACGCTATAACAATATGTAAACATCACAAGGTTATTATACATGAAAAACAAGTTTATTAATACTTACACTTTTTTCAGTGTGTGCTGCTAGTAATGTTACGTAATCATAATAACCTTTCCTACATTAAAACAAAAAAAAAGTATACAACAACACACATTAAACAAACAACAACACGTAAAACATTTGTACGTACCTGGCATGTAATTTTATTATCAAAGACCGTTATCCATTTGTCAGTATTATAATAAAAACGTAAGTATAACATTTAATTTAATACACGTAAGTGTAAGTGTACCTTTCCATGTGTACGTACCATGTAGATTTTATTAGAATACAACAAAAATGTAGTAAGTGTAACCTCACGTACGTAATGTAGAAGTGATAACGTACATATTTTTTTAATAGTAGCACTTGCATTACTACTTGTCCTTATTAATGTTAAGTACGTATTATATTAAACAAAACATTTTTCCTAAAAATGTATAAACATATTTATTTTGTTTAAGACACCTTTCCTGTAATATCATTTATACGTGCATCGCTATAACACATACAACGCATAAGTATTCACGTAAGGTTTATACAATAATTATTATAGTAGCACATAATAAATTATATGTTGTTATGTGGTATAGTACCTAGTATTGTTATTTTTTAGTTTTAACTTTTACATAATATCATATGTAAAAGGAAAGGTAGTTAGCTTAACAGCCGCAAGTAAGTGCCATAAGCAGACGTGTAAACCTTTCCTGTAATATAACAGTACTTGTTAACATAACACAAACTTATAAAAAATAAAATTAAGTACTACAATATTAAATGCATTACAGTAATTAAAACGTATGTTATACTTATAATATTTATAGCACTTTATTACCGTATGCCCTAGGATTATGAAAACACATACGTTGTGGGTTAATACACTTAACGTTAATATGTAGGTATGATATACGACGCGTTTTTTTATAAATAAATTTACTATATTAAAAAATTACTTGTTGTTTTTGTTGTTGTAACACAACAACATTGCATGTATGTAACTTAGGAAAGGTTTTACGGGAAGTTAACTTAAACATGTATCGTTAAACTAAATACAAGAACATCATAAGTATACTATAATAATTTTGTGTATACTATTTTATTACGTTTTATTTAGTTTTACATGTGGTATTGCTATACTTGCATACAGGAAAGTTATTATTAAGTTAACTATAATTACGTAACGTAAGATATTAATGCACACATATAAATATCCTTTATTATTATACATGTTTTTTATGATATGTTGTAAAAAGGTTTATAAATATAATTTTAGGAACATTAGTACACTTAAACATTATATTTTATATATACGTATTTGTTACACTTGTAAAGCTATGTTGTACCGTAAGCCCAATAATAACATATGAAAACATAATATGATAACAAATTATTAATATTAACATTGTTCTTACACAGTGTATGAATGTATATCATATAAATATGTAAATGTACACATACTACTTTGTAAGACTTTGTTAACTTTAATATTACAATACAATTCTGTTTGTTTTGAATTGTATTTAGTATACTATAAAAAACTTTATACACAGGAAAGGTGCTATCGTATATTTAAAATTAATATCTACGTACTAGATTGCATAGTAAATACTAGTACAATAACAAATATAAGCATATAGTGTGTACACGATTTGTCGTATTATTTGTGTACGGTGTATGTCTGTTATATAATGTTTATTCGGAAAGGTATACAACCTCACACGACGTTGTATGAGTTATCCGGTTTTTAACATGTACATTTTTATTAATATTTGATCTACTTTAATATCATTATTTAGTGACAGGTATGCACTACAGACATACATAATGGGGTAAGCACAACGTAACATTACATGTTCCTAGTAAAATGTTTTACGTATTTGTATTTAATACTACTACGGTAATGTTTTGATGGTTGGTTGTCTGTACAAATCACATAACCATTATGTAAGGAAGGACTTGTCCACTTGTATTGTTAATGTTAATTATTTATATATAAAAAAATTTTTTAAATTTATAAAATGTTATGCACGTAACAAATATTACAACAATATTAAAACATTATATAAATATAGTGTCATACAAAAATACCGGTATGTGTAAATACCTTTCCTATATATATGTAGTACGTACAACACCGCAAAAAACAAAACAATAACAAGTCCATTATTAAACATTACTGCTATAATGGCTTAATCGTCTATGTTACGTATGTCTTTGTATGTTATCATCTTGTGTTTAAAATATATTACCGGATTTTAAATTAAATGATTTAATACAACTATAAATATACTTTTAAAAAAAGTAATTACAAACAGTTTGACACTGACAGTTTATTAACTTACTTTACACGCGTTTAAGCTTACACCTTTCCTATATGGTGTATATAACAGGTACTACATATGCGCAAAACAAAATCTGAGTTAATATTGTACGTATGTTAACCTAATTATACGATGTTACTAAACGTCATCTTGTATGAAAACTGTTCCTACACATAAAATACATATTATATACGTAACCTTTCCTACGTAAGGATAATGTGCGTGCATTAGTTAAAACACTAAAAATCAATAAACTCATAATAATATTACGTGTACTGTAATCTCCATTACAAACGTTACATACTTAGTTAGTCATACATGGGAATACACACGGTAACTAAGTATAATTAAAAACATGTAGTTTACTTTTCATGGTGTAACATATACGTTACATGATATTACAAAAACGTATGAACGTAGTAAAGTACTAACGGTTTTATACGGAATGTATTATTATGTTATCAACATATACTTTTAAAAAGTTTAACAGCATAGTAACCTTTTCTAGTGAGGTTACAGAAGTTACCTTTAATAAAAAACAAACACAAGTACTTCCTAGGTATGTATATAAATTTATATAGTTAATATCTTAAAAACGTTATTTATAGTAACGTAAAACATAATATCATACACAGAACCTTTCCTCTATAAAGTGTATAATAATGTTCATAATTTACAAGGACACAAAAAAGAATGTAGTCAAGTACGTAATGTGTTTGTGTTTATATTAAAACAACACTTACGTTATGTATATATTTTTAAAGGTGTACTAGTAAAAGTACAACGTCTTTCCGTACAGTATTTATTGTAATTTTTATACAAAAAAATAAAATATTTATAAAAACGTGAGTATTAACGCATACAAGGTAATCCATACTATTCATATAGAAATTTAATATAAAACATTTAACATTATACGTGAATCTTTCCGTTTATGTTTAGGTATGTTATTTATTAAACAAAAAAACATAATGCGTATGTTCTATAATAAGAACATGTTGCATTACGTATACTGCATTAACAATAATACTTAAGCATAAATCTTAACTAAGTATATGTAGTGCTGTTAACGTGTACGTTTTTTTTTATGTACGTTACTGTATATACAAACTTTTTACGTTGTTTGTTGTTTGTGTTGTTGTATACATATATGTAATAGTTTCATTACAGGAAAGGTATCGTCGTAGTATCCTCCGAATTTCATATTTAATATCCGTTGTACGTTAATTGTATGCAATTAAACTATATACATGTAAACATATTGTAAACGACGTGGTAAGTTACATATACATTGTAATTAAGATACTACACAACGTAAGGTACTGTATACGTTATGACGTATGGGTGTATGTCTATATTAATTAAATATTTTTTAATGTTGTTGCTTGCAACAATTAACTATTAAGTAACATATATAGGAAAGGTATACGTTTATAACATACCGTTTTATAATGTGTACCTTTTCCTACGGGCATGTGTGTATGAAAACTACTTTTACACATAGGAAATACATTTGTAATTGTTACTGCTCGGTGTGGTGTGTGCTTACAATTTTTATATAGTAAGAACTTTACGTTACGATATGTTAATCATTACAAACCTATAATAGGGGATAGTAAAAGTGTTTATATTAACGTATGAATTAATAACTCTGTTTTTAAATTGTAGTAAGCTTTGTAACGTAAAAAAAAATACATTGCAGGATGTTCGTATTTTTGTATGGGTTACATACATAAAGTTAAGTGATTAAACCGTAGGAAAGGTTTTATATTAAGTACATAACAGGAAGGTAATTATAATGTAAAAAACAAAATACAGGTGTATTGGTGTTTAGATGTTTTTGTTGTGAGTTACAACACTATGTTATGTTAATACCATTATTGGAAAGGTTGCGGTACAATGTAGTGCCATAGTAATGTTATTACGCTTTATATAATTATGTCAAAGCATCATACGCAGTATTTGATAAATTTTTTTTGTATGTTTCTTAAATACCTGTAAATGTTATTCTACTAGGAAAGGTAATTATGCATACAGCATGTATGGTGCAGGAATTGCAAGTAAAACAACATTTATAAACATGTAAGGCATAACATTGTACATATTAAGCAATGTTACGTAAATTGTACCTTCTTTAAAATTTTATAAAGTAACGTATAAATTACTAGCTTTATAACCTTTGTTCATCATGCTTACACGAACAATTACGTACGTGCAATAAACGGGGCATAACATAAAACACGATTTTTAAGGGCTTACTTCTTATAAATTTTAATACTGACGTAATGTTATGATCTATAAAGTACATTATCGTCTATAAAATTTTATAAGAATTATAAAACGTATATTACAAACTTCTATAACAATGAGAATAGTAAGATATAATTTACCGTATATAAACACTTACTTTGTATTAATGTATAAGAATGTACTACGTAGCGTAAATTATAAATTTATTAAACTTTTATAAATGATAATTATAAATTACCGACTGTAGCAAGCTGTTTTTAATGTTATCATGCAAACAAGTGTTTAAGTGTGATAAATTAAGCACAGTGTAAAACACGACTCATAGCGGCTTATTTTTTATAAATTTTAATAACGACGTAATGATACAGCCGGTAAATCATAACACTTTATAATAACGTTTATAAAATTTTATAAAACGCCTAAAAAAGTTTTATAAACAACTTATAAAAATTTTATAAAAGTATAAAAAAATTTTATAAAATTTTATGAAATTTACAAAAATCTCCAATTTTCGAAAAATGAGGTCGGACAGAAAATTTTTGGGAAATTTACAAAATTTATACAAATTTTATAAAAAGTTATAACCTTGCATAAACTTTGTATAAATTTATAAATTTAATGATTTACCGGCTGTAGCAACTTATAAATTTTATAAAATTTATATAAAATTATGATAAATTTTAGTAAAATTCACAAAATTTTCGTAAGGAATGAGAAAATTTTCGTAAGGAAAGTTTTTTTTGCAAAAAAGTGCAAAAATTTTCGTAAGGAATGACCAAATTTTCGTAAGGAAACTCTTTCCTTACGTTTTTGGTAAAATTTTCATAAAAATTATGATTTACCGGCTGTAGCGACTTATAAATTTTATAAAATTTGTTAAAATTTTTGTGAAAAAGTGCAAATTTCGGAAATTTCGGAAATTTGCGCGCGCACTTTTTTTTTCGGGGGGAAAAAAAGTGTAAAAAAGTGCTTTTTTCTCTGTTTCTCGGCCGGAAAATGACGTGCATTTTTTGTAAATTGCTGTTTTTTCGATGATTTTTGGACAAAATTTGGACACTTTTTTCCCGAAATTTTTGCAAAAAAGTGAAATTCACCAAAATTTGACAAAAAAATGACAAAATTTGCACAAATTTTCCCCGAGTTTTCCCTCCGAAATTTTTTCGGGGAAAAACGCTGTTTTCGCTCTGTAGCGACTTATAAAAGTTATAAATTTTATTGAATTTTCGTAAGGAAAATCCCGAATTTTGCAAATTTGCAAAATTTCGGGAAATTTTTGTGCACTTTTTTTGCACTTTTTTTCCCAGGGGGAATTTCGGGGGTTTTTTCGCTGTTTCCGCTTCTCAGCGACTTACAAATTTTGCAAAAAAAAGTGCAGATTTTGTTTTTTTGTAAAATTTTGCAAAAAAAAAAGTGTTTTTTAGAGTGAAAAACAATAGCCCCCGACGTGCCCCCCGAAATTACATGACGTGTTTTTTCACACTTCGAACTTTTTTTTCGGGCAACTCTCTTTTTGCATTTTCGACGCATTTCTACAGAGCGAAAATAGCTCCGAAAAAAAAATATGACTTTTTTACACAAAAATTTGTTTCCCCTATAGGCCCCTTGTTGCGCAGGGGGGGGTCAGTTTTCCTTACGTTTTTTTCCTTAGCAGTTTCAGCACAAAAAATGACATTTCAGAAAAAAAAATTAAATTTTTTTCCCTACTTTTTTATAGGGAATGAAAGTAGGGGAGGAGTCGATGTAATACCCTGGCTTAGCACTTTGTAAAAACAGCAAAATCGAAGGTTATGTGCTGAAACATCAAAAAAACGAAATTTTGCTCGGGAAAAAAAAGTGTGCAAAAGTGTATTTACCGTACGGAAACGTGTATTTTTTTTATAAAAAAAAAAGTTTGATTTATCGCACTCAGAATTGCGTCGTTCTATTTACCGGCTGCAAACAGGTGTGCACTTTTTCGAAAAAGGGTCATTTTTTCGTCAAAATC
>Ga0210026_1003843_pt1 | contig 11217 bp, 12 predicted proteins | sample CryGeymeta201509_FD_183977 | JGI IMG/M metagenome (GOLD analysis project Ga0210026, IMG submission 183977) | Groundwater microbial communities from Crystal Geyser aquifers in Utah, USA - Crystal Geyser metaG 2015-09 (SPAdes) (version 2) | ecosystem: Environmental > Aquatic > Deep subsurface >... | reverse complement strand
TGGAGCGCTTCCCCAACGCCGCTTACACGGTGAACGTGGGGCCTTTCACCCAGACTCAGCTCCAGAATGGCTCCAACATCAACGCCTTTACCGGGACGGCCGGCGGCTTCCGCGACACGGGCGTGCAGGTGTTCGACAGCTTTGATCTCGGCAAGGATTGGAATCTGTCCTATGCCGCGATGCTGGGCAATGGCAGCGGCATCCAGTTCGACAACATCGATGGCCAATACGACCAGTACCTGTATCTGTCAGCCGAGAAGAATCTTGCCAGCACAGGTCCGGCGAATGGACTGAAGTTTTTCGTCTGGAATCAGTCCGGACAGCGCTTGGCGGATGTCACGAATGATACCGTCGCCAATCGCATACTCTACAAACGCGATCGCGCCGGCCTCGGCATGAAATACATGGCCAAACCTTACCGCGTAACGTTCGAGTACATCACTGCCGAGGGCATGATCTTTGAAGGCCCGGACAAGCCCAGTTATTATTTCGCCAATCCTGCCAATGCCACGGGCACCAACAACGGCGCCAATGCGAAGGCCCACGCCTGGTATCTGGACGGCGGCTGGTACATCCCCAACACAAAGTGGGAACTGGATGCCCGCTACGACACGATGGATGCGAATACAGGCCGCAACGATGAGCACACGTTCGGCAAATGGACTCTGGGCACACAGTACAACATCAACCCCATGTCCAAAGTAACCGCCAACTATGAGATACGCAAATACGATTGCACGGCATCCACAGCGCAATGCACCAACGCCAATGGCAACCTCAAGGGGGTGGGCAACAAGTTCAGCGTGCAGGTGACGGCGGCCTTCTAATCACGCGTCTATTTCATTGCAATCTTCTCCAGCCCACCATCCGTCCTGGTGGGTTTTTTTCATTTCAAAGATTCCAAAAAGGCGGATTCCGTAAATTCCGGTGAGAATGATTTTGTCGGTGGCCGGTTTGAGTGGGGTCAAGAGGTTGTCCTTGCCGGGCGCAATTCAACGTCTTGAGGGCAGAGAGAAATATGTTCCGCGCCTACAGGCAGGAAAAGAACTAAAGGGTGAGAGCGCGTTTGCGCTGCCCCAAAAATATCCCCTCAAAAGAAAAACGGCCCGGAGCAATTAACTCCAAGCCGCATCTTGTTTGGTGGCCGGGGCACTATCCAACGTCCAATGGCCACCGAAACTTGATGGTGGCAACTCCCAAGGTACCCCCAGCGGTACCCCCAGAATGAGTTTTGAGCGAGGGAAATGCATTCAGGATAGGACAGCTCGTCGGCCATTGCTGCCGGTGACTTCTAGATAAGCTAATGTCCGTTGAACTAAACCGCTATCGCGGTGGCGCTCCGAACCCACAGCTTCCTCTCAAATCCCCCACTTCACCTTGCTGCACATAACGTAGAAATCTCCGATCCTTGATCGCGGGGGATGTCCCCGGACAGATCAAGGAGACGGAGATGAAATCGTTACGTGAGCAGATGAACGATGCAATGATCCTACGCGGGTTTGCGGCGCGCACACAGGAGTCTTACCTGGCGGCGGTGAGGGGACTCGCGAAGTATTACCGCCGCTCGCCGGATTCGCTGACGGCGGAAGAGGTGGAAGCCTACCACCTGCATCTGATCGTCGAGCGCAAGCTCGCTTATTCCAGCGTGAACCTGTCGGCCTGTGCCTGTCGCTTTCTGTTCGACAAGGTATTGAAGCGGCCGCAAGCACGGTTCGACATCCCGATGGCGAAGGTGCCAAAGTCCCTGCCGTGCGTGTTGTCGCGGGACGAAGTGAGCCGCCTGCTCGCGGCGGCCCCCAATCCGCGCGCGCGCACCTTGCTGATGGCGACCTATGCCGCAGGGCTGCGTGTTACCGAAGTGTGTTCGCTGCAATTGGCGGATATCGAGAGCGCCCCGGACCGGATGTGCATCAAGGTGCGCGGCGGTAAGGGCGGCAAGGATCGCTACACGATGCTGTCTCCCGCCTTACTGCAAACTCTGCGCGATTACTGGCGCTCGTATCGCCCGCGCACCTGGCTGTTCCCGAACAAGTCCGGCACCGAGCCGATCTGCGCCACCCTGGCGCAGCGCATGTATTACGCCGCGCGCGACCGCGCCAAGCTCGGGCGCCATGGCGGCATCCACACCCTGCGCCACTGCTTCGCCACGCACCTGCTGGAATCCGGTGTGGATATTCATACCATCCAGCGCTTGATGGGGCACGGCCATGTCTCGACCACCATGCGCTATTTCCATCTGGCGCAAAACAAGCTGACTGGCACCACTTCGCCGCTGGAGTTGCTCGACACCGTACTGCGTTAGTCGCACCGTCATCGTGGCTCACGGTGTGGGCCTGGCCGATATTCTGCGCGACCACGGCCAGCCCTATCTCGCGACGCACACTTTGTCTGTCGTTCAGGACAAGGCATGGCGGGCTATTGCCGCCTGCCGCACCCCTGCGCTGGGCGGGCATGTCGAGTGCTGCGATCATTGCGGTGTGCTGCGCTACATGTACCACTCCTGCCGCAACCGGCACTGTCCGCAATGCCAGACGCGCGCCAAGGAAGCCTGGCTCGCGGCGCGGCGGCGGGAGCTGTTGCCGGTGCCGTACTTCCATCTGGTGTTCACCTTGCCGCACGCCATCAACGGGCTGGCCGGTTGCGACTCGCGCACGCTCTACAAGCTGCTGTTCGGTGCGGCGGCGGATACGTTGAATGCGTTCGCCGCCAACCCGCGCTGGCTGGGCGGCACGCCCAGCTTCACGCTGGTGTTGCATACCTGGAAACAGGACCTCGGGCGGCATGTTCACATCCACGCTTTGGTGGCGGGGGGCGCGCTGACGGTGGACGGCAAGTGGACGGGCGCCAAGCGCGGCTTTCTGTTTCCGGTGAAGGCGCTGTCATCCGTCTATCGGGGCAAGTTCATGGACGCACTCGACGGCGCCCGCCTTGCGGGCAGCCTGCGCCATGCTGCGGCACAGAGCGATGCGTCATGGCGGAATCTCGTCGCAGATTTGCGTCGCCACGACTGGGTGGTTTATGCCAAACAGCCGCTGGGCGGCCCGGCGCAGGTGCTGGAATATCTCGGGCGCTACACGCACCGGGTGGCGATCTCCAACGAGCGCATCCTCGGCATGGAGGGAAGCCGCGTGCGCTTCCGGGTGCGCGACTCGGCCAATGGCAACCGCAAGAAAGTGGTGCGCCTGGAGGCGGGCGAATTCATCGGGCGTTTCATGCAGCATGTGTTGCCAGGCGGGTTCAAGCGTATCCGTCACTACGGTTTGCTGGGGCCTGCGCACAAAACGGCCAATCTGGCTGCTGCGCGCGCCGCATTGGAAGCACCTGCCCCCGATCCGGTGGTGCTGGAATCGGTGGAGGCATTCATGCGGCGGGTGGCGTGCATCGAGTGGCTGAACTGTCCGCACTGCCACGAAGGGCGCTTCCATGTGGTGCAGGCGCTTCTGCCCCACCGGCCGCGCGCCCCACCCGGAAGACCACCGTGATACTTCCTGATTCCCTCTCGTGCATCTCCCGGCAGTTGAGCGTTCGCAACAACTGTGTCGACGCTCGCCCATGCGGCATGAGCGGCGCTTGTATGGGGCGTTTTGCTCGATGTGACGATGCCGATGCGGGCCGCAGAATCACGCGTGGGTGTTCAATCCTTCCTCGCCTATTGCCTCACTCTCCGGATGTGCGATTGACGCCCAGCCTCAAAACCTTACAATCCCCATAGTTTCCGCTCTCCGTAGGTTCAGTCCAACAAGGTTTATCTGCCGCCGAGAGATTGGCGGGTTGAATTGGCTTGGGAAGGGCGGCAGATAAACGCTATTCGTTACTGACACGCTAAACGTTGAGAATAGGCTCCGTGAAGAACTACATGGCGGAGCTGAATTTTTAGAGCAAAAAACTCGCTATTTAGAAGTATTGAGTAGGCTATCAGTAGAGTCTGGGGCTGGCACCAAAGATACATCTATTGACTCTGATGGTTTTCCCTCATTATTAGAGCAGGTCAATCGTCTAATTGTCCGGCGATACGCATTGAATGACGCAACTCGTGTAATTGATCTAGCTCTTCACTATTTAGCAGTTGGCTCATCTAGCTTGCCTGGACATCTTGGAGGAACGCAAACGTCACTTCCAGCCAAAATTGCGTCAGACATATTGAGCCTTTTCGTAAAGAGCAATGGTTTTGATGAACAGTTTTCTTTAGCGATTATTTCCTTACTTGAAAATCGCAATGACCAGTTAGAAACAAATACAGCACCACCACCAACCATCGAACCCGGCTCTCAAATTTCACTATTGGATCCCTTACCGCCAATGAAATAGAGAGCAATCGGGGACTGACAACGATTTCCGAAAAGCTGAAGGTGCCGAAGTCAAAACATCTTTGAAGCCGACTCCGCACCTTTTGCCTCCTTCACCCCCATAACCATTAACTCCCATGGCCACCCTGATCCCCTCCCTTGGCGCCGCGCGCTTCGATGCGCGCGGCGAGTTGCGCCTAGCCGAGCGGCTGAAGGATTGCCTCGAAGACAACGCTTGGGTATGGCACAACATCCCGGTCGGGCCTTTCGGCAGGCATCCTGATTTTGTGGCGTTGCATCCGCAGCAGGGCATTGTGGTGCTGGAGGTAAAGGACTGGCGGCTGGATACATTAGGCGAAGCAAACAGCAAGCAGGTCGAGCTGCTGACTGATCGGGGCAGTGTTTCGACTGACAACCCTTTCGAGCAGGTGCGCAACTACATGTTCAACGTGGTAGATACGTTGAAGCGCGACCCGCTGCTGGTCAACGAAGGTGGGAGCTTCAAGGGCAAGCCGGTATTTTCCTTCGGGCACGGCGTGGCTTTCAGCAACATCACGCGCAAGCAATTTGAGCAGACCGATTTGCGTGAGGTATTTCCGTCGGAGCGCTGCATCTTCCGCGACGAGATGGCGGAGAAGGTCGATCCCGAAGCGTTTCGCGAGCGAGTCTGGCGCATGGTGTCGCCGCGCATCGGGCCTGCCTTGTCGCTGCCGCAGATCGACCGGGTGCGTGCGCTACTGTTCCCGGAGATTCGCGTCACGCAGATCGCTCTGCCGTTTGACGAGTCGCCTGAAAAATCCTCGCCCGCTGGTGACCGCATGCTGGAAGTGATGGATATGCAGCAGGAGTTGCTGGCGCGCAGCATGGGCGAGGGTCACCGCATCGTGCGCGGCGTGGCTGGCTCCGGCAAGACGCTGATCCTGGCGTTCCGCGCCGAGCAGATCGCGCGCGCGGCGAGCCGCCCGGTGCTGCTGTTGAGTTATGCGAACGGCATCTCGGGTCGGCTGGAGAATGCGATGCAGGACAGAGGGGTGGAAGACAAGGTGATTACCTCGACCTTCCATTCCTGGTGCTTCAGGATGCTACGCGAGTACGGCCTCCCCGCGCCAAACCGCAAGGATTTCGCCGACAAGAACGCATGGTATGCCGCCAGCGTGCAGGCCGTGCTCGATGCCGCCGAACGTGGGCTGATTCCGGGCGGGCAGTACGACGCGGTGCTGATCGACGAGGCGCACGACTTCGAGCCGCAATGGCTGGCGCTGGCGGCGAAGATGGTGAACCCGGACACGAAGGCGCTGATGATCGTTTACGACGATGCGCAGGCGATCTACAAAGGGCGGAAACGCCCGGTGTGGAAGCAGCTCGGCATCGAGGCCGCCGGACGCACGACGGTGCTCAAGGTGAATTACCGCAACACCGCGCAGATATTGCGCTTCGCCCGCAAGTTCGCCGCCGATGTGATTGGCGCACCGGGCGTATGCGCCGGTGACGAGAGTGCGATCCTGATGCCGGAAGACGGCGGGCGCGAGGGTGTGGAGCCCGTGGTGCGCCAGTGCGTGAGCTATGACGGCGAAGCCCATGCGATTGCGGAATGGTTGCTCGGACGCAAGGCCGCCGGTTACCAGTGGGGGCAGATGGCGGTGCTGTATCCCCGGCATTTCATCGGCGAGCGATTCGAGAAGATACTGGCGAAATCCGGCATACCGATTAACGTGGCAAAAGATCATGGCAACCGCATACAAGCGGAGCGGGATGAGGTGCGCTTCCTGTCCATGCACAACGCCAAGGGGCTGGAGTTTCCCTGCGTGGCCATCGGCGGATTGGGTGAGCTGAAGAAGGCCGAGGACATCGAAGACGATATCCGCCTGACCTACGTCGCCATCACACGCGCCACGCATGAGGCCTTTATCACTTATTCGAATATGTCGGAGCTGGTGGGGCGGTTGGTAGTGTAGGCTGCTTGTGTGCCAAAATAATCGTAGCACCTCGCAAAGAGGACAACGCTGCAACCAGATAATCGCTTTTTAGATACCTGGTTGACTGACCGCTATGATTATCAGTGATCGCACTTAAATTTGGAAAGCGGACATTCCAACACTTTACCCCTACAGTATTTTCAGTAAGCCGCCAGCGTCGGCTTTGGCCGACGACTTGTCAGTGGGCATTCATCTCGAACGACTGCTGTACTTTTCTACCTGCCTTTGGGTCTCTGATGGCATGTCAGTCTGCTCCGTGTTGATACCGTACCGTGACCACAGCCAGCTTTATGGCGAGCAGTTTGCAATCCTCTGTGCTTCCTTCGTGTCAAAATCGCAACTCACGAGCATCCGGTACTTTTTGCATGCCAGCGTTGCATACCTCGCATTGCGTTGGCAGTAGAATTGCACGGTTGGCAGCCAGCCATTCAAGGTAATAATCATGACAAAAGTCCATTGCGAAGGGTGCGGCGAAGACGCTCCCAGTTACGAAATCACCCACTATGGTTCCATGGATGGGATTTATAGACAGCTTTGCAAAAGCCAAGAATCACAAACGGGAACTGCCCGATGATCAACTCCAATACGGGCAACAAGAATGCCTCGCTGATGCCTTGCACGCACGCCTCCACCTGCCACTGGCTCACCTCGTCAACGCAGGTGATGTGATACACCCCCTTGATGCCGTCCAGATCGCCTTGGTGGACGGTGTCGACGCGTATAAAACCAGCCCCCCGTCGGGGCGTGGCGCTTTGCGTGTTCCGATGGAATTGCACGCGGGGTGGGTCTTGGTGAAAGTCACCCGCAAGGCCCGGTAACCCGCGCTTTTGCGCAGGTTGTACAGGTGCGAGACCGAGATACCCGCCAGTCGCTCGTAGCGCGTATCACCATAGACACGGTAAGCGCGCTGCAAGAGGTGCGCTATGGCCGGGCCGCAGACATCCTCGTTGGCTTTGTCCATCTGTGCGAGCAGTTCGATATCGAGAGGCGTGTATTTGCGCGCAAAGAGGGCCGCAGGTGCGCGGTAGCGCTTCGTCAGCGGTACGGTGGCCAAACGGTTAGCGTGCCAATGGGCGATCAGGCGGGTGATTTGCGCGCGGCTGTAGCCGCTGGTGTGCCGCAGGTATTTCAACAGTATGCCCCGCTCGCGCTTGGGTAGTCAAAGCGCTTGAGCACGCGGCTAATGTGCTCATAACGCTGGGCATCGTTCCCGTGCGCCGAGAATTCGATCTGCGCGCTGGCGCCGAGAAATTGCTCGATCTGCTCAATCGTGCAAAGCCGTGTTTCGTTCATGTTGATCACCATCCTTGCAATGATCAACCCCCTTCTTCAATTCGACCTCAGATTCTTCGCTTCAGGCTCATTCCTCGTTGGAAATACAGCCCTCGTTCAGGCTCATACCATATTAGACAAGGCTGGGGCTTGCACAATAGACCCAGTGGGTCTATTGTTCGGGGTGCGTGAAAGGCAGGAATGATTACCGATCTTCCTCAAAATCTGTCCACCATTAAGCGCGGCGTGTATTTCATGGAATGCCTGGATCGCTGTGTGGCAAAACATGAGCTGGTAGCGAACTATGATGCGCTTCATGGCATGAAATTGAGCCAAAAAGGACTCAGTATTGACCTGGTGATTGGGTGTGCTGCGGGCCGCGCTGATGACGAAATAGAAGGTTTTATTGAGTTCTGCTGTGAGCAAATCTTTCAGCGGTTTGGAATCTGAATTGGAAAGGCAGGGCAATGAATCCGTCTCAAATGGTAGAAAAATTGAAGGGAATGGGGTTGTGTCAGTCTCAACGCTCAAAGGTCATGGAAACCTATCGTGATGCCGGCGAGGAAGAAGCGCTGGAACAAGCAAATGGGTACGTGCATCAAGAGCGCGTCCAGATTGAAAACGCGAAGGCAGCTGCCAATGTGTTTTGCGGCATGAGACTGTAATGGGAGTTGAGGGGATGGAAACACTGGTACGTTTCATCATTGTTGGTTTGTTGCTGCTTGGCGGATATTACACAGATGTCGAGTTTGAAGCATTCCAAGAGAAGCAAATTCAGGCAGGGGCGGCGCTTCTAAAGAAATGACCAGCGGAAAATCCAATCCTCAGCCGCTGCCAGAAGAGGTGGTCGCCTTGCGCGAACGCCACGGATTGACACAAACCGAAGCTGCAGAACGGTGGATGACAACCATCAATACGGTCAAAAAGTGGGAATCTCCGCTTGAATCTGGCAACAACCGGCGCGTGCATCCGCTGATGTGGTGGGCGATGAAGCGGAAGCTGGGCGACAAAACCTGAAAGGGAAGCGATGATCGATTGGCTGCTGCGGCAGCGGGAGATGGATGCCCGGTTTGTTTGCAAGTAGCCCGTTTCGATACGACTATCGGAATGGACGGGCCGCCGTACACGTGCCAGCATTTTCCGTGTGCTGAAGCGGAATTAAATAATGCATATATATTTGTGCATACATTGGTATATAATTCTTCTATGCCTAAATTATTAGACTTTGCATTTGCTTCCTCCGGTGATATCCGGGCGGCTCTGGCTGAGCGCCTGAAGGCGGTGCGGCTTGGTTTGAATATGCAGCAGAGTGAGTTGGCCGCCGCTGCCGGGGTGTCCAGGGGGACGATCCATAATCTGGAGAGCAAGGCGCAGTGTTCATTTGATTCGCTGGTGCGGATCACCATGGCATTGGGCGTGGCGGACGATCTGGCGTCGGTTTTCGTGCGCAGGCAGACTTCGATCGCGGAGATGGAGGCGGCCGAACGCCCCGCTCGCCGGCGGGCCACTGGCCGGGGCGGTGCATGAGGAAGCTGACAGTGTTCTATTGCGGGTGGGGCGAGCGCTGGCCGCTGGCTACGCTTGCCGATAACGGCAAGTCGCTGTTGTTCGAATACACTGAAGAGGCTATGCGGCAGCAGCTGGAGTTGTCACCCAGGATGCTGAAACTGCGAGTCGCCGCTTACGGAGATTTTCCGGAGCATCAGATGCGCTTGCCCGGCTTGGTGGCGGATTCCTTGCCGGACGGATGGGGCTTGTTGCTCATGGATCGGGCATTCCGTAGGGTGGGGCTCAAGTCTGTATCGCCGCTGGACCGGTTGGCGTTCATCGGCGATCGGGCCATGGGTGCCTTGTCGTATGAACCGGCGGACCCCGGCGCCCTGCCGGACGAGGATGTGAAGCTGCTCGATGTCGCCAGGTCGGTGCAGTCGGTTCTAGAGGGCAACGATGCCGAAGTATTGCGCCGCCTCATGCTGCTGGGCGGGTCGCCACAAGGTGCGCGTCCGAAGGCATTGGTGCATTACGATCCCTCTTCGGGCGTCATGCGCACGCAGGCCTCGGGGGTGGGCGAACCTTGGCTGATGAAGTTTCCGGCCAATGGCGAACACAAGGATGTATGTGCACTGGAGCACGCTTATGCGCAGCTCGCAGGTGAGTGCGGCTTGGACATGCCGGAAACCCGCTACTTCGATCTTGACGGCAAACATGCCGCGTTCGGCATCAAGCGTTTTGATCGCCAGGACGGGATGCGTGTGCCCATGCATACGCTGGCGGGTTTCCTGCACGCGGATCATCGCATCCCCTCTGTGGATTGCACCACGTTCCTGCGCGCCACGCGCGCTATCACGCACGATGAACGCGAGGTGGCGAAGGCGTACCGGCGCGTGGTGTTCAACGTTGCTTTCAACAATCGGGACGATCACGTGAAGAACTTTGCTTTCTGCCTGGACCGACGGCGCCACTGGAAACTGGCGCCCGCTTATGACCTGACGTTCAACGAGGGGCCGGGCGGGGAACACCAGATGGATGTGTGCGGCGAAGGGCGCGTGCCGGGCAAGGCCGACCTTCTGCGGCTGGCAGCCGAAGCGGCACTGCCGCTGGCGGAAGCGACCGTGATCATCGACAAGGTCGCGGGCGTCGCATCGAATCTGAAAGCGAGCCTGGCTGACTGCCCGATCCGCAAGGTTCGTCAACGCGAAGTCGTGGCGGCGGTCGACGCCAATCTGGCAAGGTTGAGATCAAATGACACGCTCTGAACTTATAAAAAAACTGGCCGATCGTTTTCCGCAATTCACCATTAAAGATTCAGAACTTGCAGTCACCGTAATCTTGGATGCCATGGCTGACACCCTGTCCAGGGGAGGGCGGACTGAGATCCGTGGCTTTGGCAGTTTCTGCCTCAACTACCGCCCTCCGCGCATGGGACGCAATCCCAAGAACGGAGTTTCAGTTCCCGTCCCCGGCAGATACGTCCCGCACTTCAAGGCTGGCCTAGAACTCCGTGAGCGCGTCGATTATGGTAGCCCAGATCCTTCAGGTTCTACTTGCGTGATTCATGGCACTGCGCGTTGCTGCGCAGCGCCCAAACCTCTGCCCAAAGATTCTGGGTAATTGACAATGGCAGTAAAGAAAGATATATTAAATATATCTTTTGCCGTTTTCGAGAACATCATGACTACTACAGCGAAACCAGATCAACTATTACTCCGTTTCCGGCCAACCGACACGCAGAACGGCATCAGCCGTTCAACCGTGGAAAAATTGGCCGAATATCTCGGTTTCACCGGGGAAACACAAGTGATTCACTATGCGTTGCGCAAGCTGGCTAAAGAAGTGCTGCCGGCCTATGAAGCCGACGACGGCGAACTGACGCCGGCACAGTTGGCAGCAATTCGCAAAGCAACACCCCAAGGTCGCGCAAAATCGGTCAGATCGAGCTTGTTCTGAGGCATGGTGAAACATTGGTGGCCAGCTCCGGAAGCAGGCGAAATCGTATGGTGTCATTTCCCGGAAAACAAGGGAATTAAGCCGGGGCCGAAGCCTCGACCTGCTTTGATCGTCAAGGTATTTGACGACCGGGCACCCCATTTCATTGTATTGGTTGCATATGGCACCAGTCAGAAAACTGACCAACTCCGATCGGGTGAATTTCTTATTGCCGACTGCGAGACGGATGCGTACCG
>Ga0210026_1003831_pt1 | contig 11254 bp, 10 predicted proteins | sample CryGeymeta201509_FD_183977 | JGI IMG/M metagenome (GOLD analysis project Ga0210026, IMG submission 183977) | Groundwater microbial communities from Crystal Geyser aquifers in Utah, USA - Crystal Geyser metaG 2015-09 (SPAdes) (version 2) | ecosystem: Environmental > Aquatic > Deep subsurface >... | reverse complement strand
TTCGCCCTCGGGTGCCTGTGTGGCGTCTTCCGTGTTGGTCGCGTCAACGGGTTCGGCCGCCTGAACATCTGCTGTGGTCTCCCGAATCGGGGGGGCCGATTTCGATGATGAGGCACATGATGCAGCGCCTGCAACCAGTAGAACGAGGATCCAATATTTATTTTTGCTCACGAACCGCCTCCCGCAGTGTGAATAGTACTCACGCGCTAGGCACGAGTGCGGCCATTCTTTCCACAAGTTCACGGGTGTAGGCAAGCTGCGAGGCGTTTCCACGCTGCTCTCGGAGGGCTAAACACTCGCTCATCGAGTCCAAAGCCTCCAACACCAAGCCATCGCGAATCTGGCAGCGGGCCAGCCACTCGTACGCGAAATCAAGGTACATTGAGAGCTCGTCGTTGCTTTTGAGTCTTGGAATCAGATGGTCAAAGCGTTTGTACGCGCTGACGGGATCGCCCGATAAATGTTGGGTCTCCGCTTTTTGCAACTGGGTCAGAGTTCGGGCTTTTTCCCGACCGAGCGCAGCCCACACGGCGATCGCTTCATCTTTCAAAACAAGGGCTTCCGGATAATCCCCGGCGAGTCGCTTCCATTCGCTGAGGCGCTGAAGAGCGCGCCCAATATCAGCATGAAGCGAGTCCGTGGGCGTCTCTTCAAACCGAATCCGCAGGTTCTTAAGCGTGAGCTCCTGACGCGCAATAGAGGTCACAAGCCCGTCAGCGTCGTCGGCTTTTTCAATGAATTTATCGTCTACAAATGTCGTAACTGCCATATCCGTGGCTCCTTGCCGGCACGGATGGAGTTTAGACGCAGTGCGTCAAGCCTGCAATGCCGCCCGAATATCGTCAGGAATCGGGATTTTTGTGAACGTCAAAGGGTCGACAAACACGCTCACCATGCGCACTTCGGCCTTCTCGGTTGTCCCCGCCATGATGCGATACACGAAGGTCATCGAAGAAGTCCCAAGTTTTTCGAGGCGAACTTCGACGTCGAGGACCTCGCCTGGTCGCATCGGATTCTTGTGGTCGGCCTCGGTGTGCACAAATGGACACACAAATCGCTCAGGCGAAAAGAAATCATGGATTTCGATGCTTCGGATGAACGCTTCATACGCGCGGTGGGCGTAAAAATACGTCCGCGCAAAAAACACGATTCCTGCGGCGTCCGCATCGTCAAACGGCACCGTGAAAGTGTGCACAAATCGTGGTTCGACATCGCCGACAGGTAGAGTGGGCGCCATCTTAGGCCACCGTCCCGACATAAAGATAAGCGATCCCGCCCGAGAGGCTGAAATACTTGATGTCCGAGAACTCAGCGGCTTCGCGCATCAAGTCCACAAACTCTTCACGACAGGGGAACGCTGCCGAGGTCTTGTTGAGGTAGTCGTAGGCGTCCTTATTCTTGCTGATCAACCCACCAACTGCGGGGATCACGACCTTCGAATACACAGTGAAAAGCGGTTTCATGAGTCCGGTCGGCTGTCCGAATTCCAGAATCATCAATTTGCCGCCAGGTTTCACCACGCGAGCCATCGACCGAACACCTTGAACGGGATCGTCGACGTTTCGGATTCCAAACGAGATCGACGCGACATCAAAGGTGTCGTCATCGTAGGTCAGGTTCATCGCGTCCTGGACGTCCCATTCCATGTCCGGAAAGCCCGCGGCCTTGGCTTTGGGTGGCGCAAGGTCGACCATTTCTTTGCAGAAATCTGTACCGACAACTCGCCCTTCGGCGCCCACAGTTTTGCGAAACTCGATGGCGAGGTCACCTGTTCCGGTGGCGCAGTCCAACACGTGATGGCCCTTTTTGGCGCCACTTTCTTTGACGGTCTTCTTGCGCCAGAAATGGTGGATTCCAAGCGACAAGACGGTGTTTGTGGAGTCGTACGTGTCTGCGATTTCGGCAAACATGTCTCGAACTTGCTCACTCATATAGACCTCAGAGTTTGCGACCCACGGCCTCGACGATCGGTCGGAGCGTGGTCATCAGGACTTCAAATTGTTGTGGGGTCAGCGCTTGATCACCGTCCGACAACGCATCGTCAGGGGTAGGATGAAGTTCGATCATCGCCCCATCGAGCCCAGCGGCTGCGGCTGCGGCGACCAGAGGTCCCACCAGCTGTGGCAATCCAGTCGCGTGTGACGGATCGACGATCACGGGCAGGTGCGTCTCTTGTTTGGCCCAAATCGCCCCAGCCAGATCAAGGGTGAATCGGGTTTCTGGGCTGAACGAGCGGATGCCACGTTCACACAGGATAATCTGTGAGTTTCCGCCCTGTGCGACATATTCGCAGGCGAGTAACCACTCACGCAAGGTTGCACCAAAACCACGCTTTAAGAGGACGGGTTTCCCGGTCTCGCCCAACGCGCGCAGTAAATCGAAATTATGCATGTTTCGGGTGCCGACCTGGAAAGCATCGACATGCGGCTCAAGTTCCTTGACCTGAGAAATCGACATCACTTCGGTCACAAAGGGCATGCCGTGTTTGCGCGAAGCGCCTTGCAGCAATTCGATGCCCTCAAATCCCATGCCTTGAAAGCTGTAGGGCGACGTACGCGGTTTGAACGCGCCGCCTCGCAGTACTCTGGCTCCGAATTTCGTGACCAACGCGGCGGAAGCGTCCATCTGGTCACGTGATTCGACGGCACATGGTCCAGCGATCATCACGAACGAGTCACCTCCGAAGGCAACGTCGCCGATCGCAACCGTCGAGCCTGTGGGGTGCAGGGAGCGTTCGACCAGAGGGTACTCCGAGGAAGGAGTTTCGGTCCATGTTACGGGCTTGATGTTGGCCATCACGTTACTCGGGAAAGGCGCCGGAGCGTGTTACGAGCGTGCTACTCACGGCACATAAACAATCGGGCTCCGCGCAAATTTCAATTTTTTCTGAAAACCGCGAAACCGCGGCAATCTCTAGCAGGGCGACCGCTCTCGTGCAAGCGCGACAATCAAGCGTTTTGGGGTTAGCATATCGCCATCATGAATGACGAATCCAACGACGAAATCAGCAACAAGCTGCTGTCCGATGACCGCAAGTGGTGGGATTTTCTTGATGCCGACACGTACGAGGTCAAGTCCGATCTGCCCAGAGTCACGCGGGTGACCTCCGATATGCTCGATTGGACCTCGTTACGGGCGACAGAACGCCGCTCGCCGATCGGATTCGGGTTCTTCAATCGATGTCGAGAATGCGGGCAGCCTGCGCCTCCAGATCTTACCTTTTGTGTTCATTGTGGAGGCCAGCCGGTGTCTCCTCAGTCGGTGAAACGCTACTCCATTGTCATCAAGGAATTGCGTGATATCGAGGCGAGGAATCGCGTCGCAGAGATCATCGCGTCGTCGGGTTACGACCTGAAGCTTGGTGAAGTCACGGTGATGCTCGACGAATTGCCCGCCGTTTTTAACGTGGATGTCCGAAAAGACCGAGTCGCGGCAATTGTCGCCAGACTGTCTGAGTTCGGCGTGAGCTCCAGGTCGTTTGCGAGCGAAGACATCTCGACCCTGATGCTCAAGGAAACGCTTGAGACCATTCAGCGCGACAAGTCTCAGTTGCTCAAATTTGTGGGTGTTTTACTGGCAAGTATCGCCCTGGGTTTTTGGGTCTACTGGCCGCTGACGTTGCTCGGCCTTGGTTTCCTTGCATGGCTCTTTGCCGGCCGCCGGGAGTGGTACGACGCACGCTATCGTCTTGATGACGTTCACTTGCTCAATAATTTGGCAGGTTTTGACGACGGCGTTGCGCTTCAGGCCGCAGAATTGCTGCGCCGTACCCGGGATGCCGAGATCCGCAAATCATTCACCACATGTCTGATGGAGTATTATGCGCTTCATCAAATGATGCGGCAGCAAACCGACCATTACAGTGGCGTGCTCTCGGCGTCGGAGACCGGTTTGCGTGACTTGATGTCTACAATTGTCGAGACCATGGGGCGCTTTGGCGCGCTCTACGCGACGCTTGAATCGCTTGATCCGGCGCGTGGCCGCTCGCGACTGGCCGAGATTTCTCAGCGGATGGCAGCAACGACCGACTCGGGAACGCTGAAGTTTCTGGAGCAGGAACAACACCATGTTCAAGCCCAGCAACGTCAGGTTGAAAACTTGCACCTCGTACGTGGCAAATTTGCGGCCCGAATGCACGCGATGGCGGGCAGCCTCGAGGCGATGCGCAATCGCATGACCCACGTCAGCGCGGTCCGAGAAAACATGGATGTCCGCATGGAGGATGTCCTCAAGGAACTGGACGATGATTTGGAAGTGTTTGAACAAACCTTTGCTGAACTTGAACCCGCTGTGCATATCTCCTGAGGACGAATGAAAGACACATTTGCCAGTTTTGAAGCGCGTTTCGCCGATATGGATTTGAGTGCCGAGACCCTTCAGATGGAGCACGGCAAGACCATCGTTCCGGAGAAACGCTCGTACAGAAGCACGCGCGAGGTCATGAATTCGCTTCCTAGAATGACCCTGGGTTCCGATTCAGGGCTCGGGGGTGACCTTCGGGTCAAAGGCAAACTGGGCGAAGGCGGCATGGGCATCATTCATCTTGCCGAGCAATCGCCTCTGGATCGCCTGGTGGCCATCAAAACACCGCGAAAAGGCACCGACGAAGGTGCAATCAATTCAATTCTTCAGGAAGCGTACATCACTGGGATCGTTGAACATCCGAACGTCGTTCCAATCTACACCCTGGGTCAGTCGGGCAACGGCGAGCCGATGATCGTCATGAAACGCATCGAAGGCGTTTCGTGGCAGGCGGTACTGCAAGATCCGACGAGCGCTCCGGCGGGTGACGTCGACCTGAATTGGCATCTGCGGATTTTGATCGAGGTCTGTGACGCGATTCGATACGCCCATCATCGCCGCATCATTCATCGGGATATCAAGCCCGAGAATGTCATGATTGGTCGCTACGGCGAGGTGTATCTTTTGGATTGGGGGATCGCGGTCAGCCTAAATCGAAGCGAAAATCCGATGTTACGTCATATTTCGGACGCCTTAGGCGTCGCCGGGACGCCTTCATATATGGCTCCGGAAATGACCGACGATAACGCCGAAAATATCGACGAACGCACCGACGTTTATTTGCTTGGTGCGGTCCTGCACGAAATTTTAACGGGCAGCACTCGCCATGAAGGCGAAAGCCTCATGAAGGTGTTTTTTGCAGCTCTTCAATCCGAGCCTGTTGAGTATCCTGCTGAGGTGCCACGCGAGCTCGGCATCATCGCAAATAAAGCGACCTCACAGAAAAAAGAAGATCGTTTTCAGGACGTCGACCAATTTCGACAGGCTCTCTTAGACTATTTGGAGCACCGTGCATCGGTCGAATTGAGTGACAGCGCCGACAGGGTCTGGGAGCGGCTTCAAACGCTGCTTGGCGAGACCGACCGCAGTGAAACCGAGGATCTCGAACTGCATGATCTCTTCGGTGAGTGTCGATTCGGGTACCGTCAGGCATTGGCACTTTGGCCGGGAAATTCAGTGGCTTCCGACGGCTTCCAGCTCTGTCTGACCGAACTCACAAAATACTATATTTCGATTGGTAACGATGTTGGTGCGGCCGCCGCAGTGGCGCAATTACCCACGCCAAACCCTGACCTTCAACATCAGGTCGCGCGCTTATCTGAACAACGAGCCCTTGAAAAACGTGAAGTCGTTCGACTGAAGAAATTTAGCGCAGCCAACGACCTAAGTACGGGGTCAGGAACGCGCTCGATTGTTGCGGTTATTTTGGGGCTCTTCTGGGGTTGGTCCAATATCTCTGCGCAGATGGCGATCAATTCAGGCGCCATCGAAAATCCCATTTTGGACCATCTGATGGCCGCACCAAGGACCGTTGGTACGGCTACCGTGCTGATGGTTGTTTTCCGAAAATCGCTTTTTTCGAACTCAGCCAACCGTCGACTCATGTTCGTGTTAATCGCCGCGTTATTTGCCGTGACCTGCGGGCGTATCACCGCATATCTGTTGGATGCAGACCTTGTCGCAACGCAGGCCGGTGAAATATTTTTGTGGGCCTTTTCGGCAAGCATTGTCGGTATTATTTCGGATTTGCGCATCACGCTCGCGTCCAGCCTACTTTATATCTCGGGATTTTTAGGCGCCCTTTATCCCGCATATCAGCTCTATCCGCAGGCTGCGGCGTCCTTTTCATTTTTTATCATTTTGGCATTTTTGTGGCGGAAACCTGCTCCTGACCCGCTTCAAGGGGCGGAGTAGCTGGTAGCCGTTTTTTCTTTGAAAAGATCGGTCGCCCAAGAACGACCTAAAGTGGAGAGAATATATGCGAATTGTCTACGGATTGATTTCTGTTTTTGTGCTGGGTTTGGGAGTTTCAGGTTGCGCTCCTACAGTCGAGGAACGATGGGAAACTGCTCTTCAGGACCTGTCAAAACGCGCGGCATTTGATCTGAACTGCCCCGCCTCCGAGTTGACCTTTCACGAACTCTCCGACCCCTCGGAACAAGGCGTGGTCGGGTGCGACCAACGGGTCACCTACATCATGGTTCCGTACACAGGTTGGGTACTCAATAGCGTCGATCATCCGGCCACGAAACCTGCTGCACCAGCAACGTCTGCACCGCCTGAACAATCTGCCGAGTAAGCTTCAAGCCAGGCTTTCGATACGGTTCGCGACCTGTGTCGATACCCAATCGTTTCGATTCCGGGTGTCCATGGCCGCGACCGGGCGTGAGAACTCGGCATCGACCAAATTCTTCATTTGCTTCGCACCGACGATCGGTTCGTCGTCTTTCCAAGCTGAATAATCTGGCTACCTTGCCAGCGCTTCAAGGTGCGTGGCGATGCTTTGCGACACCCAGCTATTTTGGTTTCGATCGTCCATCGCGCGAGTAAGTCGTTCGATTTCTGCATCAACGACTTTTTTCATGTGCGTGACATCCACAGCCGAGTCTGAGTCGGTCTTCCACGCGTTGGGTAGATGAAACCGATGACGAGATTTTCGGGCCTGCAGGCGCGCCAAAAGCGCCGCGCTAAACCCCATAAACCTAAGCTTTCTCCAAGCAGAGCGTGTATCGACGGCCCAAGAAAGGTGTCGTTTAAAGATGGCAACCGCTTGGTCCTCGTCATCAGAAATCAGCGCAAAATGCAGATGCAGGCTTACTCCCTCAAGAAAATCGACGTTGGTTCGAACGAGCTCGTAACCCCGTTGATGATAGAGCCGCGCGCGGTCTGCAAACCCCATTTCCCAAGAAGGCACCGCCAAAAGACCGTAGGTCAGATGAGGGATTTCGGCGCAGCTCTCCCGGCCGCTTAGAATGGGCTCAGCGAGCCGATGGGCGCGTTCGTAATCACCGACAAAAACCGCGATCTTAGCTGCAAAATTGGTTTCACAGGCACGGCAGTCGGCGAAGCGATCACGCGCAGCAAGAGCGTATTTTTCCATGTGTTTACGTATAAGATCACGGTCGCCATCCAGCATCCGTGCGATCCTCGCCTGTGCAGCATAATACGGCCGCAGACTGGCCCCATGGGACTCATAGGCGACGCGCATTCTCTCGACCGTCTTTTCGATTTGGTCACGCGAAATCTCTGGGAATTCGATGATCTCGGCGCAGATCCATTTATAGGCCCAAAGGATGTCATGAAGCGGAAAACGTTCGGGCTCAAGTTCGCAGCGGCTCTCAAGCCACGCAAAAGCAATCAGGGATTTGTCGGGCGCTCCACCAAAAGTTGCGGCCTCCATCAAAGCCATCCTGGCGTCCCAAGCCCTGCCTATGTCGCCGAGGCGGTCAGCCAGCTTTACCGCCATCTCGGCACGCTCGATTCGTTCAGGGAGCGACCCGCGATAGCTCGTACGAATTAGGATATCGATCGATTTAGCGCTCGGCATGAAGTCCCTCTGCATGTTGTCGAACTCGTTCGGAAACACTCGTGTTGCCGTTTCGGCTGTCGAATCGTGCCGCTAGCGCGCTGACGGCAGCCTCCAAGCGGGGGGCCCACGCGTGTGCCGTCGGTTCGGGGGCGTCTGCTTGTTCCGTGAGTAAATCCGCATCCATTTTGAACTCACTGCCCTCAGGCGCAAGGCTGGCAACGGCGAGCGCACTTTGAAGAAACCGGAGTCGCCTCATGCCAGCCCGTGCATCACGTGCCCATGGAGCGTGTCTTCGCAGCAATGCATAGGCGCCAAGCCAATCGTCTTCGAGCAGTCGAAAATCAATATGTTCACAGATCGGGACCAGAAAGTCTTTGTTGTCCAGACACATGTCGTAGCCACGCTTGTGAAACACTCGTGCTCGATCATGCAAACCAGCTCGCCAGGTCGGAACCACCAAGCTGCTGAAGGTGATATGAGGCACCTCGGCACAACTATGATTGCCGTCCACGAGCTTGTCGGCCAGGCCCAAGGCACGCTCGATGTCGTCGTCGAGCAACTCCATTTCGACCCTGAAATTCCATTCACACGCGACGCAGTCCGCGTAGGCATCCCGCTTGCTGTTATTGAATGCTTTGACGGCCTCTTGGGTTTTTGAGTGGTCGTCACCCAAGGACCGATGGGTCCGCGCCTGCGCCGCCCAATAAGGCCGCAGGCTTATATGATGGTGCTCATATTGAACGCGCATGCGTTCTAAAACGGCCTCGATATCCACGCGCGAGATTTCGACAAAATCCGGCAGATTCAAGCCCACCCATTTGTAGCCCCAAAGAAGGTCGGTTTCGGACAGAAAAAGGCCCAAAACCGCTCGCGACGCAGGAAAACGCTCAGGGTCTTGCGAGGACTTGCTTTCAAGCCACGCAAAGGTCACAAGCGCTTTATCGGGTTCCCCGCCAAAAACAGCAGCGGTCAATAATTGGAATCGGGCCTTCCACGCTAGTTTTTCATCGCCCAATTGGTCCGCAAGACGTACCGCTTCTTCAGCCGGCGCTAATTGATTGGGGTAGTCCAGCCCATGAAGTGATTCCAGTAATTCGGTGATTCGGGCATGTGTCATTGCACCCATCCGCCTTCATCGGGACCAGTAATGGCCAGGTCGATGAGGTCGAGCAGACCCGTGTTGAGCAATGCCATTTCGTTCGCGCTCAAAGGATGATGCCCCATCAAAAGTGCCTGCACATAAAGCATCTGAATCGCCGTGCGAAGGACTTTTCTGTCTTCCACCCTCGCGAGCTTTCGGATCAGCGGGTTTTCGAAATTAAAACACAAACGCGCGTAGTGTTTTGGTCCACCAGTTTCCGCCAAGCTCCCCAAAATAGAGGCCCAATGGTCATTCGAAACTTCGCGGGTATTTTCCAAATTCCGCATAAATTTGGTCTCTTCATTGACCAAAAATAATGCCGGCAATTCGACGGGTTTGAACTTTTTGACGTCCGCCGCACATTTGCTGGGCTGAAGGGCGATGTCGGCGACCGCAATCAATTCAAAGACATCGGAACGCTCGTCGGGCATCAACTCTTCGAAATTCTCGGCCAAATCAACCGAGTCTATGCGCTCGATCTCGACGTCCATCACGACCGGGAGTTTTTCGATCAAATCGACATCAAAAGAATAACCCGCATTGATGATGCCGAGGCCCTGGCTCGAGGCGACCTGTGCAATTTGTCGGAACGTATCCACAGAGGTCACGTAACGGATTGGCGAGTACCGGTTCCTGAAATCCCCCATCGACATGCGGCCCAACGACGTTTCAAACGGCAAAACATCGATGATGATTTGGTAGAATTCGTCGTCGTGCGTGGCCAGCGCTTTGATGGCTCGATAGTGCAGCGTAATCAAGGCTTGCAGGCGATCTGGATCGTGTTTTCGCAGGCGAATCAGATAGTCGCGCAAGGCATCACCCAGCGCTTCACGAGTCTGCTGCAAGGTCTCGTCTTCGTAGAACGACTCACGCGAAGCCACGGGGCGCAGCGTGTTGGTGTTCACCACGCAAGTTACAAAAAACGCCCATGAAGGAAGCAGATTGTCCGACTCCTCCGAGAGCAGCATATTTTTCAAGTAAACGCGATGTGCTCGCTTGGCTGTTGGGTTTGGCGAATACGACAAGATATAAGCGGCGCCGGTCACCTGGCCCACCTCGCTGCGCAATGGGATGCAATCAAAGAAGTCTTGATTGAACATGCGCCGGCCAAAATCCATCAACGCGCTCCATTCTTGTGAGCGCGATTCGTAGGTCTTTCGCCATGGTACGTCCTGGTCGTTGACCTGAATCGTTCCATCAGCGGTCACGAAATCGATTTGGTAGGGCAGCAATCCTCCGAATTTTCGCACCAGCTCTTCGATTCGCTCCGCTTCAAACCACTCTTCGGAGCCTTGTTTGCATCGAAGAAAAACCGTGGTGCCAATCGGTGCCGTGTCTCCGGGCTTTTGAACCACGGTATAGGTGCCGTCGGCGCGTCCCTTCCACTCGATCGCGTATTCCGGGGAGGTCGCCGAGCGCGTTACCATCACGATTTCTTCCGAAACGATGAAACAAGACAGAAGCCCGATCCCAAACTGCCCGATGAAGTCCGCCCGTTGGGCCTCGACTCCACGTTTGCTCGACTCGCCGATGGTCGCCAAAAAACGATGCGTTTCTTCTTCGGTCAGCCCAATACCGTCGTCTTGAAAGACAAGTCTAGGTTGCCCGTCATCGGTCATGCCCAATTCCAGACGAAGGCGTCCGACATGGTCAGCATCGATGTGCTGGCGAGCCCGAATCGCGTCCACGCCGTTTTGCAACAATTCCCTCAAATACACACCTGGACTGCTGTAGAGGTGGTTCGAGAGGAGGTCGATGATGCCCCCCAGATTGATCTGAAATTTATGCTCCAATCCGGACTCCTTTATGAGATGGCCCGGAGTGTAACAGTGGGGTGCACGGCCTGCCAGACGCAGAAACCCCGAAGTGTGTCGGGTTTCAGGTCATCAGGTTTTAGGCAACGCGTCGTTGTGACTGGTGCGCGGGTATCCTGCTCGCCTGTGACCGGTGCGCGCCGTTTCGTCGCAAGGCCAGGCTGGATCCTGGCGGACAAGTCACATCGCGGCCGTGCGTTGCGCTTGGTGCGCGGGCACTCGACGCGACGATGACCTGCGGAATTCAGCCAGGTTTAGACACCACCATAATCCGCGCCGAGTCGTTCCTCGGTCGTGTTATTTGTAATTAGGCTCGGTCTGGCGCATTCTTAGCTCATACCCTGAGAGTTGGAGGTCTGGCGATGCACTCGCAACGAAGGAATTTTTTCCTCGCTTTTGCGTCTGGTCACGCGTTGGTGATTGGATTCCTGATGATCGCTGCGTCATCCGGTCAACCTGCATTTGATG
>Ga0210026_1003807_pt1 | contig 11295 bp, 19 predicted proteins | sample CryGeymeta201509_FD_183977 | JGI IMG/M metagenome (GOLD analysis project Ga0210026, IMG submission 183977) | Groundwater microbial communities from Crystal Geyser aquifers in Utah, USA - Crystal Geyser metaG 2015-09 (SPAdes) (version 2) | ecosystem: Environmental > Aquatic > Deep subsurface >... | reverse complement strand
AGAGTTTCATTTTAGGGCTTTCAAGTATGAAATGAGATCATTGAAGCCAGAAAGGAATGAAATCATCTCATGCTAAAACGCATCGGTCCAAAACTGAAGGGCTTTTTCTGGTCAAGGATCTTACCCTGAATGGTGTCCCCCTCTCCAACGGCCAGCTTTACAGTATTCTTCATCCTAGAACGCACCGCCATGTTCTTAGGCTCAGACAGCTATAAATCTAAAGTTATGGGTCTATTGGAGACATTTTTGAATACCAGGAAGGCATACTCCCCAACTGAGGTCAACCAACTCTTAAATCCGTTGCTGGTCTGAACATTTTTTGCACCATCCTCCATCATCGCCACTGCCTCGATGTACTATAGCATCAGGTCGAAGCTGTCATCGCACTCGTACTCGAACTGCTGGTCTGAGTAGGAACATAGATTGATGTCGGTTCCCTTCTCGAGATTGATGAGAACCACAAACTAGGAGGAAGGATCGACTCCCTTACTGTCGATCTCGATGCTGCCCTCCCGCTGGTACATGTACTTCTCATCAGCAAGCTTATGAAGCACTTTTCCCTTTTGGCAGTTGAGGCCTATAAGGTGGGTGAAGTGGTAGGGAGTATTTCCGGGCAATCCTTTTTTCCTGTGGTCCTCCTGTGCAGCCATGATGAATCCGTGTCTGAAGGCATTCGCTTTAAACCTGACGACCAGGTTGGTTATGTTCTTCTTGGTCTCGGAGTGATAATAGTAGTTTGGACGAATGTAGTTGACTGCTGTTGTTGCGTACTTCTGGTAATAGGTGTCGAAAGGCATCCAAAATATGCCGTCGTCTCCCCCGCCCTAGTACTTTAGAGCAACCTTGGCCTCACTGGTCCACTCCCTGGAACTGTCAGCCCAAGGACCACTCCACTCAACTGTCCCCCATGGGTTCCTCAGCTGAACCAGCCTCTCCTACTTGTACATTGCAACATCGAGGATGGAATATGCGTGCCCTATCACGATACCCTCCTGAGTCACCGACTAGGAGTGGTCATCCAGCTTCATGTCACCCTTCTCTGCTTCATCAGTCCCGCAAGTCATCATGAACTTCTACCTGTTTGCCTTTTCCAGAACCGACCACAGCACGTCAGGGTTTATGTCCTTGCTGCGATGAGAGAAAGATTTTCCCGGAGCACCAGTAAGGTCCTTTATCGCCTCATAAGGCTGTCCTCCGATTATGTGCTAGTAACAGCCGTAAGCCTTAGCGTAGGCCTTCTCGAGCAATACCACCCATAGCTCTTAATCTCCCTCCCGACAGCGACTGAAGACAAAGGATCTGCCGTCGGGTTTAACAGGTACCAAACCATCGAGCTATATCAATCTCCATATCCCGTCTATGCACAACCATATCAAGAAATACTCGTTTTCTAAGTCGATATACTAAAAAAGGCGTTCGATGAGGTTGGTGTACTCAGCCATACTTGCCAGGGAGCACAGGAAGTAGCAGTCACCCAGCTCCCCTTGCCTGATGTCGTTGGGCTCTATTCCCTTGTTAAAAAGCTGGGGCTCTCTGAACATTTGATGGTAGCTCTTCCACTTCAGCAGAGAAACGTCGGGAATGTTGGATTTTGAGGGAGGGCTGAAAGTGGTAAAGGAAGATAGCTTGCCAGGGAAGGAAGCGTCTTGATGCGGCTTCCCCTTAGACTTGAGCTTCTCTGCAAAGGGCAGGTACCTTTAATTGAGCAACTGAAGCTAGGAGGAGGTGGAGATGTACTCTGAGAATTTATACCCCTTCTAGATGTGCTGTTGGTCCTTGATTACCAGCTTCTGGAGACCCTGGAACATTTCGTGGTCCTCCCCTCTCTTCTTAGGCTCCTCAGCTGGAATGTCGATTTTTGGCTTACTAGCAGGCTCCTTGACATATTATTTTTTTGCCTTTACCGGTTATTCATTTTCCGCCTATTATTAAGCCGGCTCTTCCTTTTCTGGCTTGATTTCGTAGCCGTGCTGAGTAGCTAGATCTTACAGCCACTGCTGATAGAGAAGAGTGCCATTGCTGGCAACGTTGCTTTCAAAAATTGTCTGAATAGTAGTAGGGTCACTGGCAGTCCTCATTCGTAACTATCCTAGACTTCTTTATAGGTCTTTCTGGCTAATACCTCTTTTGGTCTTGACGATCGTTCTGAAAGCCTCAAGGACGCCCTTCTTATCATTGGCGTAGAGCTGGGCAAGCTCCTGCTCGACTGGTCCAGTGCTTACTTCTTCCTGCTCAGGTTCCTTATAATTGGGTTCCTAGAGATCCTCTGCAAAGGGAGTATCTCTGACTGGCTGCCTGACCACTGTATTCTTCTTTACTGCCTTCTTTTATGTGGGCTCGACTGGCCTCTTCTATGATACCTTTACTGTCTTATCGCTGTTCTGAGCCTTTACTGTTTTGTCGTTGTTCTGAGTCTTGGGAGGTTCTGTCTTTTTGGATTTTGTTGTCCTGTTTACACTCTCCTGTTTAGAACCATTATTGGTTGCTGAGGCCTTTACTGGCGATTCCTGGCTCTCATTTTTTGGAGGCTTGATGGTCGTTTTTTTCTCCTTCTTTTTGGGAGGGGGAATGTCGACTTCCTCCATCTCGACATCTTATCCCAGAATGTTGAGCCATTCAGTGAGGGTGATCTACCCGGAGGCATCCCTGTCGAACACAGTCAGCACCTTAGCGATAAGACCAATGTTAATTCCCATGCTCTTGAGTCCGTCGTGCAGTTCCTGCTTATCCATCAGGCCATTGTGGTTGATGTCGATCCTGTTGAAGGTCTCTGCCTTTGTGAGCCCACTGTCCTCTATCGCTATACTGAGCTGATTGATTATCTTCTCAGCAGGAATTTCATCGTTGCTAATGGCTCTCTTCAGCTCGGGATGCAACTTGTCATACTCAGTACTGTATTTATCTATCTGCTGGATCGAGTAGAAACTTCGGATGGCAGACACGAACTATTCCCTAGTGATCTCGTTGTCCCCGTTTAGATTCAGCAGGTTGACCCATTTCCTGATCTGGTATCCCGTCTCCTCAGGCAACAGCTTCCTGAGGCCTTCTTAAAGTTAAAATTCGCTGATGCCTGGCTTCCCGTCGGCCTCTGCCTCCTCGAAGATGACGATAGGGTTCAGCTTCCTGTCCCTGAAGATGACGCACAGCTCCTGCACTCCTTTCTCGAATTTTTAGTTCTGAATGTCCTCCTCGTTCTTGACCTTTACGTTCTCCATGGCTTTGAGGTAAACCTAGTGCCTTATTTATCCCTTCAGCGAAGGGTCCCACATCTTCAACAGGATCATTGCTTCGTTACTGTTGAGGCCCGTTTATGTAAGTTTTTGCTTGAGATTCTAGGAGGGAACCGGGTCGACCATCCTGTTTAGGAAGTCTGAAAGCTTGACGTGTTTCTTTTTCAGAAGAGCGGCAAACTTCTATGCACTTCTTTTTTGGAACCTGCTGGCATCCTGGTTGTTACATCCTCCGTGGGCCCAGAGAAACTCTTCGTACTAATCCTGCGATAGGTTATTGTTGAGGTCGGTGTCGATGGCATAGAACATCTCATTGATGAGAGACTCCTCAAGGTTGGCCTTCAATCGGAGGATGACCCTCATGAACTGTTATTTGCTGATTTATCCATCGTATCCGTAGTCTGCCATTCGGAAGACGTCGCCAAGCACGAGGCCCATCTCTTTAGTCTTGTGATTGAGCTGGTTGACGGTATGCAGCATGGAATAGGCAGCTGGAGGAGCTTCGATGGTCGACTGCTTGTGGACGTGGGACTGTTTCTTTTTCTTGTAGTCTTTGAATTTGAGGGTTTCGTTGGTCTTTTGTTACTTTTTGAGGTGGTATTTCAGCAGTTTGATATTGTGCCTGTATTCCTCTACTCCCTTGGCCGAGTGTCTGACCACGCTCTCCATTTGAATTATAACTTATCCTTACTGAGGAACCAAAACAGAGCCATTATAGGACAGCAACAGCTCAAGCATATGCCTGTGGTCAGGTGATCATGCTGACTGTGTGCCATGCAGATGAATGTGCTGATAAGTTAAAATGAATAGCATAGACAGACACGATCATTGGCTGATCCTCAGACGAACAGTTCCTCATCGTCATCAAGTAAGCACTCCTCCTGTTGCTGGTACAGTTGCTTCTCCAGCACCCCGTATTGCTCTTCTAGCCTTTTCGACTCCCGCAAGTATCCCTTTATCTGTTTCACCTTTCCCCTCATGTGCTCGATCGATGTCATCTTCCTCTCCAACAGCCCTTACAAGTTATCCAGGTAGTCCTCGATGTTGCTGCCTATTTTATCGGCCTCATTCCTGAGGCGCATGTCCTCCTTGGTGAGCTCTATGGTTTAGTTTATATAGCTTTCGTGCTGCTTGATCAGCTTTTCCTCCTCCTCCAGAATCAGCTCAATGTACTGATCATGTTGCTCACTCAGCTGCTCGATGTCCTCAGGTCTCAAAGGAGTGCCCTAAACATTGCTTTGATTTGTGCTGTTCGGAACATTACTGTGACTGTTACTATTATGGCCGTGATGGAAGCTGCTTCCTCCCACAAAGTTGTTAAGGTTAGGCCTATGAACAATGCTCATATTAGCCTCTATAGCGCTTGTCGCATTGCTTACAGTCGAGATGACATTTTGAATAGCAGTAGACTGCTTTCGTTGCCTACTCAATCCAGACTCCGGATAAGGCTGAGGAGGAGAGTGCTGAGGCTTCGGACTTACTCGAGTTTTATGGCTTGCCGATATAACTTTGGGCTTATTATTGTTCTGGTTTATCCTGTTCCCCAGTGCCTTGGTGTTTTCCCTCTCATCCTCCATGTCATCTTGGCTCTTGGCGTGGAGAGGCCTGGGCTCAGGTCTGATGCCGTTTCTGGGAAGCATGAGTTCCTTCTGTAACTGATCGATTTTGTTGAGGTCGAAGGGTTGCTCCCTGGCCTTCTTGAGCTATTTGACCCTGTCGGCGTATTTGAGGGTGTTGAGAGTATTTTCGGAGCTGCTGCTGTTGGGAGATATGTTTCCTATCATCACCGTTCGGCAGTAGCCAGTGAAAGAGTCTTTCAGCACCATTGTCAGCTTGCTTCCTCTGAAGGGTGTGTGATTCTTGTTCTGGTCCAGTGCTCTAATACACTCCTTCAGAGCCAGCAGGCTTTTATTGATTTAGGCCCCGTCTATTCTTGTCTGCTTCTAGCATTGATCGGCGTGGTCTGCAGCTCGCTAGCTGCCAGCCAGGTCGATGAAAGATATTTTTCCATGGAGCTTGTTCTTTCTTTTGAGGCAGATTTGGAGGATGGCGTGCGAGCGTGAGGAATCATTGTTGGTGCTGTTTTGGGAAGTGACTCTTGCCGTCATTCCGAAAGAGATGTACTCCATGAGGTCTGCACTGCTGCTTACCCTGTTCTAGGAAAGGTTGACGATGTTTACGTTGTTGTGGTGGTCTTCCCTAACTACCAGCAGTAGTACCTTGCGAATAATATTGCCTTGTCGTTCAGCAAATCGTACAGCTTCCCGCAGTATATCTCGTAAAAGGAGAGCCAAACTTCTAGCTCTGGCCTTGACTGAACTACTTGGAAGATGTCGTCAGCAGCCAGTAAGTACAAACCTCTAACTGAACCTCCATCTCCGAGCATTGTGTGAGTCTTACCGCTGCCGGTCTGTCCATAGGCAAAGCAGGTGACTTTGGCCCCATCGAATGCGCAGTCGACGAGAGGCCTGACGGCTGTTTGGTAGATCTGTTTGAGAGAGGGAGTACATACTAGTTGGAGGCAGTTTAGGAGTATGCTCCATCGAAGGTGTACTTGTACTACTCGATATAGGGAGTGAGGTCAACTTTAAGCCTGAATGCTTTAGGGTTTACTTGTGCTACTTGACGACGACAGTTTGCTCCTTTTAGACGGTTACTATGTCAGTTTATCCTCTAGCCTGTTACTTTTTGTTGAGTGGTCGCTTTCTGACCAACACTCGGATTTTAGGAATGCCACTCTCCTGCATTTGAATTACTGTTATATTCCAAGGCAAAAGCTTAGAAATCCCCCTAGCAGGCATCTATTTATACCTACTTAGGAAGATGATAACAAATAGAGAGAACGTGGGAACACTCAGAACAAGTGTAAGGGTCGATTAATAAGGTTACATATGTAAGTGCAGCAGGATCATGTGTAAACAAGGTAAATGTATGGCAGTAATTATAGACAATCAGGCTACAGGCAGTCACTTCCTGATTGGCAAGTAGCCCACGTACAGCAGGTAGGCAGTCACAGAAGCAATGAAGGTGTGCACTATCGTCACGCACATCGAATATTTTAGACGGTCAAATATCAGCAGCAGGTTCTGAACCACAATCAAAACGCAGCACACCACGATCATGGCCTTCAATGCCCTCCTCCTGCTCCAGCTGCCCTTCTCCTTCTGCTCCTCAGATGATTGCCATCCGAAGTACTGACACTCCTTCATCAAGAGCACCCGGTTCAGCTAGGATGACAGGAAGAGGTTGCCCCCAAAGAAGAGGAGCTCCAAGGACCAGAAGTCTAGCTGGGGAAGGTGACAGGTACGGTTGAAGATGAAGAGAGCAAGGGGAGTAACAAATTTGCTGAAAAGGTTGTTGGAGTCGACGTTAATATCCAGCTTCATACCCCTTTTGCTGAAATCATTGAGGAAAAGGGCCATTATGAGCAGGTAGTGCATCACCACCACAAAGGCATGTACGTTCTGGTTGTCTATTACGATCCTCACCAGCAGTAGAGAAAGGTTGCATATACATAGGTATACAAGGTATCGGATGCAACCTACCACAGGCGACAGGTGAAGAGGGTCCTACAACTCAAAGTACCGGTATGTGAGGTCCAACTTGTCGAAAAGCAAAAAGCAGAGGCAGTAGGCCAGCATCCGGGGCTGGTAGTGACCTGTTGAGACAACAGAACCGAACAGATAGAACTCGTATGCTAGAAGGATCCACTCGAATACCACCATTTGCAGCACGTTGCCAGACTTGAGGGCAGGACGATGGCTCATCACTGATAAATACTGCACCTCATTGCTATTCATTTACAATCAATTATAATCATCCTCAAAGAACCAATAACCCCTCGTGCCTGACGCAATGGGGGATACTCTGTCCCTCCTCTTGCGAAGGTAACAATGACGAAGGAGAATTATACATGATTTTTTAGTTTTTTTTTAAAGAATTCGTAATGTCCCAAGGAAAAATTGGATTTCCGCAAGAAGGGAGAAGGAATGATGAATGGCCTTGGAATACAAGGGTACATAGGTCAGAGGAAGGGGAAAACGAGGAGCGTCGGTGAACGTTTTTTCGATAAAAACTTGAAAGTCAGGGACCGATATAATATTTACTTTAAAGCTCTTCGAAGACAGAAAACATGTGCTTCTTTAAACAATTGGCTACCCCTCCCGCAGTTCCCTCTGACTACCTCCCCCCCTCCAAGAACATTCACGAAGATACTTCCGCAGATATCGGCCCCGACTGCGACTCCCAGTGCCTTCCCGAGAGAGCTGGAGAGCTCTTGCATGCCGGAAAATGCCAGAGCATCCTCATGAACTGCCTGGGCATGATTTCTCTGAACTCTCAAATGATGGGAGTCATGGATGAGGTAAGAATGATTTTATCCAGAAGCTGAGCCGGGCCCAGAACCTGCTCGATGAGGGCAAGAAAATGCTGGAGGAGGCTTAACCCTGCCTCTAGAGCACTCCCAAGCGAGTGTCAACATTCCCCTCGAAGACTCCCGAAAAAGATGAACAAAATTTATTTGAAACTACCGACAAGCTGACACATCGCCTCTTCGGCTCCTGCAGCTACAAATACAAGTTGGCCTTAGATGGCTCTTTCCCCGATATCCTCTACAAGGAAAGGAACTTCAGCCTCTCGCTTCGCCTTGTTGATGCTGCCGACGGAAAGGAAAAACTTAATGGAAACATCGTTAACGTCTGCCTGGGCCTATGCGACGACAACGGAGACTGGATCCACGAGACCAAGGAGGGTCAGGCATTTCTGAAGGGCAAGATAGAGGCCGAGCTATACCACGGCTCAGCCAGTTTTGTGAAGATGGCAGCAAGAGACGTTTCCAGGAATTTTGTCAACAAAACAGTGAACTTGGTGGTTTATCCCAAGCCTACTGTCCTGAGATACTCAGGGGAGTCTTCCATTGAGGAGCGCATCGATTACAGCCTCATCGAACCCCTCACAATCCACAACATTTGCATCAAGGCCAAGAAGAGAGAATGATCCCTTACACTTTATACACCTTTGTCCCCTTCACTTATTGACCTCACAGACACTCCAGGGTGTCAGAAAAACCCTGATAAGGGATATGTTATTATCGACTGCTGATAAGGTATATTTTAATGGTTCTGTCATATAATATAGATCATGGAAGAATATAGAAGGAAGTATATGAGCCCATCATACTCTCAAAGGTCCTCATACGCCTCACCTCTCCAAAAAGATAAAACGGTAGCAGAGCTCAGACAGGAGCTGCAGTAGTGCAAAGAAATGGAGTAAAAATTTGACGATCTCTGCCTCTAAATCGTCAGACTCGAAAGATAAAACAAAAAGATATAAAGCTAGCAAGCCTGCGTGGAGTCAGAGTATATCTAAAAAATCAAAAAAAATAAACAGACCATCACCCAGCTCAAACAAGGGGTGCTTGACTGCCGATAAAGTATCGAAAATCGCACCAGAAAGATCACTCTTCTTTAGCAAGCCAATCACAAACTAACCCTTGAAGTCACCCGCCTTCAACAGGAAAAGACATAATACTTGGAGGTCAATCAGAAGGCCAAAGAATAAATTGCCTTTGACTAACTACAGAAAGAGGAGAAAACAGGAGTAGTTGAGGCCAAGAAGCAGGACCAAAAGGAGATGAACTCACGAAACCAGATCAGATCCTCAGAACTGGAACAACAGCTTAGGGATCTCAAGGAAAAGGAGACAGCTTTGAGAAACGAGGAGAGAGTAAATCTATAACTCTAGAACTAGATAGCCTCTGCCCATAAAGAACGACAACTGGTACTGTTATATTAATTCAGTGGGATAAAAAAGTTATAGTGTCGGAATCAGAAGGCATAGAACTCAGGGCTGAAGCTAATACTGGCAAAGAAAGATTGAGCCAACTGTAACTCTAGTGCTATGCGCTGGAAAAGGAAAACAGAAAAATATCTGAAAACCATTTAGAGCATCGATCAGATATCAAAAAGTTGGTACTGGAAAACAGAGAGCTTGCCAGCACTCTCAAAGAGAGCCAAGAGCGATTGTCGCAAGCCATGAAAATATTTCAGGAGCAGCAGTTGGATTTAGATAGGGAACATGTGAAAGAGGCGGAGCTGAGGAAGGAGAGGGAGAGGTTGGAGGAGGGGATGAGACAGCTGACTGAGACTCTACAGGAGGAGCAGGAGAGCTACAGCAGGACAATAAGGCACATGCGCCAGTCAATTCAGCAGGATGAAAGGGCTATTGAGAGCCTGGTAAAGCAGGCAACTTCACTATAAACCATGATAAGTTGACATGAGCCAATGATAAGCTGACATACTCTTAAATACTGACTACATCATACATTATACAGTTCCTCCAGCTGTTCACTTTTCATAATTCGACTACTCCATTTCATTATTCAAATACGCTGCCCTTTACCCTTATACTTTATGAGAAAACCCACGGGATTGAAGTGATATAGTTCATGATCATTGATTGCTTAGATATAGATACGGTAATGGGATTACAATCACGTCAGATGTTGCCGTCTCTCAGATCGCCTTGTCTGTTCGACCTCTCCCTGATTTCCGTCATGTATTGCTACATCATAAAATAAGTACTGGCTGAGCGTAACGCATCTCCTCGTATCCGTTTATGCTATTTTCAGTCAAAAAGCTGGTGCTTATGCCTTCAGCAGCGTCAGCACTGATGTCCACAAACCAGCAAATTACTGCGTAAGAAATGACGATAAGAACAACATTTTGCCACCAGTAAAAGTTGACGACTCTCTTGTTGACGTAAATGGAACCCAAAATGTAGAGAAGAGCAGTCAGGAAGGTCGAAGCCACGAATCGGTAGTGCTTCATCGGGTTGAAGCCTCCTACGAACTGATCAGAGGCATGGATGCAGACATCATAGCACTCCCTAGCAGAGTTGCAGAAGGGCTCACCAGCCAGATTGATGTAGCTGTATGCGTCTGTCCTCACCAGGTTGAAGAAAAAGCCACAACAGCACTTTTGTTCACAGCATACTCCCAGCTTGTTGCAACAGGTTCCTGGATGGCAAGTGAAAAGCTCAACAATAAGAGTAGGAACCTAGAAAAAGCCATTGAGGAAGGAGCCAGCAACAACGCTTCCCCAATGCCTTGTGACAAGTCTGGCGAGGGAAGTAGAGCACTTGGTTTGGTATGTGTTCCAGTACCAGTCGGTGGCACTGCCAGCTACACAGAAGTTAACTGAGTAGAGGATAGTATACATGCATCTCTGAGAAACTGGAAGGCCCAGATGAATTCGATTATGTTGAGGACTCCCAGAACTCCAGGGTTGGAGAAGTCCCAAAGATCAGAGTTAGAGACTCCTTTTGAAGAGAAGGCCAAGTGCTGGAACATGAAGAGAGCTATGAGTCCTGCCAAAAATAACATGAAGAGAGGAATGTAGGCGTAGACAGCCATCCAGTCATGGAGAAATCTTCGGGCGTACTCCAAAAATATTCCCTGGAGTCTGAGCTGGGCAGAGTAGAAGCAAAACATGCAGAAGATTATGATTGCCAGTACGAAGGCGATAACGGCAACTGCTATTTTCCAGCCGTTGTGAGAGTTGTAGTAACTAACATCAGGTCATCCTTACGCCGACCAGCACACCAGTACTATAATGCCCAGGGCAATCAAGACCAGAGAGGCAGCGACGTGTGCGATATGAGGAGAAATACGGGGCAGGAAGTGAACTAACGTCATCCACAACAGTCCCAAGCCTAATGCGGTCACGATCAGGGCCCAAAAAGCAGTCAAAAATCCATAGTAATCGTTGCTCAAAATCTGGTTGGCGGCAGTGTTCGAATTCTAGAACGCGAAGTAGGCGGAGTGAACGCCAGCTGACTATCATAAAGCTTACCTGAGCTGTAGAAGACACAAGCAATGATGAAGAGTGTGAGTGCAAAGATGGAAGAGATGATGGTGCAACAGACGTCGGTCGAGACTCTACGATGCTCGGGCACCGGGATGACAGTGCCGTCAGGAATCAGGCTTTTCCTTTCCTGCATTGTAAAAATTGAATTGATTATTTCAATAAAATTTATTCATTACGAAGCACATAACCTATAGGTCAAG
>Ga0210026_1003805_pt1 | contig 11301 bp, 9 predicted proteins | sample CryGeymeta201509_FD_183977 | JGI IMG/M metagenome (GOLD analysis project Ga0210026, IMG submission 183977) | Groundwater microbial communities from Crystal Geyser aquifers in Utah, USA - Crystal Geyser metaG 2015-09 (SPAdes) (version 2) | ecosystem: Environmental > Aquatic > Deep subsurface >... | reverse complement strand
AAGAAGTTATCAAATAATAGAACTTTGCGCTATGGCAATAAGGGTAGTTTAGCTATTAGCATAGTTGGAAAAACAAGCGGCACCTGGCATGATTTTAGCACCGGCCAAGGCGGTGATATGTTAAGCCTAATACAGGATCAGCGGCGATGTGATTTTAAGGAAGCCGCAAGCCTAGCCAAGGAGTGGTTAAATTTAAGTAAGCAAAAGGCTAATAGCTATGATGATATTCAGCTCCAAGAGCGCTATACCAAAAATATAGAGAATAAGGAGCGCGAGCAAAAAGACTTAGCCCAGAAGCAAGCCAAAGTCCGGAATTTGCAAAAAAGAGCGAAGCCTCTAACTAAGAAGGCATTAGCGGCGCAATATTTACAAGAAGCACGGGGTTTAGGGGCGGCAATGCTTGAGCATCTGCCGGAAGATTTAAAGACCGCTGGGGCCTGGCAACATGCTTTGCAGAAGAACATGCCAACTCTATTAGCTTTTGCGAGAAACAGCGAGGGCGAGATCACCGGTGGCCAGCAGATTATTCTAGATCCAGAAACCAAAGATAAAGCTAAGTTAGAAGTCAATAAGCGGTCCTTTGGGCAAATTAAGGGCGCCTTTGTGACGCTGCATAAGGATGTGGCTGAGAGCAGCTTAGAGAAAGGAGTAAAAACTGAAGGTAAAGAGGCCCTGGAGCCCACAAACTTAACTATCATAGCTGAAGGCTTGGAGACCGCCCTCTCAATTAAGAGCGCACTGCTTGCGCGCGCTCCAGATAAGCTTAAAAATACCCAGATATTATGCTCCCTTGGCATTAATAATATTAAGAACTACCAGCCAAAGAGCGGAGAGAATATCTTAATTGCGGCGGATAATGATGGACCAGAGGCCAGAAGTCGCTGGGTGGTGGAAGATGCTAAAGCTGAGCTACTAGCTAAGGCTAGTGGAGTAGCTATCAATATAGTACAGCCAAAGGAAGTAGGTGACTTTAACGATTATATGCAAAAGCTCGGCCACCCGGAGGGAGCCAAAGCAATAGAGAAGATCATCAACCCGGTGGCTCAGCATTTAAAAGCCCCCACTATTGAAGCTTTGTTTAAAGAGAATGGCCAAGCTCTTGATGATGCGGAGTCAAAAGAACATTTGCACCTATTGCGGCAATATGGTTTAAAGGAACAAGAGCAAGAGATCTTAAGTCGTTTGAAAGACGAGCACGGCGATGCCCTACCAATATCAGCTGCTTGGCACCTAGGAGTAGCCAAGCAAAGCCTAACCTTAAGCCAAACTGCCTTAGCAACTAAGGAAGCAAAGAGCTTAATCGCCAAGGCTCGGGCCTTTGAGCAAGCCCCTGATTTACAGTTAAGTCTTAAAGGTGCCAAAGAGAAGGAGAATGAGAAGGAGCGCGAACCTTCATTATTATCGGAAGAGGCTTTGTTGCGTGAGCTATGCCGCCTACCGCGAGCAGAGGCGGAGGCGCGCCTGCGTTATATTGAGACTTTACCGCATAATGCCTTACGGATGCAGCTAAATGCCAAAGTAGCAGAGCTCCGGCAAGCCATTAAACAAGAGAAAGATTTATCAAAGGCCTGGGATTTGAAGGTGCAAGAGCAGCAGCTGCTGGTCCACTATTATCCAGAGCTGAGCAAGGGTCATAAGGCGGCGCCCGATAATCTGCTGCATGAAGCTAGCCGGGCAACCCTTGGCGTAAGAGATGGCGCCTTGCAAGGCGCGCACTCTACTATGCAGCATATGCAGCAAACCGGCATGCCAGAGAAACCGCTACTTAAAGCTGTTAAGGAAAGCCATGATGGCCCAAATCTGCATGATAATATCAAAATATTAGCCCGAGAACATTACAACCAAATGCTAACTCAGCATCTGCGGGAGTTCAGAGCCGGAGGGGCAGTGACTCTAGGTGAGCATTCCTTCTCCTGCCCGCACAAATATATGCAGCATGTAGAAGAACATTTTGAGCATCATCTGCCGGAAAAACATCTGGAGCATCACAGGCAGCAAGCCATGCAGATCCACCGCGAGCGCTCCTTTGACTTCCATATGAGTATGTAGGCTCATGCTATCACAATTTCATTAATTTGCTTGTATTGTAGTACTCTTAGTACTACAATACATTTAACTAAATAAAATGAATTAATAATTATGCAAGAACATAGCACTTACGTAAGAGCACGCATTGATCAAAATATAAAAGAGCGAGCTAACAAAGCTTTAAAAACTATCGGCCTATCTATGTCTGATGCAATTCGACTATTACTTGCTCAAATAGCCGAAGAACAGCGTTTTCCATTTAAAGTAAAGTTTGCAACCCCTACTACTGAAGAGGCTATAAGGGAACTTGAAAAAGGCCGCGGCCAAAAAGTGAAGTCTTTACCAGAGTTAGCGCACTCACTACATGCGACAGATTGAATATTCTAAGGCGTTTAAAAAGGATTTTAAACGCCAATTAAAAGGACGATACAAGCAAGAATTAGAAGAAAAACTATTCACCGCTTTAGAAAGTCTGATATGTGACCAACCTCTACCAATACAGTATAAAGATCATGAACTTATAGGTAATTGGCGCGGTTTTAGAGAATGTCATATTTGGCCTGACTTGCTGCTAATCTATCGCAAGATTGATAGTGATGTACTGCAATTGGCACGATTAGGTTCACATAGTAATTTGTTTGGTTGATCCAGCTCGAGCTCAAGAAGCGAACTTAATCTTTTTCAAAGCTCTGCCCCGCACCCAACTCTTGCTCCTTGGCCTTAGTTTCTAGCTGTTTCCTTGAAGCCAAGGTTGGCGCTTCGGTAGTTTCTGGCATTACCACCTCTTGGGCAGCGACTTCGACAGTTCTTTCCACTTTAGGGCCATCTGGCTTTGGCTGAGATGGCAGAAAGCCCGGTTGCTTCTCTTTCACTTTTGCTAGCGGCACTTGCAGTTTGGCAATACGTTGTTTGTTCAAGGGTAGTAAGCAAATAACCTCACCAACATTCAGCTGCGTAATTAGGCTAACCTCTAGGCGCGGTTTTTCCCGCTCATGCTCGTTAAAGCTCACGCCATCACGATACTCATGGGCCCCGAAGGAAATATTCTTTTGCTGCTTTGTGATAGTGTTAGTACCACCCAGCTCGCTAGCTAACTTAAGCATGGCAAGTTCTTGCGTTTGAAATAACAAATGCGTCCCAAATTGGCCAAAGAGCGTTGAGCCTTGATACTGGCCAAAGTTAGCAAATAGCTGATTTGCTGATTGCAAGCCGGCCAAGACGCAGGCTCCATATTTGCGACCTTCTTGCATTAAGGGAGCTAGGCCTGGGAGGTTCTTTAAAGCTGCTAATTCATCTAAAACAAACCACACCCTACGTTGTTCATTAGCGCCTTGGACGATCAGCTCGGTGATCGCTAAGTCCAGCATAGCGGCTATTAAAGGCAGCGTTAACTCTCGGCGGGCCGGATCGAAGCTCAAGAACAATTTACGCTGAGAGCCAGAATCAACATTCTTATATAAATCTTTGAATGAAAAGCCTTTTTTGCCTTTGTCTAGAGAAGGCAAATAGGTGAGTGGCTCAATTGTGTTTTGCAAAATACTCACAATAGAGGCGGCCATTCCTTTGGCCTCACCGCTTAAATAGATATAGGCCGGCGTCCCTTGGAGCGTTCTTTGTAACTCCGGCATAGACATATTATACAGATGTCGTATTTTGTCTGACAAATCCGGGTTATCCGGTTGATATATCTTGATATATGTAGCAAAGACATTCATCGCGGCTGTTTCCCAAAAAGGATCACCGGAGGAGCCAGCTTTGCGGCTATTAAAAGAAAATAGGAGCTTAGCAAAGTGCTTTTGTTCAATAATGCCCGGGCAATCACTATTGAAATCCCAAGCTGTTGTTCTCTCATCAAATGGATTGAACAAGATATCTGTGCCGGTGGTATTGTAGTATTTGCTAACCATATCACCGGTTTGATCTAGAAAAATAACGCTATCGCCTCTTTTTTGAGCAGAAACTAAAATATTATGAATAGCATTGGTCTTGCCGCTACCGGTGCTGCCAGTTGCCAGGATATGGCGAGTTTCACTATCTTTAACCAAGGGCATTTTACCTAAATACAAATCACTTGCTTTCTTTTGGCGCTTGAGGCTTGAGCGCATTTCTGGTCCGGACAAGATACGTTCTTCCGAGCTATTTTCAGGATTGCTCAAAGCAAAGCCAAAGCGCCACCATAGAAGAATAACCAGCGAGCTTAAAGCTAAACTACTGACGCCGGTAAAGAAGAGCCAAGAGTGCATTAAGCTTTTTAACTCTCCTCCCGCCTTTTTAAATACCGGCCGAGCTAATACCTGCTCTGGGGGCACGTTCCAGCCTCTGGAGCTTTTGGAGGTGGCATTAATGCGAATCTCTGTCTCGCCTTTAGAGCCAAGGTCTCGCCTAAAATCATTGCAGAAATCTTGCAGCTCTAAGGCAAGCACCGCTTTAACGTAAGAGAAAGCCGCTCCTTTATCAAGCTTGCGGCCTTGGGGCAGGCAAATGAGCGTCCCAAGCAAAGCCCCCCCTAGCAAGCCAATCTTAATGGTCTTAGCCGCCACTTGCTTAAACATCCGAATCTTGTGCAAGAAGACCTGGCCACCGCCGATGAAATCATTTAACATTATTTTCTCGTTCTTTTTTTGTTATTAATATTAGGGCTTTTTGCCCGCCTTGCGCTCATCAGCCGATTCCAGGAAATATTCTGGATGGTATTTGGCGACATAGAGCAAACTTTGGGCTGGCGTGCATGGGTAACAGCGACCAATCTCCCAGGCTTTAAAAGTGCCATAGGAGACGCCAAGCAGCTCAGCAAATTCCACTTGTGTTAGACCATATTGGATTCTGCGGATGCGCTTAATCTCCAGCGGCGTCCAAATCTTCTCCTTATCGGCATAAAAGTTGTTTAAATATCTTTCTATTCCTGATCTAAAAGTCATAGCATTTCCTTTTCATTAATTAGCAACAAAATACGCGTAACACGTAACTTTTCTACTATTAGTATAATATATTTCCTTCCCAAAAAGAAGAAAAACTGATATGCTGTTCTTAAGAAACAAACACAAAATACCATGAATACCAGTACTTTAAGTCCAATTAATCGCAAAAACTGGCTCACCCCAAATAGAGCCTGCAATATTATTTGGGTGTTGTTAATGACTGTAGGATTTGCAATAGCGGCTTTATTTTTTGCCGCAGATATCATTAGCTTAGGGATAGCATCATTGATTCTAACTTTAGTGGGAGCGCCTAAATATATCAGCAAATTGCACCCCATTGTTTTTGAAGAAAAAACTAAGAAGTTCTTTTCACCTAACAATGTTGAAATCAAAAATACTTCCGTGTCACCTTGGCGATTTTTGCTTGGCTTTGTTTTAATGTTTTCTTCTATTCTGATCATTGGAGATTCAGTCGATAGATTATTTAATAGCCCAGTAGTGAATTTCATATTTGCCTGGTTTTGCATTTTCTCTATCCTAGCTTCCTTCTATTCCTTCAAAGATCAGCCAATCTCCTTGCTGTTCTCCAAAGGTATGTGGCAAGGAGAGCCCCTCACCCCCGAGGAATTCGCAGCTTGGCAACAGAATCAAAGGCACCATGGCTCCATCCACCCGCATAATTCGAGCACTACTTCTAGCAATAGACCTTCTACATCTTGTGATCCTGCTTATAGCTCGATGGGATCGAATATTTATAATCATTTGCGTCGTTAATTTCATCATTTGTCCCCTTTATTTAAGTTGCGGTCTACGTGGTTCATACCTGTAGGCCGCTCTGGCTTTAATATCCGGCTAATTGGCTCAAATTCGGGTATCGGCTCATCATTTTTGTTACTTCGAAAGTTCTGCAAGACTTTTTGATCATCGCTGCGCCCTATCTCGCCTAATCTATTGCCTGTTATACGGTTGACAACATTAATAGTATTTTGAGCGGTCTTCCCCTTGCCGATTCTATCTTCCTCATATTTCTCTATATTCTTCGCCTTTAAACCCCGCTCATAGTCATATTGGCCTTTCCACTGGCCTTGCCTATCTTCATTAGCTTGTTGCTTTATGTGATGCTTCTCAGCTAGTTCCGTGCCTTTACGCTCTAATTCAGCCTGAGTTTGCTCTGCATTTTGCAGATTATACTCCTTTGTCTTAGCTTCAACTTGATTCCCAAAACCACTTTTGAGCTTTGCCTGATTCTCAGCCACAAACTGACTATTATCTTGGCTGGCAATTTGATCACGGCCATGGTGAATCTTTTGCAGCATTGCTTCAGCTTTTTCTTGGCTAAGTTCCCGGAAGACTTCCTGAGCTTCGCTGGTGCCAGCGCTAACTGCCGACTGGGCGGCTTGGCTTCCAACCCCATATTTCTCCTGATAGCGCTCCAGCACCTCTTGATAATTATCTTTACTATAATCTTGACTATGGTTCTCAACATGCTCTGAGAGCTTGGTATAGCCTTTGATTTTATCTTGATGTTGACGCTGCACTTCTTCTAAGCGCTCAACCTCATTATAGCTCTCTCGTAATTGTTCCTGGCTTTGAAGATCAAGCCCCTTTGATTCGAGATAATTCTGATGATTGCTAGTGCGCTCAGATGTTCCGCTTTTATCACTTAAATCACTATTATTAATATTCTCCAAATCCCTACGATCTGATTGCTGGCTAGCATTCTCAGCACTGATGCCGCCGCCAACCTCTACGCCCGCCCTAGCTTCAACTCCTGGCACTAGATTCACCGCGCCAATTAACGCCTTCTTCGCTAAACCACTCAGACTGAAAGAGCCAGAAAGTGAGCCATGCGCTTTGGCATAAGCATCAACCTTTTGGCTCCAGCTATAATCATTACCTTCAGTAAAGCGGTCAATTTTTGAAAAAGTATCATGTAATTCTTTCCCTGCTTCGGTGGAAGTATCGAGATTGAAGCCATCTTCAGTTCTAGTGCTTTCTCCAAGAGTTTTTAAAGCCGCAATCTCTTGCGAAATCATTTTTTCTTGCGCGCTCGACAAACTAGCCTCTGTTGATTTAGAAGCTGACATTTCATCTCGGAGGCTGTTGTGGATGGAAGTCTGTAGGCCGTTTGATTCGCGGTAACTAGATTCACCGGTGGAGCTTGTCGTGCCGGCACCACCGCTATAGACCATCTGACCACCAGCTGTCACCTTCTGCACAGTACCATCACCAAGAGTTTGGCTGAAGCCGCCTCTCGCAAATTGCATAGCCTCATCATGCTTATTACCGCTCGTGTTGTTAAAGCTTCGATTACCAATAGATTCATTATCATAGGACATACTGCCGCTGGCCCGCTCAGCACTAGCAGCCGAGACGGCTCCTTGGGCGTTCGCCATAACCGAGCCAGCCAGGTGCATGAAGCCGCCTTCGCCCATTTTCGTGGCCCACATAGCCAAAAAGGGAATAAACAAGGAGAGACCACCAGCTACCCCTACCATTCGATCAAATTTAGCCGTTGCACTCGCCCAACTACTATAGCTGACAATATGGGCCGGATCAGAACCAATATCCATGAACATGTTCAAGATAACAAAGAGCGGTGGCCAGAGCTGCAAGGACCAACAAAAAAGCAAGTAATTCTTATATTTCCCCATCCCCCCAACTAGCAGCAGCATTGGCACGATGAACAAAAATGAGGCATAGGTGAGACTCTTCTTAACCGCTAGCATCACCACCAAAAGTTGCTCCCCCATTTCTTTACTAAGCAAACCACCAGCCTCATGCTGCATAGCCGCTTTGCTGCCCGCCATAGATATGAACCTGCTAGAATGACTCAAAGCATGGAGCATCATATTATGCTTTAAAATATCTTCTACCTTTTGATTGGGGGTGCCGTAAAGAGTTGCTAATTGGTTCTTGAATTTGTTGCTAATATTTTGCTTCATGTCTTTTTCATCGGGAATGCCGGCAAATTTCAAAAAGCTATTAGTGATATTTTTCTGAATGGCTACATCAAAGGCTGCCTCAAAATAACTAATACCTTCCTGGCAAGTAGGCTGATCATATTTGCCCTTTTGGATACGGTTAAAGCGAATAATAGTCCCGGCTTTGCTTTTAATGTAGCCCCAAGCATCTTTTGACGCTATTAACTCTTCCTTGTTAAAGCCACCAAGACGGGCTTTGGCCGGGAGCACTACGCATTGCTGAATGAAGCCACGCAAATTGTGCAGGACCTCTGGATCACGCAGGCGATGCTGCATAACTTCGCTCGCAAGCCGAGCGCCAAAAACCGTCCCATGTTCATAATAATTAAAACTAGTACGGCTTTTAATCTTGGTGAAAGCTTGCTCAAAGGCCATGGTAATCAAATGGCCATAATGTTCTATCATTCCCACCGGCAAAGCAAAAACTAGCGGAATATTTGCCACAGGCCTTGGGGTTCGCCAAGGATTGATGTTATCAACTACTTGCATCGTAGTAGTTGGTTTAAGCATGACAAAAGTTAACATGAGCATACCAAACCATTTGTTTAGAGCGGCCCCAATACCGTTGCCTCTTGCAATCAACAAAGCATAGTAAAAAGTCATGAATAAGGCCAATAGCTTAATTAAGCCAGGCCATATGGCGGAATTCCGTATCATGGCTATACCTTGCAAGGTTTGGTAGATGACTTCCCCGTAGCCGTAAGTATATATAGTTAATTCCATCTTGGTTTTCCCCTCTTAATTTTAATCTTGAACCGATTGCATATAGAGCTCAAACTCTCGGTCCGAATTCTTTAACTCACGGCCCATATTTAAGCGGACATTCATGAGCAAGTCATAGCGCTTAAAGGCATCAGAGCGCTTTTGTGATAACGACCGCATAATATCGCTAGTCTCCCGCTCAAAGGCGCTAAAGACCTCCCGGTCACCCAGCTGATCATGGGATAATTCTCCAACAGCCTCCTGCACCGTATAGAGCAGCTCTTGCAAATAGCTGATAATGACGTCAAAACACAAAGCTTGAATAAATTCTTCTTGCCGAGTAAGTGAATTGCCAGGATTGGCATAAGTCTCTAAATCCAGCTGGATACGGGTAATTAGTGGCACCGAGGAGATGCTAATTAGCGTTTCCTCATCCTTGGTGAAAGAGCCACTATTTGCCTTAACTTTCTCGGTGATGCTGCTCAGCAACTCCTTCATCTGGCCATAGATTAAGCTTTTCTTTTGTAGTTTGTGCTTCTCTTTGCTCGGCTTTAAACATTGGCTTTTTTCATTACATTTAAAAAGCTCCACTTCCTGCTCTTCTTCTCGGTTTAAGCCAATTAAATCCTCAATTAGATCTTTCGAAATTAAAGATTTCAAATGTTTAACGCTTCTAGATTCACCCTCTAACCGGCCAATAATAGTGCCGCTAATACTCATTAGCAGCTCTCGAAAGCTTCCATCTTGATCCTGGGAGCCCAGGCCCTTCTTCTCCAGCGCCATCCAAACTAAATTCCAGTTGTTGCCCAGCTGCGTCTTTAAGCGCTCGGAATTATATTTTCCATCATCCGTCCCTTTCCTAGATTTGTCTTGAATGTCTGAGGCATCCCGCCCCATACCAGTATCTAATAGGGCAATCTGCCGCCCAGCTTTCGCTTTAGCACTAGCCATATTCACTAAGCCATCTAAGGCATTTTGCATATCCTTACATTCCAAATTGCTCATCTCATTGAGCCAATCAGCCTTATTATCCATCCAGGCGATTAAGTCCTGAATTTGCGGCGATACCTCCTTAATCATCAACATCCCAGCGTAAGCCGGAGCAGCTGTTGGCAATTTGTTCAAATATTTCAGCAAAGCCGATGACGATAACATACTAAGGCCTCCGCCAATTAATTCAAACTGCGCCCCGCACGGCAAGCCATCTAAAGCGCAAGAAGGCGGCGTCACATGCAAAAGCTGAACTCTTGGATCAGCCGGAGCCTTCATCACCATAGAGCCGCCGCTATAATGCCCGCTCGTTTGATCACGCACAATTTGCCCGCGCGTTGTATTGCTCATAGTGCCTTTCGGAAAGACGTTTTTGAGCATCGTATCTAAGCCGCCAAAAGCCATATTGGGAAGCAAAATTAATAATATCGCTATTCTTCTTAAGTGTATTTTCATCTCACTCCTCTCCTCGTCATCTTCTCCTTATCAACAACTGGCAATGCTGGTAATTTCACGCCTTTTTTGGGCAATGCCTGTTTGAGCTTCAGCACCTTACCCACTAATAATAATTTCTCCTCCATCTCCGGAATAGATACCGCCCCTCTAGCAATTTCAAAGCGCTCAGCACTATCTTTGGTGACCGCCACCACCATCGGTACTACCTTTAAATCCAGAGCTCGTATTAGCTCAGGCTGGTGATGCGCCGGAAAATACGGCGATTTGCTTCCATCCTTAGTGATAGCTGTTACTTCAAAGTTGTGTTCTCTGGCCATATTCGCTAAATGCTTCTCCAAAAAATGACAATGCGGACAATTATCCTGCCGAAAAATAAATAATTCTAACTTACCAGCCAAAGCCTTCAAGGCCGCTTGGCGGCGCTCCTTGTCTAATTCTGCCTTCGCCTTACGCCCATATAAATTCTGGGGATTCTTTAATTCATCGAGCAGCTCCGGATCTAATAAATTCGCCAAAACCCACGATTGACTTAAAGAACCAGATCGCTTATAGAGCTCTTGCTCCTTTTGCTTATAGGCCAGGACATAATGTAAATTCTCGGGATGGCGAATCATCACCGCCCTTAAATCCTCTAGTTCTTGCTTGAACTGCGCATTATATTCTTTGGCCTCCTTAATTACCTCCGGAGTGATAACATCTTCTCTTTGCTCTTCTTCGGTCGCCTCCGGCTCCTCAAACCACATCCACCCTCGGTACCGCTCTTCCATGAATTGATTACCGGCCAAGGCCGCCTGAGATAACCACAAATAACAAAAGAAACTAAGGCCGAGCCTACTTACTTGTCTCATTTCCCGCCCCGTAAATTCTTGTTAAAGCCGCTTCTTCCATTACCCGGATGCTCCGGATCATCCATATCGCCCTCGCCCATATTATTTTGCAGAGCGCTATTGACTCTCTCGGTTAAATCATCCAAATCCGGGGCTTTAAAATTCCCCTTGGTTAATTTGGTTCGCTTGATCTCCTCGACAAACTCCGAGAAATCCATCGCCTCAAAATTAAGCCTTTGTATCTCACTCTCGCTAAAGCCGCGGCAATCAGCCCCGCCACTCCCCTTAAAGCTCCGCCCTAGCTGGGCCCGGCCCTGCTGCCCTATAGCTTTTTCTAGCAAATTGGCATAGCAACAATAATGATGCTTCGTTAAGACCACTACGCCGCCTTGCTTC
>Ga0210026_1003779_pt1 | contig 11392 bp, 7 predicted proteins | sample CryGeymeta201509_FD_183977 | JGI IMG/M metagenome (GOLD analysis project Ga0210026, IMG submission 183977) | Groundwater microbial communities from Crystal Geyser aquifers in Utah, USA - Crystal Geyser metaG 2015-09 (SPAdes) (version 2) | ecosystem: Environmental > Aquatic > Deep subsurface >... | reverse complement strand
AGTCCACTAGCCGTTGAACCAGTACAGCCGCCAATAGCCATTAGAGCTACTAGGATTATATGGAGTACGGGGGGCCATGAATCGTAATCAACTGTACTGAAGCCGGTACCTGTTTGAATGGATACTACCTGAAAGGCACTCATCCTGAACGTATTTTCCATTTCCTTTAATTGATAGCCGTACAAAGGAAAAAGGGTTACCGCAAAAAACAAAGCAGCAATGAGCATAATAGCTAAATAGGTTTTAAACTCAGTGTTTTTAAAAACTTCTTTAAGGTTACCGGTTGTTAGGCAAAGCAACATCACAAAACTACTTCCTCCAACGATCATAAAAAAGATTACTGCCCATTGTGTTGCAGGGTTTGTGAAATGAGCCATGCTATCACTGTAATTACCGAATCCACCTGTGGAAAGTGTGGTAAATGTATGGCATATAGCGTCAAAAAAATTCATGCCCGTCAGCATATATACGCCTGTACAAAGCAACGTTATGCCAAAATATATTAATAATACTTTATGCACAACGTTCTGTATCAACCCAGAATTAATATCTGCGGAGGTTGCAGCGGATTCGTGGGTGTATAGGATTTTAGCACCAGCTCCCAGATTTCTTAAAATACCAACAAAGAATACAACGATGCCTAATCCGCCCATCCATTGGCTCATTGCACGCCAAAATAAGAGACTCTTGGGTAGAAGCTCAGGTTTACTGAATACGGTAGCTCCTGTTGTAGTTATTCCTGAGCTTGATTCAAAAAAAGCGTCTGCATATGATAATTCTGGCATAATAAGCCAATAGGGTAGAGCGCCAATCAAGCAAACAATTATCCATCCTGTACCAATGGTTACAAAAGCCTCCTTTTGAAACATTTTTACAGTGCTTTTTCGCCCTAAAATGTAAAAGATAACGGCAATACAAAGACAAAAAGCGATACTGAACCACCAGCCAACGTAAACCATTGTTAAAGCTGTTTCTGTGAAATAGAGCTCCACGCCCAAACATAGCAAGAAGGCACAACTCATGGAGCCAACTAATATACTTAACAACTTGCTAACTAATGGGTAATTCATGAAGTTGACTGCATTCTAGTCAAAAACTGGCTTAGATGTCACGTTCCAAAATGGCCTAATAATTCTACGCATGGCCCTTTTTGACCTGTTGGTAAGCTTCAAGGGCTCGTTCTCTTGCCAATTTGTGATCTACAATAGGCGCGGGGTATTTTTTCCCAATTACATTTACACACTCCCATGGCCTATGGATTGCTTTTCCGGAAAACTCTCTTAATTCGGGTACCCATCGTTTGATGTAAATGCTTTCAGGGTCGAACTTTTCGCTTTGTATGATCGGGTTGAAAATACGGAAATAAGGAGCCGCATCCGCACCACAGCCGGAGACCCATTGCCAGCCGCAGGTATTGTTTGCCAGATCAGCGTCTACTAAAGTATCCCAAAACCATTTTGCACCTACTTGCCAATGGATTAGTAAATGCTTTGTCAAAAAGGAGGCCACGGCCATGCGGATGCGATTATGCATGTAGCCTGTTTGCCAAAGTTCTCGCATACCTGCGTCAATTAAAGGATAACCCGTTTTCCCTTCTTGCCAGGCAGTGAGTAACGCCTTGTTTTCTTGCCACGGGAAATGATTAAAGGTTGGATTAAACGCTTCTTCTGGCAGGGTGGGGCAATGGTATAAGAGATAATTCGAGAACTCACGCCAACCCAGTTCAGATAAAAACTTATCGGCATTTACGGTGTCTTTTGTTTCGGTTTTATACGACTGGATAGCACTCCAAATTTGCCTTGGGCTAATTTCGCCAAAATGCAAGTAAGCGGATAGTGTAGACGTGGCATCCTCACTTGGGTAATCTCTCCCAATAGCATAACAGTTTAACCTATTTGCAATAAATTGTTCTAAACAGTTTGTAGCAGATTGCTCACCATGCGCCCAAAGGCCATAAAACTTCGTGGCCCAATTATGGCCTTTAGGGAGTAAATTAAGTTCATCGAGCGAAACGTCTTGCAACCTCAATTCACTAGACTTAACCAATCGAGCTACTTTTGCTATGCCAAGGGGGGCATTTACCCCATCCTCAGCCAAACAACATTTCCAGAAGGGGGTAAATACTTTAAAATAACTGCCCTGCTTGTTTTTAATCTGTTCGGGGTCGAGCAAAAGCCTGCCATTATAGATTCGAGTATCTACGGAAAGCTTACGCAAAGTGTCTTTTAATTGGTCTTCTTCCTCAATCGCATAAGGTTCATATTCTCTATTCCAATAAACTGTTTTTGCATTAATCTGCTGTGCGATTTCGGGTAATAGCTTTTTTGCTTCCCCTTTATAAAAATATAAATGACCGCCATGGCTTTCGATGGACTTCTTTAATACTTGCAAACTATGATGCAGCCACCACCGACTTGCGGCACCCGATTTCCATTTTCCCGGGGTGATATCATCCTGAATATAAACAGCAATGACCTTGCCCCTTTTGGTAGCTTCATACAGAGCAGGATTATCAGTAAGCCTTAAGTCCTTTCTAAACCAGAATAGGTTCATATGTAAAATCTAAATTGGCGGAGAGGAAGGGATTTGAACCCCCGGTACCGTTACCGGCACACCTGATTTCGAGTCAGGCACATTCAGCCACTCTGTCACCTCTCCGTGTGTGTGAAATTATACTAATCGATCGCTACGCTAAATCAAGTTTGTAATGTCTAGCTTTTTCAAGGTCACCTTGAATTTGGGAGGTATCTCCGCTTCGATCACTCCAATTCCGGAGCCTTCTACTTTGCGCAGGTGGAGCATTGGCCCTTCGTGTAGTGGGCGCTCTTCTTCGCCTTTGCGTTTGTAACGCTTTTTCATTGAGGATAAATAGATTTCGGGTTCTTCGCTGTACAGGCGTTCTCCTACGATTCTTAACCCGCATTCCATGGCATGCACGGGTATTTGGTGTAGGCGTAGGTAATTTGTCTGGGCTTGCCAGAGGCAGTATTTTTCGTTTCCGCCTATTTTTTTGAAAATCGTTTTGGTTTTCTTACCTGTTTTGTGAGAGACGAGTACTTTTGGCTCTTGGCTGTGTACGGCTAAGGGTAACTCACATATAATTTCGTCTTTAACGTCTTTAACTTGGCGAGCCAAGAATATGAATTCAAATGTCAGCATGTCTGAGCCAACGGCGTTCTTCACTTCAGCGGCTTTTTCTTCGCTGGTGCCGAGTACGACAACTCCGGTCATTTCAGGATCCATTAGGTAGGTTGCATGGACTTCCTGAACGCCTAGATCAGTTAGGATACCACGTCCCTCGGCAATTTGCTCACGCAGCGCGTTTAGCAAAGTAGGCAACTTAGGGTACCAAGGATGGGGAGCGATTAAGACGTTTCTGTGTTTTGGGAGTGCGAGCACATTGTCCTTAAAATACAATATAGGCATCCGGCAGGGCTCTTCCCCTAAAGCGCCTTCCGGGAAACTGATTCTTCCAAAGCTCATATTTATTAATTAATACCGGTACTAAAACAGAGGCCCCCAGAGCATAAAGCTTGCTGGGGGCCAGGGATGGATGGGATGGGAGGAGAAATTCTTCTCTTCTTAAAAATCCTTAAACGGCCGCAAAAGCAACTTTAGAAGCCCTTGACTTCATCCGGCTAGCTTTGTTCTTGTGGATAATGCCACGTTTAGCAGCTTTATCAGCAGCAGAAATTAAATCACGAGCTGTCTCAGCATCCCCGTTTTGCTTTAACTTCTTCCCTAAAGTCTTGATCCTCGTGTTAACCGTTCGGTTACGCTCGGTGCGTTTCTCTATGTTTTTAATATCCTTTTTTGAAGACTTTTTATTTGCCATAACTTTTATTCAACAATTTATGATTCTAACTCAATAAGCCTCGAAGTCAAGTAACTTCTAGCGAAAAAAGAGCGGTTTAGCGGGGAGTAAGCCGGATTTTGTATACCAAGGCAATTTGCATCGCGCTTGGCTGCATTCATTTATCTACCAAAGATATTTTTACATAGCTTCAGTCCCCATAAATGAGGTGCGGTATACCCGGAGCCATCAGACGGGCCGCCTGGCCCCCTATTTTACCTTGCACTAGATTGGGTTTTCCCTGCCTCCTTAGTCGCCCTTGGAGCGGTGAGCTTTTACCTCGCCATTTCACCCTTACCTGCTTGCGCGGGCGGTATATTTTCTGTGGCACTTTCCGTCACCTCGGGGTTGTCCCCGAAGTGCCCTTGCTTTCACAAGGAATCCTGCCCTATAGTGTCCGGACTTTCCTCTCCATACTGTCAAAAGAACAGAGCGAATGCGATCACCCCTCTAAACCGTGTCCCAATATACACCGTTTCTTAAGATATTCAAGGGCATAAAAAAGCCTGCCGAGAAGGCAGGCTTTTTATTATTATATAGAGAAAATTTTGGTTATATATTATACCGAGAAGGGGTTTACTACTTTAGGATAGACAGTAAGGGAAGAAGAGGATTAAATGAGAGAGATGAAATGCCCTAAATGCAAAAGCGAAAAGAAGGTAAAGAATGGTCAAGCGCACGAAAAGCAGCGATATAAGTGCAAGTCGTGCGGTTGTAATTATACGAAATCGAGACCGAGGGGCAAGTCCAAGGCGATAAAGCGCAAAGCATTGCAGCTTTACCTGGAAGGCATGGGATTTGCGGCAATAGGGAGGTTTTTGAAAGTAAGTGATGTGAGTGTAATGAGATGGATGAGGCAAATAGCAAGGGAAGTGCGAGAGCTTAGGCAGACGAAAGGGGTCAAGGCAGTAGAGATCATGGAATTGGATGAGATGTGGCATTACGTTAAAAAAAAGCCCGGCGAGTCTGGGTATGGATTGCTTATGATCGCAAGCGAAGAAAGCCCATTGCGTTTTACTGTGGAGGCCGTCATCAATTTGCAGCACAAAAGCTCTGGGAGAGAATAAAACCTATACCCTGCCAAGGATATGCAACCGACCACCTGTTAGCTTACGAAAGCGTTCTTCCTCCAGAAAAACACATACAGGGAAAAGCTCACACTCATATCATCGAAAGTTTTAATTGCACGGTCAGGCATTATCTGGCTCGCTTTCGCAGGAAAACGCTCTGCTACTCTAAGTCATGGGCCATGCTAAATGCCTCCCTGACTCTCTTGTTTAATAAACGTGCGGCTATGTCTATCCTAAAGTAGCAACCCCCAATTTTACAACTATTCATCTCTTTATTCAAGACCTTCTAGACATCCTCTTTGCTTCTTCAAGAATTACATTCCTTCCGCTTTCCCTGTATTGAACGATTTTTTCCAACTGTCTATTATTTCAGGGCTATTTCTGGCACAAAACCAATCCAAGCATGCCTTTTAATATATAAGGCATGCTAAAGAAGCGTAAGCAAAAATGCTACACCTCTTCAATGGCGGCGGTGAGCTTTTCCCAGTCTTTAATGAGTTTTTCCAGCTTTTCTTGGAGGACAGAGTGCTCCTTCATGAGAGAAGGCGCTTCGGTATTGTCCTTGAAGAAATTGGGATCTGCGAGTTTTAGCTCGAGGTCATTTTTTTGTGCTTCGAGGGAATTGATTTCCTTTTCAGTGGCTTCCAGTTTATCGCGCAAAGGCTTTTGTTCTTCGCGTTTTTGAACCTCCAGGCGACGTTTTTCTTTTTGAGAAACACTGTCGTCATCTTCAACGGAGCTGCGGTTGCCGGCCTTGCGTTGTTCTTTCAGTATTTGCAGGTCTTTGTCTTCGAGAGCTTGGATGTAGTCTGATATGGTGCCGAGGTGGACGTTTATGCCGTTTTCGGTAATATCCCATACTTTGTCTACAATAGGGGTGAGGAATTCTCTATCGTGAGAGACAATGATGAGGGTGCCATCGTATTCACAGAGCGCTTCTTGGAGCATCTTCTTTGAGTACATGTCTAAGTGGTTAGTCGGCTCGTCCAGGATCATGCAATTGGATTTTTGCAAGAGGATACAAGCGAGGGCTAGGCGACATTTCTCACCTCCGGAGAGTACTTTGACCTTTTTAAAGACATCGTCTCCGCGGAACAGGAATGCGCCCAAGACGGTGCGGGCACGTACTCGGAGTTCATAATCGGCGGCTTCTTCGGCGATTTCGAGAACTGACTTTGCGGGATCGAGGGCTTCTGCTTGTTGTTGAGCAAAGTAGGAAATGAGGACCTTGTGACCCTGCTCGCGTTTGCCAGCCTGATATTCTTCGATGCCTGCGATGACTCTCGCCAAGGTAGATTTACCGGCTCCGTTAACACCGACGACCGCGATGCGGTCTTTGTTTTCGAGCTTGATGTTTATGTTTTTAAAAACAGTTAAATCACCATAGGCTTTTGTAATGCCTTCAAGGGTGACAATATTGTGACCGCAGACGGGAGGTTTTGGAAAACGAAAATGGATACGCGTTTCTTCTTTTTCGACGGTGACGCGATCTACTTTATCCAATGCCTTAATACGACTTTGAACCTGGCGGGCTTTTGAAGCCTTTGAACGAAAACGGTTGATAAAGTCCTCCGTTTGCTGAATTTTCTTTTGCTGATTTTTGAAAGCCAGGAGATTGAGTTCTCGTCTACGAACCTTTTCCTCTTCATAGAAAGAGTAGTTACCGGCGTAGACTTCGAGCCTGCCCATGGTCAATTCAAACGTGCGATTGCAGAGGTTGTCCAGGAAAGCACGGTCGTGAGAAATGATCATGAGGGCACCTTCGTAGCGTTTGAGGAATTGCTCAAGCCAGCGGAGAGACGGGAGGTCCAGGTGGTTAGTGGGTTCGTCTAACAGTAATAGAGAAGGCTCTCTGAGGAGAAGTTTTGCCAACGCGATACGCATCTGCCAGCCACCACTGAATTCGCCGCAATCGCGAGTGAGGTCTGCTAGCGTAAAGCCGAGACCGAGAAGAACGGTCTCGATGCGAGACTTCATGCGATGGGCCTCCATGTCTTCGAGCTTGTGCTCCCAGGCGCCAATCATGTCGATGGCTTCGTAGTACTCATCTGAAGAAGGATCCATTTCGTAGAGCTCTTCGGAAAGCTTGTCTACATTTTCACGCAGGTTCAGGATATCCGAAAAGGCTAGTTCTGCTTCCTCATAAACAGTACGACCACGGGTAGTAATCCCCTCTTGCGGCAAGTAACCGAGTGTGACGTAATTAGAGCATACAATGTTACCGTAATCCGCTTCTGCTTCGCCAAGAATAATCTTGAGCAAAGTGGATTTGCCGGCTCCATTAGAGCCCACTAAAGCGATACGATCGCGGGTTCCGATGAACCCGGATATCTCGTCATAAAGTATCTTTCCAGAATACTGGAGAGTAATTTCTTCCAATGCTAACATATAATCCCCTTATCTCCCCCTTGAGAAACCGATTAAGCGAGTGCGTTTGCAGTTGAATCTGGACCCAACTCTTCGCCCTGTTTGTGCTCTTCGGTTTTTGTCTCTTCTTTTTTAGTTGTTGGCTTAGGTTTGCCGAATGGAGTCTTTGTTACATCAGATTGAATTTCTCCGTGTTTCAAGATTTCATAAACGTGCTTACCCTCCAACGTTTCGTATTTCAATAATGCTTCTGCAATTTTCTCGAGCTCAGTTCTGTGATCACGAATAATGGTTTCCGCACGTTGGTATTCTGTATCGATAATACCATGGATAGCAGAATCGATGTGTTGGGCGGTGCTTTCGCTGTAATTTTGGTTACGTGAAATTTCCTTACCCAAGAAAATGTGATCCTGATTTTCCCCAAAAGATACCGGGCCGAGCGTACTCATGCCCCAATCGCAGACCATATGGCGAGCTAATTTAGTTGCCATACGGATGTCTCCTGAAGCGCCGCTTGTGATTTCACTAAATGTGAGTTCTTCGGCGATACGACCACCCATAGCGCAGCAAATCTGGTTGAGTAAATGTTTGCGGGAGTGGTTTAAAATATCCTTTGATGGAGAGAACATTGTGCTACCGAGGCTTTGTCCACGAGGAATGATGGTGACCTTGTGTATCGGTAAGTAACCATCATCGATAACGGCTTGGATAAGCGCGTGACCGGCTTCGTGATAAGCGGTGATTTTACGGTCCTCTTCGTCCATGAGCTTACGACGTTCGCGACCGTAGGCAATTTTATCTCTTGCCTCATCTACGTCACCCGGCTCTACCCATTCTTTGTTATAACGAGCGGCGACCAAAGCGGCCTCGTTAAGAAGGTTTTCGAGGTCTGCTCCTGAAAAGCCAGGTGTGTTGCGCGCAACGACGGACAAATCTAGCTGTGGCGATACTTTGATTTTCTTAGCATGGACGGCAAGAATTTCCTCACGCCCCTGGACATCCGGCAAATCGATTACTACCTGACGGTCAAAACGGCCAGGACGCAGCAAAGCGCTATCGAGAACATCCGGACGATTTGTGGCTGCTATGATAATGACGCCATCGTGGGCATCAAAGCCATCCATTTCAACGAGTAGCGAGTTTAATGTTTGCTCACGCTCATCATTGCCACCACCGAGACCGGCGCCTCTTTGGCGACCCACGGCATCAATTTCGTCAATAAACAAAATACAAGGAGCATTCTTTTTACCCTGCTCAAACATATCACGCACACGAGCGGCACCCACGCCGACAAACATTTCGACGAAATCGGAACCACTGATGCTAAAGAAAGGCACATCTGCCTCCCCTGCTACTGCTCGAGCGAGAAGCGTTTTACCAGTTCCCGGAGGGCCCACCATGAGGACACCCTTGGGGATACGACCGCCGATACGTTGGAACTTTTTAGGATCCTTTAAAAATTCTACAATTTCGCTGACCTCCTCCTTTGCTTCATCGCAACCAGCGACATTAGCAAATGTAGGGAGCTCTTTGTCACGCGTGAGCATTTTAGCGCGACTTTTACCAAAGCTCATAGCGCCCTTGCCGGCCATTTTTATTTGACGAACAAAGAAGAAATACAAGAGAGCAATGATAAGCACGAACGGCAGAAGACTCATGAGGATGTCTGTCATCAAGGTGCTAGCCGGCTTTTCGGAAATATTTTTACCACCCTTTGAGTCTAACAATTTATTAAACTTCTGCTCTGTCAAACGACCCTGGGCTTGGAATATGATAGGCTCTTTGGCCTCTTCGGTGAGCTCCGCGCCAGCGAGCGCGGGGTTAGCCTCCCCGTTAATGACGTACCATTCAGGACCACGATTGGGGTCTGCTTTGATGGTAGCTTTTTCGATACGACCCGATTCGGCAGCGGTGATTACCTGTTGAAGCGTCCATGTTTCATGACGACCGCCTTGCTGCCCTGGGTACATAGACCACAGACCAACGATAGCAGCAAATATAATCATCCATATCAATAAAACCTTAGGCTGAAATCTTTCCGGCTGCTTATTGTTTTTAGGGCGTCTTGTATTATTACCTTCGTCTTCCATAATTTATCTCTAAGCGCATTATCCCCTAGAACGTTTGATAAGTCAATCTTAGAGCCGTTCCAGAATCGCGAAATAACTTCTTTTCTTCCACGGGCGGAAACCCTGGTACCCAAAGTATTTGGCCAGACGAGCTCACAAAAACAGGCAACAAGGCACGGTGAGCAGGCGGGATTTTTTTATCCGTAAACAAGTCCTGCAATTTCCTCTTCCCCGGGGCACCTAAAGGTTGGTATTTATCCCCAGGAGACCAAGGACGCAGCAGTAACGGAAAATCCGCTTCATTGACGATAATAAAAGCCTCCTCACGCGGATCCACCAATCCCGCTTTAATGTTACTCCAGAGCACCTCGGTAACCTCAACGGTTTCTATCCTCACTCGGCCAGAGCCCGGCAAGTCAACCTCAGTTAAGCCTGGGTGTAACGTAACTTCTTTCCAGGCGGGAGTCGTCTTGCCTTCCTTAGCACGAGCGGATAAGTATTGGCCATCGAAGCATACAAACCTATTAGAGCCAGCACTGATTTGGGCACTGTCCCCAGCAATTATTTTTGCCAACACATCATCACAGCAACGAGCGCTTAGGTATTTATCCAGATCATTCACATGCAACCACTCGTAGAGCGCTCTTCGGTAAAGCGCTATAGGCTTCCCCTGAAGAGGAGCTAGATTTAAAGGCTCGGCAGGTTTTGTGGGCCATGCAATTAATTCATGCAACCATGATTGCAAGGCGGAATCATCCTCCTCAAGCAGCTGGCGAGAACGACCTATATTTTTTAACGCATCCCCCGGCGGCAGTTTATTAAACTGAGGTAAGATACGATGGCGAACAATGTTTCTAGTATAAGCGAGCCCTTGATTGGAAGAATCCTCCCGCCAAGGAATATTATATTCGAGACAAGCGCTTTTAATATCCTCTTTGCTGAGATTGAGCAAAGGACGCAAATGAACATAACCATCATTAAAGCAATGTACCGGACGAGGAGCCGCGAGGCCGGCTGTACCACTACCGCGCGCCAAACGCATGAGCATCGTTTCAGCAACATCCTCCCGGTGGTGCCCAAAAAGCAAAACATGCCCGCCAAAACGCTTAATTTTCTCATGAAAGAAAGTATGCCGAAGCGCTCTCAAATCCGCTTCACTAGGATCCTGCAGCTGTTTGTTATTCCTTTCTGAATGAAATTGAAGCCCAAGACGAGCTGCCCAATCCCGCACAAACGCTTCATCCTCATCTGATTCCTTGCCCCTAAGCCCATGGTTATAGTGAAGGACGATGAACTGAGCGCGATGATTTCTAAAATGCCCGTACAACAAAAAAAGGAGCGCCATGGAATCTACCCCGCCCGAACAGGCGATCCCTAGCGGGATGCCTGCCCCTTCCCTATCAAACCAATCGAGCACATCGCTGTGCAAAGCCCCTTGCGGGAATCTGCGAACGAGGTTGAGTACAATATCATTTACATCACTTTTGTTAGCAAGACTCACACACTTTTGATTCGCCAATATAATCCTTACCCAACCAAGGCTTCAGTACCTCAGGTACCTTTACTCGGCCATCTTCCTGGATATTATTTTCTAAAATGGCGGCTAATACACGAGGCACAGCTAAGCCAGAAGCATTTAACGTGTGCACGACCTGTGCCTTACCACCCCCTTGAGGACGGAAACGGATACCCGCGCGCCGAGCCTGGAAGTCCGTAAAATTACTGCAACTAGAAACCTCTAACCAACGCTTTTGCCCGCCAGCCCATACCTCCAGATCATATTGTTTGGAATGAGGGAAACCGATATCACCCGTGCAAATAGCTAAGACACGATAAGGGATTTCTAACAGCTGCAAAAGCCGCTCGGCATCTGCGCGGAGAGATTCCAATTCTTCGAAACTTTTTTCCGGATGAACCCATTTAACTAACTCTACTTTATCAAATTGGTGTAAGCGGTTAAGCCCACGAACGTCTTTACCCCAGCTGCCAGCCTCTCTGCGAAAGCAAGGCGTGTAAGCACAACGCTTTAAAGG
>Ga0210026_1003770_pt1 | contig 11405 bp, 6 predicted proteins | sample CryGeymeta201509_FD_183977 | JGI IMG/M metagenome (GOLD analysis project Ga0210026, IMG submission 183977) | Groundwater microbial communities from Crystal Geyser aquifers in Utah, USA - Crystal Geyser metaG 2015-09 (SPAdes) (version 2) | ecosystem: Environmental > Aquatic > Deep subsurface >... | reverse complement strand
AAACATTGCTTATTTTAGTTAAACCGTTTGGTCGTTGCCCGTTTGCCAGCTCTGATTTTCCTGCGGAAAATCCTCGCACTCAAACACGCAACGTTCCTTACACAAACAAGTTGTAGCACATACTGAAAAATAAAATAGTTATATTTGTAGCATATAGATAAAGATGTATGTTACGCAGATTAAGAAACACAAAATGGTTTATGAGTTTAATTTGGATTTTAGTAATATTAATAGGTACAGCTATAACAATAATAGGTGGCTTGAAATTAAATGATGAGTGGACAAAAACGGATACAATAAGACAGCAACATACGATACCCGATTTTTTATTAATTGATTTTGAAATAAAAGCAAAGATAGATTCAGTACTAACAGAACAGATTTTAAAAGAAGTAAAACCTAAAATTTATATCCACGGAGATTCAATTGAAAATCAAGAAAAAATACCTTTAGTTGGATTTTTCGATGAAAAAATGTTTGAGGAAAATAGTCAAGCCAAAGAAAATTTTGAATTGAGTAAAAATATATATGAGGAATTAAGAAGTTTTGATTTAATGGCAACTTCTAAATCAAAAGACAATTCCGTTTTTATTGGACTGACTAAAAACACAAATAAAATAATTTTTACGCAGAAAGACAACAGTTCCAAAGACAGTTATATAGAAGTTAGAAATTATAATCAACGGAAAAATGAATTTCACATTTTATACCATAATATACAACTGAACGTAGAAAACCGCAGACTCTCAAAGTTCATAATGGATTTAGACAAAGGGAATTTAGAGTTGTATCTGATAACAAAATCAGAAATTAAGGAATTGAAGAATATTAAGTTAAAAACAAAATCAACGGAATATTTCCAAGCAACGGACATTACAACCGACAGTCTAAAATACAACGCTAAATTGAACTTACTGCTGAATTAAAAAGTACGTGCTACAACAACGTGTATAAAAAATAACTGGGTAAGTGCCAGACCCAATAATCTGGCGCAAAAACAATCACAACGTAAAACCGAAAAGTACCTGTAAATCAATACGTTACTTTTCATACACAAAAGACGTTGTAAACTATTTATGAAAAAGATTCATCTTATATTATTTATGTTGATTTCAAATTCAATAATCTGTCAAGAAATTGAGGAATGTGTATTTGATAGAACAACACAGACTGATGAGTTTATCATAAAAAAAGGAAAATTTACAGAATATAAATGGGATAACAAAAATAAGACAGCAACGATAAAACTTGAAAATGGCGAAACTCTAAAAGCATTTAGAGGTGGTTGCGTTCATTTTGGAATGTCAGGAGAAATATTTACGGAATTTGATTCAAGTAAAATAAATGATTTAGATTTTTGGTTAAATAAAGCATTATGGATTTCAAAAAATTTATTTGATAATAAAGATTATGAATATTTAAAAGATAAATTAATCAAAAAAGATTACCATCAAGAAAGAGATGAAAATTCAATTTATATTTTTATTCCTCACGAGATTTATGATGAATTCTCTATTTCTGTAAGAATGGAGGACGGAAAAGCCGTTTTATATGTTGGATATTATTTCTCTTGACAAAAAAACAGTTTACAACACCGTATATAATTTATTGCTGGCTTCTTGCCTACTTACGAAAGTCCTCGCGGACTTTCTTGGTCGGTAATTATTTACTAAATTAGTTGCTTAAACCACGCAACAAACCATATACAACAACGTTACCTGTAATTATGAAAAAAATCCTGCTTGCCATCATATTTTTGCCAATTTTAACTTATTGCCAATCATCAAAATCTTACTTGGAATTAGTTGATGACGCAAAAACAAAGAAAAGTGCGGAACAAATTGAAAAGTTGATTATTGGAACGTGGGAGTTTGAAAAATTGACTGATAAAAATGGAAAAATAATTGCCGAAATAAAACATTTTGTAAATGACACAATTACTGCAAATGAAGTTGTTTGGCGACCAAGTATGCGGATTGAAAAAAATGGAACTTATGAACTATTTGGTTGTGAAAATGCGGAAAATTGTGAAATTGGAAAATGGGAATATGACTCAAAAGAAAAGGTCGTTATAATGACCTTTGACAAACCACAATACAACGTTCCGATTGACAAACTTGCGCCTGGACTTTTGGAACAATTAAAAAAATCTGGTTCTTTAATTGAGTTTACAAAAAACGAAATAGAAATAGCGGAAATCACTCAAACTGAATTGAAAGTGTTTGAATTTTTGGAAAGCGACGGAACTGAATTTAAGTATAATTTAAAAGTATATCGGAAAAAATAACTACAGGTAACACCGTATATAATTTATTGCTAGTTCTAGCCTACTTACGAAAATCCTCTCGGATTTTCTATTCGGTTTTTATTTGCTAAATTACGTGCTAAACCACGCAACAAACCATATACACCAAACGTTACCCAACATTTGAACAGCATGACTAAAAGGAAAATTATAGTAATTCATTTAGCGGTATTTATACTTCTGACCTTACTAATGTTTTTCACATCCGAACCTTTACTAAATAAATTTGCGTCCGGAATTCACAATGTTGGAATGTGGCTGAATTTAATTATTTACGGAACAATTGGAATTTTGATTTTGACTATTATTTCGTGTCTGATTTTCATAAAAAATGCAAATAATGTTCTTGGAAAAAGAAAAAAAGCAAAACGGATTGAAAAAATTGAACTGACCAAAAAAGGATTTCAAGTCAATTACGATGAAGTAATTACTCAATTCCAATGGTCAGAGATTGAAAAACTTACTGGATTTAAAGTTGACAGAATTACAACAGATGATATTTGTTTAAAAATAGAATCTAACAAAAAAACATCTTATGCGACAGAGGAATTCGAAGGTTGGCGGATTTTTATGAATAAACTGCTAATTGAATTTCCACAGATTGACAAAAATTGGGAAGGAATTATAGCCAACCCTGCATTTGAAAGAAAAGAAACGGAATTATATAACCGAAATAAAAACGTTGGGTAACACCGTGTAAAAAACATTGCTTATTTTAGTTTAGCCGTTTGGTCGTTGCCCGTTTGCCAGCTCTGATTTTCCTGCGGAAAATCCTCGCACTCAAACACGCAACGTTCCTTACACAAAAACGTTGTGCTTAATTTTGGAAACCAACTTTAATTCTATAACAGTTAATAAAATTTATAATTTATGAAAAAACTCTTTCCGTTTATAGTTGTATTATTTTGCATATTAAATATTGCTTGTAGCGACACAAATAACACTATTGACAACAAGAAAACTAAAAATGATTTCTATATAAAAATGTTCCCCGGAATAAATGACTTTGGATTCGTTAATATAGAAAATGACAATTTGGTTTATATATATGCAGATGAACTCAATACCAATGTAATGTTTGTAAGAATAAATGAATACGATGAAATAACTGTCAACAAGAATATTACAAATATCATTAATCCAAATGGGTATATTCATACACTTTCCCTACTTTATGAATGGAATAACCAAGTAGTATTAGTTTATTTTAGACAACCTCAAAAAGATTTATTTTCCATTACTTTTGACTATGAGGGCAATTTAATTAGCCAAAAAACTATCGAAACTAACCACTCTATAACTGACCTAAAGCTAACAAAAGATGGGTTTTTTATCTATAATTTATTATTCGAAAGTAATTCTGGGTATTCACTAAATTACACAAAATACAATTTTGATGGTATGCTAGCGGAATCCCGAAATACATTTTTGGGCATTAATGATTTAATAATTAACGACCTTTTTATTAACGATGGCTACTTTTATCTTACTGGAAATAGTGAATTTGAACTTGGTTTAGGTTTCCAAAAAGAATTTTGCTACCAATTTGATTCTAATGGAAACAAATTGAATTCCATCATTTGGGAAAAAGACAGCAATCCGTTAAAAACAGTTTATAATGTTTTAAACAACAAAATCCATAGATTAAATTTTTCTAGCAATACAAATGACATAGAGTTATTTAACCCTGACGGTGAGCTTTTAAAAACATTAACCCTTGACTATTATCCTTATAATTTTATTTATAATTCTAAAGAACAGTTTATCTATCTATCACATAGTAATTCTGATAAGACTTTAGATTTTAAAATTTTGGACTCAAATTTTGACGGTTTAATTTATCAAAAGAATTTTGGTTTATTCTCAAATATTCAGAATAGCGGGGAGACTATTATATTTAATATCTACGAATCTGAAAACTATTATAATGTATTTGGACAAACAACAGCCATAAGAAATGGTGATTTTGATTTACCAGAAAACACCGGAAGTTTTGACAATTTTATTGCGAGATTTAAAAAAAACTAAGCACAACACCGTGTAAAAAACATTGCTTATTTTAGTTAAACCGTTTGGTCGTTGCTTTGTTTGCCAGCTCTGATTTTCCTGCGGAAAATCCTCGCACGCAAACACGCAACGTTCCTTACACAAACACGTTGTGCTTCATGCAAAAAAAAGAGAGAACTGAACTTTGAATGCTAACCGAATTGAAATAGGACAAAATCAAACTGACAGACTTAATAATCTGAATGCCCCCGCTTCGCATTTTTTTAAATTTCTCTGCCAACCCGCATTTGGCACATTTGTAAAGCCGCACAAGCCATCATACAACCAAAGCTTTACAAAAGAGCCAAATTTTACCAACCTCATAAATCGTTAATATGGAAGGTTCAACATCACAAGCAGGGTTTTACTACCAAAATAATGTCGCTGCACTGAAAATTATAGAGTGCTTATTTTTTGATTCCGACATTTCCCATATCAGACTGGAAAACTATGATAAAGGAAATCATATCGATGATGTTATTATTTACCGAAAATATAAGATTGACTACTATCAAGTAAAATGGTCAAACGATGGAGAGAAAGCTTATTCGCTTTATAATTTGCTAACGGCAGAAGAAGGAAAAAAGTCATTATTCAAACAACTTGCAGAGGGTTACAAAAGTGTAAAAAATTTAAGTGAGGATTTTACAATAACCCTTTTCACTACCAAACGGGAAAGCTCTCAAAAACGACCAAGTGAAGGATTGAATCATGGCTTAACCGAAATAAGAACAAAGATTTTTGAGCCATTGCAACAGGCATCTGTTAGGTATGACAGGTTACCTGAATATGCGGATTATCGAGATACATTGGAAGCTATCAGGACTGAATGTTTATTAGATCAAGATTCTTTCAATGACTTTATTAGAAAACTTGAATTTAGTTTCAGTCAAGAACCGATTGACCAAATTCAAAGTGCCATTAAATTTAAGTTTAGCAGACTCGGTATTGAAGCAAATCTATTTGAAAAGCTTCTTGACGGAGTTGTAAACTGGAGTATCACAGGTGAACAAATAACCAAGAGTTTAGTATTAGGACAACTTGGAATTACTGATAGATTTGAAGACAAACTTTCCCATCACTTTAAAGTTGTTGATGAAAAGTTCTATATCCCGAATAATGATTTATTAACCAAACTAAAAACCGCCTTAACAGAACTAAATGGCGGTTATATTTTTATTGAAGGGTTGCCAGGAATTGGCAAATCCACAGCACTCACAAAATTCAAAGAGACCAATCCTGAAATTACTTTAGCTTATTATTGTTTTATCCCAGATGCTAAAAATGATTTTGGAGAATTACGACACAAGTCAAACTACTTTTTAAAGTCCTTGTGTATCTCAATTGAAAATCAATTTCCTGATATTGATTTACCAAACAAATACTCTGACAAGTTTGAAGAAAAATTTGCCTCCTATATTGACAAATTAGGAACACTAAAAAAGAAAATAATCTTCCTCATTGACGGATTAGACCATGTTCATAGAGATACTTCACTTAATGAAAACTCTCTTTTAAATCAAATTAAAGGAAATCTTCCCGATGGAATTTTCTTTGTATTGAGTTCTCAATACAGGGCGGTCCTCTCCGCTTCTGTTGCTACGCAAATTGATTCTGAAACCAAGCGACACATTGTTGTCACTAAATTTAATCAACAAGAGATAAAGCAATACCTAAATAATAAAGGAATTGATGCTGTTGATATTCTTGATCAAATTGAAAGAGTGTCAGGAGGAATCCCCCTGTATCTTCATTACATTTCTGAACTATTACTTAAATCAGAAAAGCGATATTTTGAAGATGTCCTCAATAATCTTCCAAACCTTATTGATGGAAAGATAAATTCTTACCACGAATATTTATTTCAAAAGATAAGTAGTGATGAATTTACTAAGTGGGTACTAGCGGTTTTTGCCTATCGAAAGGAAAACAGCACAGCTGAAACCATTTTTGAAATTCTGAAATTGGCAGGATTGAATAAAACCTTAACTGATGTTTCTGATGTCATAAATAATTTCTCACACCTTTTAAGACAAACAGACGGAAGAGTTTACTCAATATTTCACAATAGTTTTAGAGAATTTATTATCTCCAAAACAGAATCGCTAAAGGAAAAATTCAATACAGCTTTAGTGTTGTTCTATGAGCAATCTCCATATACGGATGAGGCATACAGAAACTATTTCAATCACTTAAATGAAATTGGAGATTATCAGAAGATTATTTCTTCAACAACATTAGACTGGATGAAATCTGCTTGGAATAACTTCAGAGCGATCGAAGAAATAAAAAGCAATTTAGAAATTGCTTTGAATGCCTGCGTTGAAACTCTTTCGCTTTCAGACTTTATAAGAATTGCTTTTCTTAAAACTCAATTTTCGCGACTAAGTTGGAATCTTGAAAATTCAGATATTGATTTCCCTACACTATTTTTAAACGCAGGAGAAACCGCGAATAGTTTGCGTTCAGTTTGGGACGGTGATTTCGTATTAACCAGCAAAGAATATTTCTGCTATTATTTGAAAAGGTTTTATTTAAAAACAGGAAATCTACTGCCGCATAATATAATTGAACTGGGATTTTCAAAATCCCTAAGGGAAAGCAACTCTGATAACCTGACAATACTTATGCAAGCACAAGCACTTGCTTTTGGAGAAGTAAAGGAAATGTTCGATGAAATTGACACAATCAAATGGGTGAAATCTGACAAACATCAAGTTGGTTATCACAAAGAAAATTTCAGTGAAGAAGCAAACGCAAAGACGAATTTGAAAATCAAATTGAAAGTCATTGATTATTTATTCGAGTGCAAAAAATATGACGAATTAATAAAACTATCAAAGGCATTTGAAGCAGACAAAAAACTCTTAACTAAAATTAAAATCGCACTTGTGAAACTCATACTCCCAAGTGATAAAGCTTCTGCTTACAAGCTAATCGGAGAAATTGATTTTGCTGTTATTCCCGATAAATCCTACTTCAAGTTAATAGCATATTGCAGTGATTATTTGACAAACGAAGAAGTTGTTCAACTTTTCACAAAGAGAGAGATAATTCAACCGACCCTGTATGAGAAAGTAGTTAATCATGAACACATGAACTACGCAATTCATAAGGACATTATTAACTTGTTCGATGATTTAAAACCAATTTGGATTTTCAAACCCGAAATGGTAAACCAACTTTTACTGAGGGTTTCCAGTTTATCAAGTCCTGCCAAAAATATCTACGATTCCACATTCTACTTATCTGAGTTGTGGAATAAAAATAGAACCCTGAATTTGACAGAGGACGCAAAAGTCAATTTAGCCAAGCAAGCAATAAAGGAATTGTATGTGCCAAGACATAGGGAATACAGAAAAACTAATCAAGGATTATTTGACCATGATAGCGACCCTGTATTTATTGCAAGTAGTATCAAAAATCTTTTCAATACTATTTTCAGTTTCACTACTAACTTATTTTCAAAGGAAAATATTGAAGAATTAGTCAGTTATTGGTTTACGCTTGAAGATGGAGAAGATGGATATAGACATTATACAATTGCATTGGGCATAGCTGAAGTAATTAATGAAAGTCAGCATAAAAACTTAACAGAGCTAACACTTAAACTAATTAAGCATTCAGAAGAAATTGCAAGACAAGAAGAAGAAACTGCAACACTGACTTCCTACATCGGTAAAGTTGCAGAGACCTACGGAATTTGTGGTTTCAATGACGACTTTAAAAGAATCTATAATCAACTAATTGAAATAGCTTTTGGTTTAGGATACAAAAAAGATTATCAAGCCTCATACATCATTTCTCCTTTACAGTTGCTTCACAAAACCGACCCTAATAATACACTTACACGATTATCAGAAGTATTGGATGTTCAACATCGGTTAAGTGATGCCGGTAATGGCAGGATGCTTCATATTTGTTTATCTGAACTCATTGAGTTTACGGCTGAACGCTTTCCTGAATTAGCTTTCATTTTGTTAGAGAAAGAAGAAAAAAACTTGTGGAGAGAAGAAGCTATTGACATAGTTTTTGAACCTCTCATAAAAGCATCTACAAAAGAAAACCTTCCACTTCTCTTTAGCATTATAAAGACTTTGCCACGATGGGATAAAGGAGGAACAAGAGACAATTTCTTTTTAACTCTTTCGCTTCAATTACTTAAAAGAGCAATTCAACTTCAAGAAGATTCTTTCATTGCCGACATTTTGAAAGTAGTGAAACAAAACACAATAGTAGAACTTGAAGATATTACTGAATTGGAAAAATTTTCAGAAGTGTTTATTGAAGCAGGGAAAGATTACAATGAATACTCATTACCAACACCAAAAAAGAAAGCGGAAGAAACCCCGAAGGAAAAGCGGCTACCACAAGATGAAAAATTTGCAATAAAATTTTCTGCTCCGAATATTACAACCTTGATAGAACTTTTTGAAAGTGACTATTCAGAGTTTGAAAAATTTATTCAGTTACAATATGAAATCTGTTTAAGGAACAGACGCATTCAGACTTTTAGGAACGAGTATTATCGTTCCAAATCAACATTTGAAAAGTTCTTTAAATCGCTTCCAGAGGATATTCAATTAAGTTCAGAGAAAAATTTAAAGCGTGTTATTAGAAATTATATAGACCTTAAAAAGCAAGTAATTGATTTCAATCCTAATTCGTTTTTAAAGTCAGCGGAACTTGAAGGCTTTTTCAACGAGTTCGTCACAACCTCAAACAGCTTATTTCCTAATGATGCTTTAAAGAATTTTGTAGAAAAGGAATTTGAAAAGGATAAATGGATTGAAAATATTTTGCAGTTTATAAATGAGCATCGTGATTTCGTGTTTTCAAAAGTTATATCCGAAGAAAATGTTTTCTACTTGATTGAGAATGTTTCTCTACTTCATATTGATAACCTAACTGCCTTTGTAAATAAATGGACTTCTGGAAAAAGCAATTCAATTTGTTCCTTAAAGATTGCCAATAGATTGGCATTTCTTAATCCCTCAAAGGCTAAGGACATTCTATTTAAAGTAGCACAAGATGAAACAGATAATTTATTATTCCCTAGAAGGGATGATTCCGAAAAATTGGGTTTCGATATTATTGAAACATTCATTAAAAGCGATAGAGAGTTTGGTAAAAAATTCTTACTTAGAAGCTACATTTCTCAGAAGGGCAGATATAGTGACGACTTAATTGCGGCACTTGATAGACTTCTAAAATACCAAGAATATTTTGACGATAAAAAAGCTATTGAGGTTTTCTATGAATACAATCTTCAATACAACAAGGAATTAGCAGAAGGGCTTCCTGAAAAAGAAACTGATTACGAATTTATTGTGCATCACAAGGAGAAGCTTACATTATCAGAATGTATAATCAAATACCTTGTCAGCATATTTAATTATCCTGTTGTTAAAGTTCGTGAACTAACTCTTCAATCAGTACATGACTTGATGAATGAGAAGCCTGAATATTTAAAACCTCTATTTAAATTTGGTGTTGAGTCAGGAACAGATAATCAAATCGAACACTGTTTGATTGTGCTACATTCTATTTCGTTAAACAATCCTTCAATACTTCGACCATTTAAGAAAGATTTGATTGCAATAACAAATAAAAACCATTTCAATATTTTAGAATCTATAAAGGAATTATTGTTGCGTTTGAATCATTTTGAGAAAGACTTTCTAAATATTGATGAACTTGCCGTTGTAAACAAACTCAACTCCAAAAGCCCAATCTTATTCAACAATAAAATTCTCAACCCAAGAAGAGGAAAGAATTTTGTTTACTCAACATTCCAAGTTGACCTTTTAAAAAAATTATACGACAATGAGGATGATGAAACTGAAATTCAAGATGATGTCTATTCAGATTTAGTTTCAAAAGATTTTGGAGATTATAATGTAGACAAAGAAGGTTCTATTCATCGTAGATATAACATCAATACGAATTTTGACACAATTGAAATTCAATCCCCTTATTATGATGAAACAAAAAGTAGTATAAACAGAATATTCAATTCAAAAATCAAACAAGGTTGTTTTGAAGAAAATTTTATTGAAGCAATCAAAACAATGTTTCGTGTTTATGACCCGTCAAAGTTGCTTTATGCAATTGTGCTAAAACCTGATTATATAAACTGGTTGCCAAGGGAGATTTCAGAAAGTGATTTTACAGAATTTAAGGACTTTGACAATTTGGTTAATCTCTTTACCAATAGAGAAACTGATTACTTGACATTAGTTGAAATTGGAAGTCAACGACCCAATAAAGATTATTCAGAAAATCAATTTACCTGCTACTTTGAAATTTTCGCTTACTTAAAAAGGAAAGATTTTGATGATTCCATTTTAGACAAAGGAACAAGAAAGATTATTCCGTTTATTAAGGAAGAAAATTTAAACGCTTATGAAATTTCATCGTCAAATTATACTTCGACAAGCTTTCCAATTAAAGAAATAAAGCCCCTTTTAGAAATTTCTCAAAACAGATTTCGTGGTGAGTCTGATTTGGTACATGCAAACTTACTCTCTGATATTTTTACTGACTTAGGAATTGAAGAAGCAAACCTCTTAGAGATTATGCAAGGAAAGAAAGACTATCCTATCGAGGCATTCAGATGGCAAAATGCTTACACATCTTCTGGAAGAAGAAGATATAAACCAACATCAGAAGGATTTACTTTAAAAGTAAGAAAAGATGTTCTCCTGAAATATCTTTCTGATAAGAACCTAGTCCTTTGTTACGATATTAAATTAAGACGTTCAACTACTAAATACAGACCTGAGGATTATATGGATTGGTATGATTTGAAAAAACGTGTTGAAGCAAAATTAGCATAGCTAGCGCACACTTGTAAGCACATTTGCAGGTCGCACAATGCCAACGCTTGACCAAAACCTGCAAAAGAGCTTTCAAGTCCCTGCCCAAGAAAAGAGAAATTTAAAAAAATGCCCCACCGCACAAGTGGACATTGAAAATGAGAATAAAACGAAAAGAAAATAAAGCACGAAAGCACAACAATGGCTATACGTAATGCGGGTTTTGGTGCTAAATT
>Ga0210026_1003759_pt1 | contig 11432 bp, 9 predicted proteins | sample CryGeymeta201509_FD_183977 | JGI IMG/M metagenome (GOLD analysis project Ga0210026, IMG submission 183977) | Groundwater microbial communities from Crystal Geyser aquifers in Utah, USA - Crystal Geyser metaG 2015-09 (SPAdes) (version 2) | ecosystem: Environmental > Aquatic > Deep subsurface >... | reverse complement strand
TGATTGTTCAGCGTGCCGTGCTGTAAGCAATGCGGACACGCCAATGACTTCACCCCTGCGGATAAAGACTCCAACTCAAACTTCGACGATACAAACCAAGGATGACACCGATTCAGGCAATGACCGCCGAACTCCTATTTAGCTATTCCCGAATTGCCGTCGTAGATCACCCGGAAATCCCGACTCCGAATTTGAGCATAACCTCACCTTTACTACGGGGAGAATTCGGGCGTTAACATTTGAACGGCTCGGAGGGCTGTTAAACTACTATCATCGCGAAAAAGGAGAGGAGGAACGACTGGCCGGATAGCAAAATCACAGAAAGCGTGATCGAAATGATCGAAATAATGCAAGGAAATCGACCCGAATTTGAGATGGCCAGCTAGCGGTTAACCCAGCCCGGTGGCCAGTCCGGATTTAAGGAACCGGCGGCGATCGTTCATCGTGTTTCTAGGCGTCATATCTTTTTCTACGCGAGCTTTGGCATTTCGTAACCTTTGCGGTAGTGCGGCCCGATGAGTTCCTCTGGAACATTCGGGGTGGTGACTTCGCCGGATGCGGGCTTCACCTGAATGGAGGGGCCATCTGGCTCCACGGCGACCATGCCGCCACGTCCGCCTTTCAGATAGCCCTTCTCGCATTCGGCAATGATGCCGACGCGTGTGCCCATGCGGTTGCGGGCGACGTTTCTGTCGGGGCTAACTTTCAGGTCGTTGGTTTCGAGGATGACTTCGACGCCACCCCATTTGCACCAGACGGCCTGCATATTCGGCGTGTTGCCGCCGTCGTTCCAAGCGAAATGGTTGCCGGGGGCTTGAGCGGCTGGTCAATCTTGCCGATGGAATCGCGGTTGCGGTAGCAGAGTGCGCGGACCTTACGAATCTTTCCGAGGTTTCCTTCCTGGACGTAGCGGATGCCTTCCTGTGGGGCGGGGTCCGAACGATTCTGGTAGCCGATACCAATGATCTTGCTATAGCGTTCTGCGGCGGCTTCCAGTTGGCGGCCTTCAAAGTGTTTGAAAGTAGCAGGTTTTTCGACGTAAACGTGCTTGCCGGCCTGAACAGCATGAATCGCGTGGAGGCTGTGCCAGAAATTCGTGCTGGGCACGATGACCGCATCGATATCCGGTCTTTCGAGTAGCTTGCGGTAATCCCTGATTTTGTTTACGCGAGTCTCGGGCAGCATAATCCCGTTGGCGGCTTTTGCTCTGATCTCCCTGATCGTCTTCAGGCGGTTGTCCATCTGAGCGGTATCCGGATCGCTGATAGCGACAAATTCCACATTCGAAATCTTTAAAAATTGATTCAGCAGCTCTCCGGAGCGTCGGCCGCAGCCGATCAAGCCCAAACGGACTGTTTCGTTGGCACCGACGACCTTTTTCGCGCTAAGGGCACTGGAGGCAAGAGTAAGGGCGGAAGCGTAGAGAAAGTGACGGCGGGTGAGAGAGTGTGGCTTGAGTGTTGGCATGATGCTCTCGAATAGTTGCGATAAAACACAAGAAATTATGATGACGCGTATGAGTGACTTGTTCCTCCCTGATTTGAATAGTTCCTGCATACGCAAGTTGTAATACATTTTCGCCTGATGTTGCTGGTGTGCTTCCTATTAATTTTGGTCACGCTGGCCGGTTGGTTGAATCGGAAGCAACAGTCTGTGATTGAGTACCTGTTAGAAGAGAACCGGGTGTTGAAGCAGCAGCTTAATGCATCAGGAAAAAAGCTTCGCTTAAGCAACGTGCCGCGCCGAAGTTTGGCGAAAAAGGCGAAGGCGCGCGGTCACGACGCTGGTGCTATCGGCGGTCGCCACGTCGAAATTCACGTTTAGACCAGCGTCGATTTCATCCGCGTTCACGACGCGCGCGAAAACTGCGGATGCGTCGATGTGCTGGACTATTGACTGCGGCAGGCTGCATCACCCGCATTCTCATGCCACGGATACAGATCGGTGGATAAATATTTGAGCCCACTGTCGCAGACGAGGAAAGCCACGGTTTTCCCGCGCTCGCGCTGCTGCAGGACTTGTAGGGCTCCGGCCAGATTTGCGCCGGCACTGAAGCCGCCAAAGATCCCTGCCTCGCGCGCCAGCAGGCGGGCGCAGGCAACGGCCTCCTGATCGGATACTTGCAGGTAATCATGCACCAGGCTCCGGTCCAGCAGCGGCAGGTCGGGCATCGAGTAGCCGCCGCCCTGTATCGGGTGGCTGGGCCGGGTCATCGGCTTCCCGGCCAGGACCGCGGCGGTGGCGGGCTCGATCAGGTAGCCGCGTATGGCGGCGTTTTGGCGTTGCAGATAGCGCATCACCCCGGTGAAGGAACCGCCGGTGCCGACAAAGTCCACGAACACATCAACGCGGCCATTCGATTGTTCCCATATCTCGCGGCCCGTGTATCGCTCGTGGGCCAGGACATTGCCGGGTAGGGTAAACTGGTCGGCGCGAAAAGCGGCGCGCTCCCGCACAATCTCGCGGGTGCGCTGCTCCACCAGCGCCAGATCCTCGCCGGAGACCTGGTGTGGTGGTGATCCGGGGGCTTGCTCCACCCGCACGACCTCGGCACCCAGCGCTTGCATCATGCGCACCCGCTCGATCGTGTTGCCTTTGGAAATGACAGCGACGAAGGGATGGCCGAGTGCCTGGCACACCAGCGCCAGCCCGGTTCCGGTGTTGCCGCTGGTGAGTTCCACCACGGTTTGTCCGGGCTGTAAATCACCGGTTCGCTTCGCCTCGCGCAGCATCTCCAGCGCAATCCGGTCCTTTTTACTGAAGCCCGGATTCAAATACTCGCACTTGGCCAGCAGTCGCCCCTCCAGCGAATGCAAGCGCAGGAGTCGCTCCAGCTCGATCATCGGAGTGCCGCCAATGGCATCCATAATCGAATGGGCCAAAGGTGGCGTGTGCCGCGATATTTTGTTAAGTTTTTCTGAGGCGGATGGCATGCTGAATGTTTGTGTGGGGACTTTCTAAATAAATTTTGCCGAACTTCGATTCTTTTTTTTCGCGCCACCATTCGCCAGCCCATTTTTTTTGCCCGGTTGTCCGCGAGCGGACACGCCACGGGGGTGGGTGCTGTGGGCGTGCCCGCTTGCCGGGTGCCTGTTGCGGTGTCGGACTGGGGAAGGGGGGATCGAAGCCGCCGGGGGGCGTCCGCGATTCGACGAAGCTCATCGTAGGTGACAAGCGGACACGCCACGGGGTGCTGTCTTCACTGGTTCAGGTTCACCCGCAGCCTGAAAAAGACTCGGGGCAGTGCTTGGCTGGGGGTCGCGGTCACGACGCTGGTGCTATCGGCGGTCGCCAGGTCGAAATTCACGCTGGTGCCGCCGTCGGGGCCCTCGCCGTGGCCATACCAATTGACCAGGTCCGGGGACCACTCGTAGCTGGCGCTGAGGTTGGTCGGGGCATTGGGATTTTTCGGATGGCTGAAGCTCAGGCCGTCGCTGCCTGTTAAGGTCAGCCCACTGCTGAAACGATCCGGAGCGGTGCCCAACCAGGCCTCGATCCCGTTGGAGATGCCGTCGCCATCGGGATCGTCGTTGAAGCCGTTGAGGCTCCCGAGCTCGAAGGCGGCGATCCACTCTGCGTAGGTGATCGCGCCCCCGGGGACGGACTGGATTTCGAAGCCGCTGGCGGCGTTGTTCAGAATGTAGCGGTTCAGGGCGTTCCCCGTCAGGGTGTCACCGCCGAAGAGTTGATCCAGATTGAAACGTAGCGCCGCCTCGGCCCGGTTCGGCTCGTGGCCGCTGTAGTAGCTTTGGAGCAGTTCAAAGGCCGGGCCTGAATCGATGCTCAGGCTGACATCGACCGGGGGATCGAGCGAGATGGTATCTGTATTACTGCCGGAAAATTCCAAGTGACTGCCGACGAAGGCATGGTTGCTGTCGTTCGGGCCGTGGTAAAAAAGGTCGGTGCCGCTGCTTGTCGGATCGGCCACATCGAGCAGGTAGGCGTGGAGCGCGTAGTCACTGTTGCTGTGATCACGAAATCCGGTAATCTGGAAGCGAAGCGTAAAGCCGCTCAGAACATCGCCCACCGGCAGGGTGGGGAGGGCGTAGCGATAGACCACGTTGAGGTCGGTGCGGGTCTTTCCCGCATCGGAACCGGTGCCGCCGATGGTGTTGCCGTTGTCCGCCACATAATAGCCGGGCGTCGGCGCGTTTTCCTGGCTGCGGCCCACGATCTTATCGACCGCGACCAGGGTGGCACTGGTCAGATTCGGGTCGGCGATCGCATCGCTGACGGTGATCGTGACCTGGTCGGCGCTGCTGAGCGCGCCGTCCTGGACCGTGAGTTCGAAAATGTAGCTGCCGTTTTCGAGCAGTTCGACTGTGGTGTCGGGCGAGTTGGGGTCGGCGATGGTCGCGGCGGGGCCGCCGAGCTGCGTCCACTGGTAAGCGATCGGCCCGCTGCCGTAGCTGTAGGCGGTGGCGCTGAGCGGGTGTGCGAAGGTCGGAGGGACGATTTCGTCCGCTCCCACCGCGAGCAGGATGCCCTGGCTCCGCTTGGCCAGTTGATCGAGGTATAGCGACTGCGGCTCCAGGTTGGCGCCGTTGCCGACGCCTTCGAGGTGGTCGTCCGGGGCGGTGCTACCGCCGGTGGCGATCGAGACGGTCGAGCGGGTGCCGCTGGTCCCGATCACGTAGCCGTAGCGGCCCTGTTGACTGCGCACGATGTCTCCGCCCCGGCTGCCGCTGCCACTGGTGTTCCAATACACGCCATGGGCGGAGGTGAGCCCGTGGTTGGAGGCGATGGTGCCCCGGTGGTGGGCGGTGTAAAAGCTGTTAAAGCCGTGGCACTGATCGAACAGGTTCGAGTGGCTGAAATGCATGTGGTGGTCACTGCCGGAGCCATTGGTGGTGTAGCCCGAGCCATCGGTGGTGGCACCGGTGGAGCGGGCGGTCTCCCGGTCCTCGCAGCGGAGAAAAACATTGCCCGCAGTGCCCGCGTGAGAGAGGACGATGCCGTGCCGGGCGAATTCCGCCACGCAGTCCATGATCAGGTTGTCTTGACTGTCCTGGAGGCGATACATGTAGCCATTGCCGCCGCCACCGCCGTATTGCGAGCGGCGCATGGCGCATTCCGCCACGGTGACGCGGAAGCAGCGGATGAGCAGGATGCCGTTGGAAAGGATGTGGCAGGTGGTGGTGTTGCCGGGGGCTTGATAACTCTCGACCCGGTTTATCCAGGAGTCGTAGCAGTCTTGCATCGAGATCGCCCAGCTGGCATGGACCTCGTAGGCGGCGGTGTCGGGCGAAGTGTATTGACCATCGCCAAAGCTGCTGCCCGGGTGCTGCACGTTGCCGATGGACAGATCTTCAATGCCGACCTGGCTGAGATGCCCGCTCATGCCGCGTACGGCGGCATTGTCCCGCGGTCGGATGGTGTAGCGGGTGGGGGCGTCGACTTCGATCCAGCCTGCGACCGTATTGACCGCCGTGACCTCGCTGAGGTAACGCGCCGGAGCGGGCCTGATGCCGGTCTCCGACCACCACACTTCTTGATTGTGCTCCTCGATCCAGCCCTGGGTGAACGCCCACTCCATCCGCACGACCTCGCCCACATTAAAACCGGCAGCGTCGGCCACCGGGATCCGGCGGGTCGGGTTGTCGAGATCGGCGGTGATGGCGACCGGATCCCCCAGGGCGGTGCTGGGCGGCGCGATGCGGATGATCGCCTTGGACCGCATCACATAGGAGGTATTTAAGATAAACGTCTGGCCCACGCCCGCACCGCGCAGGACGATGTTGGAGTCGGCAATGCGCAGGGCGGCACTGTCAGTGCCCTGGGGTTCGACCAGGTAGGTGCCCGCCGGGAGAAAAACCACCCCGCCCTCGGCGGCGGCGGCCGCATCGATCGCGGCCTGGATGGCGGCGGTGCTGTCGCTCGTGCCGCTGGAGTCGGCGTGGTAAGGCGCGTCAGTCACGTCGAATACCGGCCCGGCCACCGCCGGAATGGCGGTCTCCCCACGGCGATAGCCGGCATAGGAGAAATCCTGCAGCAGCTTGTCGCTGGAGAACGAGGCATTTTCCGGCGGCAGCCAGTTTTCCGGATAGAGGCTCGACCGCCAAGTCTGGGCGGTGAGGAGGCTCGCCGAAGCGAAGGCCAGCAGGACGAGGCCTGCGCGGATGAATTTGGGGCGTGGATGCATATTATTATTATTATTAAAATGGCGGCGAGCCGAGAGGCCCGTCGCCATGGTGGAATTTTTTTTAATCTGGACCGTGCTAATCCAGCTTATGCCCGACGGCGGCGCAGGCCGAGCAAGCCCAGGCTGCCGAGGAGAAGCGCCATGGTGGAGGGTTCGGGGACGACGGAGAGTTCGACATTGTCGACCAAAGTTTCAGTTATGGTACCTGAGAATGTGGTAAAACCGATGTAGTAGCCTTCGGAATTTCTATTTTGGGAAGAACCGGAACCTGCGAAAAACATGGATTCGCCTGCTTTCTGAAGCCAGAGAGCCGTGCCTCCAGCCACAATCGTTTGTCCATTATAGCTTTGTGAGCTTGTGGTATCATTTAAAACATAGAATGCCCGGTAAGTGGTATCCAAGTCAAAACTTGTCGTGCCACCGCTTACGTTGCCCACGGAACCTTGTCCAAGTGTAAATCGGGCGACATTTTCGCCGGAGTTGAGTCGACCCGTTGGGTATAACCAAGAACCAGGCTACCAGAAGCTGAAGCATTTGTGGGTATATAGAAATCAAATGAAAACTGCGTCAGATTATTATAGGTGTCGGCAAATCGATTCCCCGTATCCGAACCCGCATCGGATCTGATTTCCAGAGCATCAGTACCGCTGGAATCTGCGATCTCCACATACTGATTGGGCGTGCCAAATGGCGTAGAGGTGCCTTCGTCGCGAATGGTTAAAGGCTGTGTGTTCGTTGAGTTGCTCGCGCCTTGCGTCCAATTAGCGGTGCTTCTCAGGTCATTGCCGACCGTATTGCTCTCAAAGTCGTCGGTAAATAATACTTGTGCATGGCTGCTCAAGCTCAGGAATCCGGTGCTCAAGCTGGCGAGGAGCAGGTAGTGTGTTTTCTTCATAGAGGGTTTTGCTTATTAGGTTATAGCGTAGATTTATCAGTTAATGTGTCTGCGGACCCAGGGACGGGCAATTTTTTTTTGTTTTCAGATACTGGACCAACATTCATCACGTTTGCTGCTGCGACTTGGTGTCTGAGATCCACCCGGTCAGCAGCTGGCCGGAACTTGCGCGGCAATGGCTTTCAGGGCGAGACGTGCTGCGCGGATCGACAGCAATTTACTCCGCTGAAAACCGCATTGCAGCCTGGGAGCTATGAGAAGAACCTATTTTGTCGTCACCCCAATGGTCGATTGTAGTTTGCCTAATCCCCGGCCTTGATCTACGCCTACAACATGTCCTTCTCACTCGACCGCGTTACTTACACCGACACCGCTACGATCACCGGAGGGTCTCTGGCAGATCTCCGCGAAGAGCAGCGCAAACACGCCAAGCGGGGAGCGCAGCTCTTGGCCGAGGCCCTCGTAGCTGAAAGCGTCGAGGTTATCTTTGGATACCCCGGTGGTGCGAATTTGGAAATCTTCGACGTGTTGCCCGAATACGGGATCAACATCATCCGGGTCGAGCACGAACAAGGCGCGGCGCACGCCGCCGAGGGTTACGCCCGCGCCTCCGGCAAGGTGGGGGTATGCCTCGCCACCTCGGGGCCCGGTGCCACCAATCTCGTTACCGGAATCGCCGATGCCAATTCAGACTCCGTGCCGCTGGTGGCCATCACGGGGAATGTGCCCTCCCATCTGTTGGGTAAGAACGCTTTTCAGGAAGTCGATATCGTGGGTATTTGTCAGCCGATCACCAAACGCGCTTTTCTCGTTGATCGCGTCGTGAAAATCCCGGAGGTGGTCCGGGCGGCCTTCAGCCTGGCGGCTGGACCACGGCCGGGTCCCGTCCTGATCGACATCCCCAAGGATATCCAACAACACTATCCGCGTGACCCCGAAGGCAACTACACGCCGCCCCGCATCCCGGCGGTGATTCATGCGCCGGAGCCTGCGGTGGGTGCCATCAATCCCGGACAACTCGACGCAATAAGACGCATGATCCGGGAAAGCCAACGGCCCCTGCTCTACATTGGCGGGGGCATTGTGAGTTCGGATACCTCCGGCCCGCTGGTAGCGCTGGCGGAAAAACTCAACATTCCAACCGTGAGCACCATTATGGGATTGGGAGCCTTCCCGCCCGACCACGAACTCTCGCTGGGAATTTTGGGGATGCACGGCTCGAAATTTGCCAACATCGCCATCAACGAGGCCGACCTGGTGATCGCATTGGGCGTGCGCTTCGACGACCGGGTGACCGGCAAGGTCGAGGCCTTTATCGAGCATGGCAAGATCATCCATGTGGACGTGGACCGCCGTGAACTCAACAAGAACAAGCCGGTGACACTCCCCGTTTGCGCCGACCTGCGGCTGGCGCTGCAGCAAATGATCGAGACTTGCGAGCCCGGGGGCGACTGCCAGGCCTGGCACCGCTACCTGGGTGGCCTGCGGGAAGCATTTCCCTTTACGCTGCCGGATTGCGAGGGGATCAGCCCGCAGGCGGCGATTCGCGCCTTATCCGACGCCACCGGCGGACAGGCCATCGTCACGCTGGGCGTCGGGCAACACCAGATGTGGGCGATGCAGTATTACACGGTGCGCCAGCCCCGTTCCTTCCTGAGTTCGAGCGGCTTCGGGACGATGGGCTACGGACTCCCCGCCGCCATCGGGGCCAAAGTCGCCGCACCGGAGCGTCAGGTGCTCGACATCGACGGAGATGGTTCGCTGAACATGACGATCCACGAACTCAGCACCTGCCATCGCTATGGCATTGGGGTCAAAACATGCTGTATCAACAACCAATGGCTGGGCATGGTCCGCCAGTGGCAGGATATGATTTATAACGGCCACCGCAGCGGCTCGGATCTTTCCGATCCTATGGCCGTCAAAAAGCCCGATGAAACTGAAATCTACCCCGACTTTCTCGCCATCGCCCGTGGTTACCGGGTCAAGGCCGAGCGCGTCATGACCATGCAGGCACTCCCCGCTGCGATCGACCGCATGCTGCAAGATCCGAATGAACCCTACTTGCTGGACGTGATCGTGAGCTTTGAGGAGAACGTTTATCCGATGATTCCGGCCGGCGGCACATACCGCGATATCATTATGTCCGGCGCAGATCTGAAAAAGGCATCCAACGCCGGTGCCCAGGGCAGCAATATTTGACCTGAAACCGGTCGTCGAAGGTAGAGGGATTATATCCTTTCCCAAAATCCACCTCTCCAAGGCTGCCGCCGCTCCATGACACCCCCCCCAGTCGCTGGAACAATTGGAGCGCGAGGGTCTGCTGCTGGCCGAGGGCACCGGCAAGCGGCGGCGGATCTGCCTCGAAGAGGCGCTACAGGCGAAGCGTCTGCGCATCGGCATCCTGCTGTATGACAAGCGTGAGTTGGCGCAGTTCGAGTATCGCAATATTCGGCGTCTGCTGGAGGATGCCGGGCATGTGGTGGAATACGGGGAAAAGGATTTGCACGACCTGCGGATGAATCCGGTGCGGGTGGCGCGCTTCGTCCGCAAAAAGCCCTACGATGCCTGGGTGGTCAACGCGGCCCCCCGCAGCGCACTCGAATGGTTTGCGGATCAGCCGCTGCCGGCCTTCGCTTTGTTCGGGACCAGAGCGGGCTTGCGGATCGCCGGGGCCTCGCCGCGCAAGATCCCGGCCTTGCGGGTCGCGGTGCGCCATTTGGTTGAGCTGGGGCACCAGCGCATCGCCATGTTGGTGCGCGAAGAACGACGCAAACCAGCGCCCTCGGCCTTCGCGCAGGCCTTTCTCGACGAGTTGGCGAGCTTGGGTATCCGTACGGGATCCTACAACCTGCCCGACTGGGGCGACAGCCCGGAGGAGCTGCACCGGGGACTGGAATCGCTGTTTCAATATACGCCGCCTACCGCCCTGATCATGAGCGAACCCAAGCTCTTCTTTGCTGCGCGCGATCATTTGGCGCAGCGCGGGATCGTCGCCCCGCGCGACGTCTCCCTGATCTGTGACGACCCCGACCCGAATTTCACCTGGTGCCGGCCCGAGGTCGCTCACATCGCCTGGAGCCAGGATACCATCGTCCGGCGGGTGCTGCGCTGGGCGAAGCGCGACGGGAAAACCAACCCCGGGAATTTCGTCGCGCACCGAAAATCCATGATTCGCCTGAGCGAGATCATTGGCACGCTTACCTCCGCCTATCTGGTCACCAAGGATGAAAAATACGCCGAACACGCGGTCAGGCACCTCAATGCGTGGTTTGTGGATGAAGCCACGCGGATGAATCCGAGTTTGTTGTATGGTCAGGCAATTAAAGGTCGCCACAGTGGTCGGAGTATTGGAATTATCGATACCATCCACTTGGTGGAAGTCGCGCGGGGTGCCAAGCTCCTCGGCGCTTCGCCCGCCTTCGACGCACAAGAGCAAACGGCGGTTCGGGCGCGGGATGCGGAAAGGAATGGAGTTTATCGTTCCCTACATCATCGACAAAGCCAGCTGGCCCAAACCACCGGATGTCATGTATTGGGAGGCGTGGCCGGTCCGGCATCCCAGCCTCTTGTTGGCTGCGGTCAGGTTTGAACGTGCCGACTACTATGCCGCATGGAAAGAACTCGAGGCCGACCCGACGACATTCGAGGTCTTGCGCAATCTGCCCTTGCGGCATCCGCTGCTCTGGGTCGATGCGGAGTGAGTGCATTGATCACGTGCGCCTTCGTCAGCCGCCGGATTTATACGATAACTTAGCCCGGGGCAGCAGCGTCTATTTTTTCCTGATGTAAACACTGTAACCGGGATGATAGTCTGCGGGTATGGCTTCAGTGCCTTCATCATCGGGCGAAACGGCGCCAAAACCACCACCTTCAATGATCAGGAAATCAACCCCATGATAAGTCCTGAGTTCCATTTTTTGCGCGATGCCGCTGTCGAGCCCAATCAGCATATCGCCCGACCAGAAATAACCACGAAAGGAGCGTGATTTGCTGACTTTACCCCCATCCTGTAATTGTAGGGTATCTTTGGGTTTTTCCAATTTAATGGGAAGAGCATCCAGTTTGTTTTTAAGCCAGCTGTTGATCTTTTCATCGAACTCGGCGCGGTGTCTGGGTTTGGACCAAACCGCCCACACCCAGGTATCAACCAGCTGATCGTTCGGCGTGAATTTTCCACTGTAAACATACATATCCGCATCCTTGCCACTGATGTAGGACTTGAGCGTCGTCTTGGGGAGCTGCCGCACGAATTCCTCGCCGCCGGGGACTTCCTTGAGGATCGTGCCGATGCGGGAGCGCACGGTTTTGGCACCCCGTTGCATGACGGCCCCGGTGTGTGGGTCCTGGAGTTCCGCCGGGATGCTGGCATAAGCGGCCTTGAGGACCGGGTCC
>Ga0210026_1003703_pt1 | contig 11612 bp, 12 predicted proteins | sample CryGeymeta201509_FD_183977 | JGI IMG/M metagenome (GOLD analysis project Ga0210026, IMG submission 183977) | Groundwater microbial communities from Crystal Geyser aquifers in Utah, USA - Crystal Geyser metaG 2015-09 (SPAdes) (version 2) | ecosystem: Environmental > Aquatic > Deep subsurface >... | reverse complement strand
TGCCATAATTTGGCTGTCTGTAAATTTTGATCTTTTCATAAGAATCTCCTGCGTTTAGTTTACGAGAAAATTCTACTTTTGACTTCAATTATTTTTTGGGGGGATTACAATCCTCATATTATTCAATTAAAAGTAATATTCAACCGATAAATATAAATAATCTGCACAGCATAATTTATTTAATTGTATTTAGCTTTGTTGCTTGAAGCATTGTATTTTACAAAACCGCTATAGCGATTTAGGCTTTCAATATACAAAAAATAAAAGAGAATCACCAAAAAACTATAAAAACCTTCTCTATAACGAATTGCTGACCCTGGATTCAAAACACCAAAAGGATAATGCACAAATAAAATCCAAAGCGTAACTGTTAAAAACAAACCGCCGAAATAAACATTTAAACGACCAGTTTTATAGCTAATCATTGAGAGCTTCAGCAATGCTATAAAAAATACGACTAAGATAAACATGCTCTCTAACCAAGCAACTAAATGTGTGGGCTTTGAAAAGGCCTCCGCTACGGTAGGTCCAACAAATGCAATATACATTCCGTATGGAGCATTCCAAAAAACATCAAAGTCATCAACCCATATTGTGTTCTCGCGAGTACTTCCAGCATCTAAACGAAAATGATTAGGCATAATAAAAGAGAGTTCATTTATTTCAGATCTAAATAAGTACAAAACTAAAAATGAACAAACAAAAAATAACATTAGCAAAATAACTTTACCAAATGCTTTTAAAGAAAATATCTTAGCGACGTAAAAATACACTAATAACGCACTGATACCAATTAGGTACTGAGGTTTAAATACAGAACATAGATAAAATGCAACACACACCAATAATAAATTTTTTTTAGGATTGTTTTTTATTAAATCAATTATAAACCCAAGAATAATACCCAAGTAAAATACAGAAACCGCTTCTTTAGAAGCTATAGATGTCCACACACCAAAACTAGGAAGAGATAAAAGTGCCAATAAAAGTATTAATTGCTTTTTAGTAAGAGTAATTCGGCTAATTGCATAATAAAGCCCGTAAATAGACAACAAAACAAAAGGCAAGTTTGCAAGTGTGGATCCTAGTAGTTTATTAAAACTACTTGCAAAAAAATCCATCATCATCGTCGAACTTAGCAACCAGTTCTCTCTACCTACGTTGGAATGAACCCCCTCGATATATGCTTTAGTATCACCCAAAGGTATATAGTTGCTTAATATAAAAACTGCAACTAGCATATAACTAATCTTTAGCAATGAAAAAAAGAACCATGCCCTATTAGCTGTGAAACTCATTCTTTAGCTTCGCAATCTGATACTTCTTTATATAACGATAAATAAGAAGTAGTAAACCTTTTTTGATTTTCACAATTCAAATCTGCAATATCCTTTGTTACGCTTTTATATTCTGAATAGTTCTCTACCGCATCTAACTCGATTAACAGCTCACATAGCCCTTGAGCTGTAGTACTCTCCTTAATATTATTATCCGATGAACTCTTAAAACCTGACACGGTTTGCACACCAATAACTGGAACTTGATTTGAAATGGCCTGCATGCCTGAGACTCCGGTACTTTTCCCTACAACAGCTACAATATAGACATCAGCATACTGAGCTAATAACTCCGGATTATCAACATATCCCAAAAAAACGACGTTATCAGATAAACCATATGACATCACCATAGACTCTGCAATATCCATATCCTCACCATCGCCAGCGATGACAAAAACAAAATCATCATTGCGTTGCTTATAAAGCCTCATCGCTTCAATCATCACGTCTATTCTCTTTTCAAAAAATCTAATTCTTGAAATAGTCATAAATACTTTACGATTTTTTATGCGCTCTAAAAGTTTTTCATACTTCGGATCATTCAATAAAGCATTTTTAGCTTGGGGGCCTTGGCTACAGTATCCAAATGGAATATATTTAATTTTTGAAGCCTGTATGAATTTAGAAAAATATTCAATATCTTCCTTATATATTTCATAGACAAAGACATCAGAGAACTTCCAAGAAAATTTATTTATGAATTTAGAAAATCCTTTTAACAAATGGCTATTAGTGTGAAATGTCTGTACGTACTGCTCATTAGTTCTAAATAATTTACCTAACACTTTAAAACCACACATGTACAAACTTGGTAGCGTTAAATTAATATGAACTACATCGAATTTATTTATACGAAATTTAATATAAAAGACTATAAACAGAAGAGGAAAAAAAATGTAAAACAATGATTGTAATATTTTTTTTCCATACCCTAAAAAACTTACATCCCCGTTAAATAAATACTCAACTGAGACGTTTTTTGGTAATCGTTTAATATTTTCTCTTGCTTCAACTAACTTATAGAATAACAGAATCTTCACTTGACAAGATTCGGATGCATCCCTCGCTAATTTAATAATTAACTCTTCCGCACCCCCTTTCCCTAAATGTGGCAACATATAAACTATTTTCAGCTTTGATGTCATCTAAAAAGTTTCCAAGCCAATGACTTTAAATTTAATTGTTTATACAAAGCGTACAAGCCTACATGGATTGGCCTTGGAAGCACATATAAAGGTGTTGTCACAAACCAAAAAAATGGATTTTTAGCGTACGCTATAAAAAACAATTTGTAATCTTGCATATTTACTTTGTACGGCGTTCTCTTAGCGATAGCTATCTTTCTATTAAGGTGTCTAAAAATATAGCGTTTGGCTAAATTGGTATAATTTTCACCATAAACATCTTTGAAAAGCATTGATATTCTAAGAAGATTCAAAATGACCTTTATAGATTTTCCACCGACATTTGCATCGCCATCAATACTATTACCTGCATTTATTACAACAGGAAATGCTAATAAACAAACCTTTTGATTTTCAATGTATTCTAAAAATACGCCAAGCTGAAGCCAATTACTTTTAAAATATTTATGAGGGTGTGCTGACAAAAACAAATCTCTTTTATGAACAACACATGATAAAAAGTTGAAATCTAAACCCACAGAAGCAATAAGCGATTCAGGTGAATATACTGAAATTGATTCATTAATCCCAATATAATTCTCAACTAATAAACACCCATTTTCTTTGAGCGAAAAATCAGTCACTAAAGCTGCACAATCCAAATTTTCTTGTAGTTGAGCCAAAACCTTATCTATTGCTGTTTCATGCAAATAATCATCATGCCCCACTAACCATACATATTCTCCCTTGGACTTCTCAACGCAATTTAGAAAATTTAAATCTGGTCCAACATTATCAATTTGCTTGATATAGTTTAGCTTAAGCCCTTTATCCATAAATTCAAATACAATATCTTCAGTATTGTCCGTAGAATTATTATTTATTAAAAGAAACTCTACCTTTTCATTTTGCTGATTAATTAGACTTTCCAATAACCTTGCTAAAGTAACTCCGCCATTATAAACAGGCAAGGCCACCGTCAACTTATACTTATAATTCATTTTATTACAATAATCCTTTGCACCTAGCGTAGAGATCTGTTCTGGTCAACCAGGATCGAACTGTAATGGTCAACTAAAACTGTAGGCCTTCTATGCCACATTTTGTAATTCCAGCCATTTCTGTGCTGGCGTTAAATACCCAATCGCTGAATTGAGTCTTTTGTTGTTGTAATAACGGATCTATTTCTCAACCGCTGTTACTATTGATGAATGGTTGATAAAGTTCATTCCATTCAAATATTCTGTTTTCAGATTCCTGAAAAATCGTTCTTGCACCGAATTATCGTGACAGTTACCTCGACGACTCATACTTTGGGTAATTCCATGTAGCGCCAATGTCTCTTTGAACAGATTGGCGCAGTATTGAACACCTTGATCTGAATGAAACAGCAATTTTTTTGTATTAGGCTGTTTCATTTGAATTGCATTGATCAGCGCTTGCTTTACCAGTCGAGCATCTGGGGTTCGAGACAATGCATATCCAACGATTTCTCGGGTTCCTAAATCCAATACGGTAGCTAAATAATTCCAGCCTTGGTGGGAACGAATATAGGTAATGCCACCAACCCAATGCGTTCCCGAATCCGGTTGAGTAAATTCCCGGTTGAGCAGATTGGGAATATTCGGTTTTTCTTGAACTGACACATAGTAATACGACTTTTTAGGCCGCTTTGCAACAGCCCCTGCTTCTGCCATTAATCGTGCTGTTCTAAACACGCAAATATTAAATTCAGCATTTTGTAGAGCAATTGTCATACGACGTCTGCCATAGGATTCAAAGTGATCTTTGTGCAGTTGATTGAGTTTTTCAATAATTGCCTGCTCATCAGGCTTTTCTACTGGCTGGTAGTCATAGCTAGAAACTGGTATTTCAAAAAGTCTGCACAATCGTTCAATCGAGACATGAGGTTCTGCCTTGCTCAGATTCCTAACTATTTTAGGTTGGGATTGTCTCGTATAAACAAGGCTACGGCCTTTTTTAAAAGGCAGACATCTTCTTTGGTTTCTTTTAATTCTCGTTTGAGCTCTCGGATTCTGCGTTTATCAACATCCAGCGGTATTTTATCATGAACAACTTCGCCTTTTTGTTCTGCCAAATATTGCCGTTTTCACTGGCATACCGCTGTTTGACTGGCGCCCGAGAGTTCCATTATTTGTTTATTGGTGTAATTTGCCTCTACCATCAATTTTGCATATTCATGCTTTTGAGCGGGTGTGAAGTAGATTCGAGATTTTCTGTTTTTGGTTGTCATAGTCCAATTCCTATTTTTTAAGAAATTATAGGCTATAAAACCCTACAGGTTTATTAGACCATTACAACGATTTCGCCTTCAATTAAGGTTGCGCTACAAACTCCGCAAACGTCTAAACTACAACTGTGCTCAAATTTCACACTTTGCCTTCTTGCACTTTCAAGTATTGTTTCAGACGCTGAACCTTGAATATGGCCAGATGAAAATTTTATATTAATCAAGTATTCCTCCAGATAGCTTTTCAAATGCAGGATTGAATCTTATTTCATCAAAACTTCCAGAGAGAATAACCTTTCCGTTATCTAAAAAATAAATAACGTCACAGTCTTTTAAGGTTGATAGTCTGTGAGCAACTAACAATAAACCCATTCCACTAGATATTTCATTTAAACTTTTTACTATCGCTGACTCAGTAAACCCATCTAAAGCACTCGTAGCCTCATCTAAGATCAATATTTCCGGCTCAAAATATAATGCCCTCGCTATACCTATCCTCTGCATTTGCCCACCAGATAAACTCACCCCCCTCTCTCCCACAAGTGCGTTAATACCAAACTCTAAAGAATCAATAAATTCTTTCAGGTGCGCTGACTCGAGAACCTGTTTTACTTTTTCAAAATCAATTGCTTTGGCATCTAGCTCAAAGGCAACATTCTGTGCTATTGTTCCTTCAAACATAAAAATATTTTGAGGGACATAACCAATATTTTTTAAGTCATTAAAATTTAATATTTTTTTTGTTTGCGACTCATATAAAACCTTACCTGATTCTGTTGTCAATGCACCAAGAATAATATTCACAAGAGTTGACTTTCCAGAGCCTGAATAACCAACAATACCAATTTTTTTATTATTTGATACTCTTAAATTAAGATTTTCAACAACGTTATAATTTGAACCTCTATATCCAAAACTGACACCTTTTAATTCTATTCCATTAACTGTATGTATAATTTCATTATTAATAGACTTATTAGATAATTGAACAATTGCATCATTTAAATCTGATTCAATAGATTCAAATGCAGCTAGATTCCCTTTTATGTGTGACGCATTATTAAAAATAAGCTGCATAGCCGGTAACATTTTTAATAATGCCAATGCCGCTATAGCAGCTATAGATATATTTCCGGAAGCTCTCAATTCAGGACTTGAGTTAAAAACTAAAAATGCAAGCAAAATAGCGACAAAAGTAACAAACTCTACAAAGTACCTTGGTACTGTAGCCAATGCATGGTTAACCCCCCTAGCATATGAATAGCTTTTACCGCGATCTATAAACTCATTTACTAAATCACCTTTCTTGTTCAATAATAGAACATCTTTAATCCCACCTAACCCCATTGAAAGCAATTTATACCTTTCCCCCATATCTTCTGACATTCTTTTGCCATAAATAGAAAGCTTTCCTTTAATAAAAAAGAATATGATAGAAAAAACTGACCCAAGGAATGCAAACATTAATATAGCTAGCATTGGACTTATAAAAAACAGCATGAATACAATAAATAAAACGAGAAAAATTCTAGCATTAACTTGCATTAAAGGTATGATTACTGAATCAGTAAGCCTAGTTGTTTCAGTTGAAATCTGTTTAATAAGCTGAGCGCTATTATGATCAAAATGATAACTCAACGGTTGACTTAAATAAAACTCATAGAGCCTATCACCTATTGACACGCCAATCCTAGAGCCATACATAGACAATGCTCGCATAGTATAAATTGATAAAACTGCCGTTATTAATAAAATAAAGAAAAGCATAATTCCAAAATAATATATAAACTCTAGTACATCACTAAATCCATAATAACTAAATAAATAAGTAAACACACCAACTTCATTTAAGTAATTATGGTTTAAGTTTAAAGCAATAAAAGGACCTATTAGTGAAATACTCGCGACTTCAAGAGCAGCACTACAAGCTACTAAAATTTGTAGAAAATAAAATTCTTTACGTTGCTTTGGTGTTAAAAAAAGGAAAACCTTTACTATTGAATAAGCCATAACTACTTGTTTTCCTTAAATTTATTTAATAATTTTGTAATTGACAAAACTTGAGAATCTGACATAACATGACTAATAGGCAAGCTAATCACTTCTTTATGAATCATTTCGGTAATAGGGTAGTTTTGGTTTGACCAGGCCTGGTAGGCTTTTTGATGGTGCGGTGCAATTGGATAATGGATTAGGGTTTGGATGCCTTGTTCGGTTAAATAGGCTTGCAGTTTTTTGCGTTCAGTGGATCGGATGACGAATAAGTGCCAGACGCAGTCTTCACGTGTGAGGAGTGAAGTGTGAGGGGTGAGAGGTAAAACTATTGCATCGTTTTGGATTCCCTGGATATACATTTCCGCGATTTGTTGGCGACGTTTTGTTTCGGTGTTTAGGTTTTTAAGTTTGACGCGTAGTAAAGCGGCTTGCATTTCGTCTAGGCGGCTGTTTACGCCTTGGTAAAGGTTTTCGTATTTTTTGTGGCTGCCGTAGTTTCCAAGTGCTCGGATGGTTTGCGCGAGTTTGTCGTCGTTGGTAGTGACGGCGCCAGCATCGCCGAGTGCGCCGAGATTTTTGCCCGGGTAAAAGCTAAAGCCGGATGCGTCGCCCCAGTTTCCGGCTTTGCGGCCTTCGATTTGTGCGCCGTGGGCTTGGGCGGAGTCTTCGATCATCAATAGGTTGTATTTTTGGGCGATGGCGTTAATGGCGGGCATATCAGCCAATTGACCGTATAAATGCACGGCTAAAATTGCTTTGGTGTTGGGGGTAATGGCTTGTTCGATTAAGTTTGGGTCTAGGTTGTAGGTGTGTTCGTTTGGCTCGACCAAAATCGGTTTCAGGCGGTTTTCGGTAATGGCGAGTATACTGGCGATATAGGTGTTCGCCGGTACAATCACTTCGTCACCTTCTTTAAGTTTGCCGAGTTCTTTGTAGGCTCTTAGGATTAGAATCAGCGCATCTAAGCCATTGGCCACGCCTATGCAGTGTTTGGTGCCACAATAGTCGGCGAACTCTTGCTCGAAGGCTTTTACTTGTGTGCCTTGAATGTACCAGCCAGAATCAATGACATCCGTTGCCGCCTGAATCAACTCTTCTCTGTATTGGGCGTTAATACCTTTTAAATCTAAAAATGGAATCAATTTAAATACCTTTTGTATTTTTGTTTAACCCTTAAATAATCTTCAAGCGTGTAGTTGAAGTAGTAGTTTAATTCGTCTTCGTGTGTGATGCTTGCACCAAACCTTTGGTGAAAAGCTATCACGCGGTCGTTACCTTTGCGTACATCAAAATGGGCTTGTTTATAGCCCAATTCGCCAAAACCAAATTCGTACACCAATAATGCCGATTCGATGGCGGTAGTTTTTGGCGCATTATCTTTGATGAGCCAACTGCCCCAGCAAAATGAATCAGGTTGTAAATCATACACTCTCACCAGCCCTAGGTTTTCGTGTTGTTTGCTTTCGATAACAAAGTAATATTCTAAGCCTTGTTGTTCTTTTTGTTGGTAGTTTTGCAACCAGGCCTGCTGTTTGGCGAGGTTGTTTTCTACAGGGCTTAAATATTGGGTTTTATGTTGTTGCAATCGCAAACCTAAAATAAATTCCGCACCCTCTACCCTTGCTGGGCGTAGGTTGATGTTTTTGCCTTGAATGGTGTTCATGCCGCACCTCGTAGGGTGTGGGCATGAAACCAATCGTCATTTACAGCTGTTCTGTTCTGTTCTGTTCTGTTCTGTTCTGTTCTGTTAGGACATGATCAATCATGGCGTAATTCTTATTGCAACTGGGGCAGTTATATTCATTTAATTTTGTGCCGCATTCGCACACCCAGCCTTGTTGTTTGGCGGGGTTGCCGTAAACCAATGCATATGGCGCTACATCTTTGGTCACCACACTGCCTGCACCAATTAGGGCATATTGGCCAATAGTGATTCCGCCAATAATGGTGGCATTGGCACCAATTGAGGCGTGGTGCTGAATTGTGGTTTTTAAAAACGCCGCTGGGCGTTGTTTAGAACGAGGGATAAAGTCGTTGGTAAAAGTAACATTTGGCCCGATAAAGACATTATTCTCAATTCGCAAGCCATCCCAAATTTGTACGCCAGATTTGACAGTGACGTTATCACCTATGATTACATCGTTTTCAATTAGGGTTAGTGCATTGATATTGCAGTTTGTGCCAATTTTCGCTTGTTTCAATACGACGCTGAATTGCCAAATCGTTGTGCCCTCACCAATCGTTTTGGCTTGCACATCAGCGAGCGGATGAATTTTGTAATTAGCCATTGACGACCTTTAGAAATTCTTGGTAATCACGGATATAGTCATTTTCATCATAGTATTCGCTTGCTAAAACCATCAATACACAGTCGGGTGTAAAATCGTACATTTCTCGCCAAATTAAATCATCTATTACTAACCCTACCGTGGAATTATCTAGCACAATTTCTTCTTTTTCCTTACCATTATCCAGTACAAATCGGCAAGATCCTGTCACGCAAACAGCCACCTGCTTTAATTTTTTATGTGCGTGAAAACCACGTGATACCCCTTCTTTTGTGCCAAAAATATAATAAACCCTTTTAATATCAAACGGTACACTTTTATTCGACTCAAGCGCAACAAGAGAACCACGATCATCACCAAGGGGCTTGAAGTCAATTGTTTTAATTAAACTCATAATTTATTACCCATTAAATCCGAAAGGTATTGCCCATAGCTGTTTTTGGATAGAGCTTTGGCGGTTTGCATGACTTGTTCGTCGCTTAACCAGCCATTTCGCCACGCGATTTCTTCTAGGCAGGCGATTTTGTAGCCTTGGCGTTTTTCGATGGTTTCTACAAACATCGCGGCTTCTAATAGGCTTTCGTGGGTTCCGGTGTCGAGCCACGCAAAGCCTCGGCCTAGTAGTTCGACATTTAAATCGCCGCGTTCCATATACATTTGGTTAATGGTGGTAATCTCTAATTCGCCACGATGACTGGGTTTGACTTGTTTGGCGATTTCTACCACGTCGTTGTCGTAAAAATATAAACCAGTTACAGCATAATTTGATTTTGGCTTTTGTGGTTTTTCTTCGATGCTAATGGCTTTTTGGTTTTCGTCAAACGCAACGACGCCAAAACGCTCGGGGTCTTTTACTTGATAACCAAATACGGTTGCACCGGTTTGGCGACTTGCAGCGCGCTGGAGAATCGGGCTGAAACCTTGCCCCCAGAAGATGTTATCCCCCAGCGCTAGGCACACGCTATCACTTCCGATAAATTCTTCGCCAATAATAAAAGCTTCTGCTAAACCATCGGGCGACGGCTGAACAGCGTAGCTGAGATTAACACCAAAATCTTTGCCGTCACCAAGCATACGAATAAAACCGGCCTGATCTTCAGGCGTGGTGATTATCAGAATGTCTTGTATACCCGCGAGCATCAGCACGGATAGCGGGTAGTAGATCATCGGTTTGTCGTAAACGGGCAGCAATTGTTTGGATACGCCACGCGTTATTGGGTAAAGCCGTGTGCCGGAACCGCCGGCGAGCACAATACCTTTCATTCTTTACTTCCTAATCTTTCTCTTTGATAGCTGCCGTCTTGGACGTGTTGGCACCAGGCCTGATTATTTAGATACCATTGTACGGTTTTTCGGATGCCGGATTCAAAGGTTTCTTGCGGTGTCCAGCCTAGTTCATGTTGGATTTTACTGGCGTCAATGGCGTAGCGCATGTCATGGCCTGGGCGGTCTTTGACATAAGTAATGAGTTGCTTGTAAGAAGAGATTGCCGCGTCGCTATCGCTTCTCGCAATGACAGATGGTTTTACATCATCCAATATTTCACAAATGGTTTTGACGACTTCGATGTTTTGTTTTTCGTTGTGGCCGCCTATGTTGTAGGTTTCACCGATTTTGCCTTGGGTGGCGACGAGCACTAATGCACGTGCGTGGTCTTCGACATAAAGCCAGTCGCGGATTTGGTTGCCTTTACCGTACACTGGAAGCGGTTTGCCCTCTAAGGCATTCAAAATCACCAATGGTATCAGCTTCTCTGGGAAATGATACGGCCCGTAATTGTTTGAGCAATTGGTTACTAGCGTTGGCAGGCCGTAGGTTTTGTGCCAAGCACGGACTAAGTGATCACTGCTGGCTTTGCTTGCGCTGTAGGGCGAGCTTGGGGCGTAGGCTGTTTTTTCTGTGAATAAAGGTAGTGCCTGATCGCTGGAGATTGCCGCGTCGCTTTCGCTCCTCGCAATGACACTTTCTTTTTCTGTCATCGCGTGCATAGCGTGGCGATCCACTTCTTCAGGGTGCGGTAAGTCGCCGTAGACTTCGTCGGTTGAAATATGATGGAAGCGAAAGTTGGCTTTTTTATCACTTTCTAGTTGATTCCAGTAGGCTCGGGCTTGTTCGAGTAGCGTGTAGGTGCCAACGATATTAGTTTGGATAAACTCGCCCGGGCCATCAATAGAGCGATCTACATGAGATTCAGCAGCTAGGTGCATAATGATGTCGGGTTGGTGTTGGTTAAACACGCGCTTTAATTCTGCTGCATCGCAAATATCGACTTGCTCAAACGCATAGCGTGGGTCATTACTTACACTAGCAAGGGATTCGAGATTGCCCGCATAGGTGAGTTTATCGACATTGACGACGGAATGGTCGGTATCTTTAATAATGTGGCGTACCACGGCACTGCCAATAAAACCTGCACCGCCGGTTACCAGAATTTTGAATTTTGAATTTTGAATACTCATTTGCATAGACTTCACTTGTAATAATCCTTATACCATTCCACAAACTTGCCAATTCCGTCTTCTATGCTGGTGGCGGGTTTGAAACCGGTATCGTGAATGAGTTCGTCTACGTCAGCATAAGTAATCGGCACATCACCTGGTTGCATGGGAAGTAG
>Ga0210026_1003691_pt1 | contig 11627 bp, 9 predicted proteins | sample CryGeymeta201509_FD_183977 | JGI IMG/M metagenome (GOLD analysis project Ga0210026, IMG submission 183977) | Groundwater microbial communities from Crystal Geyser aquifers in Utah, USA - Crystal Geyser metaG 2015-09 (SPAdes) (version 2) | ecosystem: Environmental > Aquatic > Deep subsurface >... | reverse complement strand
CACCTTCACGGAACTGGCCGAAGTGTTGATGCGCCCGAAGTTTGCCCGGTTCTCGAGCGACGCGACGCGGCGCGACTTACTCAAAAAAACTGCAATGGCCGCAGAGTGGTTCATGCCTGAAGAAATTATCTCCGCTTGCAGCGACCCCAACGACGATAAATTCCTCGAACTGGCGGTGGCGGCATCAGCTGGTCACATCCTGACCGGAGACGAAGATCTTCTCTGCCTGGACCCCTTCAGAAATATTCGGATTACCACGGTCGCCTCCTTTCAGTTGGATTCCATCTGACTCCGGCATCCGGCCTCCGCCCTCCGGCTCCCACTCACACCGGCCCGATTGTGCCGCCCTCGACGATCTTGGCCGGCGTGTGCACCTGTTTGCGGCTGATCTTGCCCCGGCTGACATGCTGCACCCATTTCACAATGTGGTTCACCACCGGCTCGGAGGGCCAGGAGATACAGCTCACGTAGGGATCGCACATTTCGAATACCAGGTCGTCGTCGGTGCAGAACAGGGAGATCTGCTCCGGCCCGCCGGGAGAGCTCCAGTAAGGCCGCCACAAAAAATTGGCTCTCTTCGATGATCAGTGCCGTGGGGGGTGTCACTTGAAAATAACTGTCCAGGCAGGCGTTGAAGCCGGCGGCAGTGCTCTGCCAGCGGGGCAGGCTGTAGCTTCCGGTGTGGATGCCGTGCGCCTCCAGAGTCTCCGCGAAGCGCCGCTCCTGCAGGCCCAGCGTGTGGACGTGCCGCTCCTCCCGGCTGAACAGGACGATCCGCCGGTGCCCCCAGCCGATGAGTTGCTCCGTCAACGAGCACAGTGTTTCGATCTTATCCGGGCCGACACCGGCGATGTTGACGCCCCGCCGCCGCCCAAATAACGCGATGCTGGGAAAGGGCTGCCGCGCAAACCATTCCAAAATATCCCGCGAGGCCGATGTCGGGATCCAAACATCCGCAGGATTGTCCTGCACATATTCGATCACCTTGTCCAGCTGCATGCCCATCTCCACCAGACTGCGCTTGGAGTAGCTCACCGTATGGCCCGCCGCCTGTAACTGGCTGACCAGCTGATGCGCGTAGAGTTGATGCCGCACGCGCTCTTCATAATTCAAGATCGTGATCCGCAGCCCCGTCGGCTGTGCCGCGCCGGTTCGCACGATCCGGCGCGGACGGCCCGCCCCCTGCGAGATCAGCCAACCCTGTTGCTCCAGTATCTGAATCGCCCCCGTGATGGTCTTGCGGTCGATCCCCGTTTCCCGCGACAAGGCCGGTGTGCCGGGCAGCTGCGCTCCCCATTGCCCTTGCTGGATCAGCTGCCGCAAATGCGCAGCAACCTGCTCGGAGGGTGAGAGTATGTCAAAGGCCATGCAGTCAACATGTCCAAGTGGGTCAGGTGTCCAGCCCAAAATTACGCGGCACGTCCCCGTAGGAGCGTTCAACATAGAATTCAAACATCTCCGCATTATCTTGGTTTCAGTTTTTTCAAAAACTAGCTGTTGATGAGCGTTTTGGTGGCGGTTGAGATTCAAAACGGATTATGGTTTAATTCTTATTATTTATCGCTAGCAGCCTGTCGGGCGCAAGCCCGACAGGCTGCTAGGCATTTTTACGCTTACCATCAGGCCACGTCTCATCCGCGTGGCCCTTTCCAAATGGGAGCCCAACGCACCATCATCCGCCCGCACCCCCGGGACAACCAACTGACGCCGATCCCCGTCGACATCGATCCCGTAGTAGAAATGTGGGTGACCTTTAGGGTTTTTTAGGTTTTTTTTCCTTTAGGGTCTTTTAGGTTTTTGTAGAAATCACTCCCGCGCTGCCGCCGGGTGGCGCATTAGTGTATCCACTCGCCCCAGACGTCGGCGGCTTGGATGGGGGGCTCGGTCAGTTCTGTGCCCGGCCAGGTGCCGAGCGGTAGCTGATTTTCGTAAATTTCAGTCAACAGTTCTTTTGCGCGGGTGAGCAATTGTTTGACCTGCTCCGGGTGCTGCGCGGAAAGGTCGCGCTGTTCCAGCGGATCGTCCGCGAGCTGGTAGAGTTCTGGGCCATTGCTGAGAACTTGGTCTTCCGGTTTGCGGACGCCGTAGTTGAAGTGCAGCTTCCATGTGCCGACGCGGATCGCGGTGGCCTCGCCTTTGCCGTGCCAGTAAAGGTATTCCCTGCGAGCGGGTTTGCTGCCCGGACGGGTGAGGTTTTCCCAGCTGTTGACCCCATCCATGAGCTGGGCTTCAAGAGGTAACTGGATCTTGATCCCGCAGGCGGCGGCCAGCGTAGGATACAGATCCATTGCAGTCATCATCGGCTTGATCGTTACCCCGGCAGGAATCGCGCCGGGGTAGCGCAGGATAAAAGGCACTCGTTGTCCACCCTCGCGGGAATGCCACTTTTGGCCGCTGAAAGGCGGTGCGTCGTTGGGGCCGGATTGGCCCTTTTGACGGCCGTTGTCGGAGGTGAAGATGACGATGGTATTGTCTGCCTTGCCCGCTTGCTCCAGCGCGTCGAGGATTTGGCCGACGCGGTAGTCGAGTTCCTGCACCACATCAGTGTATTTGCCCGACTGGTCTTCGCCGGAATTACCCCTCCAGTCCGGATGCGGATCCACCGGAAAGTGTGGCGCTGTCCAGGGCACATACATAAAGAAGGGCTGGTCGCCGGGTTCTTTAATCACCCGGATCACTTCCTCGGCAAAAGTTTGTGTCAGCAGGCGGTTGTCCCAATCTTTTTGCACCAGTTCGCCGTCGCGGTACATGTCGCGGTTTTGATTGTTGGACATGTAGATGCAATAGGTCGACACAAAGCCCTGACGCTCCGGACTCATATTATTTTCACCCACGTGCCACTTGCCTGCGATCGCAGTGCGGTAGCCGGCATCGCGGAATGCCTCCGCGATGGTATAAACCCGGGGGGACATTCCGCTTTGGAGCGGGAAGCCGTAGCCCAGCACGCCCCAGCGCCAGCCAATGCGGGCCGGATAGGACCCGGAGAGCAAGGCCATGCGTGCGGGAGAGCAAACCGGACTGCCGGAATAGTAGCTGCTGTGTTTGACGCCTTCCCCCGCCAGCTGGTCGAGTCGCGGCGTCTGGATGCGGGTGCTGCCGTAGCAGGAGAGGTCTTCGTTGGCCAGGTCATCTGCCATCATCAGGATGACGTTTGGACGAGTCGGCACAGCAGCAGGCTGCGCTGCTAGTGGCAGTTGCACACAGCCAAACAACAGCGTGATAAAGCCAAGCGCGATGATGCGTCGCAAGAGTTTCATGTTACACATGTTAAGATCATAGGCTGTGGATGCTTTTGTTCCAAGTAAAAAACAGCCGGAGGGAACAAGGGCTTGCCAAAGACCGCTACTACCCGTTTATATTGACGCGATGAAATTCTTACCGGTATTCCTGCTCATGCTGGCATCCGCAGTTTCAGCTGCGGAGCGTCCCAATATCCTCTTCATTTTTACCGATGATCATGCGCTGAGTGCGCTGTCGGCTTACAATGGCTTGCTGAAGGATGTCGCGCCCACGCCGAATCTTGACCGCATCGCAGATCAAGGCGCGATTTTTACCCGATCTTATTGCAGTAATTCGATCTGCGGCCCCTCCCGCGCAGCGATACTGACCGGTAAACACAGCCACATCAACGGCTATCTCGACAATGGTTATTTTGATCAAGCATATTTGGACGACGTGGATTTCAAATTTGACGGCAGCCAGACGACTTTTCCGAAGCTGTTGCGCGAAGTCGGCTATCAAACGGCACTGATCGGCAAGTGGCACCTCAAGTCTGAACCGGAGGGCTTCGACTACTGGGAGCGTTTGCCGGGGCAGGGCAGTTATTACAACCCCCACTTCATCCAGCAGGACGGCAGTAGCAAACAATACCAGGGTTACGTGACCGACATCATTAAAGATCTCACTATCGACTGGCTCGAAAACAAACGCGACAAGCAAAAGCCCTTTATTCTGATGAGTCAGCATAAGGTGCCGCACCGTAACTGGTCGCCTGCCCTGCGCCACATTGACTTATGGCGGGATGTGGAACTGCCGGAGCCCGCCACGCTCTTCGACGATTATTCCTACCGTCACCCATCGCTCAAGGGGCAGGCCATGAGTATTGCGAATCATTTCTTCTATGGCTGGGATATGAAGTTTCACGGGGATACTCCGTATCCGGAGTTTTTTGATTCGTATCCGAATAAAGAATACGACCGCATGACCGAGGCACAGCAAAAGCAATGGGATGCCAGTTATGAGCCGGAAAATCAGGCTCTGCTGGCAGCAATTGCGGCCGGTGAAATGACCAAGGACGAAGTGACCCGCTGGAAATACCAACGCTATATTAAAGATTACCTGCGCTGCATCCGCTCGTTGGATGAAGGCATCGGCGAAATCCTCGATTATCTGGATCAAAGCGGTCTGGCGGACAACACCATTGTGATTTACTCATCCGACCAGGGCTTCTACCTCGGCGAGCACGGCTGGTATGACAAGCGCTGGATGTTTGAAGAAAGCTTTGCCATGCCCTTCCTGATCCGCTGGCCCGGAGTGATTGAGCCTGGCACCCGCAGCGAGGCTCTGATTCAGAACATCGACTACGCGCCGACATTTCTCGAGATCGCCGGGGCGGAAATCCCCGCGACGATCCAGGGGCGCAGCTTGCTGCCGGTTTTGCAGAATGGCGGCAAGGCCCCTGAAAACTGGCGCAAGGGCCTGTATTATTTTTATAGTGGTGAGTTGACGCACCAGGTCCCGGCGCATGACGGCGTGAGCAACGGTCGGCATAAACTCATGTATTTTCCCGCTACCCGTTCGTGGAATCTGTTCGACCTGAAGGTCGATCCGCAGGAGCTGAATTCGGTGCATGACGATGCCAGTTATGCGGAGATTCTGGCTGGAATGCAGCAGCTTTACCATGAATTACGGGATCAATATCGCATGAGTGCGTCCACCCTGCCGACCCACCGCCTGGATAAGGGCTGGTGGAAGCAGCGCTACCAGAAGACACTAAAGAAGGTGGCCGCTGGCGGCAGCGACTATGAGCTGGTCTTTGTCGGCGACTCCATCACCCAGGGCTGGGAGGGGGCCGGCAAAGGCGTATTTGAAGAATTCTACGGCGACCGCAAGGCACTCAATCTCGGCTACTCCGGCGACCGCACCGAACATGTTTTGTGGCGGCTCTTGAACGGTGAACTGGAGCAGGTTGACCCCAAGGCCTACGTGCTGATGATCGGCACCAATAACACCGGCCACGGACTCACACCGGCCGACGAAACCGCGACCGGCATCAAGCTGATTGTTGAACTGTTGCGCGACCGTTCACCCGACGCGGACATTCTGCTGCTCTCGGTCTTCCCACGGGGCGAGCAACCCGACCACAAGATGCGTTTGCTCAATGCACAGATCAACGGCATCATCCAAAGCTATGCCTACGAAGATAAAGTGCACTGGCTGGATTTGACGGACACTTTTCTGGACGACAACGGTGTCCTGACCAAAGAAGTTATGCCCGACGCCCTGCACCCCAAAGAAAAGGGCTATCGCATGTGGGCCGAAGCGATGGAGCCGACTTTGGCCAGGTTGTTGCAGTAGGTTGATTGTGGCCGCTTGTGGCCGCTTGTGGTGTGCCCGCTTGCCGGGCGCCGTTGTGGTGGAGGATTTAGGCAGGCGTATTGCACTCGACGGGGGGGCGGCCGGCCCGCGGACACACCACGGGGGACCTGCACCGCTGAAGACCGCGCGCTACTTCAAGCCATGCTGCCGGATCGCCTCAGCCACCTGCCGGGCCAGCAGCTTATTTCCTGCCTCCGTGTGGTGCACATCGCCTTTAGCCACATACCTGGCGGACCCGAATTGGCACTTGGTAAAGGTCGTTCACCGTGATGTCGTGCCGCTGCATCACTTCCTGAGCGACTTGATTGTATTGCATATCGATCTGTACGTGACACAAAAAAGTCGCCGTCCACATAAACTGCAAACGGCGACTTGATAGATGGTTTGATTCGTTTCTGCCCAGCTTTACTTTATGAGCTCAACCATGGCCTGTCCCATGCCCTCACCGACCAGCATGTAGGTCTCGGCATTACCGTGACAGTGGAAGCTCTGGTTGCGCGGTGACACTTCCGGCGGGCGGTAGAAGGGGCGGGTGTCCACAGAGGCGACGTTACCGGCGAAATTAGGATGCCTGGCCGGGTCGCTCACATTCATCTGGGCGTTGAAGATGGTGTCCGCACTGCTGCCGGGTTGCCACGGCTGTTCAACTTTGGAGCCTTTCTCACGGAATTTTCCGCCGCCGAAGCCACAGGTGGCCACGACAAAGGGGGCATCGGGTGCGTCGAATTCCTTGCGCAGGGTGTTGATCAGGTGCACGAGGTTTTGCTCGTAGCGCTGGGCGGCCAGTCCGGCGCTGCCGGTGCCCTGCTCGCCGCCGTCCTTATGGCCTTGCCACCAGCCGAAGCCGGCGATCTCGTAGCCGCAGCCCGCCCAGTGAGGAAAGTTTTTGTCGAAGTTGGCCAGCACGTCTTTGGCGGCGTTGAAGCAATCGTCATACTGCTTACCGGCATACCAGTTAATGGGCTCAGGCTCCGTGCCTTTTTCCCAGCGATTGGGTGAGTCCTGGTAGCCGGCATAGACCCAGGTGGTGCCGTCTTCGTCGGTGTGTTCGTAGCGTTCGGAGCCCGGCGGCAGGAAGTCCCATGAGAGCGAACGGTTGCCCTGGCTGGTTTTGAGGATCAGCACCGGTTCTTCGTGGAAGTTGCCCACCATGTGGCCGAAGCCGAGCTCCGGGCCGATGTTGCCGTCGATTACACCCAGCCAGTCGCTGCCGACATCGGTCACAACACTCTTGTAGTACACGTCGTCACGGGAGACGAAATTACCCTCTCCATCTGACAGATAGGGAAACTTCCCTTCGTGGTGGACGACACTTTTCAAGGTGCCGGGAATATCGAGGCGGGCTACCCAGCCGAGGCCGTTGGCATTGTTGTTCAAATAAGTGATTTTGAAAGGCACGGCCTTACCGGACTCCAGCTTGATGGGGGTGTAATTGGCCTCGCCTCCAGGTTCCTTGCGGTAAACTTCCTGCCCGTTGACCACCATAATGTTTTCTTTCGAGCTGCCATGGCCCGGGCGGAATTCATAGAGCCCGGTTTCCCGCATCTGGACTTGTCCGCGCACAACTTGCACACCGGTGTTGGGGTAAGGGCTTGGGTGAACGCCGCCAAAGCTTTCGAGTTTCAGCGTCTCGCGCGGCTCCATTTTGTCATAGTCCACCGATGCATTGTAGCTGCCGGGATAGACCGAGAGGACGGGGCCGATCATCTCCTTGCCCCAGCGGGAGCCGCCGCCATCCACCTGGCCGATGCCGACCATATTGGACTGGCCGGAGAGAATGTAAACTTTGACCGGCACTTCTTTGGCGCTGGCTGCATAGCCCAAGAACAGGCCTGCTGTGAGTGAGAGCGACAGCATCAGCCGCTGTCCGTGGTGTTTGGGTCGTTTTGTCATAGATTTATTTACTTGGACTCATCGTCGCGTAGCGGTAAACCACTTATGACCGGTATATAAAAACCGAGTTCCATTTGGATCGGGAGTCTCTGCCTTGTCGCTTGATTACACGTGGAAAGATGCTATTATATAAGAGTTCTCTTTGTCGTCAAAGTCTTTCGGCTTTGGCGAGCTTACCACTTCTCGAAGTTCGCCTTTGGATTTGGATTCACGATGGGTAGCAGGGCATTGGTATCTTTGAGTTTCGCTTCAAGTTGAGTGGATAATTTTTTGACCAACTCGGGCTTCACTTCGGCCAGGTTGTTCTGTTCACCGGGGTCGTCGGATAGATTATAGAGTTCAATTCCCTTCTTATAGTAGAATTGGATCAGCTTCCAGTTGCCCTCACGGATGGCGCTGTGGGGAATGCCGCCCTGGTTGCCCCAGTGCGACGGCGTGGTGTGCCCGCTTGTCGGGCGCCGTTGTGGCTTTGATCGTGCCGCGAGTGCTGCACGCACCCGGGGAGGGCGTCCGGCAAGCGGACACGCCACGTTGCAACGTGCACTGAAAACTATGCGCTACTTCAAGCCCGCATGTTGCCGGATGGCCTCGGCCACCTGCCGGGCCAGCAGCATATTTCCAGCCTTCGCGTGGTGCACGTCACCTGCGGCGACATACATCTCCGGGCCGAATCCGCTGCTGACTGCGTGGAGGTCGTTTACCGCAATGTCGTGCCGCTGCATCACTTCCAGCGCGGCCTGGTTGTATTTCACATCGTCGCCCACGAAGCGCCCGGCTTCACCTTCCGGGATGCAGGTGGTGGTGGCAAAGACGAGTTTGGCCTTGGTCTGTTTCAGTCGCTGGACCAGCGCTTCCAGGTTTTTCGCATACTCGTCCAGTGGCACCGAGAGGCTGCCACGAACCTTGTCTCGCTTGCCATAGACCGTCGCCTCCGGATGACGGTAGCACAGGTCGTGCAGGCCCCAGTTGAAGTGGATGACGTCCCAGTGCGTGTCGCCCAGCCAGTCATTGAGCTTATCCAGGGCGTTACGTGTGTCGCCCGCGTTGCCGGGGTGACGCAACACCCGGGCCTCGCCTTCCAACAGTTGCTGAGTCTGCTGAAAGTAGCCGCTCATGATGGAGTCGCCGATCAACAGGACTTTGGGCATAGTGTCTCCGGTTTTGGCTTCCATTGGCTGGACGGCATATTGGTCGCGCTCCGGAGTGTAAAATTCAATGTCTGTCTGGACGAACCGCAGCTCGTGCAGGCTGAGGCCGCAACGCCCGCCGGGACGTAGGCTCAGGTGCTGCAGGTCGTCGCCTTGCAGCACCGCATGTTCGGGCATGAGGCCCGCTTGTGCATCCTCCACCACTGCGGAAAGGCCAACCTGCGAAAAAAAAGCTGCGATAATAAGCCTGATTGGAATTTTCATATTGATCTGTATGTGACAACCAAAAGTCGTCGTCCAGATAAACTGCTGACGGCGCTTGATAGATGGTTTGATTCGTTTCTGCGCGGGATTATTTCACATGTTGGGTTGTGGGGGCAAGCAGCCGCGAAAACGAAAAATCCCTGCCTGGCATTTAGGCGCATCGGCATCGGGTTGGTTGTCATGACGCCCCGCAAGTATCGGTCGAGGCGTAAAGCCTCTCCTGCTTGTTTGCGGAGGATGTGTGTCACGCTTCGACCGGCGATTGCACTTACCACTTTTCAAACGGCTTCTTCGGGTTGGGGTTCTCAATCGGCAGTAGCGCATCAGTCGCTTTCAGCTTGGCCTCCAGCTTGGCTGTGAGCTCCTTCACTTTGGGCGGATATTTACCAGCGATATTCTGGCGTTCACCGGGGTCCTGGGCCAGATTGTAGAGTTCGACCCCTTTTTGATAGTAGAATTGGATCAGCTTCCAGTTGCCCTCACGGATGGCGCTGTGGGGGATGCCGCCCTGGTTGCCCCAGTGCGGGTAGTGCCAGAAAAGCGGCTCTCGCCTGAGCTCGGCAGCCGGGTCTTTGAGTAGTTGGGCAAAGCTGGTGCCGTCTATGTGCTGCCAGGGGAGCAGGTCGAAGCCGCACAGTTCCAGCAGGGTAGGGTAGAAGTCAGTGGAAATAACTGCCTGGTCGGTTTTGCCGGCTTGAATCCGGCCGGGCCAGCTGACCAGCATCGGCTCACGGATGCCGCCCTCGTAGGCCCAGCCTTTACCTGCGCGGAAGGGAAGGTTACTGGTAGGCGAACCCTCCGAAGTGGAGAGGCCGCCGTTGTCCGAGAAAAAAACAATGATGGTGTCGTTCTTCAGGTCATTGTCCTCGATCGCTTGCAAGACCTGGCCGATGGCGCTGTCCATCGCCTCGACCATCCCGGCGTAGATGGCGTGTTCCTGCACGGTCCGGTTTTTCCGCGGGTGTTCGGGCTCGAATGCCGGCTTTAAGCCGAGCCGCTGACGCTTGGCTTCATATTTTTTGACCAGCGCCTCAGGCGCCATCAATGGGGTATGGACCGAATAGAAGGAGAGGAAGGCAAAAAACGGCTGGTCCCGGTGCTGGGTAATAAAACCGGCTACTTCTCTGCCCAAGCGGTCGGGCAGGTGCTCGCCTGTGGGGCCGTTCGGAAGGTGGGGATTATCATAGGGTGAGAAATACTTGTCGCCGGTGTAGGGCCCCCCGGCATGCAATCCGCCCAGGTTGATGTCGAAGCCATGATCTGTCGGGAGGGAACCTTCCCCGCCCAGATGCCACTTGCCGGCAAACAGGGTCGCATAGCCACGGGCTTTGAAATACTCGGCCAGCGTCACATGCTCTTGCGCAAGCACATTCAGGTAAAATGCGGGCAGTATGGGTTTTTTACTGTGCCGATTGAAGTCGATGCCGCGGATATCCGTCAGATCCTCCGGCAGCCTCGGGTGGCCATTGGCGGAACCGAAGAAGTCGGTGTTGCGTGTGCGGGCTGGATACTGGCCGGTTATGATCGAGGAGCGGGTGGGAGAGCACACGGGGCTGGCGGCATAAGCGGAGCTAAAGATCATGGCATCTTGCGCCAGTTGATTCAAGTGGGGCGTTTCGTAGAAGGTGCCCGGATTATTAAAGCCCACGTCCATAACCCCAAGGTCGTCAGCCAAAATAAAGAGAATGTTGGTCGCTGAGCTGCTCGCGGTTAGCGCCAGGAATAAGATCGATGCCAGAATTTTCATGAGCAGTGCATGCTGTAATGAATTTCAGAGGAATGCAAGTTTTGCCGCTCCCGCATCCGACGCTGTGGGCATCGCTCCCAGTTTGCGGCTACCTTGTGGGTGTTCATTACTGGACCTCGCAGTCCCTGAGTATGAAACTAAGCGTTGATTTTTTAGTAAAATTTTTACAAATATTAGCATACATTTCAGTTTAAATCATTTATTATCATAATTCACTGCTAAGGTTTATCCCAACTAGCTTACCATGAACAAAAAATTAAATCAGTCGGGTCTATTATTCGCGTTAATGCTGGCTGGGGCATCAACTGGTCAGGCTAACGTAGAAGTCACCAAATCAATTCTGGGCGGCCTGTCCGAGGTCGAGAGTGGAAAAACCTTTAGCTATGTGCTGCAATACCGTAATCCCAGCACGACGATACCGGAATTTTACAATGTGACCATCACGGATCCGCTGCCGCCGGAGCTGGAGTATCGGGGATTCGAGGGCACGGCGGACGTTAATTCAGTCAATTACGACAGTGCTTCGCATACACTTACGATTTATTTCAACAATCCGCTCGAAGATGGCAAAACCGGGGAGCTGGAAGTGCGCACGGCATTCAAGCCTGGTGTCACGCCTGACGGAACGGTTGCATTGAATACGGCAACGATTGACGCCGACAATTCACCGGCGGACACTTCCGGGCAGGTATCGATCACGGCCCGCGCGGAAAATCTTGCGGTGCTGGATAAGATTTTGCTGGGTCCAGCATTCCCCTGGATCAGGATGTAACCTATCAGGTCCGCTTGATGAATACCGAGACAGAGGGTGCGCTCAATCTCGAAAACGTTACTGTAGTGGACCAGCTGCCGGCTGGATCCATTTTCGTTGCCGCAACCGGTGGTGGGAGCTACGACGCTGCCACGCACACCGTCACATGGACCACCGCTGCCTTGGCCGTTGGCAAACGCTTCAACGAGTCGGTGACCGTTGTTTA
>Ga0210026_1003687_pt1 | contig 11633 bp, 10 predicted proteins | sample CryGeymeta201509_FD_183977 | JGI IMG/M metagenome (GOLD analysis project Ga0210026, IMG submission 183977) | Groundwater microbial communities from Crystal Geyser aquifers in Utah, USA - Crystal Geyser metaG 2015-09 (SPAdes) (version 2) | ecosystem: Environmental > Aquatic > Deep subsurface >... | reverse complement strand
TCGAGCAGCATCCGCAGCGCCGCATCGCCCAGGCTCACCTGCGGATAACCACGGGCGGCGAGCCGTTCCAGGATTCGGGCGATGAACAGGGGAATGTCGGCCTTGCGGCTGCGCAGCGGCGGGATGTGGATCGGGAAGACGGCGAGCCGGTAATAGAGGTCGGCGCGAAACAGGCGCGACTCGACTGTATCCTTCAGCAGCCGGTTCGAGGCCGAAACGATGCGCACATCCACCGATTGCGTGCGATTGGTGCCGACCGGCTCGAACGCCTTGTCCTGCACCGCCCGCAGCAGCTTGGCCTGAAGGTGCAGGGGGATCTCGCCGACCTCGTCCAGGAACAAGGTACCCCGTTGTGCCGCCGTGAATCGTCCGGGCCGCTCGTTCGCCGCGCCGGTGAAGGCGCCGCGGACGTGGCCGAACAGTTCCGATTCCAGCAGGGATTCCGGAATGGCCGCGCAGTTGATCTCGACGAAGGGTCGCGCCGCTCTCGCCGAGAGCCGGTGCAGCAGGCGTGCCAGCATACTCTTGCCGGTGCCGGATTCGCCCTGCAGGAGCACATAGGCCGCCGTCCCGGCGACCTGGTGGATCTGCTGGATCACCTCGCGCATGCGGGCGTCCCTGCCGATCAATTCGCCTTCCCCCTCCTGCGCGATCTTCGCTTCGAGCTGCTTGACGTGCGTGATGTCGCGGAACAGGAGCAGCCGCACCTCGGAGCCATCGCCGCGGCGGGCGAGCCCGGTGCGGATCCGATAGTGCCTGGCGGCCCCCTCGACCTGGAATACCTGCTCGATGTCTACAAAGCCGACCTGGCGGCGGCTGACGGCGTCGTCGAAGCCGGCGTCGATCTGGCCGCGGGTGACGGCGACCAGCAGATTCACGCCGCAGACGTTGCCGAGCCGCACTTCCTCGCCCAGGCCGAGCTGGCCGCGAATCGAGCGGTTGGCGAACAGCACCCGGCCGGACCGATCCGCCACCATGACGCCTTCCTCGATGCTTTCGACCAGCGTCTCCAGCAATTCCTCCCCGTTCGCGATTGCCAACCATCACAACTTCAAGCGGGTCGGCCACAGCCCGTTCTGGCAGGACGTCGTCGCCATCACCGGAGTCAAGGACACGCCCCGTGTCGAAATCTTCAGTTTCTGCGACGTCGGCCGTCGGCCGCAAGATCCTCGATTACAGTCCGGAGTTCATCGCCTTCCCGCCCTGCCGCATCGCCGTGCTCGAGGACTCCGCGCGCAGGATCTGGCTCGTCACGCTGGACTGGGATGTGACCTGGATGGACACCAGCGCACATCCGGACAAGATCGGCGAGGATCTGCGCAAGGATGCTATACGCATCCGCGAGGTGATGGAGGACATCATGCTCGCCGCCGCCCGCGGCGACCTGTAGGCGCTCCTGCACGCCGGAACCGCCACGGGATTCCGCGGGCGGCGGTGTCGACCCGATCGACAGAATCGGCAACAATGCGTTGCGCCGCCGATGCGTGCGGCTCGGGATCGGGAGGGGCACATGAAGCGACTGATCGTCGGCATCACCGGGGCCACCGGCGCCATCTTCGGGATTCGCCTGCTGGAAGCGTTGAGGGAAACGGACGTCGAGACCCACCTGATCCTCAGCAGATGGGCGGTCCAGACCATCGAGCACGAGACGACCTATACGGCCGAAGCGGTCAGGGCGCTGGCGAGCGTGAACCACGCCGCGGGAGACCTGGGCGCGTCGGTTTCTTCCGGTTCCTTCGTCACGGAAGGCATGGTCGTCGCGCCCTGCTCGATGCGCAGTCTGGCGGCGATCGCCCATGGCACGGGCGATCATCTGGTGCATCGTGCGGCCGATGTGGTCCTGAAGGAGCGGCGGACTCTGGTGCTCGTGGCGCGCGAGATGCCGCTCAGCGAGGTGCATCTGGAAAACATGCTCAAGCTGTCGCGGATGGGCGTGACCGTCATGCCGCCGATGCCCGCCTTCTACAACCATCCGGAAACGCTCGCCGACATGGTCGACCACGTCGTCGCCCGCGTGCTCGACCAGTTCGGCATCTCGGTCGATTTTGCGCGGCGCTGGGAGGGGAAGCTGCGCGGAAGGGAGGTCACGGAAGCCCGGCCGCAAGGGCGAAACGACGGCTGAACCTCTTTCGACCTGGCACCCGTTGTTTCGCGTTTCCGCCTCCCGGCCGCAGGAGCGGACCCCTCGGCGATGACGCAACCGTCGCGGACGAGCTCCGCCGCTACGATGCGCGCCGCGGCTCGCGGGCGGCCTCCTGGATGGCGCCCTTGACCGCCGGCCACTGGCGCCGGCTGACCGCGAGCTTCCCGTCGAAGCCGCGCAGCAGCAGTCTCCAGTGGGATTCCGCCCCGGCGTCGTCCGCGCGCTCGAATCCCATGATCGCGCCGCGCGCGACCAGGCAGTTGCGGTGGATGCGAATGAACTGTCCGGCGAATTCCTCTTCGAGGCGGGTGAGCGGGTCCTCGACCAGGAACTCGCGCTCGCAGGTGCGCGCCGTCACGTACTTGAGCTCGGCCTTCAGGTACAGGATGTCGGCGACCGGGACCAGCAGCAGCCGTCCGCGCTCGAAACTTGCCAGATGCCGGCGCCCCGCGCCCGAAAGCCGCAGCAGCGCGTCTTCCGTTGGCGGCGGCGCGGTAGCCGCCTTGCGCAGCGCCGCTTCGAGTCTCGCCGCGCGCACCGGCTTGAGCAGATAATCGGCGGCATTCACTTCGAAGGCGCTGACCGCATACTGGTCATAGGCGGTGACGAAGACGATCGCCGGTGCCGGGCTCAGGCGGGCCAGATGGCGGGCCAGCTCGATGCCGTCCATCTGCGGCATGCGGATGTCGATCAGCACGACGTCGGCGGGAGCGCTCTGGAGGCGCTCGATCGCCTCGCGGCCGTTCGCCGCTTCCCCGGCGAGGACGTTGGGAAGCGTCTGCGCGATGTCGGCAGCCAATGCCTTGAGGCGCAGCCGTGCCGGTGCCTCGTCATCGACGATGAAGATGCGCAGCGGCCGCTCGTTCATCGCTTCAGGCGCCGGTAGGGGATGCGGATGCGCACGCGGTACTCGCCCTCGCTCGTCTCGGTGTCGAGGCGCGCTTCGAGATCGAAGAAGAGCGCGAGCCGTTCGCGCACGTTGGCCAGCGCCATGCGGTTTCCGCTGTGGTGGCTGTTCGACCCGTGGAACGGATTGACGAGTTCGATCACGACGCCGTCCTGCTGCCGGCGAACGGCGATCGTCACCAGCGCGGGTTCGGCCGAAGGTTCGATGCCGTGGTAGACGGCATTTTCGAGCAGCGGCTGAAGCATGAGCGGCGGCACCGCGGCGTCCTCGGGACAATCGTCCAGCCGCCACTCGACCCGCAGCCGCTCGCCCAGCCGCAGCCGCTCGAGGTCGAGGTACTTGCGGCACAACGCGATTTCCTCGCCCAGGGTGGCGAGCTCGCGCCCGTCTCCCATCACGGCCCGGAAAAGCTCCGCGAGCTCTTCGAGCGCCGTCTCCGCCCGGCGCGGATCCTCGCGCAGGATGCCGAGCACGCCATTCAGGCTGTTGAAGAAGAAATGCGGGCGGATGCGCGCGGTGAGCGCGGCGAGCCTGGCCTCGGCGAGCGCAGGCGAGAGCGACTTCGCGCGCAGATACAGGTAGTGAAGGACGAGCGCTGCGGCCCCGGCGCTCCAGGCGGCGGCGGCGCCGACTCCGGACGGCAGCAGCAGCGCGCGCTGACCGGGTTCGAGCGTGACACCGAGTGTCCATGCGCCGAGCGCCGCGATGCCCGCCACCGCCGCGGCGAGCGCCGCCCATCCCAGGCGGCGCAGCCAGGGCTGGAGCAGGAACAGCGTCGCGAGCGCTAGCGCGAGCGCCGGTTCCACGAGCGCGGCGAGTTCCACGAAAGCGCCAGGCAGCATGTCCCATGCGGGGGCGCGCGCGGCCGCGGCGAGGAGCGCGACCACGTTGGTCGCGAGCACGGCGCGGGCGAGCGTGCCGGGGCTGCGGAAGTCGGGCACGGGCGGGTTTTGTCTTATACTCGCTCCCATCTTCGATCCCGTTCGCGCGCCGCGCCGCATGCCGGTTGCATCCTCCGGCGGCCAGCCGCGGCCCGTTCGCTCATGACCCGAAACTCGCACTCCGCTCGCGCGTGCCGGAAGGGACGGGCGCGGACATGACCGGCCGCCCGGACGGCGGCGCCGGCAAACTCTGGTCCGGCCGCTTCGACGAGCCGGTCGGCGAGACCGTCAAGCGCTACACCGCCTCGGTCGCCTTCGACCGGCGCCTCGCGCTGCACGACATCCGCGGCTCGCTCGCGCATGCCCGCATGTTAGCGCACCGGGGCATCCTCGGCGCCGGCGACCTCGCCGCGATCGAGGAGGGCCTCGCGCGCATCGGCAGCGAGATCGAGAGCGGGACGTTCGTCTGGTCGGTCGACGACGAGGACGTGCATCTCAACATCGAGAAGCGGCTCACCGCGCTCATCGGGGACGCCGGAAAGCGGCTGCACACCGGGCGCTCGCGCAACGACCAGGTGGCGACCGACCTGAGGCTCTGGGTGCGCGAGACGATCGACGCCATCGATGCCGGGCTACGCCGCTTCCAGTCGAGTCTGCTCGACCTGGCGCAGCCCCACGTCGAGACCGCGATGCCGGGCTTCACCCACCTCCAGGTCGCGCAGCCGGTCACTTTCGCCCACCATCTGCTCGCCTATGTGGAGATGGCCTCGCGCGACCGCGAGCGCTTCTCGCAGTGCCGCGCGCGGGCGAACCGGCTGCCGCTCGGCGCGGCGGCGCTGGCCGGCACCTCGTATCCGATCGACCGCGAGTTCGTCGCCCGCGAACTGGGCTTCGAGGGCCTGTGCGAGAACTCGCTCGACGCCGTGTCCGATCGCGACTTCGCGATCGAGTTCGCCGGCGCCTGCGCACTCGTGATGGTGCACCTCTCGCGCCTGTCCGAGGAGCTGATCCTCTGGATGAACCCCTGCGTGGGCTTCATCGACCTGGCCGACCGGTTCTGCACCGGCTCCTCGATCATGCCGCAGAAGAAGAACCCCGACGTGCCCGAACTCGCGCGCGGCAAGACCGGGCGCGTGATCGGTCACCTGGTCGCACTGCTCACGCTGATGAAGGCGCAGCCGCTCGCCTACAACAAGGACAACCAGGAGGACAAGGAGCCGCTGTTCGATGCCGCCGACACGGTGACCGACACGCTCACGGTGTTCTGCGAACTGGTGGGCGGCATCCGGGTGAAGCCCGACGCGATGCGCGCCGCGCTCGCCCAGGGCTACGCCACGGCGACCGATCTCGCCGACTATCTGGTCAAGCGCGGCCTGCCTTTCCGCGACGCGCACGAGGCGGTCGCGCGCGCCGTGCGCCATGCGCAGGAGCAGGGCTGCGGGCTTGCCGCGCTGCCGCTCGATGACCTCAGGTCGTTCTCGCCCCTGGTGGAGACGGACGTCTATGACGTGCTCACGATCGAGGGCTCGCTCGCCAGCCGCAACCATCGCGGCGGCACCGCGCCCGAGCAGGTGCGTGCGGCGATCGAGCGGGCCCGCGCCTCGCTCTGAGCGCAGGAACCGCGGCCCGCATGCCGCTGCGTGAAGGACTCGCGCGGGCGATCGGCCGCGCGCTCGGCCGCCCCTTCGTCGTGGAGCGGGCGCGGCCGCTCGGCGGAGGCTCGATCCACCGCGCGCTCATCGTCGAAGGCGACGGCGAGCGCCATTTCGTGAAGCTCGCCGACGCCTCCCGCGCGGATCAGTTCGATGCTGAGGCAGACGGACTGGAGGCGCTCGCGGCGAGCGGCGCGATCCGGGTGCCCGCGGTGCTCGCGCTGGGAGCCGAGGGGCCCGACGCCTTCCTCGTGCTGGAGGCGCTCGATCTCACCGGAACGGGCGACGAGGCGGCGCTGGGACGCGCGATCGCGCGCCTGCACGCGTGTGCGGGCGAGCGCTTCGGCTGGCGACGCGACAACTACGTCGGTGCCACGCCCCAGCACAACGGCATGGATTCGGACTGGACGCGCTTCTTCCACGAGGCGAGGCTGCGGCCGCAGCTCGATCTGGCGGCGGCCAATGGCTACGGGAGGCTGCGGGAGGCGGGTCTGCGCCTGTGCGAGCGGCTGGACGACCTGTTCGCCGGACACCACCCGCGGCCGAGCCTCCTGCACGGCGACTTGTGGAGCGGCAACGCGGGCTTCGTGCGCGACGGCACCCCGGTCATCTTCGATCCGGCCACGCATTGGGGAGACGCCGAGTGCGATCTCGCGATGACGGAACTCTTCGGCGGTTTCGGAGAGCGCTTCTATGCCGCCTACGCGGCAGTGCGGCCGCTCGATCCGGGCTACGCGGTGCGCAGGCGGATCTACCAGCTCTATCACGTACTCAACCACGCCAACTTGTTTGGTGGCGGGTACGCGGGGCAGGCGGGCGCGATGATCGAGCGCCTGCTCGATCGCCGCGGCCGCTGAGCCGGATGAGCCGCCTCAGCGGCCGGTTCGCTGGGTAGTCAGCCCCTGCGCGGAGCGTAGCCCCGGCCGCGCATGTGTCCGAAGCGCTGGTCGGCGATCGCCTTCTGCTCGGGCGTGAGCACCGCGTACAGGTCCTTCAGCGCCGCGCTCATCGCCTCCATGCCAGCCACGCGGGTCTTCATCATCGCGACACGGCTCTCCATGCGCTCGGGCGCCGGGCCGGCCGCCTGCCGCATCGACTCGAACATCGCCTTCATGGTCGCGGCCTGGGCGTTCGCCTGCGTCGCGAACGCCTGCCATGCGCCTTCCTGCTCGGCGTTGATCTTCAGCTCGGCCTTGAGTTCGCGCAGGTGCGCCTCGGGATCGTGCGCCGCGTGCTTGCCCGGGCCTCCCATCATCATCGGTCCGGCGGGCCCTTGTGCGCCCATCATCGGGCCCATCGGCATCGCGCCGCCCCATCCGCCGGGCTGTGCGTAGACTGCCGCGGCCAGTGCGAGGGAGGAAGCTGCGGCGAGGGTGGCAAGGATCTGGTAAGAGCGTTTCATGGTATGCGTCTCCGTTGAAGGGTTGCGGCCCGGAGCCCGGGCCGGCCGGAAGGATGTCCTTCGCAACGCCGCCATTTCAGCGCAGGCATGTAAGCGGAAGATGTCGGAAACACGCCTTTTCGTAGCGCAGTGCGACGGCGGCCGGGTTCGCAACAGTGGGTAACAATATTTCGCGCCGAGGCGGCGCGGAACGGGAAGACAATATGCGCATGGAAAGACCCGACCACATCCTGATCGTCGATGACGACGCCGAGATCCGGCGGCTGCTCGAAGCCTATCTGTCGAAGAACGGTCTGCGCGTGAGCACCGCGGCGGAGGGCCACGCGATGTGGCAGGCGCTCGACGCGGGCCAGGTGGATCTCGTCGTGCTCGACCTGATGCTGCCGGGCGAGGACGGGCTCACCCTGTGCCGGAAGCTGCGCGCGCGCTCCGATGTCCCCGTCATCATGCTGACCGCGCGCGGCGAGGAGACCGACCGCATCGTGGGGCTCGAGATGGGCGCGGACGACTATCTGCCGAAACCCTTCAGCGCGCGCGAGCTGCTCTCGCGCATCAAGGCCATCCTGCGCCGCGCCCGCGCGCTGCCCTGCAACCTGCGCCCCGAGGAGGCGCGCAGTCTCGCATTCGGGGGCTGGGTGCTGGACACCGTGCACCGCCACCTCGTGTCCGCCGCCGGGGTCGTCACTGCGCTCTCCGGAGCGGAATACCGCCTGCTGCGGGTGTTCCTCGCGCACCCGAACCGTGTGCTGAACCGCGACCAGCTCATGGATCTCGCGCAGGGAAGACCGTCCGATCCGCTCGACCGTGCGATCGACGTGCAGGTCAGCCGTCTGCGCCAGCGTCTCGGCGACGATTCGCGCGATCCGCGGCTGATCAAGACTGTGCGCGGCGAGGGCTACGTGCTGTCCGTGCCGGTGAGCGTACAGTCCTGATGCGCCTGCTGCCGAAATCGCTGTTCGGGCGGCTCGTGCTGGTGCTGTTCGGCGGCCTCATCGTCGCCCAGCTCCTGAGCGCTGTAATCGCCTTCGCCGAGCGCGACCGCCTGCTGCTGCGGGCCTCCGGGATGCGTCCGGCACAGCGCATCGCAGACATCGTCCGGCTGCTCGACTCGGTGAGCGCCGAGGAGCGCGCGCGCATCGTCGCCGTGCTGAGCGTCCCGCGCGAGCGCGTTTCGATCGACCGGATGCCGCCGGCCGAACCGGATGCGGAGCCCAACGCCCGCGAGGCGATGCTGGCCGCGGCGCTGCGGCTGGCGATCGGCGACGATCGGCCGCTGCGCGTGACGGTGCGCGAGGCACCCGGATGGCGGCCCGAGCGCATGCCACGGGGGCCGATGGGCGGCGCGCCCATGCACCGCATGCCGCATGGCGCGATGGCCATGCTCACCCGGGTGCGGCTCGCCGATGGGAGCTGGGTGAGCTTCGATGCGCAGCTTCCGCGCGATGCGGCCGAGCTGCCGCAGCGGCTGCTGCTCACGCTCGTGGTGCTGCTCGTGGCCGTGCTCGTGCTCTCGTTCGTCGCGGTGCGCTGGGTCACGCGGCCGCTGGGCGTGCTCGCCCGTGCCGCCGAAGAGCTCGGGCGGGACCTTCGCCGGCCGCCGCTGCCCGAAAGCGGCCCCACCGAAGTCCGCGATGCCGCGCACGCGTTCAACGCCATGCAGGCCCGGCTCGTGCGCTTCATCGACGATCGCGCGCGCGTGCTGGGCGCGATGTCGCACGACCTGAAGACGCCGCTCACCCGGCTGCGGCTGCGCGCCGAGCTGCTGGAGGACGAGGATCTGCGCGCGCGTTTCGAGAAGGACCTGACGGAGATGGAGGCGATGGTCGCCGGGACGCTGGACTTCATGCACGGCCTCGGAACGGCCGAAGCCCGTCAGCCGGTCGATGTCATGGCCCTGATCGAGTCCATCCAGGCCGACTGCGAGGAAATGGGGGGCGAGGTGCGCGTCGAGGGCACCGTTCGCGAACCCTACGTGGGCAACCCCGCCCTGTTGCGCCGTTCGCTCGTCAACCTCATCGACAATGCGATCCGGTACGGCAAGCGGGCTCGGGTGAGCGTGCAAGACGGCGCGGATGCGCTCACCGTGCGGGTGCTGGACGAAGGGCCGGGCATCGCGCCGCAGGAACTCGAAAACGTCTTCGGCGCCGCGCTGGATGCAGGCAGAACTGCGCGCATCGTGCAGCGCCTGCAGGGCGCCGCCGATCATCCGGTCGACCTGGCCTTTCCTGAGGGCGAGTATCTCAAGGGCCTGCTGCTGCAGGTGGATTGATGCCGTGCCGCCAGAAAGTCGGCGCCGGCGATGCGGCGTTACTTCTTCTTCGCCTCTTCGTAGGGCGCGATCCTGTCCACTGCCAGGCGGTAGCCGGCCTTGCCCCATGGCGTATTGGCGCGATGGAGGCTAAGGGTTCCATGCACCCAGATCGCATCCATGCTGCGCATGCCTTTCAGCGGTTTGGCGGAGATTGCATGAACGATCTGATTCGCGGGGGGTGGCGGGCTATGGATGCAGGCGCCGAAGTAGGGCACCAGGAGGAACTCGGTGACCTTGTCTGCCCTGGCTTCCAGCGGAATGGCGAAACCCGGCAGGCGGACGCGCATGCCGGCCAGCGAAGCTTCGGTCGGCGCGCTGTCCCACAGCACCTTCGCAGGACCCACACGTCAAAGCCTATTTCCAGCACCTCGTGGATAACGGCAAGAAACCCTTGCAGGCAGTCTGCGCTGTTATGCGCAAACTCCTCCATGCTATCCACGGTATGCTGAAACACAACCAGCCCTTCGATAACACTCGCTTTTACGCTATTCCAGCATGAGCCGGAAAGTGCAAAAAATTACAGAAAAAACGCTTGCCATCGAACAGAGTATCTACGGCGGTGATTTGGCTTTAATGGACATCCGGGTTCATGGCTCAAGTATATATTTTCTCGTCACCCATTTCCGCACTTCTTCCAGCGCCAGCATGGCGAAGGCGAAGGGGATGACGAACAGCCAGACATTCAGTCCGATGGGCGCGGTGCCGAATATCAGGTTGCCCCACGGCGTGTAATCGATGGCCAGGATTAGCGCGATCTCGGCGGCGATGCCCCAGAGAATGAGCGGATTGCCCAGGATGCCGGTGACAAGCAGCGATTCCCGCTTGTCGCGGCAGAGAAACACGTTCATCACCTGCATCACGATGATGGCGGTGAGGGTGGCGGTGGTAGCCTGCAAATAGATGTGATCGAGTGGAGAAAGCGTCTCGCCGTAGTGCCATCCCGCACCATGCAGCACGAAGAAAAACGCCGCCATTGCCGCTGCCGCTTCCATTATTCCGAGGAACAGGTAGGCGCGCACCACCAGCGACCATTTGAGCAGGCGGTCATGGCGGGCGCGTGGCGGCTGCCGCATCACGCCGGGATGCGGCTTCTCCATCCCCAGCCCCAACGCCGGCAGCATGTCGGTGCCAAGGTCTACCGCCAGGATCTGGATGATCGTCAGCGGTAGCGGGATCTTGAGCAGGGCGAAAGCGAGATAGGGCACTATCTCCGGGATATTGGAGGTGAGGATATAGGCAAGGAACTTGCGGATGTTCTCGAACACCGCGCGGCCTTCCTCGATGGCGGCGACGATGCTGGCGAAATTGTCGTCGAGCAGGATGATGTCGGCCGATTCGCGCGCCACGTCGGTGCCGGAAATGCCCATGGCGATGCCGATGACGGCTTTCTTCAGCGCCGGCGCGTCGTTGACGCCGTCGCCGGTGACGGCGACGGTTTCCCCCTTGCGTTTCAGCGCGGTGACGATGCGCAATTTCTGGTCGGCGCTGACCCGGGCGAAAATGATTTCCGGCGCATCCAGTGCGAGCTGCAGCTGGATGTTGGAAAGCCGCCTCATCCCTTCGCCGCTGATGACCGTTGGCGACTCGCTCCGCACCAGGCCGATTTCCCGCGCGATGGCTAGTGCGGTATGGGGGTGATCACCGGTGACCATGATGACGCGGATGCCGGCGTCAAAGCATTTGCGGATGGCGTTGGGCACTTCCGGGCGCGGCGGGTCTTCCAGCCCCACCAGGCCGAGCAAGGTCAGGCCGCACTCCAGATTCTCCGTGGATTCGTTTTCTATTACGGCGCGGTGAGCCAGAGCGAGCACGCGCAGCCCTTTGCCGGCCAGGGTCTCCTGCGCAGCCGCGAAGCGTTCGCGCAGTTCCGCGCTGAGCGGTAAAAGTTTTCCGCCTATCCCTATCCGGGTGCAGAGGGGAAGCACCGTTTCCAGCGCGCCCTTGGTGTAGAGGGATAGCCCTTCGGGTGTCCGGTGCAGGGTGGAAAGCCGTTTTCGGTCGGTGTCGAAGGGCAGTTCGCCCACCTTGGCATAACCTGGGGGCTCCGGCAACACGCCCTGTGCCATGCGCACCAGCGCGATTTCCATCGGATCGCCGAGCAGCTCGGGGGCGCCGTTTCTTGCGGTGGTCTGGAGGTTGTGGCATAACAGCGCAGTCTCGAAAAAGCTGCGGTAGTCTTCCGCCAGTGCGGGGTCAAGGGTCAAGTCGGTGGCGGCGCGGAACTCGCCGGCGAGAAAGACTTCCTTCGCCGCCATCCGGTTCTGGGTGAGGGTGCCGGTCTTGTCGGTGCAGATCACGGTGGCGGAGCCCAGCGTTTCCACCGCAGGCAGGTGGCGC
>Ga0210026_1003656_pt1 | contig 11731 bp, 10 predicted proteins | sample CryGeymeta201509_FD_183977 | JGI IMG/M metagenome (GOLD analysis project Ga0210026, IMG submission 183977) | Groundwater microbial communities from Crystal Geyser aquifers in Utah, USA - Crystal Geyser metaG 2015-09 (SPAdes) (version 2) | ecosystem: Environmental > Aquatic > Deep subsurface >... | reverse complement strand
ATGCCACTAGCGCGTGACCAACTTCGTGATAAGCAGTGACCAACTTTTCTCGCTTACTTAGAACATGACTCTTTCGTTCGGGACCAAGCATTACTTTTTCAATGGAACGAATTAAATCAAATTGACCAACTTTTTTACGAAGTTCGCGAGCCGCCAGGATTGCCCCTTCATTCATTAATGATTGTAAATCCGCCCCGGAAAATCCTGGTGTACGCTGGGCAATAATTTCCAAATTAACATCATCTTGTAACGGCTTTTTTCGAGCATGGACTTTGAGAATTTCCTCACGGTCTTTACGGTCAGGTAAATCAATCGTTACTCGTCTATCAAACCGACCGGGACGAAGTAGGGCCGGGTCAAGCACATCAGGGCGGTTCGTTGCTGCCATCACAATTACCTTGGCGTTTGGTTCAAAACCGTCCATCTCTACCAATATCTGATTGAGGGTTTGTTCTCGCTCATCATTTCCTCCCCCCACACCAGTACCACGTACTCGCCCGACCGCATCAATCTCATCAATAAAAATAATCGCCGGGGCAGATTTTTTAGCCATTTGAAACAAATCACGCACACGGCTGGCACCCACTCCGACAAACATTTCTACGAATTCCGAACCAGAAATTGAGTAGAAGGGTACCCCAGCTTCGCCGGCCACAGCCCGAGCGAGCAAAGTATTATGATTTACAAAACCGCCAGCAACGAAGTTATGGCGGTGAGGCACAGTCAGATCAAATACTGGGGCTTTCCCAAAACTAACTGCAGTGACTTTTGTGAAAAAGAAATCACCAGAAGCTAGACGGCTCAGTTGCTTAATTGCTGTTGTCTTTACCATAGCTGGTGCCAACGCGGTAACGCCGGCGATGAATGTCTGTAGGCCTTTCGCTGAGGGAGTCCGATCTCCTGAAATATATCTCTTAGTATTCTTATACAATGACTGTGAATAAAAAGCTCTGTCTCGCGACTCAACCGCCACGGCTTCCTGCCAAGCACTTTTAATTATGGTCTCCTGATGCGGAATCAAATTAATGTTAGTATTGCGTTGTTTCAGAACACACTCTGCCAATCTTTCCTTTTTATGAGCCACAGTAAAACCAATTTCTTTCTCAAATAATTCAACAAAGTCTCCGTAAATCGTCAGATACTGTTGCAATGTCCCATTGTATTTTTTAGTTCGCTCATATAGTCGACCGACCACTCCAATATTCAACAGGGATAGATGTACCTCCTTTGCTAAGGTGGCACTAGCACTCGAAAATGAAACGCTACCTGAACTTTCAACCGTTCCATCAGCATCAAAGAGTCCGCGCAAAAAAGCCACTACGTATTCCTTTGGTGCTAAACGAACCCACTCGGGAATATGCTTGTGTCTAGCGTAAGTTTCCTCTATTCCCCAGGCTCTAACCCGAGCCTTAGCTTCTACAGAACTGAGTTCGTAATCATACGGACTTGATGATACCTTCGAAAACTGTGTACCAAGATATATTTGAGCCACAGTTTGCATTTGTTTTAACACTTCGTTATCTGCTGTTGTAAAGATAATTCTATCTTTTATAGTAAGACAACCGTCACCAACTAAAACTCCTAGGAAATAAGCTACCTCTGCACTAGGTATCCGAGTATAACTACCGAACATATTTGACCCCCGACTAATTGCTACATGTTCTCCCAGTTCTATTTGATCAAGCCGTTTAAACGCCAACTGACCTTTATCATTCATCACTACAATAGGATGCTCAAAGGTACCTTCAATGACACCACCAAATTCTGTACTAATTTTTTTCGTCTCTTGTTCACCTAAAGCATACCAATGGGAAGCCTCTTTGTGTTCAAATTGCAAAGTTTCGGGGTCGACCGCTACAATATCCAGCCCTTCAACAGTGTTGTCGGCTCGGACTGTGAAATATTTAGGCACATCAACAATTGACACCAAACCTTTATTGGTAAGAAGCATAGTTTCACCAATAATACATTTTCCCGTTCCCGGTGCGCCCATCATCATAACTCCTTTAGGGATCTCCGCTCCAATATCCAAAAATTTCTTCGGATTCTTAAGAAAGTCCACTATTTCCTCTAATTCCTGTTTCGCCTCTTTGGCACCAGCCACATCCTTAAAGGTGACTTTTTGATTTTTGTCATTTGGATCAATCATCCGCGCCTTACTATTACCGAAATTTAATGCTTGCATACCAGCTCCTTTGACCGAACGAGTAAAAAACCAGATTATCAAACCTAAAAATAATAACGGAAAGAGATAAGGAGCAAATTGTCCCAACCAATAGTTAAAGCCAGTTTCGCGCTGTACGTCCATCTTCACCACTGCCAATTGTTCCGCTGAAACACCGAGATTGGTAAGTGATTCTGAAACAGAGGCGTCAGTTTCGCGTTTAGCTACACCAATAACCTTAGATTCATCAGTATAAGAAACTTCCAGTTTACTGCCACGAACAATGATTTCCTTCACTTCTCCATTTTTAACTTGTGCTACTACTTCAGAAATTGATAGTTCAGTTGATTTAACTCCAGTATCAGTTAAATAAGAAAAAGCAGCTGTAATAAATATTAACAACAAGACTGTTGAGAGCATATTGTTCCAAAAATTTCCTGGGCCAACTGGTACATGTTTACGAAGATTAAGCATCTGCTCGCGAGTTGAATTTACTTTCTTTTCTTGCTTCGTGACTTCATTTTTATTATTATTAATAGCATCTGAATCCTTTTTTTCTTCTGATTTTGGATTTATTTCCTCTTTGTCTTGGTTATTATTTTGTTTATTTTCTATTTCGGACATAGTACGGCTATTATACAGAAAATGAGCCCGAAAGCTATGCTTTCGGGCTCATTTTGCTTTTGTCAGCTTAACCACTTGTTGAACCGCTTCTGTCTAGTCAAAAATTTGTTATAGTAATTATATTCAATTTTTATGAGTAATTATGCCAACAATAAAAAAGCCCATTTTAATTTTGAAATCCTAGAGACTTTTGAAGCTGGTTTGGTGTTACTCGGGACTGAAGTAAAGTCCATTCGCGCTGGTAAAGCTCATTTAGAAGGTGGTTATATCATAATTCGTGGTGGTGAAGCCTATTTGGTTGGTATTGGCATTCCAAGCTTTCAGCCCATTAACACAGCCAAGAGTTATGACCCGGAAAGAGCTAGAAAGCTATTGTTATCTAAAAAAGAACTGGCTAAATTAGAATTAGCTACTGAACATGCTCGTTTGACAGCCGTGCCACTTTCATTGTACAATAAAGGCAGACAAATCAAGCTCGGTTTCGCATTAGCGCGCGGCAAAAAGAAAGCCGACAAACGCGAGAGTTTGAAAGAACGCGACACCAAGCGAGATATTGCACGTACCTTGAAACAAAATTAATTTCAGTTACAGAAAGGTGGTTATAAACATTGGATAAACCAGTGCCACCCTTGTCCAAGGAGGGACAGAAATGGGAATTTTCAGAGTTCTCCTATATTCCGCACCACAATTACGGAATATTGGCTCATTCAATCCGAAAAAACTTGATCCAGTCTGGAAAGACTGGCTCATGCGATCCGAACGTGTCTTCATTGACACATTCGGTGGAGACTTCAAAAAGTTTTTCGGTGCGATTGCCATCGTCTACAAAAACGCTAAACAAGAGAGGAGTGACCCCGAAGAAGCGATCAAAGAATGGATCATGGCCGAAATCACCGAACTGAAAAAACACCACTACCACTAAGTAAACCTGCGGACCCCACTATCGAGCAGTCGAATTGGAGTCCGCACCACCTTTCTGTAACTGAAACAACTGGGAGGAATAGAAAATGGGAATAATTCTGGCGGGAATACTGTTGCCAGTACTTGTTGCCTTCATCGTTGGCCACTGGCTGTGGCCAGAACAGAAGGAAGTTTTCGATTCGGAGGTGGAACTCCAAGATGACATCCACCTCCCAGAAGTAAAACCGCACCCCCACCCAGGAATCATACTGAACATTGGTGGGAGAGCGTCCGCGGACGCACCCACCTGTGCCATACCCTCTCTCCAATATTAATTTTGAAAGAAACTTTTCCGGAGTACATCATAAGGAGTACATCATAATAGGTACGCCGTTCCCTCTTTTTGCTTAATTACTATTATCATCATATATAATGGTAATTAAAAAATTAAATACTTCTATATATAGAAGTATTTAAAATTGAGCTGAAGGAGGGGATGCTAGGCATCGACGGTTAGCCCACCCATGTTGTGCAGTGTTGAAAATGGCAACCAATTCATTAAAAGGTTCCATCCGTATTTGCAAACAAAGCAATACCAAGTCCTTACGCCAACGCGTTTGGATTCGCTCCCGCTCTCGCCTAACCGCGACTTTGCCGGAACGATGCGACAGTGTTAAACGCCTCATACGGCACTGTTCGTAGAATAGCCACGGGGCTGTGGGAAGATATGTGTTGCCGTATCTTTTCAAGCTTGTAGCAACTCGAGTAATTATTGTTTTGTCTTTCCTATAGATAATTATTTTAAATCAAAGGAGAAACTACACACTGTAGACTCACCATGAGTACCTAATTCGGACGCGGGTTCAATTCTCGCCATCTCCACCAAAACACAGCCACCCTTCTGGGTGGTTTTGTGTTTTAGGCGGAGATGGAGCAAGCAAACTGCTTTGCTTGCGTCGAGAATTGAAAAGCACAGGCATATCGCGAAGCGATGCCGAGCTGGGGTCGAGAGTACTTAGTAGAATCAGAGCGAAGCGTGTGGTTATACTTAGAATTGTTGTCTTAAGAAAGGAGTACCTTTCAAGGGATAAGCTTATCTTTCTCTTTCTTTTCGTATAAGGTTTCTAGTCTGACCATACGCCTATTATACCAAAAATAAGGATTGTTTGCTTACTCGTGCTTGACTTTACTGTATTTCTATGTATAATACTTAATAGTCCGACATCCTCATTATAGGAGACTCAAATGAGATTATGGGATGCGGTACTGGGGCTTCTTGCTCCAAATAAGTACCTTCACAACAGGAGTCTCCGTGACTCCGGTGCTCAAGAACGGCAGCGCCACGCTATCAACACCGCCCTCGCAATGAAGGCGTTTGAGGTTGCGCAAAAAACTGGTGCAGCTGTTAATCTCAGATGCACCAACTCTGGCTGGGTAGAATTATGCGTTGTACCTGGCGATGGAAAACCTACTTTCACCTACAACGGGAGAAATATAAATGACCCAATCGAACTTGAACGCAGCCATTGATGAGCTGCGTACCATGGCAAGCGATACCGCCAAGCTTCACGGGGTCTCACTCCCTGAAATCTTGGTCTACGCTACTGCCTACGAACTCATCAAACAGGTATCACCGAAAAACGCTATTGGCATTTTTGCCGAAGCATTGGTGGTACTCAAAAAAGCTGGTGCGTAACCCGCAGCCCGCAAAAGCACCCGCAAGGTTCGCTTTGCGGGTTGTTTTATTTCACCCCAAATCCACCACTTTCAAGAAATTAGCACACTCTATTTCAATCAAACGGGTTCTAACTTGTACAAAGTCTTCCACTGAATATAGAAGTATATAGAACATTAGAAAACCTTATTCAATGAGTAATGTTTTCTATATTTTTACTTATTCGGATTTCTAGGAATTGAAGCTAATTCTTGTCCGCTACTAATGAAAACGATAGTTGCACGCTGTCGTCAATCACATTGTCTGCCAAATTATCAAAGAATGATCCGGACATGGCGGTAAGTCCCCACTTGGTTCGATCAATCGTGGTGGTTGCTTCCACCTGAACTTGACCAGAGGCAGTTTCGTAAATTTCGGCTGGGAAATTTATTTCATTTGTAACACCTTTCATGGTCAAATCACCAGTTACATCATACTGAAAAGTGGAATCACTATCAGTGCGAACTGAAACATTTGTGATGTTAAATGAAGCAGTTGGAAATTCTGTTACATTAAACCATCCCTCTCCTTTTAAATGTCCCTCAAGAGTAGATTCTTGACCGGGCTTTTTGGCAGTTAAACCGACACTTAAAGTATTCATGTCAATGGTAAATTCACCAGTCGCATCATTTTCAGTAACGGTGATAGTGCCGGCTGAAAATCCAATAACGCCTGAATTAATATAACCATCAATCAATGGTTTCTTTCCAGCCCAATTCACCACACTGTTTGATAGGTCAACAGAATATGATCCGGGTGACACCACCTGTTTAGTGACAGAAGCAAGTTCATCTTTTTCAATTAAATTATTTTTATTTTCTATATCAGAAGGTGATTTATTGTCCACTTGATTGTTACCAGCAAAAAATAAGAACCCACCGGCTAATATAATCAAGACTCCCACTACCACTACGATTGTTTTCATATTCATAATTAAAATATACTTATCTTCTAATAAAAACTCTAGTATATCCTAAATTATTTTCTAAGCCAAAATCCAACACATATTTATATCTATATTTTAGGTCAAGTAGAATTATACCAGCTTTCTATAATTGATTATCACACCAACTCCATATTCCAACCTTGCTTGCTTTAGCATAATCTCTAATAGTCGTAAATTGTCCAGAATATTTAGTATTTGGAGAAATAGTCATTATATCAGCCAATCCTTCTTTTAATAAAGTTTCATTAATAAAGACATCGTCTACATAAATATAAGCTAATAATCTGCCGTATTTATCATATCTGCTTATGTCAGAAATTATTTGAACTGATCTGTTTTCCACTAATTCACGATTACGGGTGGTGGCCTCAGTACTTCCACATTCGGAAACAGGTGACGACTCGGGCGTATCAATACCAATATAGCGAATCCGCGTCGGCCTTGAGTCGTCCCCAAAAATAACATCAATAGTATCCCCATCAACCACCCGAGTAACAACAGCTGTAGTGGTGGCTGTATCTTTTATCTTGACCTGAGTTGATTCTTTTTCCTCAAATATTACAGGCACTTTTTCACCCAATTGAACCCCAATACCAAGAAAAAACTGAATTGCTAAAAAAAATAAAATGATTATCTCCTTAAAGTTATCCCACATAATAATAAAAACTATCTTAATTATGTCATACTATAGTTATATGAGAATAAAATTATTAATCTCTTCTCAAGGTAATATTGTTCCTCTTACCCTTATAGCTAGTGCGATAATTGGTTTTTTAACCATAACTGGTTTGTATCTAAATCCACTCGCCAATTCTCCAGCAAAAACAAGTATGCAAATTGATCCCAAGAATAAAACAGTATCCGTCGGTGAAGTTTTTACTGTGCAAGTATTAGTTGAATCAACCATTCCTGTTAATGTTTTTTCTGGATTGATTACCTTTAATGAATCAGTATTAGCTATTGCTAGTATAGACTACAATACTTCAATTGCTGATTTGTGGGCCAAAGAACCTTGGTATAGTCATGGTCATGGTACTATCACTTTTGCTGGTGGTACCACCAGATCGGGAGGATTTACTGGCAACGAGTCATTACTTTCTATAAAATTTACAGCTATATCATCAGGGGATGGGAAAATTTCTCTTGCTAATGTCAAAATATTACAACATGATGGCTTGGGTACTGACGCGCCACTTTACAAATCAATTGACTCAATCCTTACTGTCATTCCGACTTCCACAAACAACGAAACATATAAACCAAAACAATCAAACAGACAAACAAATGTCACCGTTTTAACTAAGTCACCTAACCCTGACATCAATCAAGATGGCGAAGTTTCAATTTCTGATTTGAGTGTCTTTATGCTCTATTTGACCAGTAACAACCCTTTGGCCGATTTTAATAATGACGGTAAAGTAAATACGGCTGATTTGAGTATTTTACTTAACAGTATGTAATGGTAATAATAGTCGTCGCAGTCTTTGACTGCGACGACTATTAGCAATCACTCATCCTCGGTTTTAATCTCTTAATTTATTTTGCTGGGCTAACAAAAGTATTAGTGACTCGGTACATTTCATCAACCTCATTAGTGCGGATTACTGCCACTTTCACCTTACTATCGGTTGTGCTTATTATTCCATCATGACCAACCAAAACATCATTTTTAGCAGAATCAATCCTGATCCCCAACCAATCTAGATTATTTAATAATAATGAACGAAGAGTATCACTTCGTTCAGAAGCTGTGGCTGTTAAAATAATTGCGTCTAATCCGCCCAAGGCCACCGCGAAACCACCTAAAGACTTCTGAAAACGATACACAAATAAATCCATCGCTTTAATAGCTAGTTCATCACGTTGAGACAGACGTTCTAAAATATGTCTAAAATCTGCCTCACCAGTCAAACCCTTTAGTCCCCCTTGTGTTTGGACATAAGTCTGTGCCTCAAACAAATGAAAATTTTTGACCCGCATTAATTCTAGTAAGGCTCCCACTTCCAAATCTCCAGCTCGACTTCCCATAACCAGACCACTTCCCGGACTAAAACCCATTGTGGTATCAATACTTTCACCATAAAGTAAGGCAGTCATACTGACACCACTACCAACATGACAAATAATCATTTTGGCCGGTATTTCTGAAAAAATTGAAACCGTCCGTCTCACAACCGAAGCATTAGAAATACCATGATAGCCAAAACGATGAATGTCATACTTTTCGGTATCTTGCACTTCAATACTATAATCTCTAGCACGTGAAGGCATGGTCTTGTGGAAAGCGCTATCAGAAATACCAACCATGATGGCTTGGGGTAATTCTGTTTTTACCAAATCAATCTCATGAATAGTAGGAGGGATATGAAGTGGAGCGACTGGCTCGCGCTCACGTAATTTATGAATAAACAAATCATCAATTAACCGATGATTCTGAAAAAAAGTCCCCGGCGCAACAATTCTAATGCCAATATGCGTTATGTCTTGAAGATTTTTAACTATTCCTTCTCGCAAGGAAGTGTCAAGCATGTGACGAATTGCCAATGAGTATTCCTCTAGGGTAACTGGCCTGCTGGTTTGTTCTTTCCCCGGCAACTGCATGTAAAATTCAACCCTATTGGCATCACTTTCATAACGCATGTCTGCGATTAGCAGACCATCCTCAATGAGAGAATATTTTTTTGAAGAACTGCCAGGGTTGATTAGGAGCGTGATTGCCATATCCAATTTGTAATTTCTTCGGGGTCATTACCAAATTCAATAATATGAGCCTTGTGTTCAATCAGTTTATTTTCATATTTTTCGCGTAATTCTTTAGCTCTTTCAGCATTTATTATACCTTGATCTTCGGCTAAACTAAATGCCTCTATGGCTAAATGAAAACGGTCAATATGGTTGCGGACCATCATATCAAAAGGAGTAGTAATAGAACCGCTTTCTTCATAACCATGCACTTTAAAACGAACAGCATCACAACCATAATCAAAAAGAATTTGCTTGATTGTTTGTGGATAACCATGAAAACTGATTCTCACTGGTCTATCACTAGTAAAATACTCAAAAAAATTATCCCGACTGACATGATGATGAGCATTACCAATACCAAAATCCACTGATGACAAAGAATTAATGTTGACATATCTAATACGAAAAGCGGGAATTTCTAATCGTATTAAACTGATGGCTGCCAAAACTTCCTGAGTCGGATAATCACCAGCGGAAGCTAAAACAATATGAGGATCATCATCACTAGCAAAATTCCAAACAGAAATTCCTTGCTCAATATCAACTTTGGCCTCATCTAAAGTTCGCCAAACTGGTAACGGTTTTTTCCCACAAACCATCACATTTATCTCTTGACTTGAACGCATCATACGATCAAAAACTACTAAAGCAGAATTGACGTCTGCTGGAAAATAAACGTTAGTAAATTCGCTCTGTCGTTGCAGAACATCATCAATAAAGCCCGGATTTTGGTGAGAAAAACCGTTATGCTCCTGATGCCAGATAGTAGATGACAGAATGTAGTTAAGTGAAGGAATGGTGCCACGCCAGGAAACCGTGCGAGCTATCTTGATAAATTTGGCATACTGGTCAACCATACTAGAAATAATTTGAATAAATGCCTCATAAGAAGCAAAGACACCGTGTCTACCAGTTAAAACATAACCTTGAAGCAATCCTTGTAAGCTATGTTCTGAAAGCATTTCCAATACCCGACCATCATGCGCCAAATCAATATCCCACTCCCGATGTGGCCAAACAAAAGCCCTTTTAGTATATTCAAAAACGGCCTGTAAATGATTGGAGTAAGTTTCGTCTGGTGACAGTAAACGTAAATTTCTATGAGACTCATTCAGGCGCATAGCATCACGCAAATAGGCACCAATTTTCTCCATACTACTATCCCGACCACAAATTGGATCATCAAGGTCACATAAATTGGTAATGGCGTAATTGTTTAATTCTGGCAAAATAAGGGGCTGATAATGAGGTGCCCCGCCACGCGCATGTGAAGAGTCTCCCATACGCTTATTTTCACCCGGCACTAGTGATTCAATATCAGCATCAAATTTTTCACCATCAAAGATTTCATTAAAACGATAAGAACGAAGCCACGATTCCAACTTTTCTAGATGTTCTGGATTAGTCTTGGCTTCTTCAGCGATTACCTGATGCGAAAAATTATTATCGGTAATTCTTCTCCCGTCAAGGTAGTCAATACTATTCCAACCTTTCGGTGTACGCAGAATAATCATCGGCCACTTGGGGGTTTTTTGTAGTGTTCCTTCGCGAGAGCAATGTTGGGTAAATCTGATCGCTTCTATCGCATTATCAAGCGTGGTAGCCATTTTGGCATGTACATCCTGTTCCGCAAATGCGTCCACTAGATGTGGCTCATAACCATAACCAGAAAATAATGCCGATAATTCCTCGTCACTCATCCGACCAAAAAAAGTAGGACCAGAAATTTTGTAGCCATTAAGATGAAGAATTGGTAATACTGCTCCATTAGTGGCTGGATCAATCAATTTATTAATATGCCAAGCCGTAGCTGTCGGACCTGTTTCGGCTTCACCATCTCCAATGAGACAAGCGGTAATTAAGCCGGGATTATCAAGAATAGAACCATAAGCAGTAGCTAGAGCATAGCCAAGCTCTCCCCCTTCCAAAATAACTCCCGGCGTTTCTGGATTACTGTGACTAGGAAAAGCATACGGCCAACTAAATTTTTTGAATAGCTCAGCCAAGCCACCAGTATTGCGTGGTATTCCAGGATAATATTTTGATAATGTACCTTCCAAAAAAAGATTGGCCTGAATAGCGGGAAAGCCGTGACCAGGACCCAAGACAAACATCATTTCCAGATTGTAGGATATAATAGCCCGATTAAGATGAGCGTAAGTAAAGTTAATTCCTGGACAGGTCCCCCAATGGCCAAGTAATCTAGTCTTAATATGTTTTGGCTGTAATGGTTCCTTGAGTAAAAAATTATCTTGCAAATAAATTTGTGAGGCAGACAAATAATCAGTCGCCCGAATGTACTTAGAAAGAGCCTTGTTCATACATAGATGAGTATAACAAATTATGGTCAGCCCAAGTATTTATAACTGTTTATAGTTTTGCTATTAAAAATTAATTTTTAGAATGGTCTGCTATACTACAAGCGAAAATTTAATATGACAATAAAAAAATTTAAAGTAGCGCGTGGTACTCATGGGTTAGGATTGTTCACAAATATTGACTTCAAAAAAGGTGACTTGATCATTGAATACACTGGCGAAAAGATTTCTACCGCAATGGCTGACAGGCGCGGTGGGCAATATTTATTTGAATTAAATAACCAATGGACAATAGATGGTCGGGGTAGAGAAAACACGGC
>Ga0210026_1003578_pt1 | contig 11924 bp, 8 predicted proteins | sample CryGeymeta201509_FD_183977 | JGI IMG/M metagenome (GOLD analysis project Ga0210026, IMG submission 183977) | Groundwater microbial communities from Crystal Geyser aquifers in Utah, USA - Crystal Geyser metaG 2015-09 (SPAdes) (version 2) | ecosystem: Environmental > Aquatic > Deep subsurface >... | reverse complement strand
ACAACGCTGTGGAAACCGGCACCATGATGGTTAAGAAAATGCCAAAAGGTGATTTGAATGCACCAGAGCAAGATGGCAAAACCATTGCCGCTTGGGCAGCAGAAAATGGCTTAGACAGCTCACCCATCGTTGCTGCCTTAAACGAACGCATCTAACCGTTCAACATGGTAGGTAGCTTGGCTGTTTGCAACCTACCCTAAGAAACGGCCGCGCTTGCGGCCGTTTTTTTGGGGAGTAATCAGCAGTAACAGTCGTTAACTGCACATAGGCAAGCTTACCAACTGAGATCATCAGGAATTTTATAATCCGCATACCAGTCGTCTTCTTCACTGCTTTTTTGGTCTTCTGCACTAATGTTGTCAGCACGATAGACGACGCAATCCGCATCACGCTCAGCAATTTTGTCTGCCACGGGCATGGGCACTAGTTCATAACCCTGTTCGTATTTCACGATGGCCAGTCTGCCTTGACTGATGTGTTTTTGTGTTTCTTTATTAACGTACATGCGCTTTATCAAGCTTCCATCAGTAAAATTACACACGAGGTCACCCTTGCCTCTTTCCTGTTTATTTACTGTGATCAGTTGCTTTATTTGCGCCAATAAGGCTTTTTTGTCCGCTTCAATCTTCGTCTGTTGATTCAGTTCCCGATCTCTGGCTTTTTTAGCCTCTATCGCCGCTGCCGCCGCCAATTTGGCTTCGTCGCTCTCAACAATTTTGTGTTTTTGTTGCGCTTTTGCTTGTTGGTGTTTTTGTTGTTTAACTTGTTTAACCTTTTTTTTGTCGGTTAAACCCGCTTTAAGCAATTGTTCTTGCAGTGATAATGCCATAACCTTTTGACTCTATTGTCGATAAAAAAACCCGCTATTCAGCTAGCGGGTTATAATTTTTTTTGTGATTAATATTACCTTAAGCGCCTTTTTTACGCTTGTCTTCGGCCTTCCATTTTTTACCATCATACCAAGCAGACCAACCGCTGGCTTTACCATCTTTGCTCTCTGACATAACATATTGCTGTTTCGTTTTGCGACTGAAACGCACAATAGTCGGCTGTCCATCAGGGTCTTTTGCTGGTGCGTCAGCCAGATAATGGAACTTTGGCGATAACCTATCGCGAAACCGTGCTAACTCGGCCACTAATGGTGCGCGGGTTTCACGTGATTTAGGAAAGTTATGCGCAGCTAAAAAAACACCTGCAGCCCCATCTCGCAATACAAAGTGAGCATCAGACTTTTCACACAGCAGTTCTGGCAAATCAACAGGATCCTCTTTGGGTGGCGCAGCTTCACCATTTCTGAGTAATTTACGCGTATTTTTACACTCATCATTGGAGCAGCCGAAATACTTGCCAAAACGGCCATTTTTGAGTTCCATATTGGCGCCACATTTATCGCACTCAAGCAAGGGACCATCATAGCCTTTGAGCTTAAATGCGCCGTTTTCAACTAATACTCCTTCACACGTTGGAGTATTACCACAAACATGCAATTTACGATTTTCATCTACCAGATAGCTGTCCATTGCGGTGCCGCACACCTTACAACGCTTTTTCGCTCGTAAGACTTCTGTTTCCAGTTCATCCTCATCGTCAACTTTTATGACGTCGTCACCAGGCACCAAATTCATGGTTCCCGTGCATTTGTCTTTGCCGGGCAAATTATAACCAGAACACCCTAGAAACACGCCTGTACTGGCTGTACGCACATTCATTGGTCGGCCGCAAATCTTACAACTGATATCGGTTGCAACCGCCTGATTGAGGCGCATCCCGCCCTCTTCAGCGGGTTTTTCTGCTAAAGTTAGACGTTGTTCAAAGTCACTGTAAAACTCATCCAACACACCTTTCCACGGCGCTTTGCCGGTGGCGATGTCGTCCAACTGCTGTTCCATTTTAGCGGTGAAATCATAACTAATCAGATCGTCAAAGTTTTCCATCAAACGGTCATTGACAATCTCTCCCATTTTTTCAGCATAGAAGCGTTTATTTTCAAGACGCACGTAGCCGCGATCTTGAATGGTTGAAATAATACTGGCGTAAGTGGAAGGCCGCCCAATGCCGCGTTTCTCCAATTCTTTTACCAACGAAGCTTCATTAAAACGCGCTACCGGTTTGGTAAAATGTTGTTTAGGGTCAAGGGCTTTAAGTTTCAACACTTCGCCCTCTTTCACATCGGGCAATAGCAGATCTTCTTCACCTTTTTTGCGCTGTTGATTTTGTACCCGCGTCCAACCATCAAATTTAAGTACACGCCCTTTGGCCGTTAATTCATAGTCATTTGCCATCACACGTATGGTACTAGCATCATATTGCGCATTGACCATCTGACAGGCCACGAACTGACGCCAAATCAGGTCGTATAAACGCTGGGCATCGCGTTCCATTTCTGTCAGCGATTCGGCTTTTATCATGACATTAGACGGGCGTATTGCTTCATGCGCCTCTTGTGCGCCTTCTTTACTGCCGTAACTAATAGCCTGTTTGGGTATGTATTTTGCGCCGAAATTATCTTGAATATACGCACGACATGTCTCAACAGCTTCTGCACTGAGATTGGTTGAATCGGTACGCATATAGGTAATATGGCCAGCTTCATACAGGCGCTGTGCCATCATCATCGTCTTTTTCACCCCAAAGCCAAGACGCGTACTAGCAGCCTGTTGCAAGGTGGAGGTGATGAATGGTGCAGACGGCTTACTTTGGGTAGGCTTTGACTCCTTGTTGACCACTTTGAATTGAGCTGTTTGCAGCGCATTTTGTGCCGTCTGAGCTTCGATTTTATTGAGTGGCTTAAATGCCTTATCTTGAAACTTAACCACTTGCATACGCAAGTCAGCTGGCTTGGCAGTGAGCAAGTCAGCATGCAAATCCCAAAACTCTTCTGGCACAAATGCTTTTATTTCACGTTCCCGCTCCACCACCAAACGCACCGCGACAGATTGAACTCTGCCAGCTGACAGGCCTCTTGCTACTTTTTTCCACAATAGCGGTGACACCATAAAGCCCACAACCCGATCGAGGAATCGTCGAGCTTGCTGGGCGTTAACCCGCTCGATATTGACCTTGCCTGGGTGGGAAAACGCCTCTTGAATGGCGTTTTTGGTGATTTCGTTAAACACCACCCGTTGAAAATCTTTTGACGGGTCGTTGATCAGCTCCTGCAAGTGCCAAGCAATGGCCTCTCCTTCTCTATCCAAATCCGTTGCGAGATAGATGGTGTCGGCATTTTTTGCCAATTTTTTCAAATCGTTGACAACTTTTTCTTTACCGCTGAGCACTTCGTAGTGGGCATGCCAGTTATCTTTTGGATTCACGCCCATGCGGTCGACGAGTTTTTGGTATTCATAGTCACGCAAATAACTTTCGCGCTTTTTATCGGACAATGTTTTCAAGGCACTCGCAGGCTTTTTCGGTGCAACTTTGCCCAAAGCCTTAGTGGGAAGATCGCGCACGTGGCCAACGCTGGAGGTAACAATAAAATTATTGCCCAAATATTTATTAATTGTTTTAGCCTTTGCCGGCGATTCGACAATGACGAGAGACTTTGCCATAAATTGGATTTAACCTTTTGATATTTTTAGGTTTTTATTTGCAAAGCAAGCGATTTTCAGCGATTGCCTCAAAGTTTTGCTTTTTAACATATATCGACAAAGTGAATAGAAAACAAGTTCTTCTTCATACTTATCCGATTTTCTTATTTCTACACTGCGCAATGCACCAGCAAAAAGCAAGAGTAAAGTTGGCAGCCTGCTTAAAAGCAGTATAATGCCGCCAATTTAACGCCTAAGCAGTGCCCAAAAGGCTCACTTGCATTGCCAAATAGGCTGTTTGTTATACTTTTTATCGTGACCGACTGCCAAAATCATCTGAGGTTTTATCGGTTATTTAAACGCAAAGGGGTAAGCATGAAACAGTTCGAAGTTAATTTTGATGGCTTAGTTGGTCCTACACACAATTATGCTGGGTTATCATACGGTAATGTCGCTTCATTAAAAAATGCCAGTGCAGCAAGTAGCCCAAAACAAGCTGCCAAGCAAGGTTTACAAAAAATGAAGGCGCTAGCTGACTTAGGCATGCAGCAAGGTGTGTTGGCCCCACAAGAACGGCCCGATGTTTTTGCCCTCAGACGTTTAGGTTTTTCAGGCAGTGATGGTGAGGTGTTAGCTCAAGCAGCCAAACAAGCCCCTGCCATCTTCCAAGCCTGTTGCTCAGCCTCGAGTATGTGGACTGCCAATGCCGCAACAGTGTCGCCAAGTGGCGATACCGCTGACAGAAAAGTTCACTTCACCCCAGCGAATTTAACCAACAAGTTTCACCGTTCTTTAGAACCGCAAGTCACAGGGCGCATTCTACAAGCCGTTTTTGCAAACCCAGAACATTTTGCTCATCATCAACATTTACCCGACAATGAGCATTTTGGTGATGAAGGTGCGGCTAATCACACTCGTCTCTGCTCTGCTTATGGTAAGCAGGGCGTAGAGTTGTTTGTTTATGGACGCGAAGCCTTTAACAGTGACAAACCTCAACCCAAAAAATTTCCCGCTCGGCAAACCCTAGAAGCTTGTCAGGCCGTGGCCAGGTTGCACCAACTTGATGATGCAAAAGTAGTGTACGCATTGCAAAATCCAGACGTCATTGACCAAGGTGTTTTCCACAATGATGTTATTGCGGTAGGCAATCAGAATGTGCTGTTTTACCATGAGCAGGCATTCCATAATACCACTGAAGTGTTGGCAGAAATCAAAGGTAAATTTGGTGAAGATGAACTGCATTTTATCTGCGTCGATAGTCAAGATGTTAGTGTACAAGACGCCATTAGTAGCTACCTCTTCAATACCCAAATTTTGACCCTACCCGATGGTTCAATGGCCATTATTGCCCCCACTGAGTGTGAAGAAAATCCTGCGGTCGCTGCTTATTTGCGTAAGCTTGTTACGCTCAACACCCCCATCAAAGAAGTGAAATTTTTTGATGTTAAACAAAGCATGCGTAACGGTGGTGGACCAGCTTGCTTGCGTCTGCGAGTTGCCCTGACCGAACAAGAATATCAAGCCGTTAATCCACATACCTTAATGAGCGATCAGTTGTTCAAGACCCTGAACACATGGGTCGATAAACACTATCGCGATAGTTTGTTAGTGGATGATTTGCGTGATCCAGCCTTACTCAATGAATCTCGCGCAGCCCTTGACGAGTTAACGCAGATTTTAAAACTTGGCTCGGTTTACCCTTTCCAACGTGTTTAATACAGGTCACTAGGTACAAAAAAGCCCAGTTAATTCTGGGCTTTTTTATCACGCTACCTTACAAAGTATCGTTACAGTTGGTACCACTACCATACGGACTCGATGGTGGTGGTGAGCCTTCTATCTTGCGATCTTCAAAGGCCATAGGCAAACTGAATCGTTGACTTTCTTGTGACTCGCTGCCAGCGGATTCTGCTTTCACGGCAATATCCACTTGTACCCAACCGCCAAACTGTTTTGCATAACGGATATCAATTTTTGTCTGGCCGTTTGCATCTGTGGTGCCCGAAGCTGGAATCGATACTACGTTACCTGGTGTTAACTGGCCGTCTCCGTTGGTATCTTCTCCTGCATCCAAAATCCCGTTGCCATTCACGTCTTCATTAGGACAAGCCGTGCGATTTGCATCAAAAATATAGATTTCTCCGATGGGTTCCCATTCCCAACCACCTTTCCAATATACCCCACCTTCATTGAACTTAACGGGTGGCGCTGAAAAAGTCATTAAGGCATTGTTGATGGGTGTCGAGTCGGGGTCAGTCACAAAGACTGAGAACTCTTTTGAATAGGTTGACTGATCAGGCGCCTCAATGTTGCGTCCCGTGCCGATGGAAATATCAAACGCTCTGTCCCCGACTGTTAGCAAAGTGAAACCACTAACTGCTTGGTTGTCGGCTACGGAAGCGTTAATTTTTACCGCTTCAAAAGTACTCACGGCGTTTGATGTGTACACCGTTGTCGCGATACCACTGCGGTCGGTGGTGGCTTGATTCGGAGAAATCGTTCCGCCACTCACGTCATCAACACTAAAATTCACTACTTTGTTTTTAACTAAATTGCCATCCACATCACGCACTACCGCGGTAATCGTGCTGGTTTGGCCGCTTGGCCCCACTGAATCGGGAGTGGCATCAACTAAAATATTGTTGGAACTGGTAGCGATGAACTCGACCTGACTGCGAGCATTGACTTGGTTACCATCGCTGTCGGTGCCCGTAGCAGAAATAGAAGCAAAGCCCGCATTGCTGGATACTAAACTAAAGGTGACCTCACCATTTGCATCCGTGACTTGGCTGCCTTCTGCAACCTCGCCCCGTGAGCTGGTCAAGGTGATGGTACCACCGGCATAGGCAGCATTATTTTTTAACCAAGTGAGGGTTAACAATGCTTCATCACCCAATTTGACTTCACTGCTAGGTACGCTGGTAAAGGAGAAATCATCTTGCTGCACAATAATACCGAAGCTACCTTGCGCATTTAAGGCACTGGCACTGATGACATCGTTTCCCGCAGCACTGGCAATATAGTTAACGGTAACCTGCCCGGATGCGCTGGTTTGCGGCGCAATATTACTTAAGCTGCCGCTTTGTGCGCTAAGGTTAACAACTTGGTTGGCAATGCCTTTGCCGTCTGAATCCACCACACTAATCGTTAATGGCACAGGATCATTGATAATCGCAGAGGCCGCGCCATTAATGTTGATCTGGGTGCCCACCACTTGAATTTCGAGGGTTTGGCTGGGTAAGTTGGCGGTTTTTGCCGTGACTGTGATCGTGCGATTCCGTTTGTTGTTCTGAGTAGACAAGCTGGCTTTGGCTAAACCATCTGCTCCAGTTGCACCTTGGTCAATTTGCAAAGAAGCACCTTCGTTCGCAGAGAAAGTGACTTCGACACCTTCCATCAACACATTATCGACGTTTTTCACCAAGGCCAGCAACTCCACTACATCCGACCCGCTGGAAGCCAATTGGATAGAACTTGCAAAGAAATCTAAAGAAGCGGGTTGCTCATTTTGCTGAGTAATACCCGATGAATTGAAGGTAATCGTCGCTGTTTCGCCCGAGCTTAAGGTAGCAATGACCTCACCCGCCCCTGAATTTTCACCCACCACTAGACCAATCGTGGCCGTACCTGAAGTGCCAGTGGTGGCTGTACCAGCGTCATTTGTAAAAGTAGCTAAGCCTGGCGGATTGAAGCTAAAGGTGACCAAGGTATCGGCGACATTGTTGCCACTGCCATCTTTTACCGTGGCTGACAGTGTTAAAGGTGAGTCACTACTCAGTTGGTTGGCAGGTTCCCCATTGGCATCATTGAGCACAAGCTGTATTGAACGCTCTGTACTGGTGCCACCGCCACCGCTGCCGCCACCTGTGCCCGGCGTGTTTTCGCGTTCAATACCACCGCCTCCGCCACCACAGGCAATTAATCCAAGCACTGCAGTACACGCTAAAAAATTTTTGAAACCTACCATCATATAAAGTCCTTGCTACTCACGTTTGGCAAAGTATAAAAACGACTGACTTTAGTTGTTCAGCTTAACTCACAAACTTGATAGTCTATGACTCAGACAATAAAGCGTATCGTATTGAAAACCACTAATAAAATAACAATAAAATCAGGAATGTTATGACCACTTTCACCCCCAACTCATCAAAAAAACTCGGTCTTACGGCTCGTATCTTTATCGGCATGGCGATCGGAATCGCCATAGGCACATTCATACAATTACTGTCAGATGATAGCGGAGATTTTTCGTTTAGTGTATTTAACACCGAGTTTTCTACGTATGGCTTTTTGGTCGAGGGTATATTTACGGTTATGGGTACCCTGTTTATCAAAGCCCTAAAAATGTTAGTGGTGCCATTAGTTTTTGTATCCTTAGTTTGTGGTACCGCTAATTTATCTGACCCCTCAAAACTCGGACGCTTGGGTGGCAAAGCAGTTGGTTTATACATTTCGACAACGGCTATTGCGATTACCTTGGCCATCGTATTCGCCATTATTGTGGCGCCCGGGGAAGGCATCAATTTGGCCACAGACGCTACCTATGCGGCTAAAGAGGCTCCTTCATTGGCGCAAGTGATTATCGACATGATGCCCGCTAACCCAGTGGAATCTATGGCCCAAGGCAACATGTTGCAAATTATTGTATTTGCTGCATTTTTTGGTATTGCTATGGCAATGATTAAAGGCGAGCCTGCTGCAAGGTTACGCACGTTTTTTGACGATCTTAACGAAGTCATCATGAAAATTGTCACCATCGTGATGAATTTAGCGCCTTACGGGGTATTTGCCCTCATGGCGAAATTGGCGGCTACCACTGAATTACGCACATTTCAGGGTTTGTCGGTATACTTTTTATTGGTGCTATTTGTATTGTTTGTGCATGCGCTTGTTACCTACCCCATTGTATTGAAACTGCTCAGTGGCTTAAATCCTTTCATATTGCTGAGTAAAATGCGTGATACCGCCATTTTTGCCTTCAGCACAGCCAGCAGTAGTGCGACCTTACCCGTCACCATTGAAACAGCCACCAAAAAATTAGGCGTTAAAAACTCTGTTGCCTCCTTCACATTGTCATTGGGCTCAACCGTTAACATGGATGGCACCGCCATCATGCAGGGTGTAGCCACGGTGTTTATTGCGCAAGTTTATAATGTTGATTTATCGATGAGTGATTATTTGATGGTAGTACTCACCGCCACGTTAGCTTCTATCGGCACAGCAGGCGTGCCAGGGGTGGGTCTATTGATGTTAGCCATGGTCTTACAACAAGTGAATCTGCCGGTAGAGGGCATCGCGCTCATTATTGGTGTTGACCGTTTATTAGACATGACACGCACAGCGGTGAACGTTACAGGTGATTGTGTGGTCTCCTGTATCGTGGCGAAAAGTGAAAATGAATTGGATGAACGCGTTTATAACGACAGACTGGCTGACCAACAATAGCGCTTGGCATAACAGAGGTGTCAGACATAAATAGAGCGCTAAGTCAGCGCTCTTTTTTTGTCGTCAATTTCCCTGCTACTTGTTTATTGACCCACGCGTAGGTTTATTAATGCCCTAATACTTTGGCCGGTTCGATTTTGGCTGCCTTAAATGCCGGATACAGCGTGGCTAACCCACTTAAAAACAGGGCAATGGCGGTAGTCATGCCAACTTCATCCCAATGCAATTCCGAGGGCAAAAAGTCGATAAAATACACATCACCAGATAAAAATTTGATGCCTAGAAGTTGTTCAAAAAAACGCGCAATTGAGGCCAGATAGCTGGCGCACAATACCCCTAAGGTGACGCCCCAGAGCGTGCCAATCAAACCATTCACCATGCCTTGATACATAAAAGTGCGGATGATAAGTGAATCTTTGGCGCCCATGCTTTTTAACATTGCAATTTCACTTTGTTTTTCGTTCACCGCCATCACCAGCGTCGATACGATATTGAAACAGGCCACCCCAATCACCAAAATTAGCGCCAGATATACCACGCCACGCACAAGTTGAATGTCTTGATACAAATTCCCTTCGGTACGTGTCCAGTCAGACATATAGACTTCTTGACGCATGGCAAACCCGAGTTCAGGAACCACTGATGGCGCGGCAAATGCGTCATTAAAACGCATGCGTATACCTTGTGCGCCAGTGTCCACCCCTAAACTTCTCGCCGCCAGACTCATGTGCATGACGCCAAGGTGATTGCTAAGTTCACCGCCAATATCTAAACTCCCCGTCATATCTAACCACAGTGACACGGGAGCACGTAAACTCATGTCTGGCGATACTTGTGGCAGTAATAATTGCACACGGTCACCGATCTTAAGATCGAGGAAAGCCATGACCCCCTGCCCCAGTAATACGGCATTTTCGTTGCGTATAAACGCTTGCCATTGCGCATCATTTATATGGGTAATCTGTTGATTTTGCAAAGCAAAGTCTGGACTCAGGGCAGACATTTCAATGGCTTTTAACTCATTGCCTTTTTGCAACATACCGGTTGCTTTAACAAAGGGTTCAACAAATGTAACACGTGGATCAGCGCTTAACTTGACAACTTCATCCTGCCAACCATCTAAGCCTTGGGCACCAACAGCGGTAAATTCGCCATGAGGAATAACGGCCAATAAGCGGTCTTGCAGTTCGCGTTCGAAACCATTCATCACCGACAAAAGTAGAATTAAAACAAAACACCCTAAACCAATGCCCACGGTAGAAGATGCAGAGATAAACGAAATAAAAGCATTTTGTCGTTTATCTTTACGAAACCGCCAAGCAAGCGTAAAGGCCAGCGACATTAGACGTTTTCCAATGAGTCACTGACAATTCGACTGCCTGCCTGACTCGGTACTAAACGACCATCCAATAAGTGCAGACTACGATCGAGCTTGCTGGCCAAGCTACGATCATGTGTCACCACCACAAAACTAGTTTGCAACTGCTCTCGCAATTCACGCAACAGTTGATAAATACTCTCGCCAGTTTTGTGGTCGAGGTTACCTGTTGGTTCATCGGCAAGCACTAAACTTGGTTGATTGACGAGTGCTCGTGCTATAGCAACACGCTGACGTTCACCTCCTGATAATTCTGCGGGTTTATGGCTAGCGCGGTGTTGCAAGCCAACTTTAGCCAAGATATGAGCCGCTTGTATTTCCGCTGACTTAACTGGCTGATTAGCAATTAACAAAGGCATGGCCACATTTTCAAGGGCAGAAAACTCAGGTAATAAATGATGAAATTGGTAAACAAAACCCAGGGATTGATTCCTAAATTGTGCCTGTTGCTTGGCAGAGAAGCGGTAAATATCTTGTTGCTCAAATAATACCTGGCCACTTGTTGGCGTGTCTAATGCACCAAGCAAATGTAATAATGTGCTTTTACCGGAACCTGAACTACCAATAATGGCCAGCTGTTCACCTTTGGCGATGGAAAAACTCACCTCATCTAAGACTCTAATTTTGTTAGTGCCTTCACTAAATTCCTTGCTCAATTTTGTGCAAGTGAGCAGTTGATTTAGCATATAACATTGATCCTTGATGTGAACATGAACGCCTCAATTAAGCTGTGATTGGTTATGCCAGCAAAGCGTCTGCCTGTGGCTCAATCTCGAAGCGTGTATCATAGCAAGGAAATGTCTGCGACCAAGGCGCTCAATGATTTTTTTAACGAATTTACGTGAATAATTGACAAAAACATGGGGGACACAATGATGGGACTTGATTTCTGTTTATTTTATTTATTGGCGGAGTGGACGGGACTTGAACCCGCGACCCCCGGCGTGACAGGCCGGTATTCTAACCAACTGAACTACCACTCCGCTGATAAATAAAATTGTTTTGAAGTTGGCGGAGTGGACGGGACTTGAACCCGCGACCCCCGGCGTGACAGGCCGGTATTCTAACCAACTGAACTACCACTCCAGCTTATTCAAAACCTCGTTCAATTAAGAACAAGTCAGACATCATTAAGGTTGGCGGAGTGGACGGGACTTGAACCCGCGACCCCCGGCGTGACAGGCCGGTATTCTAACCAACTGAACTACCACTCCACATTCTTTAATAATATCAAACAGTTACGAGATAAATTTGGGATACACCCCGTCAACTGCGGCGCAGATAATACGGGTTCACCCCCCATGAGTCAACTGCTTTTTGGTGTAATTTACTTATGCAAAGTTTGATTGCTGTTAGAATGTACAATTCAAGGCTGCAGGTCACTGTTTTATAGCGATACCCTGATCTATTGGCTGGGCAAACCACCTACTTAAACTAGGCCTGAGGTCTGAGGTATCCCCACAAATAAATTAAGAAAATCAGTCAGATAGTATATCGGTTAGGGAACATTCATGACGTTTGGTGATCTGAACATTCGCCAAAACTTTCAAAGCAGAAACGCCATGAATGCCCAT
>Ga0210026_1003556_pt1 | contig 11962 bp, 10 predicted proteins | sample CryGeymeta201509_FD_183977 | JGI IMG/M metagenome (GOLD analysis project Ga0210026, IMG submission 183977) | Groundwater microbial communities from Crystal Geyser aquifers in Utah, USA - Crystal Geyser metaG 2015-09 (SPAdes) (version 2) | ecosystem: Environmental > Aquatic > Deep subsurface >... | reverse complement strand
CTTATCACGACGGTTCGTAAGAATATGAAGGCAAAAGCTATCTCTTTGTGGGATCGTGCGATGCTTTCAAGGCGCTTTATTATTGAAACTATCAACGACCAATTAAAGAATATTTCGTTTATCGAATACTCAAGACATCGTAGTATGAACGGTTTTATGCTCAATCTAATGGCTGGCTTAGTGGCATATTGCCTCAAGAAAAATAAGCTATCCCTTAATATTAGCGACGTTGAGAGAAATGCGATGGTGGCTGCTTAAACCGATCTCAGGTTAATTATAGTGATGTTGTAGACGTGGGTTATTCCTATCCGTGGATAAGTTTGCCTCAGCAAGTTTACAATGGTTATCTATTTGACAGTTATGAGGGGGTAAGTGCCAGTTACGAGCTAGTAAGCTCTAACTTTTCTGCCAGTATTGAGGCATTTTACGGCGTATTAAATGACGATCTGACCATTGGGGATCGCACCATTGCCGCTGATATAAAAAAGTTCCAAGGCCTGATTTTTTCTGTACAGCACAACAATTTCAAATTGCGTATGTCGACCCACAAAGGCAATGTCAGCGTAGACTTGCCCGACTTAAACCAATTTGCCAGATTTTTAACTCAAGCCAGTTATTTACGAGAAGCCGAATCATTAGAAACGTCGGGCAAGGTGGAAGTGAATCAACTGAGTGTCAATTATGACGACCTAGACTACTTCATCAAATCAGAATTTGTGCAGATCAAGTCCCCTATTCTGGTTTTTCCCGAAACGTTTAGTTATTACCTCAGCGCTGGTTACATTATTTCACCCCTTACATTTCATGCTACTTATGCGTCAAACACCGCTGATTATGGGAAATTAAACTCCTCTATCCCTTCTGGCTTGGCCCCTCAGATAGACGCACTAGCACAGGGTTACACCAGTATTTTCGAAAGCTTAGATCGAGTCGATTTAGACAGCTTAAGCGTGGGTGTTCGTTGGGACTTTCGTCCCGGCATGGCCTTTAAAGCTGATATTACGCACTTACGTGGTAAGTCGGGGCAACGTTCTTTTTTTGCTATTACTCAGCCTGCTGATTTTGACTACCGGGCAAACCTGCTACTAGTCGCGCTTGAGTGGGTGTTTTAATGCATTACGCTCGGCAACTCATTGCTGGCCTATCACTCAATTTGCTGATGATGAGCCAGTGTAACCTTTATGCGGCGCCGTCGGCCAATGACTTGTTAGTGGTCGCAAATATCGACAATGCCGAGCTCAGCTTGTCGAAACAGCAAGTAAAAAGTTTGTTTCTGGGTTCGTTGCAAGGTTATGATTTTATCGTGGCCACACTGCCACCAAGCAGTTTAGCGCGTGTTAAGTTTAATACCCTGGTAATTGGCTTAACTGAGGAGAGAATTCAGTCATACTGGGCACAAATGCAGTTTACCGGCAGAAAATTTCCTCCCAAGCAAATCGAAACGATCAATGAATTACTTAATTTTATGCAGCAGACGCCCGGTGCGGTGAGCTACTTACCGGCCTCCGTTGCCCTGCCAGCCAGTTTAAAAGTGCTGTATCGCGTGAGTGTGGACTGAGGCTGTAACTTAGTATGGTTCGCGCGGTGTATTACATTGGGCGGTTTTTACTTAGCTCAGACAAAGGCACCGGTTTACCAAATAAATAACCTTGTAGTTGACCACAGCCATGACTCATTAAAAATTCTGCCTGCTCTCTGGTTTCAACGCCTTCTGCACACAAATGCAATTTCAGCCTATTTGCCATATCGATGATGGCAATGGTGATCAAATCACTGCGATCAGACACTCCTAAATTATCCACAAAGCGTTTATCAATTTTAAGGGTATCTAAATTGATTTGTGTAAGGTAAGCCAGAGAAGAATAACCGGTCCCAAAGTCATCGAGAGCAATGGTGCAACCTAAGTCATGTAACTTGGCAAAAAACGTATTGGCTGTGGTTAAGTTCTCTAAATATGCCGACTCAGTGACTTCGAATTCGATTAAGTGCGCAGGGATGGAAAAGTCCTCAAGCAATTGGCTGATTTCGGTGAATAAATTGTCATTTTTAATGTCAATAGCGGAGAGATTGATGGATATCCGTGCGGGTTCAGTTTGATAGCTTTGCAAGGTAGGGAATTCAATAAACGCTTGACGCAAGACCCATGACGTCACTGTGTTAATTTTCCCCGTCTGCTCGGCAATGGGGATAAACTCTGCTGGCGATATAAAACCCAAGTCGGCATCGCGCCAGCGCAGTAAAATCTCAAAGCCTTTGATCACGGCCTCGTGATCCACTTTCGGCTGATAGTGCAATGCAAATTTGTTATGCATTAACGCATCATCCATTTTTTTAGCAATTTGGATTTTGCGTTTGTTATCTTCCATCATGGATTCAACAAAAATGGTATAACGCCCTTTGCCCTCTAATTTTGAACGATACATAGCAAGGTCAGCATTGCTGATAAATTCACTGACACTAAAGTTAGATTGGCTTGCCCGCGCAATGCCAATACTGGCACCCACAGTAATCAACCAATTATCAATTCTGATGGTTTCATGTAAGCCATTAACAATGCGTTCAGCAATAGCGACTAGGGTAAGGTCGGCGGGGTTATCGCGAAGTAAGACTAAAAATTCATCGCCACCTAAACGTGAAACAATGTCTCCTTCACGCAGATAACTTTTCACTTGTTGGGCAATTTTAATCAGTAACTTATCGCCAACTTCATGGCCAAAGGCATCATTTACGTCTTTGAAGCCATCTAAATCAAAAAACAGTAATGCAACATCTGAGTGATTGCGTTTTGCTCTTACGAGCTCCATACGCAAAGTTTCAACAAAAAATTGGCGATTGGGCAAACCGGTCAAACTATCAAAATTGGCCAAGCGTTCCATGGCTTTCTGCTGAGAGATGAGCTGTTTGGTGTAATCTTTATTTCGCTCCATCTGCACATTGATGGTATCCATCATCTGTTCGATGTCTTCACTTAATTGCGCAATTTCATACTTCCCGGCTATCTGAGGTTTTAGCGCATAGTTTTGTGTATGACTTACATCATTAGCAAAGGCTGACAGTTGGCTTAAGGGCGATAATAGTTTTTGTAGAAACAGATACAGCATGAAAATGGTCAAGGCTACCACCAAACAAATCAAGGGTAAGACACTGATCAGCATCAGATTTTTACTTTTTTCCAAGGGGCCTTGCAGGTCGTTAACGATGAGTAAAAAGCCTTGGGGTAAACGCTCGTCGCCAATCTGTTTAAAAGCAATGAGTTGACTTTTTTCCACCACCATACCTAGGGTATAGTTTTGTAAATAATCATTTAAATTGGGGGATTTTTGCATACTGTCTGGGTCAACAGAGGGCCCCATGTAGCTGCTCAACAAACGCCCTGAAACGTCAAAAATATAGGCAAATTTTACGTTTTCGTAGCGATCCAAACGCAGCAGAATTGTATCTAACTCAATGTCATTTGCCGCATTTGCTAACAACATGACCAAGTCATTAGAGAGATTTTCGGATAAACCGTGTAGGTCTTGTTTCACGGCTTCGCGATACAGTTTTTCGTGTTCATTAATAGAAATGAAGATTGAAAAAAAACTGACAAACAAAATCGCAATCACCACGATTAAAATCAACGGCGCTTTAATGCTATGTGCCATTAAATGTTAAGACTCCAAGTAATCAATCTACATTCATCCCACTTGCTATCCCATAAACCAATAGTAAAACAGTAAGTTGCAACTAGCCAATTAATGCAATGGATAATTTAATCTACCCAGAATGCGTGCTTGATTTGCCCAAGAAACGGCAGCGTCGAATGTCACCAGCAAGTCAACATTTGTCGTACTTAACGCACCTGCATTCCTGTTAATACCAGCATGCGAGGGCGGCCAAATTCGCTTTTTTCCATCAATTGGCTAGCATTAAAACACGTTGTGTTTGTGCAAAAGGAGTTGCTACATGTCTTTAGCCATCGTTTTTTCACGGGCCTTAGTGGGTATTCAAGCCCCGTTAATAACCGTTGAAGTGCACCTTGCGAATGGTTTGCCTGCCTTCAACCTCGTAGGCTTACCTGAAGCATCGGTGCGCGAGGCCAAAGATCGCGTTCGCAGTGCTTTAGTCAATTCAGGTTTTGAGTTTCCGGCTAAACGCATCACCGTCAACTTGGCCCCAGCGGATTTGCCCAAAGAAGGTGGGCGTTTTGATTTAGCCATTGCCATCGGGATTATTGCTGCTACTTACCAACTGCCACCGGCCCAATTACATGCTCTCGAATTAGTAGGAGAATTAGCCTTATCCGGCGAAATTCGCCCGATAAGTGGTGCTTTGCCTTTTACATTTGCCTGCCTAGAAGCAAAACGAAGCGCCATTTTGCCATTTGACAATGCGGCGGAAGCCGCGCTTATTCAAGGCGCGCAAATTATACCCGCTAAGCAATTGCTTGATGTATTCCACCACATTGTGGGGCAAAAAACCTTGACCTATTTTCAAGCCAAAAATGTCGTGCAGGCGCCGCGTTATGACACAGACCTGCAAGATGTGGTGGGCCAATCCAGCGCCAAGCGTGCCCTTGAAATTGCTGCGGTGGGTGGGCATAACTTATTATTCACTGGCCCGCCGGGTACAGGTAAAACGATGCTGGCGAGTCGATTAATCACTATCTTGCCACCCATGAACGACGCAGAGGCCTTGGCCAGTGCAGCCATACATTCCATTGTGGGCAAACCTGTCGACCCCGCCACATGGAAACAGCGACCTTTTCGTCATCCCCATCACACCAGCTCGGCAGTGGCGCTAGTGGGCGGAGGCAGTATTCCTCGACCCGGTGAGATTTCCCTCGCCCATCACGGCGTATTGTTCTTAGATGAATTGCCCGAATTTGATCGAAAGGTATTGGATGTGCTGCGTGAACCCTTGGAGTCAGGCATGGTGTCGATCTCTCGAGCGGCACGCCAAGCGCAATTTCCTGCGAGCTTTCAATTGGTTGCAGCGATGAATCCGAGTCCAACTGGCAGCCTACAGGACGGGCGTTCTACCTCAGAACAGGTCTTACGTTATCTGAACAGGATCTCGGGGCCTTTTCTTGATCGCATTGACTTACAGGTTGATGTGCCTAAATTAGCCAGCAATGAATTTGCAGAAGAAGTAAAAAATCGCGGCGATAGCAGTGAAGTCGTGCGCCAACGCGTAATGCAAGCACGGCAAGTGCAACTTAAGCGCGCAGGCAAACCCAATGCGCAGCTAGGCAGCAAAGAGGTTGAAAAGTATTGTCACTTAAATCAGCACGATCAGCTGTTTTTGCAAAGTGCCGTGGAAAAGTTAGGACTATCACTACGCACCTACCACCGCGTATTAAAAGTGGCGCGCAGTATTGCAGACCTGCAGGCACTCAAAGACGTGCAACGTCCACATCTGGCGGAAGCCTTGCACTACCGAGCATTTGACAGGATGTTAGCGCAATTGGCACGAAATTGATGTGCAGCATATTGCAAGGGCTGGTGTTTTACGCCGCATCAAACAAAGGGATTTTCTGCGGCAAATGGCTTTGCAACTATGCTGTTTGCTCATAACCTAAACAAGCGCCTGACACCTCATGTTAGCAGTTCAACAAGGCCTGAATCGCTGGCTCTTGTGCACGTTTTTTCAAGCAACATAATCCCAATTTATAGGGTTCAATATTTGATAAAACGATACGGTTTACCTTAGAAGTAGCCACCGAATTGTCTAATACCACTTGGGGTACGATGCCAAGGCCACAACCTAGCGCCACCATACTCACAATGGCTTCATTGCCCGCCACAGTGGCATACACACGAGGGCGAATACCCTGCTCGGCAAACCAGTGATGCACGATACGTTTTGAAGGGCCTGATTCTGGTAACACAACAGCATGGTGCCGCCAATCCACTTGACTCAACTGGCTTAAGTGCGTTTCTTTGGGCGCAATCAATACCAAAGGAATATCGTCGAGGGGCAAAAACAGTAAGTCTTCGGGAAAGTCGGGAGTATGAATAGCAATCGCCGCATCCACATCTTGCTGCAATACTCTGGCAACGGATAGGGCAGGATCACCAGTACTCAGTTTGATTTCAACCCGTGGGTATTTATGCCTAAACATATCGAGTAGTTTGGGCAGATGACTAAAACTGGCGGTCACTGAACAATACACACTTAATTCACCTTGCAGTTGCAAATGATCTTGTTGCAGCTGCCACTTCACTTTTTTCCATTCACTGAGCATTTGTTGGCTAAAAGCTAATAATTTTGTGCCCGCTGCGGTCATTTTAACGCTGCGATTGTCGCGAATAAAAAGCGCTGTACCGCATTCATCTTCGAGGCGCTGAATGGCGCGACTGAGGGTTGAGGGACTGACAAATAAAGCGTCTGAGGTTTTAGCGAAATGTAAACTCGTGGCTAAATGTTGAAAAAGTTCTAGGCTACGAATGTCCATAACACCTCTATGTTGCGTTTTTTGCAATATTGTATTGCAAACATATCATTTTAAACAACAATTTAGCTTTAGTATTATCCTCACATCGGCACTAGGTGAAACAGCATCGTTTTATCCGCCACCCGCAATATTGAGGCAAGAACATGGCAAATTATTTCAACACTCTTTCGTTACGTAACCAGCTTAAGCAATTAGGACGTTGTCGCTTTATGGCGCGCAGTGAGTTTGCCGATGGTTGTAATGCCCTAAAAGGCAAAAAAATCGTCATTGTTGGCTGTGGTGCTCAAGGCTTGAACCAAGGTCTAAACATGCGCGATTCAGGTTTAGACATTGCTTATGCTTTGCGCCAATCTGCTATTGACGAAAAGCGCGACTCTTTTGTGCGAGCGAGCTCTAACGGTTTCACCGTTGGCACTTATCAACAACTCATCCCCAGTGCTGACTTAGTCTACAACTTAACCCCGGACAAACAGCATTCGAGTGTGGTTGAGGCCATCATGCCATTGATGAAACAGGGTGCTGCATTAGCCTATTCGCATGGCTTTAATATTGTAGAAGAAGGGCAAAATATCCGTGCTGATCTGACCGTTGTGATGTGCGCACCAAAGTGCCCAGGCACAGAAGTACGTGAAGAATACAAACGTGGTTTTGGGGTGCCTACCCTGATTGCAGTACATGAAGAAAATGATCCAAATGGCCAAGGTTGGGACATTGCTAAAGCCTTAGCCTCTGCCACCGGCGGTGACAGAGCTGGGGTGTTGGAATCTTCTTTTATTGCTGAAGTTAAGTCTGACTTAATGGGTGAGCAAACGATTTTGTGTGGCATGCAACAAACCGCAGCCATATTGGCTTATGAAAAAATGCTAGCTGATGGCATCGATGCAGCCTATGCAGGCGCGTTAATTCAACATGGTTTGGAAACGATTACCGAGGCCTTAAAAATTGGTGGTGTCACCAACATGATGGATAGGTTGTCAAACCCTGCCAAGATCAAAGCGTTTGAATTATCTGAACAATTGAAAACCTTGTTGGCGCCGCTGTTTGGCAAACATCAAGACGACATCATCAGCGGTGAATTTTCACGCACGATGATGGAAGATTGGGCAAATGGCGATGCAAACTTATTGAAATGGCGAGAAGAGACAGGGCAATCTGGCTTTGAAAATGCCCCTGTGTTTAGCGGAAAAATCGACGAACAGGAATTTTTTGATCACGGCATATTTTTAGTGGCCATGCTTAAAGCAGGCGTCGAACTGGCCTTTGATGTAATGGTAGAAGCTGGCATTTTACCGGAATCTGCGTATTACGAATCGCTACATGAAACCCCGTTAATTTCAAATACCATTGCCCGTAAACGCTTGTACGAAATGAATGTGGTTATTTCAGATACTGCCGAATACGGTAACTATTTGTTTGCTAACGCTGCCATTCCGTTGCTAAAAGAGCACTTTATGGCGAATGTCAGCAGTAACTTGATAGGAAAACCCTATACGTCCGCGTCGAACAGCGTGGACAACAAAAAACTCGTAGAAGTAAACAAGGCGATTCGTCAACATGGTGTAGAAGTTATCGGCGCAACGCTGCGCGGCTACATGACTGACATGAAAGCCATCGTTTAAAAACCTAACAAACGAACCGTTTCTGTCGTAAAGGTGCTTGTTACAAGCCCCATTTGCCCAGCCAATTTGGCTGGGCTTTTTTTTCGTTAAAATCTGCATGTCGCAAAAATAAGACGGCAAAACCTACTCCATAGGCCTAGTTTTACGGGCTTGACCCCACTTTTAAGTCTTGAAACTTTAGTTTATTAAGCTGTGCTTTACTTTTTGACACGTGATGTTGCTAGATTGCAACAAAAATCACGCTGCAATTTGTCGCAGACCAATAAAAACAAGCGCTGCAGAATTGGCGTATGCCTTGCTATAACAGCATGCTGTACACAGTTCATTGCCTTACTCGGCCTACTTAAATTCATATAGGTATCCCATGAAAGAAACAATTACGCGCACGTGCCAAATGGATGATTGGATATTTGAAGTGAAAATGGTGAGGGCATTAAAGGTCAGACGATACGGGGAACCTTATTCTGCGGTCGCAAGTTTAACGACCAATGGTGATCAGGTTTATATCGATTCACATCTATCGGTTAACAATGAAGAGCTAACCAAAGACGATTTCATGACAATCTACCGTTTTTGCGAATCGCTTGGCATGAAACACATCAGCTATGATCGTATTAAAAATGGGATAAAAACCTCGAAAATGGTGGATATTATTGAGAACCAATATCCAAAACCAAATATTCGTTTAGTCAAATAATATGGTTTGCATAGTTGAAGTTAGTACAAAAAGACACTGTGCCAGTTGCAAAAACCTGCAACGTTGGTTGGCACAGCACCCAAACCTTAACCTTTGAGTGGCTCTATGGTTAATTCCACCCGACGATTTTTTTGGCGATTTGCAGCGTCAGTATTCGCCACCAAGGGTTGATATTCCCCCATACCTAAAGTTGTTACCCGACGACTATCCACACCAGTTTGACTTAGATAAGCTTTCACCGAAGCCGCACGTGATTCTGATAACAGCTGATTCTGTTGTTCGCCCCCTACATCATCTGTGTGACCAATAACCTGCAGTGTAGTTTTTTCATACTTGTTGAGTACTTTTGCCACATCGTTTAACACCGGATAAAAATTCGCTGAAATGCTGGCTTTACCTGTATCAAAGGTAATATTGCCTGGCATGATGAGAATGAGGTTGTCACCTTGTCTTTGTACTTCTACACCAGAGTCGCGTAATTCGTCTTTAAACGCTTGCTCTTGTTTATCCATGTAACTACCGATAGCACCCCCTGCTAACGCGCCGACAACGGCTCCCCAGGCATAACGACTTTTGTCGTGATCACCGGTGCCTTTACCAATTAAGGCGCCGACAACTGCACCGATACCCGCGCCTTTCTGCGCGTTGGTTGGGGTTTGAGCACAACCACCCAACAACATCCCAGCCATCACGGCACTGAGAACAGCCTGTTTTGATTTCACTAGTTGAACCATTAAAAACTCCTTACTGCTTACGCCTCAATTTTGCGGTAAGGCTTTGCGCCTTGTCGCCGTGTATCCACCACGTTCATACGAAATTGACGGGTAAATTGATGTCAATGATTGTGTATGTTTCATTCTGAACCCAAAGTGAATTTGGAATGAATCGTTGGTATGTCATGTGTGACTATGCAAGAACATTGCCCAAATACAAAGACAAGTCGGAAGAGATAAAAAAAAGTGGTGACTTTTATAAAGGCAAAACGAAATATGGCCGTTTGCTAGCCGCAACAAACTGCCTACACTTTGTGCTGAATGATTGATCAACATCGGACCCAACCATGCCAAATAAACCCCATATATTCATTAGCTTGCTACTTCTGCTAGGTAGCTTTTCTCTCTTCGCCGCCAACTCACAGCAAGTTACTTTAAGCCTCCAACCGGATAAACAAGGGGACATCATCAATAAAAATATCTACGGCCAATTTATGGAGCATTTAGGTCGAGGAATTTATGAAGGAATTTGGGTTGGCGAACAATCGAATATTCCCAATCAGGATGGTTTCCGTTTGGATGTATTAAAGGCACTTAAAGAGCTACAGGTACCACTGTTACGCTGGCCAGGTGGTTGTTTTGCTGACGAATACCATTGGCGGGATGGTATCGGCCCACGCGCAGAACGCCCTAAGACCGTGAATAGCAATTGGGGAGGTGTTATTGAAGACAATGCGTTTGGCACCCATGAGTTTTTTGCTCTGGCAGAACTACTTGACGCAGAGACCTATGTTAACGGTAATCTGGGCACCGGCACCCCGCAAGAAATGGCGGAATGGCTGCATTACATGACCTCCGATGCGCCTACCACCTTAGTTGCGGAACGTCGCAAAAACGGCCGAGATAAACCTTGGAAGGTTGATTACTTTGCTATTGGTAATGAAAGTTGGGGCTGTGGTGGCACCATGCGGCCTGAGTACTATGCCGATCTCTACAAACACTATGCGACCTTTCTTAAATCACCTGCCGACAATCAGCCGATAATGATTGCCAGTGGCGGCACTGACTCGCAAACACAATGGACACAAACCTTACTTGAACAGATTCCTGAGTACTGGACCATGCGCATGCAAGCTATCAGTCATCATTATTATACCTTGCCCACCGGTGATTGGCAGGTCAAAGGCAGTGCGACAGGTTTTGGTGAAGAGCAATGGTTTTCAACCCTTAAAAATACGTTAAAAATTGAGGACTATATTCAAGCCAACTTAGCGATTATGGACAAACTCGACCCACAGAAAAAAGTCGGCTTCTATGTGGATGAGTGGGGCACATGGTATGATGTTGACGAGGGCACAAATCCGGGCTTTTTATACCAACAGAACACCTTGCGTGATGCCATCGTCGTTGGCTTAAACTTACATATTTTTCATCGCTATGCCCAGCGCATCCAGATGACCAATATTGCACAAATGATTAATGTGCTGCAGGCGATGATCCTCACTGATGGTGAGAAAATGCTGCTGACGCCAAGCTATTACGCGTTTCAAATGCATATTCCCTTTCAGAATGCCCATGCCATCCCCTTCAACGTCGATCACACACCACTGTATAAATTGAATGACCAAAGCATTCCCGCCCTGAGCGCTTCAGCGGCAATTGGCGAAGACGGGCATACTTACCTTTCTCTGGTGAATAGCCAAGCAAAAGGCGAAATAAACGTCGTAGTGAACAATGTGAAACAAGTAGTGGGTAAGGTATTGGCAAGCAACAAGTTGGATGCCCACAATACCTTTGCACAACCTGATGCCATTACACCTCAACCTTTTAGTGCCAAGGTGAAAAACGGTCGGGCGAGCATTGTATTACCCGCCAGTGCGCTGGTCGTTGTGGACTTGGGGAAACTGTAAATCGGCTTAAATGACTCAGTCGCTGGCCTTGGCGAGCACTGAGTCATGTTCAGCGAACCAATAAAACGCCAAAGACAGTCCACCAAACACCACAAAACCGACCGCGATGGGCGTTAAGGTGTCGTGGATAAAGCTACCTACCAAAACGGCAGTAGGCACAGAAAACAAACTGCTCAGCGAGCCAATAATGGCAGCGCCTAAGCCTGCCATTTTACCCAAGGGCTGCATCGCCATCGAGTTTACGTTACCAAATAAAATTCCGATGCAGAAAAACGCGCCAAACAGCACCGAGACAAACTGCCAAAACGGTGGAATACCTTCATTAAGCAAACACAACGCGGTAAGTATTAACGAAAAAAACATCCAACCAAACATTGCCCAGTTACATAATTTTCGCATACCCAAACGCATCACCAAATTACCATTAATAAACGAGGCTAAGCCGATGGAAAATGCTAATAAACCTGAGATCGGTTTAAGCAGCCACCATCGCATTTCTCTCAACGTCGCTAATATTAAGGGATGGCTTATTTTTCTTGAGGCAATATGCCACTAAGCCAGCCATTAGATTGAGCATAAAACCGTTC
>Ga0210026_1003536_pt1 | contig 12022 bp, 9 predicted proteins | sample CryGeymeta201509_FD_183977 | JGI IMG/M metagenome (GOLD analysis project Ga0210026, IMG submission 183977) | Groundwater microbial communities from Crystal Geyser aquifers in Utah, USA - Crystal Geyser metaG 2015-09 (SPAdes) (version 2) | ecosystem: Environmental > Aquatic > Deep subsurface >... | reverse complement strand
GTGCCTGCACATGTGCCCGTACGCCCGCTTCCAAAGCGCCATGTTCGACCGCGATACCCTGATCGTGACCTACGACGCCGAGCGCGGTGAGCCGCGCGGTGCACGCAAAAAAAGCGCCGACCCGGCCAAGTTGAATCTTGGGGCCTGTGTTGACTGCAGCTTGTGTGTGCAGGTCTGTCCGACCGGCATCGATATTCGCAACGGCTTGCAGTACCAGTGCATTGGCTGCGGTGCTTGTGCCGACGTGTGCGACACGGTGATGGACAAGGTGGGCTATCCACGCGGTCTGGTCAAGTACTCGACCGAAAACGCGATTGCCAACCATTGGACACAAAAACAGGTGGTCCGTCACGTCTTGCGGCCCCGTGTGCTGGTCTACACCACCGTGTTACTGGGCATTGTTGCGGCAATTTTTGTGACGCTGGCCACGCGAACGCCGTTCAAGGTGGACGTGGTGCGCGACCGGGGTGTGATGGCGCGTGTGGTCGAGGCAGGCAAGACCGAAAACGTCTACCGCTTGCAGATCATGAACGCCACCGAGTCGAATCAGCGTTACCGGGTGACGGTGGATGGATTGCCAGGGCTGGCGGTGACCTCAGACGACACGATCGAGGTGAAGTCAACTGAGGCGCGTACCATGCCAGTGCGAGTGCAGGCGCCGTTTGAGGCGGCTGCACCGGGTTCGCACGAGATTCATTTCGAGATCGAGTCGCTTGACTCGCCCGGCAAGGTGCGCGAAGAGTCGAAGTTCATGATCCCCAAGTGACGATGCGTGCAACCTCGATGGGCGGTGGCTTTTACAATCCACTGCTCAACCAGGGGTCTGCATGAAAATTTTGATTTGTAATGACGACGGCTTCCGGGCGCCGGGCATCGTGGCGCTCTATGACGCGCTCAAGGATGTCGCCGAAGTGGATGTGGTGGCTCCGGAGCACAACAACAGCGCCAAGTCGAATGCGTTGTCAGTCCATTCACCCCTGTATGTCAACCGCGCCGCCAACGGGTTTCGTTATGTGAACGGCACACCCGCTGACTGTGTTCATATTGCCTTGACCGGTTTGCTGGACTATCGGCCTGATCTGGTGGTCTCCGGCATCAACAACGGCGCCAACATGGGTGACGACACGATTTATTCAGGCACCGTGGGCGCGGCCATGGAAGGCTATCTGTTTGGCATCCCGTCGATTGCGTTCTCGCAGGTGGAGCGTGACTGGAAGCATCTGGACGCAGCAGCTCAGCGCGCGCGCGAGATGGTTCAAAATTTGTCTACGCAAAAGTTATTGGGCAGCGGCGCCTGGCTGCTGAACGTCAATATTCCCAATTTACCCCTGGAGCAGCTCGGTGGCGTCAAGTTGTGTCGTCTGGGGCGTCGTCATGCGGCCGAAGCTGTCATCACCCAACAAAATCCGCGTGGAGAAACCATGTACTGGATCGGTGCCGCCGGTGCCGCCAAAGACGATGCCGAGGGCACTGACTTTCATGCCACAGCGCAGGGTTGTGTGGCCATGACGCCGCTGCAGGTTGATCTGACCGACCATGAGCGGCTGGGCTACTGGGTGCAAACAGCGTCGCTGTTGTCCTCTGCAGCGGCGACCGGTGACCGGGCGCCATGACGCAGCGCTACCCGTCAGTGCCCAAGGTTCGCCCGGGTTTCCCGGCACGGCTCGTAACTGGCGCCGCCGTGTCAGCGTCTGGCGGCAAGCCGGTTTTACCCCGATGCAACGGACAATCTTATGTGGCGCCGACCGGCGTCGGGCTGGATTCGATGGCAGTGCGGCAGAAAATGGTGGCCAAGATCGCGCAAGAGGGAGTGAATCATCCCCGCGTGCTGGCGGCCTTGGCGGCGATTGACAGGCACCGTTTTGTTGATTCGGCGCTGGTGAATCAGGCGTACGAGGACACCAGTTTGCCCATTGGATTGGGGCAAACGATCTCCAAGCCCTCGGTGGTTGCGCGCATGTTGGCGCTGTTGTGTGATGGCGTTGCGGGTCGTGCGGGTCGGGTGCTGGAAATTGGAACCGGCTGTGGCTACCAGGCGGTCTTGCTTGGCCAGTTGTTTGACGAGGTCTATTCGATTGAGCGCTTGCGTGGCCTGCACGACAAAGCCCGAGACAATCTGCGCCACTTACGACTGGCCAACGTGCATCTGCTTTTTGGCGACGGTATGCAGGGCTACGCCAAGGGGGCGCCCTACGCGGGCATCATCGCCGCAGCCGGCGGCGAGGCGATACCGGCGTGTTGGTTGGATCAACTGGCGGTGGGTGGACGCTTGGTCGCCCCAGTGTGCGCCGCAGCGCACAAAGGTGGTGAGCAGGCGTTGGTGGTGGTCGATAAAACGGCGCAGGGCCTGCGCCAGACTATGATGGAAACGGTGCACTTTGTCCCTTTAAAATCGGGTGTGGCTTGACTAGGGTGTTTATGAAACGTGTGTTTTTTCGCTATTGTGGTGTGTCGTTGCTGGTTGCTGTGCTCTTGGGACTGGCTGGCTGTGGGTCAACCAACCTGAATCGGGCACCGGTTGAGGAGCGCCCCGGTCGAACAATGCCTGCACCCGTCGCGTCCGCCGAAGTCCCTGGTGTCAAGCAGTCGCCTGGTTTTGAAAACGCCGGCAAGATCGGCTACTACACCGTCAAGCCGGGTGATACCTTGTTGAAAATTGCGCTGGAGCATGGGCAGTCCTTTCGCGACCTGGCCAGTTGGAACCAGTTGGATAACCCCAACCGGATCGAAGTGGGGCAGGTGCTGCGCGTGATTGCCCCGTTGTCAGGAGAAGTGGTGATCAAGCCGGTGCCCAAGCCGATGGTTGCATCTGCCCCGGTGGACCAGCCGGCGACAGTCCCGGCAGCGGCCTCGGCCCCCGTGGCGGCGGGAGCGCCGGTGACACCTGCAGCCTTGGAGCCTGCGACCAACTGGATCTGGCCGGTGAACGGCAGTGTGCTCGCTGGTTTTGATGAGGTCAAAAACAAGGGAATTGATTTGGCTGGCAAGGTCGGCGACCCGGTATTGGCTGTTGCTGATGGCCGTGTTGTTTATGTCGGTGCCGGGCTGCGTGGCTATGGAAACCTCATCATCCTCAAACACGACAACGTCTTTTTAACTGCGTATGCCCATAACCGTACGCTGCTGGTCAAGGAAGACCAGTCGGTGCTTAAAGGGCAGAAAATCGCCGAAATGGGCGACAGCGATGCAGAGCGCGTCAAGCTGCATTTCGAAGTCCGTCGCCAGGGCAAGCCGGTGGACCCTCTCAAGCACTTGCCTGCGCGTTAACCCTGCACGTTCTGCTGTTTGCGGGGAGCTTCCTTTTCTTTTGCACCGAATTTCATGGTTGATGACAAACTAACGCCGCTTGCTGGTGCGGCGCCCGACGCGCGTTTATGGGTGGAGTCGCTTGACAGCGACGGTCAAGGCGTTGCACACAGCGCCGATGGTAAGGTGGTTTTCATCGAGGGCGCATTGCCTTTTGAGTCGGTCAGCGTCAGGGTCAACCGGAGAAAGAACAACTGGGAGCAAGGCACGCTGGTTCAGTTGCACAAAGTATCGTCGCAACGTGTCGAGCCGGGCTGCCCGCATTTTGGCCTGCATGCGGGTGCGTGTGGTGGTTGCAAGATGCAGCATTTGCACAGCACCGCGCAGGTTGCGGTCAAGCAACGCGTGCTGGAAGACGGTTTGTGGCACCTGGGCAAGGTCAAGCCGGAACAAATCCTGCGTCCCATTGAGGGGCCGACCTGGGGTTACCGCTACCGTGCGCGCCTTTCAGTGCGCCATGTCCGGAAAAAAGGCACGGTATTGATTGGTTTTCACGAGCGTAAAAGCAGCTATGTCGCCGATATGAAAAGCTGTCCGGTGTTGCCTGCTTCGGTGAGCAATTTGTTGCTGCCTTTACGCTCGCTGATCCAGTCGCTTGATGCGGTAGAGACCTGCCCGCAGATTGAACTGGCCTGTGGTGATGCGGTGATGGCGCTCGTCCTGCGGCATCTGGAGCCCTTGAGCGATGCTGATCTGTGCCGTTTGCGGGCTTTTGCGCAACAGCATGCGGCGCTGGGGGTGCAGTGGTGGTTGCAGCCCAAGGGGCCCGATACCGTGCAGCTGCTTGATGCGTCAGCGCGGGAACTCAGTTACGCTTTGCCGGAATTTGGTATCACGATGCCCTTCAGGCCGACCGACTTTACCCAGGTTAACCCGCAGATCAACCGTATTCTGGTGTCCCAGGCGCTGCGTTTGCTGGCGGTACAAAGAGGCGATCGGGTGATTGACTGGTTTTGTGGTTTGGGCAATTTCACCTTGCCGCTGGCGACCCAGGCGGGGCAAGTATTGGGTGTTGAGGGGAGCGCAACGCTGGTCCAGCGCGCGCAGCAAAATTACATGAAAAACAAAGCTACATCCCCCGTCTATCAATCGTTATGTGATACGAAGTTTGTAGCGCGAAATCTGTTTGAAATGACCCCGGCGTTGCTGGTGCAGGATGGTAGCGCCGAGCGCTGGCTGATTGATCCACCGCGTGAAGGCGCTTTTTCCCTGGTGCATGCGCTGGCCGATTTGTACCAGCAATCAAATGGCGCCGCAGGGGTGGAGACGACACCGGGCGCCGCAGCATGGACGCCACCACAGCGGATCGTCTATGTGAGCTGCAATCCATCGACGCTGGCGCGCGACGCTGGATTGCTGGTGCACGAGGCTGGCTACCGATGTCGTTCTGCTGGCGTGATCAACATGTTCCCGCACACGGCGCATGTGGAAAGCATGGCGGTTTTCGATCGCGTTGAATCGTTCACATCAACGCACCGTTAGCGCGTGGGTGCTTTGCCTTTTGTTGACGACTCGTTGATGACTTCTTCAATCGGCGTGCCGGAGGCCGATTTGGTTGATTCAGCGGGCTGGATTTCAGCACGCAGGCCTTCAATCTTGTTGTCGCGCATGTAAGCGTCCATTTCCAGCCAGCCGCTGTAGATGAATGCCTTGTTTATCCCTTTGTTCAACGCATAGCAGTCTTCAATGCTGCGCAGTCCGTGTCGGCAGGCCGCGCCAATGGCCTTGGCCTCGGCTTCGCGTTGGGCAATGCGTGGATCAGGGCCCAGGCCCAACAGGTCACAGGCCGATAGCAAGAAGGCAGTGGCAACAACAGCTAAGCGTCTGGACATAAAGCGTCAAAGGGTTGAGAAATCAAAATACGGTAACGGTTTCGATTCAAACACGGCCAATTTCCAGTTAAGCAGCAAAAAAGGCCCGGATGGGCCTTTTGTTTGGTGGCTAAGCCGACCCGTGTCGGTCACTCGCGGTCGCCACCCATGATGCCGAGCAAGGCCAGCAAGCTCTGGAACACGTTGATGATATCGAGATACAACGCCAGGGTCGCGCTGATGTAATTGGTTTCGCCGCCGTCAACGATGCGTTTGAGGTCGTAGAGCATGTACGCGCTGAAGATGCCGATAGCCATGACCGAGATGGCCATCATGCCGACGGTGGAGCCAACAAACACGTTGATGATGCCGCCCACCAAAATAGCCAATGCGCCAACAAACAGCCATTTACCCATGCCTGAGAGGTCGCGCTTGATGACGCTGGACAGGCTGGCCATGACAAAAAATACGCCCGCTGTGCCGCCAAAGGCGGTCATGATCAGTTCAGGGCCGTTCTTGAAGCCCAGCACCATGGCGATCATGCGCGAGAGCATCAGCCCCATGAAGAAGGTAAAGCCCAGCAGCACCGGCACGCCGGCCGCTGAATTCTTGGTTTTTTCAATAGCATACATGAAGCCAAAAGCGCCACCCAAAAACACCACCAGGCCGAGTCCGCCGCTCAGGGATTGCGTGATGCCGGTGGCAACACCGAGCCAGGCACCCAAAACGGTCGGCACCAGGCTGAGCGCCAGCAGCCAATAGGTGTTGCGCAAAACCTTGTTACGCTCTTGCGACACGTAGCCGTAGCCACGGTCAATGGATTGGATGTGATCTGTCATGAAAGGCCTCCTTGAGGTCGGTTGGTAAACAAGTGGTGATCATTTTAAGGTTGAGGTCGACAACTCAAGTCAAGTTTTCGTCGCTGCTCCTACTTTTTGTGAGGCTTCTTGCAACCAGGTTGAGGGTAAACGGACGCTGGCCAAGATGTATGCTCATGACATCAGCAAACGCCTATTTTTCCAAATGAAAACCAAACTTTTTCTTGAGATGACAGACGTCAAGGCGATCGCTGCCGCTGCCGAGGCCGAGGCCATGCGCAACGGCTGGGCAGTGACCATTGCCATTGTGGACGATGGCGGCGAGTTGTTGTGGCTTCAGCGCCTTGACGGTGCTGCCGCGCTGTCGGCGCATATCGCACCGGCCAAGGCGCGCACGTCAGCGATGGGGCGCCGCGAGAGTAAAACTTATGAGGATGTAATCAATGGCGGTCGCGTTGCATTCGTGACGGTGCCTGGCATCGACGGCATGTTGGAAGGTGGTGTGCCGATCCTGAAAGACGATGTTTGTCTTGGCGCAGTCGGTGTCAGTGGCGTCAAATCAGTGGAAGACGCGCAAATCGCCCGGGCGGGCATTGCCGCGTTGGGTTTATAAGCGGCGAGCATCAGTACTTCAGGCGTTCGGGCCGCAATTCCTGAAGGATGGTGGTCGATATTTCTTCGATCGATTTGGTTGTGGTTGATAACCAGCGGATGCCATAGCGGCGCATCATGGCCTCGGCCTCGCGGACTTCGAGGCGGCAGTTTTCCAATGAAGCGTATTTGGAATTGGGTCGGCGCTCATTACGGATCTCGCTCAAGCGCTCTGGCTGAATGCTCAGGCCAAAGAGTTTTTTGCGCTGGACCTTGAGTGCCGGCGGCAAATCCTGTCGTTCAAAATCTTCAGGAATAAGTGGGTAATTGGACGCCTTGAGACCGTATTGCATCGCCAGATAAAGCGAGGTGGGCGTCTTGCCGCTGCGGCTGACGCCCACCAGAATGACGTCTGAATTTTCGAGATCGCGGTTGGACTGGCCATCGTCGTGCTCCAGCGAAAAGTTGATCGCCTCGATGCGCGACTGGTATTGCTCACTTTTGCTTGAGTCACTGAAGCGGCCAATGCGGTGATTTGACTTGAGGCCCAGTTCTTTTTCCAGTGGGTGGACGAAAGTGCTAAACATGTCCATCAGCATGCCATGACAGCCGTCCTGGATGACCTGCAACACTTCCGAGTTGGCCAGCGTCAAAAAAACAATCGGCCGTTTGTTGTCGATGACGCCGGCGTGGTTGATTTGGCGTACGGCGCTGTGGGCTTTGTCCACGTTGTCAACAAACGGCAATCTGACACGCTGCAGTTCAGATTCAAACTGGTTCAGGATCGCGTTACCAAAGGTTTCGGCGGTGATGCCGGTGCCATCAGAGACAAAGAATACGGTTCGGTTGGGCATGGTCAGAGTCCAGGTAGTAACTCGGGGCGGTTGTCGGGGATGTCATCAGACGGTCTGAGCTCGGGCAGTCAGCATGGTTCAGGCCTACAATTATTATCATCGAATCAGTTTCGGCTTCAGGCGGCTTCCAGACCACAACACCAAAACGAAAATCGCCTGCATGCGCCCCGGTTTTTTTAACTTCTGGAGATTTTCATGACTGCACTTTTTGCGCCGACAGACCTGGTGGTGCCCTTCGAAAAACTGAGAATGGCCGACGTCGATTCGGTCGGTGGCAAGAATGCGAGCCTGGGTGAAATGATCTCCAATTTACCGACGGGGGTCAAAGTGCCCACAGGGTTTGCGACGACGGCGCATGCATTTCGCGAGTTCTTGAAGTTTGGCAATTTGGACCAAAAAATCAACGATCGCCTGGCCAAGCTCGATACCGAAGACGTCAATGCGCTGGCTGCCGCAGGCGCTGAAATCCGGGCTATGGTTGAAAACCAGCCGTTTCCGGCTGATTTCGAGGCTGGGATTCGCGCGGCGTTTGTGACACTCTGCGGCGCCAATGCGCAGGCGTCCTTTGCGGTGCGCTCGTCGGCCACCGCCGAAGACCTGCCTGATGCGTCTTTTGCTGGGCAACAAGAGACTTTTCTCAACGTGACTGGCATCGATGCGATCCTGCACAAGATCCGTGAGGTATTTGCGTCGCTTTACAACGACCGTGCCATCAGCTACCGGGTGCACAAAGGGTTTGCCCATGAACATGTCGCGCTCAGCGCCGGTATACAGCGTATGGTGCGCTCTGATCTTGGTGCAGCTGGTGTCATGTTCACGCTCGATACTGAGTCAGGTTTTGAAGACGTTGTCTTCATTACCTCAAGCTATGGCCTGGGCGAGACTGTGGTGCAAGGCGCCGTGAACCCGGACGAGTTCTATGTCCACAAGCCCATGCTGGCAGCAGGCAAGAAGGCTTTGATACGACGTAACCTGGGTTCCAAGCTGATCCAGATGCAGTTTTCGAGTGCCGAAGAAAAGGCCAAGACCGGCGAGTTGGTCAAAACGACCGATGTGCCAACCGAAATGCGAAACCGCTACTCGCTGACCGACGCAGATGTACAAAAGTTGGCGAGTTACGCGTTGGTGATCGAAAAACATTACGGTCGTCCGATGGACATTGAATGGGGCAAAGATGGTATCGATGGCGAGTTGTACATACTGCAGGCGCGGCCTGAAACGGTAAAAAGTCAGGCGGCGGGCAAGGTCGAACAGCGCTACAAGCTCAAAGGCAAGGGCGCGGTGCTGGTGCATGGCCGGGCGATCGGTCAAAAAATTGGCACCGGGCCAGTCAAGGTCGTTCACAACATTTCCGAAATGGACCGGGTGCAAGCGGGCGACGTGCTGGTGACAGACATGACTGACCCCAACTGGGAACCGGTAATGAAACGGGCGTCGGCGATCGTCACAAACCGCGGCGGACGTACCTGCCACGCCGCGATCATCGCGCGGGAGTTGGGCATTCCTGCGGTGGTGGGTTGTGGCAACGCCGACCATGTCCTGGGCGACGGCATGCTGGTCACCGTCAGCTGCGCCGAAGGCGATACCGGGTTCATTTACGACGGTTTGTTGGAGACCGAGGTGACCGAAGTACGGCGTGGTGCCATGCCAGACATTCCGGTCAAGGTCATGATGAATGTGGGTAATCCACAGCTCGCGTTTGACTTCTGTCAGTTGCCCAACGCGGGTGTCGGTTTGGCTCGTTTGGAGTTCATCATCAACAACAACATTGGCGTGCATCCAAAGGCTATCTTGGACTACCCCAATATCGACGCTGACTTGAAAAAAGCGGTGGAGTCGGTCGCCCGCGGCCACGCTTCACCACGCGCATTTTATGTCGATCGTGTCGCGGAGGGTGTGGCAACCATCGCGGCAGCGTTCTGGCCCAAGCCAGTGATCGTGCGCCTGTCGGACTTCAAGAGCAACGAATACCGCAAACTTATCGGCGGCAGCCGCTATGAGCCTGAAGAAGAAAATCCGATGCTCGGCTTCCGTGGCGCGGCGCGTTACGTCAGTGCAGATTTTGGTGAAGCATTCGCCATGGAATGCGAAGCGCTCAAGCGTGTACGCGAAGAGATGGGCCTGGTCAATGTGCAGGTCATGGTGCCGTTTGTGCGCACCTTGGGGCAGGCCAGAAAGGTGACCGAATTGTTGGCTGAGCATGGCCTCAAGCGCGGCGAAAACACGCTCAAACTGATCATGATGTGCGAAATCCCGAGCAATGCGATTCTGGCTGAGCGCTATCTTGAATATTTCGATGGTTTTTCGATTGGATCGAATGATCTGACTCAATTGACCTTGGGGCTTGACAGGGATTCGGGCTTGGAATTGTTGGCCAAGGACTTTGATGAGCGTGATCCCGCAGTGACAGCGTTGATTTCGCAGGCGATCATCGCTTGCCGCGCGCAAGGTAAATACATCGGCATTTGCGGCCAAGGCCCAAGTGATCACCCAGATTTTGCAAAATGGCTGATGGAACAAGGCATTTCGTCGATCTCGCTCAATCCGGACACTGTTGTCGCAACCTGGCAAAACCTGGCTGGGCAATAGCAAACACCTATAGCGCTTGGCGCCAGTGGGTGCCATCATCCGACCGATGATGAAACCTGACTCTGAAAGCCAACCGATTGCAAACTTTTCGCGTTTGCACGGTTGGCTTTTGTTTGCCTGGTTTTTGACGTCATTTGGCGTTGTCTATTTCGCGCGTGATTTGCAGTTGCTGGTGGCAGGGTGGCCGGTCGCTTATTGGTTTTCTGCGCAGGGTGGGGTATTGCTGTTCATTGTCATTATTGCCCTGTTTGCCTGGTTGGCCAATCGCCACGAACCGCAACCGGCCAACGTTGATGCTGTGCTTGCAAACTACACGCGGCGGATCCATCAGCGTTTTTTTACTTTCACCATTCTGTTTGTCTTGTTCATCGTGGCGCTGGCGTTGGCTGAGCGGGCTGGCCTGCGCAAAATCTGGGTCGGTGCGATTTTTCTGTTTGCGACCGTTTTTCTCTACGCATTGATCGGTATTTTTGACCGTACGTCCAAGGCCAGCGAATATTACGTTGCGGGACGCCGGATCCCGGCGGTCTACAACGGTATGGCAGTGGCTGCGGACTGGATGAGTGCAGCGTCGTTCATCAGCATGGCGGGTGGACTGTACCTGCAGGGTTTTTCCGGCTCAGGGGTGCACCCTGGTGGTTTGGTCTACGTGCTGGGCTGGACGGGCGGATTTTGTCTGGTGGCGATCCTGGTTGCGCCCTACTTGCGGAAAATGAACTTGTATACCGTGCCGGATTATTTTGGTAGTCGGTTTGGTGGGCGCTGGCCACGCATCATCGCCGCTTGGGCTGCTGTTTTGTGCTCTTTTACCTATGTGGTTGCTCAAATTTACGGGGTCGGGTTGATCACCTCGCGTTTGACGGGCGTCCAGTTTGAAATCGGAATCTTGTTGGGGCTGGGTGGTGTGCTGGTGTGCTCTTTTTTGGGCGGCATGCGTGCAGTGACCTGGACCCAGGTGACCCAGTATGTGGTGCTGATCCTGGCATTTCTGATTCCTGTGTCCTGGCTGGCCTACAAGCAACTTGGCAGCCCATTGGCACCTTTTGTTTACGGCCAGCAGTTGCCCAGGATAGCTGAATTCGAGCGTCAGCTGATGGATTCCCCCGCCGAGCAGGAGGTGATTCGCGAATACAGTCGCCGTGCGAGCAAGTATGTGCAGATGCTTGATAACGTACCTGAGGCGCTGGAGTCCGAGAAAAAAAAGCATCGCGATGAGGTGATTCGGTTGACGCAAATCCATGCCGAGGAAGCAGCAGTGGTAGCCGCCCGACGTGCGCTGGCGGCTTTGCCGCGAGATGAATTGTCGGCCCGCGCGCAATGGTCTGCGGCGATGCAAGACAACCTGGAACGCGCCAAGCCGCTGGCGGGCATGCCCAGGCATACCCAGCCTTTTGCCGGTGACCCCGAGGGTTCCGCCGGTGAGCGCGATTTGTTTGAAACCTCAAGGCGCAATTTTCTGGCACTGATGTTTTGTCTGATGATCGGTACGGCCGGTTTACCGCATCTGCTGACGCGCTTTTACACCACTCGTTCTGTGATCGAGACCCGCAATTCGGTAACGTGGTCGTTGTTCTTCATCGCACTGCTGTACCTGGCTGCACCGGCGTTGGCGGTCATGGTGAAGTTTGAGATCATGGGCCAACTGGTTGGCCAGCATTTTGACGCCCTGCCGTCGTGGATTGCGCAGTGGGCGCGGCTGGATCCGTCCCTCATTTCTGTCAGCGATGTCAACGGAGATCAAATTTTGCAGTTCACCGAGTTGAGTCTTGGTGCCGACATTGTGATGCTGGCCACGCCTGAAATTGGCGGTTTGCCTTACGTTATTTCTGGTTTGGTGGCTGCAGGCGGTTTAGCGGCTGCGCTGTCGACCGCCGATGGCCTGCTGCTCACCATCGGTAATGCGCTAGCCCACGACCTGTTTTACCGGGGTGACAGTGACCGCGCCGGCGCGGTACGGCGGGTTATGCTGTCCAAGTTTGCGCTGCTGCTGGTGGCATTGATCGCGGCGTACGTCGCCGCGCAGCGGCCAGCCGATATTTTGTTTTTGGTTTCG
>Ga0210026_1003533_pt1 | contig 12027 bp, 6 predicted proteins | sample CryGeymeta201509_FD_183977 | JGI IMG/M metagenome (GOLD analysis project Ga0210026, IMG submission 183977) | Groundwater microbial communities from Crystal Geyser aquifers in Utah, USA - Crystal Geyser metaG 2015-09 (SPAdes) (version 2) | ecosystem: Environmental > Aquatic > Deep subsurface >... | reverse complement strand
AACAATCATAAGAGTCTGCGCTGTATGTGCAAAGAGAGCAAAGTATTCGGCTGTATCAGTTTCTATCTTGTAAGCAATTAGTGTTTGTGCTACAAAAAAGTGAAAAGAACCAAGCCCCCCTGGAATAGGAATAACCATTCCCACACCAGCCATAACCATGGCTGTAAAACCTGCCATTACACTCAAATCAGAAGTCGCATCAATAGAAAAGAAAAGGACATAAATCATCAAATGATAACACGCCCAAATGATAATTGTATGCACAATATAGAAAAATTGTTGCTTTCTATTGAGTTTTGTTATTGATGAAATACCTTGCCATATTCCCCCTAAAAAAACTTGAATTTTGATGACAAAAGGATTTCGACGTATTGCTTTTCTGTAACTATAAATCAATGCTAGTGCTGCTATTCCCATCACAACCAAAAACCAAAGCAGCCAGATATTATCATAAAACATTTTTTCATAAATTCCAAAATCAGCATATTTGTCCAAAAATGCTTTTATGATATCCCATTCTACGAAAAACGTAAATGTAGTAATCGAAACCAAAATCACAAAATCTAAAGCACGTTCGCCAATAACAGAACCTAATGAAGTTTCGACAGGCACATTATCAGTTCTTTTCAGAAAGGCACAACGAGCCACTTCTCCAGCACGAGGAATAGCCGTATTCATCAAATATCCTGTCATAACGGCAACAAATGCCCTTCTTTTCTGAACTTTATATCCTAAAGGACACAGCGCAATCGTCCAACGCACACCTCTACTCCAATGCGCCAAACAACCTAATAACATAGATAAAAAGACAAATCTGTAATCAGCCTTTGATAAGGTTTCGATCATCTCTTTTGTATCTATATTTCGGTACAAAAGATAAATAAGTATAATTCCTACAAGTAGCGAAATACTAACTTGAAGAATTTTTTTGGTTGTTGGATTCATAAAAAATAAAATATTTTTGCTTAGTTTTAATGAAATAAGCTGATTTTGATACAAGTAAATTGTAATTTTGAGCTATGCGTATCAATCGAATAATTAATAAGTTTGTTTTTGTTTTTTGTGTAAATGTCTGTTTTAATGTCTGGTTTCTATATCCTTTTTTTGCTTCGGCTTCTCTTTGGGATAACGAAACGAGTCAGTTGAATGCTGTTCCTTACCAAACTGTGATGCAGGTTTTGGTAGGCAATCATTTAAAACATTCACAAAATTACCATTTTTGGCGAATATCTATGTATGAAGATGCTTGGAATAAAAATCCAGATTCTTTGATACTCTACGATGCAATAGCTGTTTCTTATCATTTGACAGGCAGAACTAACGATGCTATTCGCTTAATGCTTGCAAAGGAACGAAAAAAAGCAGGAGAATATAGCACTTACGCAAATTTAGCCACTTTTTATATTGCTGATAGAGAATTGTATAAGGCTCGTTTTTATGCTCAAAAGCTGCTCAATAAATACAGCCCTTTAGCTTTGAGAGATAAATATCAAGTCTATTGGATAGATTATTTGATTGAATGTGCAGCACGAAAAGGAGCTACCAAAAAACAAAGACGCAAAATTACGCTGCCCGTACAAGGTGATTTTACGGTGGATGATTTGGCAGACAGCCGACAGATGTATGAAATTCCTAACTTTTATTCTTTCTTAGCTAGAAAATTTAGGTCTAAAAAAGATAGAAATAAAAAAAACATTCTTCTTACAGAAAAACAAACCGATGAAGCTATTTTTGCGATGTTGCAACTTCTTCGTTTTTCACATTCTGAAAATATAATTCTGATAGAAGCTATTGGAGATTTGCTTTTAGGAAAAACGGTCTTACCAACTTTAGAAGAAGGACAGGTAACTTATAAAAAAGAGCAATTAGAAAATCAAAAAGCAGCAGCACAGGTAGCAGCATTTGCTTATTTGAGAGCTGCTCAACTTATTTCTAAATACTCTTCCAAAGCCGAAAAATCATATACTTTCTTGGCTAGTTCGGCACTGCTGCATCATCAAAATTACCTCAAAAAAGAAGACCGTTATAATACAGAAGATATTTTGGTTTTTTTGGCGCAAAAAATAAAAGAAAGAGATAACTATTTAAAACCAATTTTCGAACAAGAAAAAAAATGGATTGAAGAAGGTTTGCGATTAGATACAGAATTTGAAAGCAATTATTTACCTGAATTAGAAAATTATAGTGATTCTACTTTTTTTATCAAAACAGATACAATAGCTTCCCAGCTTCTCTACATTCTCAATGATAAAATCCCTGATTATTTGGTTGTCGATTCACTTCAAAAAGCTACTTATTTGGCTGCTTTTATGGCAGAAGAAGAAGCTCAAAAAAATAAAGATAATAAAGTCATTGTCAGTAGAATTGATACACAAACTTCTATTAAAGTAGGAATAACAGCTCTGATTTCGCTTTCTTTGGCTATTATTTTGTTTGTGCGATTTAGGAAGGAATAGTTTTTTATTCAAATAAAGACCGAATGGCCTTTGCTTTCAACAAACATTCTTCCCACTCACTTTTTGGGTCAGAATCGTAAGTAATTGCTCCTCCCACTTGGAAAGAAGCATATTTTGAAAACGCATCATAAAAAAGCGTTCTTATAACTACATTAAAATCAAAATCGCCAGTAGGAGAAATATATCCAATCGAACCCGAATACAGACCACGTTTTGTTTTTTCGTATTTTTCTATTAATTGAGTAGCTTTTATTTTGGGTGCGCCTGTCATGCTTCCCATTGGAAAAGCGTTTTTTATAGCTTCTGACCAGTTTTTGTCTTTTGATAAAGTAGCTTCTACCGTCGAAATCATTTGATGAACTTGCTGAAAAGTATAAATTCCGAACATTTCGCTCACATGTGTGCTTCCTATTTCTGCCGTCCTTGCCAAATCATTTCTGACCAAATCTACAATCATCATATTTTCAGCTCGTTCTTTTTCGCTTGTTCTGAGGTAGTTTTTATGTTCTTCGTCTTCTTGTTCTGTTTGCCCTCTTTTTACTGTTCCTTTTATAGGTTGAGAAATTAGTCTGTTTCCTATTTTTTTTAAAAATCGTTCTGGAGAGGCACAGAGAGTATATTTTGCTGAATTATCAACAGTAATTTTCAAAAAAGAAGAAAAAGGCATTTTTGAGATTTTACATAATTCTTGATAGGCTTCTAATGGATTTAATTCTAAATTTTTGATAAAAAATTCTATACACAAATTTAGTTCATAAACGTCCCCTTCAATGATATGATTTTTGATTATCTCAACGGTTTGTAAATATTCTTTTTCTGTAAAACGAGCGTTTATTTTTGGTTTTGAAGTGTTTTTTGTCGTCGGTGAGGACACCGACAACGGCAGTTTTAACTTTGAATTATAAATTGATTTATCACTCAATTCTATATTTTCTATTTCTACAATAACTTTTGATAGAATTTTATCATCATCAAAATTATTCTCTTCTTTTGTTTTATCAAAAATCAAATTACCTTTTGTATCAAAAAATAAAATGTATTGAGGCTCAAAAAAATAAAACTCTGGAAAGCCTAAATTATCAAGATTAGTACTAGATAAATCTTCCAATTCATTTTTTAAGTCATAATTAAAATAGCCAAAAAGATACGAATTCTGTGGTTGATTCTGACTATTCCAAAAGCTATAGACTTTATCAAAACTGGTTTTCCCTTCTATTTTATCAGAATTATTACTACAAATTTTCCTTTTTTCTCCTACTGCCAAAACATGTAAAAATGGTTCATGAGGATAGTCTATCTCATTTGGATTGAGGTAAATAAAAGTTTTGAAGGTTGAAGCCCATTGTAGGGATTTTTTTAGGAAGGTTGGCATTTTTAATAAGAACTACTAGGTATTATTGGTAAATGATTCGTATGATTTATATGATGAATGAAGATAAATGAAATTTGAAAAAGTCGAATACAAACAATAATTTTTTAAAAATTTACGTTGATGAAGACTACTCGTTTAGTACGTTCTGAATGACGGTTGTTATTTTATAACAATAGCACAATTCGGTGGTCTTTTTTTAATCTAAAAAGACTCAAACAAATAATTGCTTGAGTCTTTTCTGTTTTAATTAAATTCTACCGTTGCTCGTGTCCTCACGAGCGACAAAGTAAAAAAAATTAACCTATTCTTTCGATCAAATCAGCTGAACGGTTTGAATAACCCGATTCGTTGTCGTACCAACCTACTACTTTTACCATAGTTCCACTAGCATACGTAAGTGCAGAATCAAAAATACAAGAGTGAGGATTTCCTACAATATCGATAGAAACGATTGGCTCGTCTGTATATTCCAAAATACCTTTTAATTCATTTTCAGAAGCTGCTTTCAAAGCTGCATTGATTTGCTCTTTAGTAACTTCTTTTTTCAAAATTACAGTAAGGTCAGTCAAAGAACCGTCTGGAATTGGAACACGCATCGCACAACCATCTAATTTTCCAGCTAATTCTGGCAAAACCAAACCAACTGCTTTAGCTGCTCCTGTCGTTGTAGGAACGATAGAGTAAGCTGCTGCTCTAGCTCTACGAAGGTCTTTGTGTGGTGCATCGTGGATATTTTGGTCAGAAGTATAAGCGTGAACGGTTGTGATAAAGCCTTTTTCTACGCCAAATTTGTCGTTCAACACTTTTACCATTGGCGCAAGACAGTTTGTAGTACAAGACGCATTTGAAATAAGCGTGTCACTATCCTCCAAAATTTCGTCATTTACACCCAAAACTACTGTTTTGATGCCGTCTTTTGCTGGTGCAGAAATGATTACTTTTTTTGCTCCTGCGCTGATGTGTCCTTCAGCTCTTTTGTCTGTAAAGAATCCAGTTGATTCTAAAACTACGTCGATGTTATTTTCTTTCCAAGGAAGTTTTGAAGGCTCTCTTTCTGCTGTTACTTTGATTACTTTTCCATTGATAGTCAATGAATCTGGAGTAGAAGAGATAGTTCCGTCAAATTTGCCATGTACCGAATCGTATTTGAGAAGGTGGGCAAGTGTTTTTGTGTCCGTAAGGTCGTTGATTGCTACTACTTCGATAGACGATTTTTTCATTAAGGCACGAAACGTAACACGTCCGATGCGTCCAAAACCGTTGATTGCTACACGAATTTTTTTATCTGCCATTCTGAGTTGAGTATTTATGAAGTGAGTAAAACAAAAGTAACTTTCGTATTTGAATAGTATAGAAAGCTACATTTTTAAATTGGTGCAAAAGTACGGAATTTTTATTAGAATTTGTTTTTCAGAAAGCAATTTTGAGTTTTTATTATCTTAAAGAGATTGATTTATAATTTTTTAGTATAGTTTTCGTTGTATTCTATTTTTGTACCTCCCCCAAAACTCGCTCAACACCAATACCATTAATATCCATTCCCATAGAATTACAATACCTTTCATAAACTATTTCTTTACCATTTTGATTTAATTCTTCTTCAATTTGGGGAGGAAAAATATAAGAAATAGGTAATTCATATTCATTAGGATAAGGACTAAAACGCCCAATATGCCTTCCATTGGCAATACAAATCGTCTTTGTCTGCGTGGCTGCCCCAAGATGAGAAGCTACTGTTTCATTAGTAATTAATAGATTACTTTGAGCTATGATTTGAGTGAGTTCTATCAGATTTGTTTTTCCTGTAAGGTCATTTATATTATTTTGAACTTCACTTTGATTTTCAAAATTATTTTTATTTTTAATAAAATCAATAATATTTTGAGCTAAAATTTGTTCGTTTTTTCCTCCAATCAAAATAAAATGTAATTCGTTATTGATAGCATATAATTCTAATATAAGTTTTGCAAAGTTTTCGAAATGCCACGTTTTATACACTTCACTTGCCCCAATAAAAAGAGCTATTTGATTTTGTTTTTTTTCTGTTACATCAACTTTATTTAGTAGAGAAGGATAATTCAAATCAATTTTTTTATTCAAAAACTGCTCAAAGAAAATTTTATTTCTATCAAACTCAAAAACTGGTTTATTAGGAGTTTGTAGTAATTTTGTGTAAAAACTATCAGCTAATTTTTTTTCTTTTGGAATTAAATTATCTGTATTTCCTTCGTTTCCAATTCGTTTTTCTGCTCCTGAAACGTGTGCAATCGCATCTCCAAAAAGCAAAAGCCTTGAATATGTCGATTCGATAGCCATTTCAAAACCTTGTTTTCTAATCTGTTTTTGTTTTTGATAACGATATAAAGGATTTTGATAGAATTTTTTACGGTCAATCCAAATTAGCTCATTTACGGTTTCTTCGTCCCATTCTTCAAAAAGTGATTTCCACATAGCATTTCCACACAAAACACGTTTGTAATTTTTGTAGGTTTGGTCGTTTGCTAGTTCTTCTAAAAAATTACGGAATAAAATATAATCTCCAATTGCATCTAAACGAATAATCAAAAGTGTGTTTTTATGTAGATTATAACTTGTAGATTTTATCGCAAATTTATCGATAAAATGACACAAATGAACCTGAAAAGCAATTTTGATACGTTCTTTTAGTTTTTGGAAGGTAGATTTTTTTTTCATAAAAGACTTTTTTTGATTTAATAATTAATATAAATAGAAGTTTGTAAAATAATTGTGATTTTTTGAAGATTTATTTGCAATCCCCCCCCCTCTCCTTATATTTGTATAAATATCGCACGTAGTGCTATTTTTTAGTATTATTTATTTTATTTCACAATTTAATTTATTTCAACGATGAAAAAAATTCAAGTTTTATTCGCTTTAGTATTTATGTTCTTTATGTATTCTTGTAATTCTGAACAAGCAGAGATACAACAGGACTTGGCAGCTAATGTAGCAGAGCCAAGTATCGAACAACAGATTTTAGAAGTTCATAATGTTTTTTTAGAACTTAGAAAAACTGATCCTACTGTTTCTTTAGATTTAAAAATGGTAGAAGGTAAACTTGTCAGTAAAATAGGACAAGAAGGTCAAAGTACAAATAATGGAAGAGTAGAAGCAACTTGTAAAGGTGATGGTTATGCTTTTGCTAAATGTGTAAAAGAAATTGTTGATAAATATGGCCGTGCTGTTATTACAACTTGTGCTTACTGTGCAGAGCCTTGTGAACCGTAATAGTTGTTAATCTTAATTAAAAGAAAAAAAGCATTTCTATTTTTATAGAAATGCTTTTTGGTTTTATTTTTACTAAAAAACTAATTTTAGTTAGTTTCTTTTTCTTTAGCTTTATTTTCTTTAGCTTCTTTCGTTGCTTCTTCTTTCGGAGTAGGAGTTGCATTTTTGAGTTCTTCAAAAGTACGTTTTACTTCTCTTTCTTCGAATGATTCTATCTCATCTCCAACTTGAATTTCGTTGTAGTTCTTGATAGAAATACCACATTCAAATCCCGATTTGACTTCTTGTACATCGTCTTTGTAGCGTTTCAATGTTTCGATTTCTCCTTCGTGGATAACAATACCAGCACGAATAATTCGGATTTTGTTACTACGTTTGATTTTACCACTTGTAACCATACAACCAGCAATAACCCCCACTTTAGATACTTTGAATGTTTCACGAATCTCAACTGTACCGACAATATCTTCTTCAATTTTTGGAGCAAGAAGACCCACAATAGCCGACTTGACTTCATCAATCGCTTTATAGATAACTGAATACAGACGTACTTCTACTTGCTCTCTGTCTGCCAATGCACGAGCATTTCTTGACGGACGAACTTGGAAACCAATAATAATCGCATCTGAAATAGTTGCTAGATTAATATCTGATTCTGAAATCTGACCTACACCTTTCATTACTACATTTACATTTACTTCGTCAGTAGAAAGTTTTTGTAGTGAATCTGCCAATGCCTCAACGGAACCATCAACATCACCTTTAATAATAAGGTTGAGCTGTTGGAAGTTTCCGATGGCAAGTCTTCTATTAATATCACTAAGTGTAAGGCGACGAGTGGCACGAATAGACTGCTCACGTAAAATTTGCTCTCTACGAGTTGCAATATCTTTCGCTTCACGTTCCGATTTCATTACATTGAATCTATCTCCAGCTTGTGGCGCACCATCCAAACCTAAAATCTGAACTGGTGTTGAAGGTGGCGCACTTTCCAAACGATTACCCAAATGGTCAATCATGGCACGTACTTTACCAAAATGCGAACCTGCTAAGATTACATCTCCAATTTTCAAAGTACCATTTTGTACGATTGTAGTCGCTACATATCCACGTCCTTTATCTAAAGAAGCATCTACTACTGTTCCTGCTGCATTTCTGTTTGGATTTGCTTTGAGTTCTAGTATCTCAGCTTCTAACAAGACACCTTCTAATAATTCATCTATTCCTAATCCTTGTTTTGCAGAAATATGGTGTGACTGATATTTCCCCCCCCATTCTTCTACAAGTACATTCATATCTGCAAGTTCTTGTTTTACTCGGTCTGGGTTTGCTCCTACTTTATCTATTTTATTGATAGCAATAATAATAGGCACTTCAGCAAGTTTGGCATGATTAATTGCTTCACGAGTTTGAGGCATAACACCATCGTCTGCTGCTACTACAATAATAACCACATCGGTAACTTTTGCCCCCCTTGCACGCATAGCAGTAAAGGCTTCATGGCCTGGTGTATCTAAGAAAGTAAGTTCTTTACCTTCATCTAAAGTTACATTATACGCTCCAATATGCTGCGTAATTCCACCTGCTTCGCCTGCTGCTACTTTTGCTTTTCGGATATAATCTAAGAGTGTAGTTTTACCGTGATCTACGTGTCCCATAATAGTAACGATAGGCGCACGAGGTTCTAAATCTTCTGGTTTGTCTTCTGTTTCTAATACAACTTCTGTTTCTTCTTCAGCTGAAGTAAACTCTACATCATAACCAAATTCATCTGCAAGAAGTGTAATAACCTCAGCATCAAGACGTAAATTGATAGAAATCATTACGCCAAGTCCCATTCCTTTAGAGATAAGTTCGTTAATAGAAACGTCAAGTAAATTTGCAAAATCACTTGCAGGGATAAATTCAGTTACTTTTAATAACTTGTTTTCTTCTTTTACCTCGTTTTGTTCGCTTTCACGAGCCTCACGCTTATCTCTTCTATTAGATCTTTTTCCACCTCGTCCACCTTTTCCTGAACCTGTGTTCATACGAGCAAGTGTAGCCTTGATTTGTTCTTGAACTTCTTTTGCAGTCGGTTCTTTACGTCTTTTCTTACGACGTTTACTTGCTTCAGACTCTGGTTTTGGTGTAGTAGGAGTTGTTGCAGTTCCTTTGTCGCCTGTATTCAGTTTAGTCAAATCTTGTGGTTTGCTATCTGAAGAACCTTCTCCCTCACCTCTACGACGACGACGGCGACGACGGCGACGGCGAGTTCCATCTTCTGACTTATCATCAGAAGATGTTTTTTTCTTTTTAGAAAAAGACGATAAATCTATTTTACCAACTACTTTAAGTCCTGGTAATTTATCTCCTTGTGAAGAAACAAAATCCTCACCTTCTTCTTTTTTACCTGCAACAACTTCTTTTTTTTCAGCTATTTTTGAAGGCTTAGTTTCTTGACTTGATTTTTTAGAATCTTCTTTTGTCTTGCTTGTAGGACTTTCAGACCTATTTGACTTATTATCTGATTTTTTATTGTCTGAATGCCTGTTATCTTTTTTATTGGAATGTTGTGAGGTAGTTTTATTACTACTGTTTTTGTCTTCTTTCTTATTATCTTGTTTAGAACCACTATTCTGTTTTGATGCTTCTGTATTTGTATTTTTAGCGTTTTTGACAGCAGAATTAGATGGAGTTTTAGCATTTTGAGAAGAAGGTTGAGAAGGTTTAGTAGTCGCCTTTTCATTTTTCTTATCCTCTTGTTTATTATCTTTATTATCTTTATTATCTTTATTATCTTTATTATCTTTATTATCTTTATTATCTTTATTATCTTTATTATCTTTATTATCTTTATTATCTTTATTATCTTTATTATCTTTATTATCTTTATTATCTTTATTATCTTTATTATCTTTATTATCTTTATTATCTCTCTTATCTTCGTTTTTAGGAGTTACTTTTTCTACTGTATTCTTCTTTTCAGTATTTGCTGTTTGAGAAGATGAAACTGTTTTTTTAGTACTGGTAGTAGTTGTATTAGTAGTTGTATTATCAATAGATTTTACTTTAGTTTCTTCTTTTGTATCAGTAGCCTTTTCTTGTTGTTTAGAAACCGTTTTTTCTACTCCTTTTTGATTCGCTCCTTTATTTGGATTGGAAGACTGTTTTTTAGCAGTATTTTGATTAGAACCTTTTTTCTTCTTATTAAACTTATCCAAATCTACTTTACCTATCACCTTCATTTGATGTGAAGTAGTAGTAAATGTTTCAGGCTCTGCTTTTTTAGTTTCTGTTTTTTTTTGGTCTTTCAAATTGACAGTTTCTACAGTAGGTTTGACATTTCCTTTTATAAAAAGTTCTTTTTCTTGTTCTTGTTCTGTATCGTCATAATCGTCTTTTTTAGTCTGTGCGTCTTTTGTATCTTTATCAATAGTTTTGGCTGTTGAGGAAGTAGCACCTATTTTAATATTAGACGCTTCTGCTCTGTTTTTGAGAGAAGACTCAAAATCTTTTTCCAAAATTGAATACATTTCTTGATTGATAGGCTCATTGGGATTGCCTTTCAAATCGTGTCCTTTTTTTCGTAGATGCTCGACGATGGTATTGCGTCCGATATTTAATTTTCGGGCGACTTGACTGAGCCTCATTTGTGTCTTTTTTTCTGCCATAAATTTTTTTGGGGGCGACTATTAAACTATCTTCTGAAAAATTATCCTTAATTTATATAAAAAGGTCAATAAAATTCTAAAAATGATGAGTTGCCTACTTTTGACTCCTAAGAGATATGTATTTTAGTGATTTTAGGAGGTTCTGTTCTTAAACTAATTTAAGTTTTTTTTGAAACGATATTGGGTTTTGATGAATAAACTGATTTAATACAGTTGTATACTAAATTGTTGAATGTAAAAGTTTTTAATCTGATTTGCAGTTAAGTAGTAGTCTAATATTAGTCTAAATGCTGTAAAACAGATTATCACACAAAAATACGATAATTTTTAGAAAAATTAATCTAAAATCGCAAAAAAAGTAAATTTTTATTTTTTTATCTAATTTTTATAGAAAAGACTACAAATTTTAAACCCTAAAAGTAGTTTATTTCTCTTAGGGTTTAATTTTATAGTTATTCAGAAATTATTCAAATTCTTTCTTGAGGACTTCCAAAACAAAATCAATCGTTTCTTCTTCCAAATCTACACGACGAATTAAATCTTCTCGGTTATATTCCAATACACTTCTTGCCGTATCAAAACCTACTTTATGAAACTCGTCGATAATCCAGTCATCGATAGCATCTTTGAATTCTGACAAATCCACATCATCCTCAAAATCATCAACAGCTTCTTCTCTAAAAACATCAATTTCGTAATCTACTAGCTTTCCAGCCAAACGAATGTTTTGACCTCCTTTTCCGATAGCTAGTGAAATTTGGTCACGCTTCAAGAAAACAGCTACACGAGCATTAGCTTCATCTATTTTCATAGAACTCGTTTTGGCAGGACTCAAAGCACGAGAGATAAGTAATTCTAAATTTTCGGTATAATTAATTACATCGATATTTTCGTTACAAAGTTCTCTTACAATCGAATGAATACGTGAACCTTTCATACCCACACACGCACCAACTGGGTCAATACGGTCGTCAAATGATTCTACGGCTACTTTTGCACGCTCACCAGCTTCTCTTACTACTTTGCGAACTGCGATTGTTCCCTCTTCGATTTCTGGAATTTCAGATTCGAATAATTTTTCTAAGAATAAAGGTGCTGTACGAGAAAGAATAATTTTTGGATTTCCGTTTTGCATTTCTACACGATGAACAACAGCACGAACACTATCTCCTTTACGGAAACGGTCTTTCGGAATTTGTTCTCCTTTTGGCAAACTAAGTTCCTTGCCTTCGTTATCTTGCAAAACTACTTCACGTTTCAAAACTTGATATACCTCACAAGTAACAATTTCGCCTAC
>Ga0210026_1003527_pt1 | contig 12040 bp, 6 predicted proteins | sample CryGeymeta201509_FD_183977 | JGI IMG/M metagenome (GOLD analysis project Ga0210026, IMG submission 183977) | Groundwater microbial communities from Crystal Geyser aquifers in Utah, USA - Crystal Geyser metaG 2015-09 (SPAdes) (version 2) | ecosystem: Environmental > Aquatic > Deep subsurface >... | reverse complement strand
GCCGCGAAGAGCAAAGGTTTCAGGCTAACATGCCCGCCATGATTCGTAAAAAACTGCCCATCGGTATCCAGACGTTTCGCGAAATCCGCGAAGAGGCGTATTACTACGTTGACAAATCTGCGCTGGCCGTGCAGATGGTTGAGCAAGGCAAATACTATTTTTTGTCGCGCCCACGGCGCTTTGGCAAAAGCCTGTTTCTCGACACCTTGAAAGAGCTGTTTGAAGGCAACCAGGCGCTGTTCAAGGGCTTGGCTGCTGAAGGGCGCTGGGACTGGGCTGTCAAATACCCGGTGCTGCGCATCAGCTTTGGCGGTGGCGTGCTGGGGTCGGTGGCGGATTTGTACCAAAGCCTTGACGAGCAAATTGCAACACTGGAAGAGCGCTTTGATTTGGTGGCCGAATACACCGACATCCGCAGCCGGTTCAAACGTCTGATTTTGCGTTTGGCCCAAGCCACTGACCAGCGCGTCGTCATCTTGGTTGACGAATACGACAAACCCATTCTTGACCGCATTGAAGACCCAGCCATTGCGCTGCAAATCCGCGAAGCGCTTAAAGACCTGTACTCGGTGATCAAAGACACCGATGCCCACGTCAAGTTTTCCTTTTTGACCGGCGTGTCCAAATTTTCAAAAGTCAGCCTGTTCTCGGGCCTGAATAACCTCAAAGACATCACGCTCGATGCCCGCTACAGCGCCATCTGTGGCTACACCGAAGCGGATGTGGACACGGTGTTTGCGCCGGAGCTGCCGGGTTTGGACCGGGTGCAAATCCGCCAGTGGTACAACGGCTACAACTGGCTGGGCACGCCGGTCTATAACCCGTTTGATTTGCTACTGTTATTTGACAAACGCCAGTTTCAGCCCTTCTGGTTTGAAACCGGCACCCCCACGTTTTTGGTCAAACTGCTCACCCAGCGCCAGCAATTTGTGCCTGACCTGGAGCGTGTCATGGCACCAGAGTCACTACTGGCCACCTTTGATGTGGACAACATCCCAACCGAGGCGCTGATGTTCCAGGCCGGCTACCTCACTATCGAGAGCGCCCGCATGATCCCTGGCCGGCTCGAGCTAACGCTGCGCTACCCCAACCAAGAAGTGCGCTCCAGCCTGCACGACAGCTTGCTGCAAGAGCTATCGGGCAGCCGCTCCAGCCCTGGGCGGCAGATCAGCCGTTTGTACGACCTGCTGGTGGCCAATGACCTAGGTGGCCTGCAAACCCTGATCACCGCCTTTTTTGCCAGCATCCCCACCGACTGGTACCGCAACAACCCCATTGCCCAATACGAAGGCTACTACGCCAGCGTGTTCTACAGCTACTTTGCCGCGCTGGGCCTGGACATTACGGTCGAAGACAGCAGCAACCAGGGCAGACTGGATATGGCGGTGCGCTTTGGTGGGCACATCTATCTGTTTGAATTCAAGGTGGTCGAGCTGGTGCCCGAAGGTGGTGCCATGGCGCAGCTCAAGGCCAAAAACTATGCAGCCAAATACCTGGCACAGGGCCAACCGATCTACCTGATCGGTGTGGAGTTCAGCAAAGAAGCGCGCAACCTGGTGGCGTTTGAGGTGGAGAGTATGGCGAGTGTTGTGCCTGGATTGGGGGCCGTTTGATGCGCTGCACGTTTTGTCATGCAATAGGTCATCATTCGCAGATTGACTGCATTACGTTTGCTTGAACCTGCCGGTTTGCAGGCTCTGTTTTTCTGTTTCCCCTATACAGCAAAAGGTTTAACATACGCCAAAAGCGCAGGGGGTGCAGGTTGACACTGCGCCAGGCGCTATCACTTTGATACCGGGAGTTGCATTGTGGCTATTTTTGACAAGCGGTTCATGCGGCGGGTTGTAAATCAAGGCACTTGGTGCTGGCGAGGGCTTGCACCCATGCTGGCCTTGAGCGGGTTAATGGTCGGCGCAGCCCACGCCGTCGGCCTGAACGACACCGGCATTACCGACTGCTGGAGCGACACCGGTGTGGCCAACGGCAGCGTGGCAGCCGACAGCGGCACGCACCCCCGGCAAGACTGCCGCTATGGGCGCGATGCCCAGGCGCAAGCGGGTAACCTGGCCAAAGTAGGCGGCGGCGGGGCCGGTTTTGACTTCAGCAAAATTGCCAACAACGGCAGCGTGCTGTCGGCCTCGGCCATTTTGGGCACAGGCGCCAACGACTGGGCCTGCACGCGCGACAACGTCACCGGCCTGATCTGGGAAGTCAAAATCACCAGCGGTCTGCGCGACCAGAGCCACAGCTACACCTGGTACAACAGCAATTCCGCCACCAATGGCGGCAGCGCGGGTATCGTTTCAGGCGGCACCTGCCAAACCCCCGGGCGTTGCGACACTGAAAAATTTGTGCAGGATGTCAACGCCGCCGGCCTGTGCGGCGCCAGCGACTGGCGTATGCCCACCCGCCAGGAGCTGGTGTCCATCGTGGACTACAGCATCGCTTACCCAGGCCCGACCATCGATGCCGACTATTTCCCAAACACATTCGCGTCGGATTTCTGGTCGGCTTCGGCCGATGCCGACTATTCTGACGACGCGTGGGTTGTCCATTTCGGCTATGGCTATGCCTACTACGGCTATAAGTACTTCGGCAGCCGGGTTCGCCTTGTGCGGGCCGGACAGTGATTTTGTCTTTTTGATTCATGAAGCATGAGCACGACAACGGGCACCCGGCAAGCCAATTTGCCAATCTGGCGCGATGCCAACCGGCTGCTGCTGGAGGTCGAGCAGGCGGTGCGGCACTTCCCCCGCTACCACAAATACGCACTCGGCACCGATCTGCGCCGACAGGCGATGACGGTGTGCCGCTGTGTGGTGCGTGCTGCTGCCGCGCAGAACGAGGCGCGCGAACGCTCGCTGGAGCGCCTGGTGCTGGCGGTGGAAGATATCAAGCTATCGATTCAACTGGCCAAAGAGCTGCAAGCCTTTGCCAGTTTTGCAGAATTTGCCCGACTCGCCGAACTGGCGGTCACGGTGGGCAAGCAGAGCGGGGGGTGGCGCAAAAGCGCCCGGGCCAAGGCACGGCCCGAAGTTTGGCCCGATGCCCACAAGGCCGGAGGCTGAACGTGTGCCGACACCACTGTGCGCCCATACCACCTGCACAGCGCCGCATGGCGCGCTGCGGGTATGCAAATTCAGCCGTCGCTACCTTGGGGATGCGGCGGCGCTGGGTGGCCAATACCAGTCCCCTGTTGGGGTTCGCAGCGGCTGCCATCAAGAGTGTGGGTTATCGCGTCGAATTTCTGGTCGGCTTCGGCCAATGCCAACAATTCTGACAACGCGTGGAATGTCAATTTCAACAATGGCAATGCCAACAACAACAATAAGAACAACGACAACCAGGTTCGCCTTGTGCGGGCCGGAGAGTGGTTCTGCGGGTTTCACGCTGGCGGCGGTGTATGGCGCTTACCGCGCCTGTCGCCGGCGCAAGCGTGGCACCCGCAACGCGCAGCGTTACGAGGTGGGTCTGCTGGACCACCTGGTCAACACCGCGCAAGCCCTGTCCGGGCGCGTCTGGCGCCCCTCCCGCGCCGTTGCCTTTGTCGTGCGTCGGCCCAAGACGCGCGAGATACTGGCCGCCGATTTTTCTGACCGGGTGGTACATCACCTGCTGGTGCCGCGGCTGGAGCGCCAGTTTGAGCCGGTTTTTATTCACGACTGTTTTTCCAACCGGGTGGGCAAGGGCACGCATGCTGCTGTCAACCGTTTGCAGACCTTCATGCAGCGCGCCAAAGAGCAAGCCAAAAAGACGCAGCAGCGCGTGCATTACTTACAGCTCGATATTGCCAACTTTTTCAACAGCATCAACCGGCGGCAGCTTTTTGAACTGGTGCGTGGGCGTCTGGAGCGCGATGGGCGCCGCCCCGCCACCGATGCGCGCCACCTCGGAGTGGCGGATGCTGACGAGCTGTTGTGGCTGACGCGCCGTGTGCTCACCGGCAATGCGGCAGCCGGCGCGGTGCTGCGCGGCACGGCGGCTGAATTTGCCCATGTGCCAGCGCATAAGCGGCTGATCAATGCGCCGCCAGAAATTGGCTTGCCCATTGGTAACCTGACCAGCCAGTTTTTTGCCAATGTGTACCTCAACGAGCTCGACCAGTTTGTCAAGCACACACTCAAATGCACTTATTACGTGCGCTATGTCGATGACATGGTGTTGCTGCACCCTGACCCGGCGGTGCTGCTGGGCTGGCGCGACCAGATTGCCCAATTTCTGGCGCAGCGCTTGGGTCTGCGCCTGCGTGACGCCGGGCGCTTGCGGCCCGTGGCCGATGGCGTGGATTTTCTGGGCTATGTGCAGCGGAGCGACTACCGCCTGGTGCGCCGACGGGTGGTCGCCAACCTGCATGAGAAGCTGAGCCATTACGAGCGACAAATCAAGGGGCGCGTGCCCCAAACCTGGCGTTTGCAAGCCAATGCGCAGCCCTTGTTTTGCATGCTGGCAAGCTACCTTGGGCACTTTCACCATGCCAGCAGCCACCAATTGGTGGCCTCGCTGTGGCAGCGCTACCCCTGGCTGACGTGGCTGGTGCGTCTGGGCGCTGATGGCCGCTTGCTGCCAACCCAGTCGGCGCGCGGTGTGAGCGCCATGCGTGGGCAATGGCGCTATTTTCGTAAACTGTTTGCGAATACGTGTGTGCTGATGCAGGTGGGCAAGCAGGTCGAGCTCTATGGCGCTGATGCGCGGTGCGTGGCGCAATGGCCCGGGCATGGCGGCAGGCCGGTGTTGCGCCCCGGTTGGTCAGCAGACGAGGCCGGGCTGGCCTGGTCGCTGGCGCGGCTTGACTGTCTGCTGCAACGCCTGACGCAGCAAGGGCTGGCCTGGGTTTATGTGGCGGAACAAGGGTGGCTTAAAAGTGGAGCGCTCAAACAGCGTGCCCTGCGGCGCCTGTATTGGCCTGCACAGCGGTCATTGGCGCAGAGCGAATGACATCGCTCGAACCTAACAAAGACAGGAAGAACCATGAAACTGATCAAAATCATTGCCACGCTGGCTTGCCTGTTGGGTGTTGCTACCGGGCTGCAAGCCGCAGCCACCTGCAACGCCAGTATCGCCGCCTCGACGCCAAGCGCTGAATTTACCGACAACGGCAACGGCACCGTCACGCACAACCGCACCGGGCTGATGTGGAAACGCTGTGCTGAAGGGCAGACCTGGAGCGCGGGCACTTGCAGCGGCAGTGCCAACAGCGCGACCTGGGCCAGCGCCTTGCAATCAGCCGTCAGTGCGACAACGGGTGGCTACAGAGACTGGCGCCTGCCCAACATCAAGGAGCTGCAATCGATTGTCGAGGAAAAATGTGTCACCCCGTCGATCAACGAAAGCATTTTCCCCAACACGCCCGCGTCGAGTTTCTGGTCGGCTTCGGCCTATGCCAGCTATTCTGACGGCGCGTGGGGTGTCTATTTCGGCGTTGGCTATGCCAACGGCAGCCTTAAGTACGACGGCCTCCAGGTTCGCCTTGTGCGGGCCGGACAGTCTTTTGGAACTTTTGATGGGCAGGTAGAACAGACACCGCCGATTCGAAACGATTGGCCAGTGGATTCGACAGCAATCACTCCCGCCAACAAGGCCATTGTGATGACGCATGGCTGGAATTCTGATGCCAATGCCTGGCCGGTTGAGATGGCCAATGATCTTTGTAGCAACGGCAAGATCGGTGTGCTTGTGAGCACAATAAGCACCGCCATTTCGGCCAATAAACCCACCCTGATGTGTCAGGTTAAAGCACCCAACAATGATGTTTGGGACGTTTGGGTGCTGGATTGGCGAATGAAAGCTGATACAGGGCTGGCGTTTCCCAATGTTGCCTATTGGCAAGCAAAAAGTGTTGGTGAGTATCTGGCGAAAGAGATGAGTGGAAAGTATTCGCACATTCACCTGATAGCTCATAGTGCTGGTGCCAATGTGATCCACACAGCGACACCTCGTTTGCAAGCAGCAGGTGCCCAAATTCACGCTACTTATCTGGATGCGTTTGACCCCAGTGCACTGGTTCACCCCACCATCAATTCGCGCCATGTTTCTAGCTATGGGTTAGGTGCGCAATGGGTTGACAACTACGTGGATACACGACCTTTGGGGATCAATATTTCCGGTAGCGGTGTGCTGAATGCCGATGCGACCGATTTGCACTTGCCCAACGGCTACAACGTTGATGTGACACCCGACACCGACGGCTGTGATGGCTACGAGTTTGCCGACGCAATCACCTGTCGCCATGGCAGGCCCATGCGGTTTTACGGCCAAAGTATTGATAAACAATTTTCTGATTTGTTGCGTGATTCCATCAATGGGCTTGGCGCTACTGGTGCGACTGGTACCAAGGGTTTCCCCATGTCCCTTGAGGGCGGCGGTAACCTCAGTTTGCTGCAAAAGATCAAAGATGCCGAATGCCGTATGCAAGCCGACGGTACGTGCAATTCGGTTGCAAAAACAACGTTTGGCGCATGGGTGTATGTGCCTGGCGTGGCAATCGACAAGGCAGTTGACACTATCACTGGCTCCATCAACTACGTGATTGGCACCGGTGCCACTTTGTACAACGTGCTGAAATTTGGTGTTGACGTAGCCACGTCAGTGCTGGCCAGCTCAAGTATTCAGATGCAAAGTCAGGCCGGTTTCAGCACCAAAATGCTGGCCTTGACCAGTTCGGCCGCTGTGGCTGAGCCGCCGTCATTGATTACAACGCAGGTCACCACCAGCGCGCCGGTCAACACCCTGCGCTTTAACTGGCAATTTGCGGCTGCGGGCGAAGGGTTTTTGCGCGTGTTTGTCGATGGCAACCTGGTGCGCGAAATTGACCAGCGCCATGTGCCGCTGGCCTCCACATCGGTTGAAGAAGTCTATGTGGGTGGCGCCGACGGAAACCTGCCCGCTGGCGCACACCGCATCGCTATTCGGCTGGATGGTTTTGGCACCAGTGCCAGTGGCGTGGAGCTGACCAATGTCGAGCTGGGCGCGGTGAGCGTTCAGCCCGCTGCCGACACCCTGAACCTGGCCCCAGGCTGGAACCTGCTGGGCAACAGCCTGAGTACAGCGTTGCCGGTCTCTCCAACCTTGAGTGACACAGCGGTCGTGACCACGGTCTGGAAGTGGGACGCCGCCAACACGGGCTGGCAGTTCTACGCACCGTCGATGGATGCCACCACCTTGCAAACCTATGCCACTAGCAAAGGCTACGGCGTGCTCAGCAGCATCAACCCGGGCGAAGGCTACTGGGTCAATGCCAAGGTGGCTGCTACGCTGGCGAATCAAACCGGCACGGCCTTCAGCTTGGGCGCGGCCAACTTGCTGCCAGGCTGGAACCTGGTGGCCACCGGCCACGACGTGACACCCTCGGCCTTCAACCTGTCGCTCAGCGCCACGCCACCGGCCACCGGTGTTATCCCACTGAACCTGACCACGCTGTGGGCCTGGGACACGTCTGCGGCGCAGTGGTATTTTTATGCGCCGGGGTTGGAAGCCAATGGTGGCTTGGGCGCTTACACCACCGGCAAGGGGTATCTGGACTTTTCTGCTGCGGGCAAGACGCTGGGTAACGGCATTGGGTTCTGGGTGAACAAGCCGTGAAGGGTGGCAAGTGCTGCCTTTCGGGGGAATATCAATGCCGGAATTCGTCCAGAATCCTTGCTTTTGATCAAGCTATCTCAAGAATGCTGCCAACTTCCCCCAAACGGGGGATAGGCGAAGGCCCCCACTGCGCTTAACATGATCAGTGTCACGCGGCAACGGTGGCGTTGCTGTCCAGCCAAACCTGCATCGGAAATTCCATGAAGTTATTGAGCAATTGCAATCACGCAGCCACGGGGTTTGCATCCCACTTGTTGGCGCTGTTGCGCTGGCTGGCGTTGGCGCTGGTTTTGGCCGGCACCGTCAGCCCGGCGCTGGCGGCTAAAACCTATTCGGACAATGGTGATGGTACGGTGACTGATCCGACGACCGGGCTGATCTGGATGCGCTGTGCGATGGGGCAGACTTGGGATGGTGTCAATTCAACCTGCACCGGCACCGCCAGCACCTATACCTTTGATCAGGCTAATGCGCTGACGGGCACGGTGACGATTGCAGGGCAGAGTGATTGGCGGGTGCCGACTATTCGGGAGTTGCAGTCAATTGTGGAACGTGCAATTCTGAACCCGGCGATTGATCGAACGGCCTTTCCGGCCGCGCCAGCGTCGAGTTTTTGGTCGGCTTCTGCACATGCAAGTTTATCTGGTTTCGCTTGGTATGCGTATTTCAGCTGGGGCGCTGCAAGTTACGGTGGTCGCGATGCCAAATTTGCGGTGCGGTTGGTTCGGGCCGGACAGTCTTCTGCACTTTTGGACAGTGCGCGCCCGATTGCCGATTATGTTGATCAAGGCGCTGGCATCGTCATGCACACCCCTACTCGTCTGATCTGGCAGCGCTGCGCGGTGGGGCAAAGCTGGACTGGCACGACTTGCAGTGGCACGCCAAGCACCTTCACTTGGGATGCAGCCAAGGTGTTGAAGAGCAGTTTTGCCGGGCAAACCGACTGGCGTGTGCCTACCGAGGAGGAACTCCTCAGCTTGGTGGATTACAGCGGCTGGTCGCCAGCCATCAACACCACATGGTTTCCCAACACAGACGCGACAATTTTTTGGTCAGCGTCAGCACTTGCGCTAAGCACGTACGACGGCGCGTGGGATATTGACTTTCGGGATGGTGTTGTTTTCACGGGATATAGTAAAAGTAGCAGCCGTCAGGTTCGCCTCGTGCGGGCCGGCCCGTGTTTTGGACCTTTGGCTTTGGGTGTGAGTCGCACTGGTACAGGTCGAATTTACAACAGCGCTTACACAGGGTTTTCATGTGACACCGTCGCAGGTGCTACCGGCTACTTTGCCGGTGATGTTGTCACCTTGACCGCCAGCCCATCCGCCAATTTAATTTCCTGGGGTGGTGCATGTGCCAGCGCTGGCACGGTAGCCACTTGCACCGTCACCATGGATGCTGCCAAGTCGGTCACGGCCACTTTCAAAGACACGCCCTTGATCACTGGTTTGCCGTCCACACTGACCTTTGCCCCGCAAAATATCGCCAGCACCAGCACCGCGCAAACGGTAACCCTGTCCAATACCGGAGCCGCTGCGTTAAATATCACCAGCATCACCGCGACCGGTGACTTTGCGGTGACCAACAACTGTGGTGCAAACATGGGTGCTGGTGGCTTCTGTACGCTGAACATCACCTTCAAGCCGACCGTCAGCGGCACTCGCACCGGCACATTGACCGTGACCAGTGATGCGCCAGACAGTCCGCACATCATCAACTTGAGCGGCAGCGGCACAAGCCCCCTGGCGCTGACCGTTGCCAACCTGAACGACAGTGGTGGAGGCAGTCTGCGCGATGCGGTCGCCCAGACCAACAGCAACCCTGGCCCTGACACCATTGACTTTGCTTCGGGGTTGCAGGGCACGCTGACACTGACCTCCGGGCAGATCAGCATCAACGATGCACTCACTGTGACCGGACCGGGTGCCAATCTGCTCACCATTGATGGCAATGCCAAAGGGCGCTTGTTTTTTATCGACAAGTCGGCAGCGTTGGCATTGGGCAATGTGATTAGCCCCGACTTTTTGGTCAGCCTGTCGGGCATGACTTTGACACATGGTCTGGATACCAACGAGCCAAGCAAGGACGGCGGGGCCATCAAATCGTACAAGTCGCTGACACTGTCCCACATGGTACTCAGTGGCAACCAGGCAAACAATGGCGGTGCTATTGCGTTTTATCCAGAAAACGATGCAGCGCTAAGCATCTTGAATTCGACGCTGAGCAACAACACTGCCGTCAATGCGGCTGCTTCGGGTGCTGGCTACGGCGGGGCGTTAACAGTAGGCTGGCGCTACACCGGCCTGCCAACCCAATCAACGGTGAGTGTGGTTGATTCGCGGATTGAAAATAATGCGTCTGACTGCGCTGGGGCGGGTGTGAAGGTAAACACTTTGGGTTTAACCCAGGTCTTGCGCAGCGCAATTGTGGGTAATCAGGTTGCAGCGCTGAGCACAAATTCATGCTACCGCAACGGTGCTGGCGTTAATTTGGGCTGGGGTGATTTTGTGATGGAAGCCAGTGAAGTGTCTGGCAATGCCGCTGCTGGCGTGGGTGGTGGCTTGAACATTTACCAGGAAAACCCCAACTACCAGACGCCTGAAACAGCCCTGCACGCCACGATACGCAACAGCACCATCACAGGCAATGCCGCAGGCAGTACGGGGGGTGGCATCAATGTGCACGGCAATGTGTCGTTGGCACTGAACGCCAGCACGGTGGTCAACAATACCGCGCCAAGTGGTGCCACAGCGGGTGTGCGCATCAGTACCGGGGCAACCAACCCCGCCACCGTACCAGCCAGCAATGTGGTGGATGCCCGGATCACCATGGCATCGACCATCGTCTGGAATAACCTGGCCGGCACCAAGATGGTGGATGTGGCACGGGCCGCCTCGTACACCACACCATCTACCCCCATCACGGCGAATGACTCTTTGGCAGGCTATGTCAGCGCCAAGGTAAGTGTTGCAGGCACTGGAAATCTGTTGGGCATTGATCCGATGCTTGGCGCGCTGGCCGACAACGGTGGCAGCACCCGAACGCATTTGCCCTTGAGTGGTAGCCCGGTGCTGGGGCGTGGGGCTTGTCTTGCCAATGTCACAACGGATCAGCGCGGCGCGGCCAGGCCAGTTGCCGGTTGCGATATGGGTGCGGTAGAACTGGCCAGTGCAGCCCAAGCGCCAGGTGCACCAACCCAGGTGGTTGCCACTGCCGGCAATGGCAGTGCCAGCATCAGCTTTGTTGCGCCAATTTTGGATGGCGGTGCGCCGGTGACCAGTTATACCGTGCTGCCCAGTGGTGGTGTCAAATCCACGACCAGTCTGGGATTGCCGGTGTTGGTGAAAGGCCTGACCAACGGCACGCCATATACCTTCACCGTGACCGCTGCCAATGAAGCCGGCCAAAGTGTGGCCTCGGCGCTGAGCAACAGCATTACCCCGATGGCTTCCACGTTGGCGTTGAGCGCGTCGAGTCTCGACTTTGGTAGTCAGGCGCTGGGTTCGCCAAGTTCTGCCAAAACGCTGACACTGAGCAACACGGGCGCCAGCACAGTGGCGCTGGCTGGCATTGCGGTGAGCGGTGATTTTACGAGCAGCAACACCTGCGGCAGCAGTTTGGCGAGCGGTGCTGTTTGCAGTATCTTGGTGACGTTTACACCGACCATTAGCGGTAGTCTGGCTGGGAGTTTGACATTAAGCTCGGATGCTGAAGTGAGTTCGCTGGTGGTTGTATTGAGTGGCAGTGGCGCTGGTAGCAGCAATGCACTTGTCTTGGCCCCAGGCTGGAACCTGCTGGGCAACGGCCAAGACCAACCGCTGGCGGTGGCCGGTCTGTTTGGTAATACTGCAAACGTCACCACGGTCTGGAAATGGGATGTGGCCAAAACCGGCTGGCAGTTTTACGCGCCCGGCATGGATGCCGCCACGCTGCAAAGTTACGCCACGGGCAAAGGCTACGGCATACTGAGCAGCATCAACCCAGGCGAAGGCTTTTGGGTCAATGCCTTGCAAGCATTTTCTGTAAACCAACCCAGCGGTGCGGCACTGACCGGCGCTGACTTTGCCGCTGGCCAAGCCCATGCGCTCAAGCCCAACTGGAACCTGGTCGCCCTGGGCACGGCTCTGACCCCCAGTGATTTCAATCGGGGTCTGAGTGCCACACCACCAGCAACTGGCGCTGTGCCGATCAACCTGACCACCCTATGGGCCTGGGACAACCCGGGCAGCAAGTGGTATTTCTACTCGCCAAGCCTTGAGGGCCAGGGCGGCTACGTGCTTTTTGACTACACCGCTGGCAAAAGCTACCTTGACTTTACGGCTACCGGCAAAACGCTGGGCGCGGGCATGGGGTTTTGGGTGAACAAGCCTTAAAGCACGCCGGCCAAAAAATTAAAAAAGGAAGTCACCATGCACAAAATCATCCTTCACTTTTCCATTTTGCTGGGCTTGTTGTGCCCGGT
>Ga0210026_1003524_pt1 | contig 12047 bp, 10 predicted proteins | sample CryGeymeta201509_FD_183977 | JGI IMG/M metagenome (GOLD analysis project Ga0210026, IMG submission 183977) | Groundwater microbial communities from Crystal Geyser aquifers in Utah, USA - Crystal Geyser metaG 2015-09 (SPAdes) (version 2) | ecosystem: Environmental > Aquatic > Deep subsurface >... | reverse complement strand
CCGTGAAATGATCCTGTAGTGCCCCCGCCGATTCATAGACCTTGCGGCCCGTCTCGTCATCCACACGGAAGGTTTGCAGCGTCGAGACAATCACCGTGGTCGAGCCGTCCAGCGTGGCCCGCTTCACGTAGAGCGCTTCGGCCACCTCACAAACCGTCACCTCCCCGAGCTTCCCCTCCAGCGCCTGCCGGTAGGGGTGCGAGCGATCCTTGAGCGCGTTCAGCGTTTGCTCGCGGATCGCGTTCGACGGCACCAGCCAGAGCACCGCCGAGTGCGGCGTTTCCAGCAGGCTCTTGTTTGAAATCGGGATCGTGTGGCAGGCCAGCAGCGTCTTGCCCCCGCCGGTCGGCAGTCGCAGGCAAACGTAGGGCAGCCCCGTCAACCCCGGCACTTCCGAGTAGTTCCGCACTTCGTCGAAACGCTCATAGCAGGTATCGACGAAGGCCTTCTTCGCATCCCCAGTCTCGGCGACCTTTCCGAAATACGCTTCCAGCGTTTCGAGGGTCTTCTCCTGGTAATTCTTTAGTTGGAGGGCCATAAAATATCGCAGTGTCAGAAGGTTTGGATGGAGTAGGGAATCTGCTTAAAAGTCAGGTTGTGCCGCTTGAGTAGCTCCGGCCCCAGCTGGCAGGCCGTGCCGTAAACCACCTTCGGCCCGTCGTGCTCCGGCAACGACTCCAGCACCTTGCGGGTCAAGATAGGGGTAGGAATGGGGGATTGAACCCCACCCCTCCCTCCGAACCGGACTTGCAGATCTCCCGCATCCGGCTCTCCGGTTAGCGTTTTACTCCCTTATGGAGGCTAACAGCTTCGCGTTGGGCTGCTACTAGGCTAAACAGTCCAAGCTCGGTAAAGTGCCGATTTGGCCAACGCACGTGATCACTTCCGCGACCACGTCCGCATTTTCGATGTCGTTTCCGATAGATCGAACGTAAGCGCATTCGTATCCAACCGTCCAAGCTTTGATGCTCGCTGCGCTGGGCTTGCTTGAAGTAGCCAAACCACCCGCGTAGGGTCGGATTAATACGCCTTATGATTTCTTCCATGCTGTGCTGATTGCACCGCCGTGTTTTCTGGCGGATGCTCTCACGTAGCTTTTGTTCACTCTTCGGACGCACCAAGGGCATGATACGCCCTCGGCGGCTTCGTTTGAAACGATAGCCGAGGAAGTCGAAGCAAGCTTCGGCTTCACTCATGTCCACGGTATGAGTTTTCTCTGGATGCAGGGTTAGGCTGGCTTTCGCCATCCATTCACGCACGCAATCCAGAGCGCGTTTAGCCTCGTCGGCACTTTTGCACAGAATCACCATATCGTCGGCATAGCGAGTCATCGCGTAGCCGCCCGCTTCCATCAGGTGATCGAGTTCGTCAAGATACAGGTTTGATAATAGAGGTGAAACGACACCGCCTTGCGGTACGCCTGCCTCGCTCATCTCCCAAGCTTCCTCTTCGAGAACTCCTGCTTTCAGGAATCGTTCGATTATCGTCAACAAGGCTCCATCAGACACGTCTTCTTCGAGCAACTTCATTAGCCGCTCTTGGTCGATCGTATCGAAGTAGCCTTGGATATCGATGTCCACCACATGGGTGTAGCCATCGGCAAGTTGTCCACTCACGCGCCGAAGCGCGTCGTGGCAACTGCGTCCAGGGCGGAACCCATAGCTATGTTCGGCAAAACGATGCTCGTAAATTGGTTCGAGCACCATGCGCACCGCTTGTTGCACCACACGGTCGATGACCGTCGGGATGCCCAGCGGGCGCGTTTCATTGCTTCCTGCTTTGGGGATTCGTACCCGTTTCACTGCTTTGGGTTGGTAAGTGCCACCTTTGATGTGCTCTTTCACGGCGAGCAACCGTTCTTCGCTGTCTTTGTCGAAGTGACCTACCGTGATGCCGTCCACGCCGCAAGCGCCTGCGTTGGACTGCACCTTTTCCCAAGCAATCGACAAGGTTCGATCATGATAGACTTTATCTATCAGACTAAACCACTTGCCGCCTTTAACCCCTCTCACGAGGGTCTTTAGCATCTTCTCACTCCAGACATCGCGTTCGGCCTTATGGACACGCCACAGGCTTTCTCCCGCTTGTTTATCCGGCTGCACCGGAACTGACGCGGGGGTTGATTCGCGATCTCTTTTGTTTGAAGGATTCACTTTCCTACCTCCCTTTGCTCCATCCGCATTACCAGACTTCTTAGCTCATACGGAGGCTCTGACTGCTGCAACGTGTGGACTCTAGTCCACTGCCTACCGATGCAGCTCTCACCACTTACGCATATATCCTTCCGAACATTCTCACTCCAACCATACCTATCAGCCCCATACTCCGCGATGACCGAGGGATGCCACGGGCATGGGTCGCGCTCAGCGCAGGCTTCGCCATTAACCGGCAGGCTCGCCAATGATAGACACCGAATCGAGTTCATTACTATTTGGGACTGCTCTTTCGCATCAGGTTGTTTCCCACCCCGCCTCACGACGACGCAGTTACCCTCTGCTTCACCACCATTACTCGGTTTAGTGGAGTTCAGATTTTCACTGACTGGATTATATGCATTCATGATCACACCGGTCTCCAGCTACGCTGGATCTTTGTTGCAAGATCTCGATTCTTCTAAAAAACCATCCAATATGTGCAGCATCTCCTGGCAATTCCACCCGGAAGGCTACGACCTCTTTTTTACCCGCGACGAGCAACGTAGCCGCGTGTCCGCGGACAAGCCCGGCGTCCACGAAACCCGCCACGGCATCCGCTACCTCGCGCCCACCGATCCGCAGGGCGGCGGCACTTGGATCTTGGTCAACGCACACGGCCTGAGCGCGGCACTGCTGAATGCCTACGAGTTGGCCGACAGCGTTCCTCAGCCCGCCGCACCACGGAGCCGGGGTCAATTGCTGCGCTCGCTTGCCGCCTCGGACACCGTCGAAAGTTTTGGCCGGAATCTGAAAGACAGCGTTGCCCGCCACAGCTATCCGCCCTGTTACCTCATGGCGTTCGGCCCGACGGGAACCGTTGGCTTCTGGCTATGGAACGGTCGAAAACGAATCACCCAGCCGCTGCCGGAATCGCAATTTTTCACCACATCAAGCGTGCAGTCCGCCGAGGTCCGGGCGAGCCGGAGCGAGCGCTTTGCCCGTGAACTCGGTCCGCCGCCTTTGTCCCCCGCAGCAATGGAATGCTTTCACCGCGATGAGGCCAGCCGCCTTTCCGCCTTCGATGTGCGCATGTCCCGCCCCGACGCCCGCAGCGTCAGTCTCACACGCATCTGCCACCGCCGGGAAGCCAGCACCATGCACTACGCCCCCCGCGAGGGCGACGGCCCATTCGCCCCGATTGAGCGGGTGACACTCGAAGAGAAATAACCGGCGGCGAATCCTGTTAATCCTCGCTGCCCTCGGCGTCGGTGTTTTCGTCTGGGGCAAAATCAGCCCTGCCCCCCGCAGCGACAGACGCAGCGGCAGAGCTCGTACCAACCGCAACAAATTCGGAGGCCGCGAATCCACCGGCCTCATATTAGCTGCGAGAATAGCCTCTGACACCTGTTCTTATTCCAAAATAACGAGGTTATGGTGCTCTGCTTACCGCAGGAAAGGCAGATGTAGGACTAATCGTTTTGATCCATGGCACCGACAGTAGCGGAGAGGCTTGCTGGATACAAAGCCTTTATAATGAAATTCTTAATGCTTTGGGCATATTGCCTAATGTTGTCATTTATGATTGGCGCGAGGCAGCTGACTTAGATTATCAAAAGATAGACTTAGGTGGTGGTAACTTCGAAGAAATTTTTGACCAAGATGAATCAATTGGGATAATTGATGATTTAGCGCTGGTGCGAGGTGTCGCCCTTGGTCAAGGGTATCTTTTGGACGGATCCGTTATCGAATTCCGACCATTTGCGAATCACAGACTTCCAAATCATGCCTGACGGTTCGGTGGATCTCTCCTGGTCGAGCAAGTCCGACAAAACCTATCGCGTTTATCGCACCGAGTCGCTCGACTTCCTCAATTACCGTGCCGTAGGCGGTGGCGCGATATCCGGTGAGGCTGGAAGCACGAAATTGACCGACACCCCTCCAGGTGACGCCGAGAAAATGTTCTATTGGATCGAGGTAGAAGATTTTTAATTTTCGCGCTATTTTCCACGTACTGCCCATTCTGCTTCTCCAAGTCCGGTAGCTTTACCCCGTCCGGCATGATCCCATGCCAAGGCATCCGCTTTCTCCCGACTATGCTGTAAGCGGTATGCATCAAAAATTCCGTCAAAATTTATGATTGACGCCCCCACGTGCGCTATGTGACATAACATACATGGCGCGAGGACCTTCAGGAAGAGTCGTAATCGAAATGGACCCCGAGTTGAAACGGGAGTTGCACGGCAGTTTGGTCGCGGACGGGACGAACCTCAAGGAATGGTTCATCGCCCAGGCCCGCGCCTATTTGCGGCGTCGGCGGGCACCGGATCTGCCGGGTCTGGCGGACGTCAACCAGAATTTTTATGGCCAAGCCGCCGAGGATCCGGGTGGCTACAACGCTGCCCCTGCCAAAGATGCGCCGCCCCAGGCCGGGCACAAGGCCCGGGAGAATTTCGAGGCCGAAACCGAATAATATTCGTTCAAATATGTTTTTTCACATTAGGCCCTCAGATTCAAGTCGTAGCGATGGCACGCTAGTGCCCTCTGTCCGTGATATACCCGGCCTGCCGATAGACCTTGCTATCGCAAGTTCTCTACAAAATTGAAAAAACTTATTGAAACAACACTCCGAGCAGGCTCTGAAGAAAGCCAATTTGAAACAGGTCGAAGTCGATGCGGTCGTGGTTTCGGTAATCTCCAATGACGAACTCGCCAAGCTCTGGCGCAAAGACGACGGGCAAGCCTACTCGCGCCAGGAACTCACTCGCGGCCACGTGCTTTTTCAGGAGCAGTCGGAAGACTACGACTATATCGATCTGATTTTCTCGGATTGATCGAAATCCGGTCGAAACCATGGGAAACTCCCGGCTCAAAATTCCTCGTTGACCCTCAACCAAATACCCATACACATATGGGTATGGGTTCAAAAAACATTTCGATATCGGACGATGCTTACCTGCGCTTACGCCGGGTGCGGCGGCATCCCCGCGAGTCCTTCTCGCAGGTCATTCGGCGGGGCCGGTGGGATGACGAGACTCCTACCGCTGCGTCCTGGTTGGCGGGCTTTGACGAGGCTCCCGAGGTCTCCGATGATGTGCTGGATGCTTTGGAAAATGATCAAAAGACGGATCGCCCTCCGGAGGACAAATGGTCATGCTGATGGTAGACACCTGTTTTTTGATCGATTATCAGCGTGAGGTCAAAGCGAGGCACCGGGGGACGGTCGCCGCTTTTTTGGCGGCCCACAACGACGAACGCCTGCAGATTTCTCCTGTGGCATGGGGAGAATTTCTGGCAGGATTCCAGCAGGAAAACCACCCCTTGATTCGCTTCGTCCGCGACCGGCTCGACATGCTTCAGTTGAATGCCGAAGTAGCCTCAATCTATCGGAAGATTTATCGCGGCCTGAAAGCGGATGGAAACTTGATTGGAGCCAACGATTTGTGGATTGCCTCACATGCCATCAGCCTGGGACTGCATTTAGTCACACGGAACGCATCGGATTTTCGCCGGATCTCCGCACTAAGCTTGATCGAATACTGATAAAATCCATTTCAGCGCGACCACTGCAGCCACTTGGCAAATAACTTCGCTACCAGCGGTGTGAACCGCGTCCGGTTGTAGGCGTCCCCTAATCGGCGGATTGCCTCGGCGGTGGTCGGATAAGGGTGGATGACCGAGGCAAGCGAGCCCAGCTTCATCCCGGCCTGCATGGCCACGGAAATCTCGGAGATCAAATCGCCGGCGTGTTCGCCGACGATGGTCGCTCCGACGATCTTGCCCTTGACCGTGTGCATATCCACGAAGCCCTCCGTGCCGCCTTCGAGGATCGAGCGATCGATCTCGGCGAAGTCCTGCCTGAAGGTCTGCAACGCACCACCGTGCTGCGCCTTGGCCTCCTGCTCGTAAAGCCCGACGTGCGCGATTTCCGGCTGGGTGTAGGTGCACCAGGGCACGAGCAGGTCGGTGTGTTTTTTCCGTCCCTTGAAGAGGGCATTTTGGATCACGATCCGCGCCGTGGCATCGGCCATGTGGGTGAACTTGTAGTCCATCGCCACATCGCCCACCGCGAAAATCTTTGGATTGCTGGTGCGTAGCTGCGCATCCACAGATACACCTTTACGCTTGTCGAACTCGACATCGGCGTTTTCCAGCCCAATGCCCTCGACATTGGGCGCGCGCCCCACACCGACGAGTATCTGGTCAAATTCCCAGGTTTGGGTCGCACCTTCGTGTTCGATCCGGATCGTCCGCAGGTCGCCCTCGCGCCCCACCTGCTCGATCTTGGCATCGCAGACCATCCGTACGCCGTCGCGCTCCAAAGCAGCTTCGACGACCTTGGCCGCATTGGCATCTTCTCGGGGCAGAATTTTACACTGTGCCTCGAAAAGAGTGACTTCGCTGCCCAACCTGGCAAAAGCTTGCGCCATCTCGCAGCCGATCGGTCCGGCTCCGATCACGGCGAAGCGTCGCGGCAGTTCGGTCAGTGAAAACAAAGTCTCATTAGTCAGGGCACCCGCTTCTTTCAAGCCGGGAATCGGCAGCACGATGGCACGCCCACCGGTGGCGATGACCGCCTTCGCGAACTTCAGTTCTTTGCCGTCGACCTCGATGGTCGCCTCATTCTTGAAGCGCCCTTCGCCGAGAAAGACATCAATGCCGAGCTCTTTGAAACGCTCCGCCGAGTCATTCGGCCCGATGGAAGCGCGCAGCTCGCGCATCCGTTCCATCACCGCAGAAAAATCCACCTCGGAGCCACCCGGCAAGCTGACGCCGTAGCCGGACGCAACCCGCACCGCAGCTGCCCGCTTTGCGGCCGAGAGTAGAGCCTTCGAGGGCACACAGCCGACATTCAGGCAGTCGCCGCCCAGCGCGTTGCGCTCGATCAAGGCCACCTTTGCCCCCAAGCCAGCCGCGCCCGCCGCCGTGACGAGTCCGCCGCTGCCCGCGCCGATGACCACCAGATTGTATTTATCCGCCGGTTCTGGATTCACCCAATCCGGCGGAGCGACATCCTGCCGGAGCTTTTTATTAGCGGACGTCTGCGGTTGGAAGATCGGGTTGTTGTTCGGGTCGTTTTCAATCATAACATCGGTTTTAAATGGCCGGATCGAGCTTCTACTGCCGCAGGATCCTATGCCATTGGGACGCATCAGCCGAGCGTCTATTCCAAATCAGATCGCTCAGGAATAAACAAATCGCTGAAACGTCCCATCTTTCTGAAACGAACGATCCCCTGAAAAAATTCATACCGAAAAAGATGTCAGTCGCCCGCACAGCCAACTCAAACTTTGTCGATACCTTATCGGAGCACGGACTACAGCTGCAACGCAGCAAACCACAGATCCTGCAACTCAACACGGGGCGCCTCTGCAACCTCACCTGCATCCATTGCCACGTCAATGCCGGTCCCAAGCGCAAGGAGATCATCACCCGCGAGACGATTGACCGCGTCCTCGACTGGCTGCGCCCCACAGACATCGACTGCGTGGACCTGACTGGCGGCACGCCGGAAATGGTGCCGGACTTCCGCTATCTGGTCGAATCGCTGTGTGCCATGGGCAAACGCGTCATGGTGCGCTGTAACCTGACCATCCTGAACGAGCCGGGCTACGAATGGGTGGCCGAATTCCATGCGGCGCACCGCGTCGAGATCATTGCCTCCATGCCCTGCTACTGCCCGGACAACGTCAACGCCCAGCGCGGCGACGGGGTCTTTGACTCCAGCATCGCCGCCCTGCAAACCCTCAACCACTTAGGTTACGGCATCGACCCCGAGCTGCCGATCCACCTTGTTTACAATCCCAACGGGGCCAAACTTCCGCCACCCCAGGCCGAACTGGAGGCCGATTACAAGCGCGAGCTCAAGGCCCACTTCGACATCGTTTTCAACCAGCTCTACGCCATCACCAACATGCCGGTGGCCCGGTTCACCAGTTATCTCAAACGTAACGGCCACTACGCCGACTACCTGCAACTCCTGCGCGATAGCTTCAACCCCGCCTCCGTCGAAGGTCTGATGTGCCGCGACACCATCAGCGTCGATTGGCTGGGGAATGTCTTCGACTGCGACTTCAACCAGCAGATCGGCATGCACGTCGGCGACAGCCACCAGCCACTCGCCCTCTGGGGTCTCGACCTCGACGGCTGGCTTCGTCGCCCCATCCGCACTGGCGAGCATTGCTTCGGCTGCACGGCCGGGCAGGGTTCCAGCTGCGGCGGGGCGGTGGCCTAAGTGGTCGCTTTGGCGCACCGCTTATGCCACGGTGGACTTCCGTAATCAGGCAATTTGCCTCATCCCACCACACAGCGGCCCGCCTGAAATGAATGGTGGGCCAGCAATTTTCGCCTCCGCAGATGAAAGTGAAGGGCATGCTCGGCATGGGAAGGCAAAACCCTATACATTGCGAAAACGAAGGCAAGGCGTAACCAACCCGGCAAAGCAGCTAATCCAAATTCAAAGCGTTTGGTGTATGCATTAGCTTCTTAATCCCAACTTCGATCATATAACAGTTCGTATGATGTTTAACCTAAAAAGATCGAAGTGTGACAAATCGGTTAATCTGACGATTTTCTCTTGCCGCTAGTTCGTGCTGTTTATGGTCATGCACAATGTTTATGCAATTTATTTATCCTCTCCCTTTCTCGCCTCTTTTCCGTTTAGCCAGTCGTGGACTCTGGTTGACTGCTTGTGCCGCACTCAACGCGGTTTCGCACGCGGCATTGCCCGACCTTTCCGGGAACTGGACTATCGTCGATTTTGGAACGGGGAAATCCACCGTCTTCAACGCCGAAAGAGGTGACACACTCACCTTTTTCGACGGGAATGAATTTGATGTAACAGAGGTTTCGGTCAACAGCGATGGCACTCTCTCTTCGGGAGGCGAACCCGGAAGCTGGTTCATCTGGGATCAGACCTTCATCGCGCGAAGCGATGAGGAGGCACCTGAAAGCTACTCGGCGCGCTTCAGCCCGGATGGCTCCAAAGCGATCACGGCCTACTGGGAAACGATCCCCTTTACCCCGAGCGAGCCCGGCAGTGCGACTTACCGCCCGGTTTACCTTTCCATCGGAGTCAAGCAGGCTACTACCCCTGCGACCTTCGCCGAACTCGCCAACACTCAATGGATTCGTCTACAGCAGACGATCACTGGCCTGGAAGCACCTTCCTCGGGTGGTGGAACGATTGATCTTTTCGTCGGAGTGGAGCATTCGGTGGATGAGATTTCTCTCAACGGCAGCAGTGGCTTCAGCGTCACCTCCCGGATGAACACCGACGACCCGGCGGAGGTTGGCCAGACTTTTTCGGGAAACCTCATCAACAGCAGCGGCAACCCGGCCTTCGACTTGGGAGACGAGGTGGTCCTCTTCCCTACTCTTAATGACTCGCGCGATCTTGCCTTGGTCACTGGCAATGAGTCAAATCCCGTTTTTGATGATTTTACCCGCTTTCGTAAGTCGGTTCAGCTTTTTGTCAAACTCCCCCCTGCGGTGTCACCCGGCGATGTGGTCGGCCGCTGGCTGGGTAGCACTTCCGTCCAGGAAATATCCGGAGCCTCCGCTGCAATAGGTGGTGGCTCTTCTGTTGATCTCTTGCAGACGCGGGCCAGCAACTTCACTCTTGATTTTCTTCCCGATGGCACCACCCGGTTTCGCTACCTGAACCGTTCCCCAAATCAGAATGATGTCCCCGATCCCATCACCTGGAGCATTGATGGAAATCGTCTCCGGCTGACCGACCTTGACGGTGTCGTCGTCAACGCCTACCTCTCAGCCAACCGCGACTTCATTGCCGTCCTCAATAACGAAATCACTCCGTCCCGTAGCGAGTTCAACTTCGCCGTGCTCGTCAAAGCGACGGAAGCACCCGGTCTTGCGGCTCGGACTCAGGCAACAGCGACACTTCCAACTGCGGGAGGGAACCCAATTATCGGGGTTTCCTCGGAACCCGGATTTTCCTATCAACTCCAGCGCAGCGAGGGCTTGGGAGAAACGTGGAGCAATATCGGCAACCCGATTCCAGGAACAGGGAGTCCGGTTTCCGCAGTTGATTCAGCACCTCTTCCAGACCGTGGTTTCTATCGTTGGAGGGTAATCAAGGACCTGCCCTGAAAGTAAGGCCCGAAACTTATCGAGGGCCATTTACGGTTTAAAAAAATTATCTTCCCTTTAACTGCCGGGCCATAAAATAGAGTCAGTCCAAGATTTCATAACTATTCAATATCCCCCATGAAGAACTGTGGTTTATAGATTCGAAGCGGTTGAAACGGTTCGCGAAAGTCGATTGCAAGCACTTCATCCCCCACACTAGGTTCGGCTCCGGCATCTCGATTAGCAAATGATAATGGTTGCTCATCAGGCACCATGTGTGCAGATGCCACTCATGCGACTTGCACTCCCGCCCCAAGCAATCCAAAAACTGGTATGTGCATCCGCCGTCTCGAAAATCCACGAACGGTAATTCCCCCGGTTGATCACATGGTAACACGCTCCCGCATATTCAATCCTCAACTTACCTGCCATGTTTCAACACACAGACAGCGCTGGCAACGACAGGCAACCCCTATTTATGAATTCTTGGACTGACTCAGCCCTGTTGACTTGGACTAACCCAGCCCTGTTGACTCCCCTCACGCCGGATTTGAGATGACGCTTGCAGCGGTTTGGAAATGCAGCTTCTTATCAGAGGATGATGAACCAAGCCCACAGAAAGAATCCTCCCATGCCACTCATTTGCCGCATCCGCCAATGGACCGGTGCTTTCTTGCTGGCGGTTGCCACTCCTTTATCGGCACAGGTTCAGAATGCCATTACCTGCCCGCATCAATTTTCGGACAACATGGTCGTGCAGCGCGGCATGAACGTGCCCGTTTGGGGATGGAGTGCTCCAGGAGCAAAGGTGTCTGTGGCTTTTGCCGGACAAACCAAAACCGCGCAGGCGGATGCCAGCGGCCGTTGGCGGGCGGTGTTCGATCCGTTTGTGGCATCCAAAGAAAACCGCGACATGACCCTCACTTCCGGAAACGAACGCCTCGTTTTCAAAAACGTGCTGGTGGGCGAGGTCTGGCTCGCATCCGGGCAGTCGAACATGGAATGGTCGCTCAAGAAATTCAAAGACAAGGGAAAGCAATTGCCCGAAGTGGATAGGTCGCTCATCCGCATGATTACCGTCAAGCAGCAAGTTTCCGCAACCCCGCAGGACAAGTTGGAGGGCGCATGGGTCTCGCTCGACTCACCGGCATGGCTGGATTGCTCCGCCACGGCATCCTACTTCGCGGCTAACCTGCTTCAGGAGATCGGAGTCCCCATCGGCATCATCCAGTCGTCATGGGGCGGCGCACTCATCGAACCGTTCATGCCGAGGAAAAGTTTCGACCGCTTGGCGGGTGGCAAGAAAGGCATCAAGCTGGACCTCACGCAGGAGGAACTGGATGCGTTGGCGAAAAAGCCATGGAATATGAAAACCCCGGCCGCCATGTATAACACGATGATCCATCCCTGCGTCGGTTTCGCCATGCGGGGAACCATTTGGTATCAGGGTGAGTCGAATGTCGGAGACGCTTGGTATGAACAGAAAATGACATCGCTCATCGCCGCCTGGCGCGAAGCCTGGGGCATCGGTGATTTTCCGTTCTACTTCGTGCAACTCGCTCCGCATCGCCGCTACGCTGGCGAAAAACTCGGCCGCATCTGGGAAGCGCAACTCAACACCGCCCGCAAGGTGGCCCACTGCGGAATGGCGGTCACCGCGGATTCCAACCAGATCAAGACCATCCATCCCGACAACAAACCGTTGGTGGGCAAGCGACTGGCACTCTGGGCGCTTGCCAAGGACTACGGCAAACCCGTGGTCTTTTCCGGCCCGTGGTTCAAGGGATTCAAAACCAGCGGTAGCCGGATCAGCATCGAATTCGG
>Ga0210026_1003519_pt1 | contig 12054 bp, 16 predicted proteins | sample CryGeymeta201509_FD_183977 | JGI IMG/M metagenome (GOLD analysis project Ga0210026, IMG submission 183977) | Groundwater microbial communities from Crystal Geyser aquifers in Utah, USA - Crystal Geyser metaG 2015-09 (SPAdes) (version 2) | ecosystem: Environmental > Aquatic > Deep subsurface >... | reverse complement strand
GATGAGCATTATTTCGAAGGCATGTCAGGTTTTGGCAAAAAAGACTAAAAATCAAAAGACATCAAAGGCCTGCTTAAAACAGTGCTGAGTACTACTCCTTTATCGCGGTCTTTGGAAAAATTGAGTCACATAAGCAGAAGCATATCTCCTCAATCCAGACTTGTTCATCCTAAAACCTTTAATGGTAACAGCTCACTCTCAAGGGATAAGTTTTCCTTAAAAGATAGGGCGATTTCAATGAGAACTGGTGGGACCCCACGCGAGAAGATGATGAGAGAAAACCCTCCAAAGTTAGCCAACTATGTCTATATTTTGGAGTACAAACGAGAGATTGTGAGCTCCTACTTGCTGAACACTGGCTATGTGGGAACTTACGAACCAAATTACAAACTCCTCTACAACAAAAAAGATGAGTACACCTTTTTTTATTCAGTCTTTACTTCGAAGCTGTTGGAGACAATGATCTCAAAAGAGTCAAATCTGACGCTGTGATCAACAATGAAAACATAGAAAATCGCAAGAAATTTCTGAAGAATTACACAAGCTACCCGATCGAATGCGAGCCATTCATCAACACAGCGAGAGTAGTATACCTGAAGAGGACATTTGAAGTCAAAAGCTAGAACATAATGATGTTCAAATTCAACAACAATAACATTCAGGTTCGACAGCAAGACCTGAACAAGATCCTCCTTATAACCAAGGATGACCTGCACTTAGTGACTCTGGACAAGGGCAACAAGATAAGTGAAATAACCTGCACCAAGGAAGACTACATTGAATGCCAAGACAAAGATCTCATTCACTTGTACCTCAAGTTCAAAAAAATTAGCACGCAGATCAGCAATACAAAAAAATGATATTGTTTTATTTAGCCTTCACTCTAGAAACATATTCTAAGTAAACATCAACGACGGACGTAAGGAGGACGCACTCTGGCCGAGTAAAGGCCTATTCTCTTGGGCTCTTTCTTGCGATCGTCTGTTCCCACAAGACCAAAGCCTGCCAGAATATTTTCGAATTTAGGATTGATCATGATGAGAGCTTTAGTCAGAGCCATGGCCATGCACTAGGACTGACTGTGAATACCACCTCCGACGACGAAAAATTCCAGATCGTACTGGCCAGCAGTTTCTGTGAAAATAAGAGGCTTGAGGGCCTCTCCTCTATGGTAGACATCTCCAAAGTAATCAGCTAAAGGTTCTCCATTGACGATTACTTTTCCATTACCTTTGACAACAAATACCTCAGCTTACCCGCTTTTTCTTTTGGCCCAGCCGTAAAACTTATCAGGTAGTTCTTCTGGTTTTTTAATTTTTCGCAGTTTGTTTGATGCCTATTCAAGAGAGAAGTATTGGAATTCAAGACTGGGGTCGATGACCTTATCAGTGAGGTAGTCTTTGTAGATTTTTTTCTTATATTTGTTGAAAACTGCGAAGTTGTCGAGGTCGGCATGTCGATAGAGATTGAAGGGTATTTTATTAAGACTGATTTAAAGTTAGGCAGCAGGCGATAGTTCGGCCAATTACTTCTGATCCACTTTGATCTTGTTTACCTCATTTTCGGTGTAAAGTTCAGGCTCGAAGATCTCTTCAGCATCAAGATTTCTCCATAAGAGCACATCTTTACTGAGATATCTTTCTCTCACAGGTGAACTATGTTCATTGTTGCTGTTGATGTTTTATTGCTCATTTGACAGATAATCAGGCACGACCTTGACTGCAATTTTCTTGAGCATTATGTCAATTTCACTATATATATCTTTGATGTCAGGCTCAATGAGTAGATCATACTATTTGTATTTGTACAGTAAAGAGTTTATAATCTTATCCTTCGATCTGATATTGATAGGCAAGTTATGAAGACGAGCCATTTTCTCAGGTTAAATTTCTCGCTTTTGCTGCAGTTGTTTTAATGCTTCAGCAAAAAATAATTTGTTTATTCTAGCCTCAATATACTTGTCTTGGGTCTAGGATGGAGGACCGTGAGATTGGTTGGATGTGATACTGCTTTGATGACCTCGGGGGAAGTTTAGGTCGTAGTCTAAGTTGTCCTGAATATCCTCGTTGATGGCTTATCCATATTTGGGATGATAGGTTGGAATATAGTTGCCATCGGAAATGGCTTTAGCTTGGATCTATTCCTCAGCTTTTTTAATTTTTTCATCCAACTCCTTTAAAGTTTGCCTTGTCACTATTTCCTCTAACTCTTCAGCTGATATCTATTTTCCTTATCTTTTAGTCTCAGTGCGTTCCATTGAAGTGAATTGCTAGAGTTGTTAAATTGTTAGGGTGCTGTTGGGAATTCCATTATCTTTTCTTTCTTTGATGAAGCGGATAAAAGCGCTATTGATGACTAATGATCTTATTTTCGACTTGAACTCTTTCTTTTTGGAGTTTGCAAGGTTGAATCTGAATATTTTGATGAGCTCGAGTTCACTCTTGGCCTCAAACTTTTTCATGAGGCTCATCACTAAATTCTAGAATTCTCCAGTGATATTGCTCCCAACCTTTTTCTCTCGCTTGAAAATTTCGATAAAGTTGTCGAAATTCTCATGAATCCCAATAGGAAAGCCAAATTATTCATCTTTTTCGTACTCAACATTTTTCTTGCCATAGGATTTTTACAAAACTGAAGCTAGGTAAACATCCTTGGTCAGTTTTTATCTCAGCTGTCTGGATCGCAACTCGTCCTTGATTGTCAAATCGGAAACCAACACTCTTTTGTTATCGGCATTGTAAATGTCGAAGTCCTTCTGCCCCTGATCTGGAAATATAGGGTTGAGCTCGAAGAAATTTTGTCTTCGAAGGGGCCCAGAACTGAAAGAACATGCATTGATTCTTAGCAAACGCAGCATCGCCACTCCTGATAATTATAACGCAACTAATTTATAACTCGTCAACAGCAGATCTTTATCATTTGGATTCAAAATGCACTTCTCAATAGGAAAATTAATCCATATTTAAAAGTTTATTAAGGCCGAGCGCTTGACTTACTTTTTTATAATTGAACAGAATCATAAAAGGAATATGGAGGCGGAAGAGATATAGTAATTGCTAGAAGAACAAAATGAATAAATAATCGATACCGATGCTCCCAAAGGAACTGATAATGATGAAGAGCATAGCATCATGAATCTTGTGCAAATTTGGACTCACTCTTTACTTTACCTGAAAAATATTTATCCACAGGAGTTATTTTGCGAAAGGAATATTCTCGGTGCGACAACTTATGTAGCTGAGGCTGAACCTCTCAAGGAGTATCTTGATTAGTTTTTCTAAAAATTGGAGATCCATCTGGAGCATGTGAATAATCTTCAGATCCTTATTGTTTCAACTGACTAACAAATAATCGAAAGAAACACTCTTCACATCAACAATTTCGGCGAGTCTCGCATTATTGATGAGAATGAAGAAAAATTGATGGAAAAAGGAAATGTGACCCAAAGGAATATAGAGCTAAAGGCCTTTATTGAGGAATTGAATGAAAGGCTAAAGCAAGGGTTTGTGAGATCCATGGAAGATGTTTCCTTTCGTTTCAGGATAGGCTACCGTCTTTAGGAGGACAGGGAAGATAAAGAAGATAATGAATAAAAAGAACAAAAAGAAGATAAAAAAGATATAGAAGATATAGAAGATAATTCTGTGAATGAAGAAAAGAAAGATAAAGATGATAAGAAAGAAAATGACGATAATAAGGAGAAATAAGAGAAAGAAGAAAATGAAAAGAATGATGATAAGGAAGAAAAAGAACATAAATAAGATAAGGGAAAGAGGGATAACTCATCAAATATAGTATAGGACTGGGTAAAGAGAGAACCTTCCAATACATCTGGAAAGATTCTCTTAAGTTTAAAGGGTCATTATCTGAACCTTCTCTACTAACAAGCTCAAACATGAATGCATTTTTGATAGTTTTATGAAGTTTATTTAATGCATCGAGATATTAAACAATCATCGGTAGTATTAAGGCTAGTTTGTGAAGTTCAAACGAGAGTGTGACTTCTATAAATAGTGAATGAAGGAGGTAGACGGTTAGTCTCTGATTGATCAGTGGTATGTTCAAGTATTAATATCTCCATGAACTTATAAGACAAGAGCAGTCTTCACATTCTCATGGACAACCAGGAGCTACTGCAGAAGATCCCCACATATCTCAGCAAACACCTGGAAATATACTAAAACATCCACAAAGATATCGATGTCAACGATCAACACTCCATGCATTACATGCGATCTTCTCCCGAAAATAACGCTAGTCATCTTCAACAGTTCGTCGGTGTTAGCAGCGAATTTGCATAAACTATCTCCCGCCTCAAGGAAAGCTTCACCGAATTATACAATCGCTACAATCCTGACTATGATCCTTAGAAGAAAAAAAAAGCACCAGTCGATGACAAGGACAAACCGAGGATCAGCAACTTTGACATGTTCGTTTCGGAGCATTGCAAAAACAGTGCGAAGATCCAGCTGAATGCTCTTGGGAATCCAGTTTGTGACGAGGAGATTTTTGACGAATTAGATATTGAATAAAGAGGTTTATGAGTAATATGATTGACTCAAATGTAATAAACAATATTCTTAGAAGAAGAGAAGTACCAACCTTAAGTTGGATTAGTTAAAATTCATACTTTTAGCTTCAAAGAAGGATATTTTTGTGACACCCCAAGCAGTTTCTTGGTAAAAAACTCAAATTTTTCAATCTACCAAGCCTAAAATCAACCATCAGCCTTAATTTATTATAGTAATCAAGAAAAGATGTTCTCAATCGATAATTTGACATGCTTACTCATCCTCTAATTTATTATTCTGTAACCCGAGGTTATTGTCCTTAAGGTTAAAATGGGTGAGTATGAAATGTTTGGAGGCCTCCGGGTTCGTGGGAAAGACAATATTAGTAATTTGAATATATTTTTAATGCTTTTTATTTAAATCGAATAGATGTGTTGGTGCATCATAATTTGAAAATATCTTAATGAGCAAATTGGTCATCTCCCTATTGACTCTGCTTGCCTTGGGCTCGTGCCTTGCCCTCAACCACGAGGCAATCGTCCACTTGCCTTGCTGTCCCGCAGGTATGCTCTTCAACACAAACACTCTCCAATGTGTCTGCCCTACTGGCACTGCTCCCACTGGCCCCTCCAAGATCTGTTGTCCTCCTAACACCATTGCCACCCCTTCAGGACACTGTACCTGCAAACCTCCTCTCCATTTCGACACTCTCAACTCCTCATGTGTCGCCTGCCCCACCAACCACATCTGGGATGCCACCAACAACTCCTGCATTTGCCCTGCTAACCTTCCCTACGACAATGCTACTAACTGGTGCGGATGTGCTCCTCCCGCATTCTTCAACATTACTTCAAAATCATGTGTCAACTGCCCCACCAACCATATCCTCGATCCCACCACCTTTACCTGTGTCTGCCCCACTAGCCTCATTCACGTCAACGGATCTGACTTCTGCGTAAAGTGTAATTCCCCGACAGTTTGGGACGCCCATACTCTTAGCTGTGTTACCTGCCCAGCAGGCTTCATCTTTGATTCAACAACATTCTCATGCAACTGCCCTCCCAGTGCTCCTCATCTCAATTCACTCAACCACTGCGTTGCCTGTCACGCCCCTGCGGCTTGGGATCCAACCATCAGAAGATGTATCGCATGCCCTCCTGGATTCATCCTCAACACTACTGACTTCAGATGTCACTGCCCAGCTAGTGCTCCTTACCTGAGCGCCAGCAATACCTGCATTAACTGTCCCACCAACCACATCTATGACGCCACCACTAAATCGTGCGTCTGCCCCTCAAATTTCCCCTACACCAACTCATCAAACATCTGCACCTGCGCTCCCCCTTCACTCTTCAACCCTAACACTGGATCCTGTGTTACTTGCCCAACCAACCACATCCTTGATCCCGTGAACTTCACCTGCATCTGCCCCACCACCCTCGTCCACGTCAATGGATCGAACTACTGCGTCACATGTACCCTTCCTTCGGTTTGGGATCATCAACTTCACACTTGTGTCAACTGCCCAGCTGGATTCATCTTCGATAATGTCACCTACTCATGTAACTGCCCCCCCAGCGCTCCTTACCTCAACGCCCTTAACCATTGCGTTGCCTGTCATGCCCCTGCTGCCTGGGATTCCAGTATCAGAAGATGTATCGCATGCCCTCCTGGATTCATCCTCAACACTACTGACTTCAGATGTCACTGCCCAGCTAGTGCTCCTTACCTGAGCGCCTCTCATACCTGCATTAACTGTCCCACCAACCACATCTATGATGCTCAGTCTCTATCGTGCGTCTGCCCCTCAAATTTCCCCTACACCAACTCATCAAACATCTGCACCTGCGCTCCCCCTTCACTCTTCAACCCTAACACTGGATCCTGTGTTACTTGCCCAACCAACCACATCCTTGATCCCGTGAACTTCACCTGCATCTGCCCCACCACCCTCGTCCACGTCAATGGATCTAACTATTGTGTGGCTTGCACTCCTCCTACCGTTTGGGATCATCAGATTCGTGCTTGTGTAACTTGTCCCTCAGGATTTATCTTCAATAATGTCACTTATTCTTGTGACTGTCCTCCTAACACTCCTTACCTCAACGCCCTTAACCATTGTGTTGCCTGCAATGCCCCTGCTGCCTGGGATTCCAGCATCAGAAGATGTATCTCTTGTCCTGCTGGATTCATTCTCAATTCCACTGACTTCAGATGTCATTGCCCCGCTTCTCATCCTTATCTGACCACCTCTCACATTTGTGTCAGCTGCACTGCTCCTCAGTTCTGGAACTCCACTGCCTCAGCTTGCCAGAGCTGTCCTCCCAACTTCCATTGGGATTCTCTCAGTAACTCATGCCAATGTTGTCCTCCTGGATTTATCTTCGACACAGCCACTGCTTCCTGCCATTGTGCCTCTGGAAACTACTATGATGCCACTACTCACACCTGCACCAGCTGCGCTGCTCCCAGCACTTGGAACCCAAGCACCAACAGCTGTCAATGCCCCACTACAATCCCTTATCTTAATCCCTCAACCGGAACTTGTGAGGCTTGTCCAAGCAACTTACCCATCTGGAACGGATATACTTGTGTTGCCTGTCCTTCATATTCAAACTTCGATCCTCTTTGCACATGCTGCAAGACCTGTCCTCCCGGACTCAAGTATGACCCTACAAATTATCATTGCATCCTTTGATGCTCGTGATCTTCATCAAACAGGTTCTTACATAACTTCTATTAGTCATCCTATATTCTAAGCTAATCTAAACGTCAGGAATGTTAAAAATAAGGATGGGTTATGATAATAAATACAAATTTTAAATCATGGAGCAACCCAAAATACTGGTAGCTATTCGCAAGCGACCACTTTCTAAGAAAGAAGAAAGCAAGGGATAGACCGACATCATTTCTGTCAAGAATTAGGACACTGTCATCGTCAGTTAGTATAAGTACCTATCTCGAGAGCCAGGCAAAAGGTCGACCTCACCAAGTATCTTGAGTAGACCATTTTCAACTTCGATTTCGCCTTTGATTAGCAAACTCACAACGAATAAGTATAGATCTTTTCATTCAGATCTACGAACAGGCTGTAAGACCGCTCGTTGATTCCGCCTTCCAGGGTGCCAAGGTCACCTGTTTCGCATATGGACAGACAGGTTCAGGAAAAACATACACAATGAATGGTCTCATAAATCAGGGTATTCCCGGATTATACACTCTTGGCGCCAACGACATATTCGATTACTTGGCAAGCGTACTTAAAGTTTCATTCAGCCTCACTTCAAACATCTCAAAGCCCGTCTTTCCTTCTACGAAATATACTGTGGTAAACTTTTCGATCTGTTGAATAAACGAAACGAGCTCAAATTGCGAGAGGACAATAAAAACAATATTAACATTATTGGACTTGAAGAGGCTCCCGTCAGTTGCAGCGAATAATTTTTTGAGTATTTGCTTCAAGGTAGCAAAGAAAGAGTCACCTCGATGAACTCTGCCAATGCTGATTCCTCACGTTCACATGCTATTTTGCAAATTTCACTCAAAGATGGAAAAAAATTATTCGGAAAAATATCTTTTATCGATTTGGCGGGTAATGAGAGGGGTGCCGATCACATGGACATGGGAAAACAAACCAGAATCGATGGTGCTTAGATCAACAAATCTTTGCTGTCTCTCAAAGAATGTATCAGGGCTCTAGACCAAGGAAAGGGCCATACTCCTTTCAGAGGTTCCAAGCTCACCATGGTCCTTAAAGATTCTTTCATTGGTTTCTGTAGAACAGTCATGATAGGAAATGTTTCACCCTCATCTGCTTCATCCGAAAATACTCTCAATACCTTGAGATATGCTGACAGAGTAAAGGAGCTAAGGAAGCCTCAGGATCCTGTTTCGAAAGAGGACATCAAGGCAAGAGAAATGATGTTGCCCAGACAAAACAAAAATGCCATTAGAATCATGATCAGTAACGATGATGATGCTGACGATATTGCTGAGAAAAGAGGAAAAGCTCAGAAGTAGTATGGATTGATGGAAGAGGCTCCACAGAAAAAAGTGACGACGAAGTAGGAGCTTACAGGCAGGAAAAGCTCATTCAATGCTGGTAAGGTTCAATCCAAACCAGATAATAAATCATCTTCTGTCACAAAAAATCACATTGGAAACAGTTTAGGGCACAAGGCACCCATGAATAACAACCTAGTAGGGCAGCCCCCAGCTCTTCTGAACAACAAGGGTGTAAACGTAGGAAACAAGAGACCTGTTGGTATGGACGCTCACGAAAACAATAGATAGCGATAAGTGCCAACAGGAATGCACAGATATAACAGCTCACAATATGGTTCAATCAATCGCAGACCTGAACCGATGGACATCTAGGCATAAACTCCCTACTACCTTCCACAAAACAAAAGTACTAATCATCAGAATCCTAAATTTTTCAACCAACCTCAACAGCAAAACAGGATGTATCAACAACCTTCCAATATGTCTCATTCCCAGAACATGTCCCATAATTATTCAGGCATCATGAACCAAGGCAACGCTAGCATGCGCCAACCTCCCAACTGCTACTAGCCAGGTTACGGTCGACAGCCTCAGCAAAGAGGTCAACAACAGTATCCCCAGCAAATGATGAATCATCAGGCTCCACAGTATGAAATACCTGAAAATTGGTAAGATATGGCAGCTACAGTTGCGAATAGTCAGGATGAAGAGTACAATGCTCAGGTGCTGACGCAAATGAACGAGAGGCTATTCACTGAGGAGGAGGAGCTGATCCGCAACCATAGTGACGCTTTGAGGCGAGAGATAGACATAATAAAGGGTTAGATGAGTCAACTGAACGAGATGGAGGTGGATAGGAGCAAAATCACAAGCCGGGGATATGTCCAGTTTATGCAAGACGGTATTGAATAAAAGCTCAGTCTTCTGGAGGAGCTGCGTGAGAGGTACATTCCACATGATGTAGGTTGATCAACTTCACTTATAAGTTAGATACGATAGAGGAGATGTAGCGCATGGGAGGCAAAGGAGGTCATATCGACGATGAGCAACTTCTCGATGATATCAATTATTGACTATAGCTGTATATTCATTTTACTATGGCTGCTTATGGATGTGGGATTTGAAGGGTTGAGGGTCTCCTTGACTGCTAACTCGTGACTGAAGTAATTTGTTGGCTAGAAACTGAGTAATATGATGGCTATTAATTGAAGTAGTTTGTAAGTTGGAGGCAAATTCTCAATTAGGTAATAATAATGATCGACTTGATAAAGGCAGCTACTCTCACCAACGATCCCTCTGTGCAGAAAAACGCAGAGAGTACTCTCCTTAAGCATCGAGAAGAACAACCCGAACAGTTCTTCCTCGACAACGCTAACATCTTCAACAACAGATCCATTGATATATCGGTGCGCCAGTCGGCAGGCACCCTCCTCACGGTCTCCCTCAAGACCAAAGTACTCCTCCATCAACGCAGAACAACAATGGCTATCTCTGGTACAGCATGACCCCTCCCAATAGGTCTGCCTTCAAGGACATGGTCCTCAACACCATGATCGACCCAGAGAAAGTCATCAGGAGAGCAGCTGCCAATGTACCTTTTGTCTGATTCAGATCGTTGCAGCCATCTGCTGCATCGAATTGCCCAATAATTAGTGGCCTGGAATTGTCTAGAAAATCACCCGCAACATCGAAAACCAGGACCCTATTGTCAAAGAAGTTTCTATTCTGACTGTGGGTTTCGTCTGTGAGCAACTTAAATAGTCAACCTTTGCATTCGAAGAAGCTCAGCAGGAGACCATTTTCGCGGGCATTTGCACTGGTATCAAGGATTCACACCCTCATATAGTTGAGACTGCCTTCAAGGCTCTGAGAGATGGTCTCCCCGCCATGGGAACCATCATGAAGAACGACCAATACAAGTAATACCTGCTATCTCAGCTTATTGAATCCATCAATCAGGGAAATTTCGCAGACTACAGTCTACAGGCTATGCTTGAATTCGTCAAACTTTATTTCTCACTGCTCCATGGTCAGTACTTCACCGCCATCGCTAACGCAACCTTTCCTACTCTTAGCAACCACAAAAATGAAAGCACATGCATCGTGGCGATGTAGTTGTGGAGCGTCATTGCTCGCTAGTAAACGAACATCGAGTCAAATCCCAACATGAATAAATACATCACTGGCCAGCTGGGATAAAAATTGGTGTAAATACTTTTGGAGAATTTGTGTTTTGTTGAGGAAGATGACGATGAAGCCAACGGAATCAGTTAGGGTGCAGCCCTAGCTCTGGAGTCTATCTTCACAGATGATTCTAAATAATACGAACAAAAAATCCTCACTTTTACAACCAATACTATTCACAATGAAAATTGGAAATATAGACAAGCCAGTATTCGTGCATTCTCTCTACTCCTTCTAGGCCTCCCTGAAGAGCAGTCACAAATTTTAGTTAATAGATCTCTTCTAGAGTTGGTAGCTCTCCTTCAGGACAAGGTGCAATACGTGCAGCTATCAGCCATCAAATCTCTTAGCCTGATCACTTAGGAGGTCCCTGAGGTCATTCTCAATCACAAACATTTCTTGGATATATTGTCTTTCGTTGTCAAAATGGGTAGTTCCGAGGTTTACCTCAAACACGTATGCAAGATAGTTGATAACTTGACCGGTTCTCATTCCAGCATAGAGAAAGTAGGACCTCACTCAGAATATATGATAAAGGTTTTCCTGGAAATTTTGCTTGCCCCAAACAGGGCCAACAACATCATCAGCCAGATATTCAACGTCATAATCAACCTCATAAAATGTTCCTGCAACATAGGCCTTTGCAACAACTACATAGACTATGTGCTCAAAACATATCCCAGTATTCACAACCTAGAGCATGAGAAACGGGACCTTTTTTATTCTGGGTTTTTGACAATTGCACAAATCTGTTTGATGACTATTCGCAAATCAAACGGTTCTATCACTATGGACCAATTGTCTACTTTGTACAATCTAGTGGTGGAACACTATAAAAGAATAAACGACGTGGATGGAGATGGCTTCTATCTGGTGTCTGCTCTGGCCTTCTTCATTCCCAATGATCGCAGGTTGATTGACGATTTTTGGAAGTACATCTAGCATGGTTTGAAGAAAACCAATCAAGATGATGTGTTCAGGGCTACCGTTTCATGCATTTGTGATTTTGCAGCCACCTACCGCGAGCAAATTTCAGATAAGGTCGATCCGATCATCAACCAAATCATCTAACTCTACAAAGTACCTTTGATGATACTCAGGACAATTACATTTCCAGAGACTTAAAACTAGACGTATTGATGTGCATCGGATAACTTTTCTTGCAATGCGGAGACATTTGCTACAAACATGTCAAAACAGTCATGAATTTGCTCTTCGTCTCATGTGAAGGCGCCCTCTCCATTACCGACTTAAACTACGCATAGTCATTGCAGGAAGCCATCATTGAGACTGAAATGTGCATCATGCACGGTATAAGTGATCCCCGATTCGAGGCCGATGTGCCTGGTTACAT